>Ga0315276_10001475_pt1 | contig 21039 bp, 20 predicted proteins | sample YL17G05_0_MG_FD_204542 | JGI IMG/M metagenome (GOLD analysis project Ga0315276, IMG submission 204542) | Sediment microbial communities from Yellowstone Lake, YNP, Wyoming, USA - YL17G05_0 | ecosystem: Environmental > Aquatic > Freshwater > Lake > Sediment | place: USA: Wyoming | collected... | reverse complement strand
TTCCACCCGCTCTGGCTGCTGCTGCTCACCCCCGTCTTCGCACTCACCGGCGCACTGCAGGCAGGCTCCTGGGTGGGCGTGCACCTGGCCCTCAGCCTGTGCGCCCTGCTCGACGTCGCCAGCGGCATGCTGCTGTGGCGGCTGCTGCGGCGACTCCGTTCCCCGCGCGGCGCGCACTGGGCCGCGGCCATCTGGTTCCTCTCCCCCGTCACCGTTCTGCTCTCCCTGCGCGGGCTGGAGAGCGCGCTCACCGTGACGCTGTTCGCGGCGTGGCTGTGGGTCGTCACGTGGGCCTTCGAGGACGGCGCGCCCGATGCGCGCCGCGGGGCGCTGGTCGGCATCGTCACGGGGCTCGCGTTCCTCGCCCGCACCGACAACGGCCCGCTGCTGGGCCTCGCGCTGGCGCTGGTCACGCTGGGCTCGTGGCTCGCCACCCGGAGCTCATGGCGCCGCGCACTCGCGTTCTTCGTCATGGCCGGCGTGACGGCACTGGCGATCGCGCTTCCCTGGTTCATCTGGAACCTCGCCACCTTCGGCACGCCCTGGCAGGTGAGCGGGGCGGCGAAGCTCGCGAACCCGCAGATCTTCGGCCACGTGCCGCAGGCGCTGGGCCACCGCCTGCGCTACCTCGCCGCCTTCGTCTGGGTGCCGGCCTACTTCGTGGCCGGCGAGAGCATGAAGCACCGAGCGGCGTTCACCCTCTTCGCGTGGGCCAGGTGGCTGGCCCTGGCCGCGCTCCTGCCCTTCCTCATCCTCTCGCTCCGGCGGCCACGCGTCCCGGTCCTGCGTCCGCTGGCGCTGGGGCTCCTCGGCTATCTCGCGGCTCACGCCGTGGTCTATGCGCTGGTCCTGCGCACCTACGTCGTCTGGTACGCGACCGTGCCCACCTTCATCCTCGTGTTCCTCGCGGGCGGCGTGGCCGGCGGCGAGTTGGTCGGGCGTCTGCGGGCCGCGTGGCGCGCGGCGCTCGCGATCGTGGCGGCGGCGGCGGGAATCGCGATCTTCGCGCAGTACTTCAACGCCACGAAGATCGTGCCGCGCGGCGAGGAGTTGACCGTGCGACCCATCCTGACGCGGATCGCCACGCAGGCTCCGGGCACCCGGACGGTCGGGGTCTTCAACGCCGGCGCGGCCGGCTACTTCGCCCCCGAGATCGGCCCCTTCACCGTGGTGAACCTGGACGGGCTCGTGAACAACCCGTCGGTGCAGGCCTGGCGGGCCGGGCGCTACTTCGAATACCTGGACCGGCACGTGGACGTGGTCATCAACGACGCCGACTGCGCGCTGAACTTCCTGCTCGGCCCGGGGAACCGCGCACGCTTCGACGCGCGCTACCCGCGCTGGTCACCGGGCTCGCTGGTGTGGGGGCCCCGGCTGGAGTCCCCGGCGCGCTGAGCTACCGCAGCTGCTCGCCGCCCGTGCGGCGCGACCACTCCACCGTCTGCGCCAGCCCGTCGCGGAAGCTCATGCGCGGCGTCCAGCCCAGCACCATCTTCGCCCGCGTCGCGTCGAGATAGATGCGCTGCACCTCCCCCGGCCGCGCCGCCTCGTAGACCGGCTCGCCCTCGAAACCCACGATCGCCTTCAGCTCGCGGAAGATATCGTTCACCGAGGTGCCGATCCCGGTGCCGAGGTTGACAATCTCGCCGCCGCCCTGCGCGAGCGCCATATCGTTCGCCTCCACCACGTCCATGACGTAGAGGTAGTCGCGCACCTGCTCGCCAGTGCCGAAGATGCGTGGCCGCTTCCCCTGCAGCATGAGCAGGATGAAGATGGCGTTCACGCCCGCCTCGCCGTGCGGGTTCTGGCGCGGCCCGTAAACGTTTGGATAGCGAAGCACCGTGTATTCGAGGCCGTGCAGGAGCTTCCAGAGGTAGAGGTAATGTTCGAGCGTGTGCTTGCTCACGCCGTAGGGTGACTCGGGGTTGACCGGATGCTGCTCGGTCGCGGGCAACTGCCGGCCCTCGCCGTAGAGCGCCCCGCCGGTCGAGGCGTAGACGAACTTGCGCACGCCGTGGCGGGTGCAGGCCTGGAGCAGGCCCAGGGCCCCGACGATGTTGGTGCCCGCATCGAACACCGGGTCGTCCACCGAGCGGCGCACGTCGATTTGCGCTGCGTGGTGGTCCACGACCTCGGGCCGGAACTCGGCGAAACAGCGCTCGACCGCGGCCGAGTCGGTGAGGTCCGCTTCGTAGAGACGGGCGGCGGGATTCACCAGTTCGCGGAACCCGCTGCTGAGATTGTCGAGCACGGCCACTTCGTGCCCGCGCTCGATGAAGCGGTCGACGACGTGCGAGCCGATGAAGCCCGCGCCACCGGTCACCAGGATGCGCATGCGGTCCTCCGCCGATTGGGTCGCACGGCTCAGCGGCCCGCGCTGGTCTCGAACACCGCGGCCCGACGCTCGGCCTGCACACGTCGCATCCAGACCATGAAGCGCAGGCGCTCCTGCACCTCGAGGTCACAGCCTAGCACCACCGCTTCGCCATCAGAGCGTGCCAGCGTTCCGACGGCCTCCGCCGGGCCCGACACAGCCGCCACCGGTTCGAACGCTTCCTCTCCGGGTCCCGGGCCCGCGGCTGCGAGGGCTTCTGCGCCCGCGAAGCAGGCTGGCTGTGCGGCGCTGACATCATCCCCCGGCGGAGGCGGACCCGGGACCTGCACCACCGGAGCGACGGACTCGGCTTCGAGCATCGCCTCCATCAGCCAGTTCAAGTCTAAGCAGGAGAATGGGATGCCAAGCCGCTCGGAAAGCGCGACCGCGCTCCTCGAAAGCCCGGGGCCAGGCTCCGCCCACCATGCCTCGAGGACCCGCCCTCCGAGCGGCAGCGCTGCCGCCCTCGGGACCTTCGGGTCCAGGGCGAGGAGCACCCGGTCGAAGTGTTTGCGAGCGTCCTCGAGCAGCCCGCTCAAATCGTCCCAGCGTCCCGGTCGCCCCGGCGCGCCGTGGGCGAGGAAGAAGAAGCCCGCGCGGCCTGTGCCCTGCACCACCCCCAGCAACGGGACCTCTCCCGCCAGACACTCACCGAGCCCCCAGCGCGGGTCTCCTCCGTAACGCTCATGCAGCCTGAGTCGCTCGCCGGCGTCCACCAGCAGGACGCGCATTCCCCGCTCGACGAACCCGCCGGCAAGGATGGCGACCGCGTGCGCGATCCGCGCGGGATGCGGCCCGCTCACGAGGTGCAGCCATCCCAACTCCGCATCCCAGGCCCGGCTCGGGTCGCGGGACAGCCGCACGAGGCGCTCGCGGGAGGCGTGCGGGCTCAGCGCCGCCGGGACGCCGTGCACCGCGTGCACGGCGCGCGGCCGGGAGCGCGGCCACAGCCACGGCACGCACAGCACGAGCGCAAGGGCCGCACCCGCGAGCGCGCCGGCGGCGAAAAGAGCTATCCAGGTCCGCACGATGGGAAACGCCGCGGGCAAAGGCCCCCAGGCGCCGTGTGCGAAGAGGGCGGCGGACGGATTCGGCGCCAGGCGCTCGAGCGAGAGGGCCTGCGCGAAGGCCGCGGCCACCACCTCATCGTTCTGGGATTCCGACAGCGTCGCCTCGAGGGCGCGCTCCGCCTGGTCGAGCGCCGGGGCATACGACCGCTCGTGCCACCTCCACGCCGCCTCGATCCGGGCGCGCGGGTCGGACGCCGGCTCCGCCGCCAGAGCGCGCAGCCACTCCCCCTCGGCGGATGCGCAGACGGTGAGCGCGGAGGCGAGCGAGTCCGGCCGGGCGGCCAACGCCAAGCGCACGACCTCGACCTCGGCGCGAGCCAGCCGTGCGCGCTCGGCCGCGCTGCCGGGCGTCTCCAGCGGGACCAGTGGAGGCACCTGCGGGTCCACCAGCACGACCAGGAGCAATCGCGCCCTGAGAAGCGCGGCACACTGGCCCGAGAGTGGCAGCGTCACCGCTCCGGCCGGGGCCAGCCCGGAGCGCCAGTGCGCGCGTGCCGCGGCGCGGCGCGCGGACGACGCATCCACGCCGCTCAGGCGTCGGCGCTCCAGGTCTCGAGCGAGGGCCTTCGTGCCGGCCGCCGTGAACGAACGCACGGCGAGCAGCGTGCGCTCTCCGTCCTCGAAGAGGATGGCCTGCTCGCCAGCCCGTCTGGGGCGCGGCCACTCGCCCGGGGCCGGCGGTCCCCCCTGCCAGGGGACCCGGGTCTCGTAAAGGGGGACGCCGTCGAGGGCAAAGCGTTCGGGCAGGAGGCCCAGGACACCGGCGCCCGGCAAACCGGCGCCCAGCAGGGCACCCGTCAGGAGCGCAACGGTCACTCGTCCCCACGCGCTCAGCGGGCGCGTGGCGTTCGTGGGATTGGCAGCGTCTTCCCTGGCGCTCATCTGGTGGACTGCGCGCTCCTTGCCTCGAGAAAGCGGCCCTCATGGACCGCAGCAAAGGAAGTTAGCCGCCGGGCACGAGACAGTCAAGGCTTGCGCGCAGGTTGCCGCCGTCGCAGCTGGCCCCGGCGCGACATGCAGCGGAAGGCGGCTCGCACGTTGCGCGACCAGTCTGGCCAGGCCCCGGGAACGAGCGTGTCCGCGCTTGAGCCCCGCTCCGCACGCTGAAAGGAAGGTCCATTCCGCTCAGGCGGCGTGCGCCCCGGGCTCCAAGCCCGTGTCGCGCGCTTCCTGCTGCTGCGCGCCGGCGCTCGGCAGGAGGAAGTAGAACGTGCTGCCCCCGCCAGGTACGCTCGCGACGCCGATGGTGCCGCCGTGCTGCTCGACGATGCCCTTGCAGATGACCAGGCCCAGACCCGTGCCTCCCACCCTGCGCGTGGAGCCGCCGTCGATCTGGGAGAACTTGCGGAACAGCTTGTGGATGTCCGCGGGCTCGATGCCGTCGCCGTGGTCACGCACGCTCACGCGCAGCATGGGGCCTTCCGTCTTGGCCCGCACCTCGATGCGTCCTTCGGGCACCGAGAACTTGATGGCGTTCGACAGCAGGTTCGTGAGCACCTGTGCGATGCGATTCGAGTCCATGATCGCGTCGGGCAGGCCGGGTTCGAAGACGCAGTCGACGACGATGTGCCGCTCCTCGATCAAGGTGCGCAGGTTCTGCACCGCCTGGCGGACCACCGGCTCCAGACTCTCGACCTGCATGCACATCGGCAGCGAGGCGGACTCGAGCTTGGAGAAGTCGAGGATGTCGTTGATGAGCATGAGCAAACGCTCGGCATTGGCTTGGGCGATGTCCAGCAGCTTGGCCTGCTGCTCGTTGTTCTGGAAATACCGGTCGTCCGTGAGCAGTTCCACCGCTCCCTTGACGGAGGTGAGCGGTGTGCGGATCTCGTGCGAGACCACCGCCACGAACTCGGACTTGAGGCGATCGAGGACGCGCGTGTGCTCGTAGAGCCGCGAGTTGTGCAGGGCGATGGCGGCTTCCGACGCAAAGAGCTCGAGGAACTTCTCGTCCGCCACGCTGAACCCGCCCGGCTTGTCGAGCATGACCAGCAGTCCGATGACCTGCTGACTTGTGGACAGCGAGAGCGGAAGCGCCAGCATGGACTCGAACCGCCGTCCCACGACCAGCGGCAACTCGATGGGCTGCTCCGGCGAGGCCAGGCGGCGCACGGGACGGTAGTCGGGGTGGTCGAAACCGATGGCCCGCTCGGCGGTGAAGAAGTGCACCCGGCCGGCCTCGCCATCCGGGATCTCCAGGCCGTGCGTCGCCACCACGCGACCTTCCTCGGTCTCCTCGATGCGCAGGTAGACCACGGCGGCGCTGGCGCCCGACAGCTCGGCAGCCTTTGTGGCCACGACGGCGACCCGCGGGCCCAGCTCGAGGTCTTCGCTGATCTCCTTGCCCACGTCGTACAGAGTCCTCATCTGGTGGGTGGCCAGGCGGACCTGCTCGCTCAGCTCCTGCTCGTGGTGGCTCAGGATCTCGTTCTTCTGTCTCAGCTCCTCGACCAGCTGGCGGTTGACGGCTCGCAGGCGGCGGTTGGTCAGCGCCCGTTCGACGCTGCCCTGCACGTCGTCCAGCTCGAAGGGCTTGATGATGTAGTCGTAGGCCCCCTGGCGCATCGCGTCGATGGCCACCGCGGTCGTGGTCTCCCCGGTGATGAGGATGACTACCGTCTCCTCGTCCACCTCCCGGGCGATGCGCATCACATCGAGGCCGGTGAGCCCGGACATGTTGAGGTCCGAGAGCACGGCGTCGGGACGGTAGACGGGGATGCGTGCCACCGCGGCCGCACCGCTCACCGCCACCTCGACCTCGTAGCCGAGCGTCGTCAGGAACTCCTGGAGCAGCTCGGTCACGGCGGCCTCGTCATCGACGACGAGCAATCGTGCGGGGGGTCCACCCCCCACCACCGTCGCGGATCCGGGATGCAGGCGGTTCTCGCCGGACTTGGGCACCCCGGTCTCAGTGGACACGGACGGACTCCGCCGCGACGGTCCGGCGGCGGCCGGTCTTGACGGCCAGCGTCAGGGCGCGCTCGGCGCGGTCCATGAGCTCCACGGTCTCGATCCCGTCCCGCGGGCTCGCCGACACGCCGGCGCTCACGCCCAGCCGTCCGGCGCGGGCGAAGCGGTGCTCCTCCACGGTGCGGCGCAACCGCTCGGCAACGCGTAGCGCGGCGATCGGCTCGGTCTCGGGCAGCACCACGGCGAAGCGAGCGCCGGGCAAGCGCGCCAGCACGTCGGTCTCCCGCAGCGCGAGCCGCAGGACGAGCGCGGCCTCGCTCAGCGCGGCGCGGGCCACACCGGCACCGTAGCGCTTCGCCAGCGCCGAGAAGCGGTCGAGCTCCACCACGGCCACCGCCAGCGGCGCCCCGTGCATGCGCACGCGCGCCAGCTCCTCGCCGAGCCGCTCCTGGAAGGCGTGCGCGTCGGGCAGTCCGGTCGTGGAATCGCGCCCGGGCTGGCGGCGCAGCTGCTCGAGTTCGAAGCGGGCGCCAAGGGCGGATCCGAGCGCACCGGAGGCGGCGCGCACGAGGCCGAGCTGCGCGGGCAGCCAGTGCTGGCCGCGTCGCGCGAGCAGATCGAGCGTCCCCACGCGTGCGCTGCCACGCAGCAGCGGAACGGTCAGGCAATCGCGCAGATCACCCGACCGGATCCCCCAGTCTCCGCAGGCCTGCCAGGGCTCGAGTTCGCCGGAGGGGCCGCGGGCCCGCAGGATCACGGCGTCGCAGTCGAAGGCCGCGCGCAGACCGGAGAGCGCCCGATCGAGCGCCTCCGGATCGACCTCGGCCGAGAGCAGCGCCTCGCACGCCTGCCACAGCGAGCGCGAGGCACGGCGGCGCTCCCTCCCCGACCCGCATGGGTCGGAGGCGCGCACCGTCGGCGGCTCGACCGCCGGCGGCGACACCGGACGGGACCGACGCACCCGGCCGGAGCCGGGATGCACGTCCGCCTCAGGCCGCACGGGACTCCGGCCCCGATTCGCTCTCGCGGGCCAGCGCCGCGAGGACGGACTTGAGAGCGTTGAGCCGGGCTGCGGCTTCTCGGATTCGATCGGACTCACGAAGCACGACCTCCAGTCGGTCCCTGGCCCCCGGAACCGCTCCGGCGGGCCCCATGAGCAGGAGTTGCGCATTGCCGCGCACTCCCACGAGCGCATTGTTGATGTCGTGGTACACGCCGAGCTGCCGGGCCAACCCGCCCGTCCAGCCCAACTGCTCCTGCCACCAGCTCGCCAGCGCGGCGCACAGCTCGCTTGAGGCCTCGATCTGGCCGGCAGCCTCGAGCCGCCGGGCCACATCCAGCACGGTAGCGCGCAGCGCCGCGTGCGGCGCGCCGGACAGGGTGACGTCCACCTCCTCGGAGCTCACGCCGCCAGCTCCTCGCCGGCCAGCGCCTTGTGCAGCCGCAGGCGCAGACGGGACATGGCACGCGTGTGGACCTGCGAGACCCGCGACTCGGAGATGCCGAGCGTGCGACCGATCTCCTTCAGCGTGAGGTGCTCGTAGTAGTAGAGCGCCACGACGAGCCGTTCCTGCTCGGGCAACAGGTCGAGCGTGCGCAGCAACACGAGGCGGGTCTGTTCGTCCTCGAGCCGCGCGTTCATGTCCACGGCGCGCGGGTCCGGCAGGTGCTCGCCCAGCGTCGTGGACTCCTGGTCATCGCTCGAGCGGGTCTCGTCCAGCGACACGAGCACCGCCCCGCGAACGTGGTCGAGCAGCCGGTAGAACTCGCCGCGATCCATCTTGAGCTCGCGCGCCAGTTCATCCTCGGACGCGGCGCGACCCAGCTTCTGATCGAGCGCGCGGGTCACACCGTCCAGCGTGCGCGCCTTGCGGCGCATCGAGCGTGACACCCAGTCGAGCGAGCGCAACTGATCCAGCACCGCGCCCTTGATGCGCCATACCGCGTAGGTCTCGAACTTCACTCCCTTGCGCAGGTCGAACTTGGCATGCGCGTCGAGCAGACCCAGGACTCCGGCCGAGTACAGGTCCTCGTGGTCCACGTTGCGCGGCAGGGTGGTGGCCACGCGCTCGACCACGTGCCTTACGAGCGGCGCGAATCGGCCCAGCAGGTCCTCCTTCGAGTAGGTCACGGGCGGGGGCGCGGGCACCATCCGCAGGGTGGCGGCCGCCGCGGCGGTCGCCCGGGGAGCTGGCCCGGCCCGGCGCGGAGGCGGACGCCGGGTGCGCGCGGCTGGAGCGGGCTTCGCGTTGCGGACTCGCACGCGGCCAGTGGCGGACGGGCGGGCCATGTGGTTCTCCTCAGGCTCCGAGACGCTGGCGTTCGCGACGTGCACCCGCCAGGAGGCGTTCGAGATGGCTCTCTTCGGCGGGAGGATCCGCCGGCGAAGGCGTCCACAGCCGCGCCGCCAGCGCGCGATAGGCCTCGGCGGCCGGCGACCGCGGGAAGGCGATCACCACCGGTTCCTGACGCCGCACGGCGCGCGGGATGGCCGGGTCCTCGGGGATCGCGCCGAGGGACTGGAGCTCGAGGTGCAGGAAGCGGCGGGCCACGAGCCGGATGCGGTGCGTGGTCTCTTCGGCTTCCTCGGCACTGGATGCCTGGCTCACGAGCAGGTGTGGCGCCTGGCGGATGCCCTGGGCGCTCAGGACCTTGATCAGGCCGTAGGCGTCGGCGAAGGCCGGCATCTCCGGCGTCGTCATCACGATCACGTCATCCGCTGCCAGGCACAGTGCGAGCACGTCGCGCGTCACTCCCGAAGCGGTGTCAGCGACGATCAGGTCGGCCTTGCCGTCGAGCGTGCCGATGCCGCGCAGCAGGCACTCGCGCCGATAGTCGTCCAATTCGGCCAACTCGGGCACGTCCGCGGCCGCCGGGATGAGCCGCACGTCACCCGGCCCCTCCACCAGGATCTCCTCGAGCGTGCGCTCGCCCGCGAGCACGTGTTGCAGGTCGTAGCGCGGATGCACCCCCAGCAACAGATCCAGGTTGGCCTGCGAGAAGTCGGCATCCAGCAACAGCACGCGCGCACCGCGCTGCCCCATGGCCACCGCCAGGTTCGCGCACAGGTTGCTCTTGCCGACGCCGCCCTTGCCGCTCGCGACCACCAGCATGCGGGTCCGCGGACGCTCCCAGTTCGCCGGATGGTCGGCGGGCTCGCCGCACGGAGCGATGCCGGGCATGACACGCAGCGGCGCCGCCGTGGACGGGCCGCGTCGGAATCCGCCGGAGGAGCGCTCCGAGGCCATCAGCGGTTCCCTTGCGTCCGGGCGACGCGGGACCGGGGCGCGGCCGGCAGCGCGAAGAGCGCCGCGAGGAACTCCCAGTAGCGCAGCTGCTCGCGGCAGCGGCGCAGCGCCTCCTCGAGGCCCAGCCGCTCCAGGCGCCGCTCCTCCTCGCGCAACGAGGCCAGCGCGGCATACGCCTGATCGATCCGCAGCGCGGTCGTGGACGGAATGGCGCGGTGCAGGTCCGAGCGGGGCGTGAAGGCGGCGTGGCGGTTCACGCCGCCCTCCGCAGACGCGCGGTCGGAGTCGCGAAGCGCGGTGCACTCGCCCGCAGGGTGCGGCCGCCGAGCAGCTCGCGCAGTTGGACGAGCAGCGCGGCGTAGGCACGCTCGATGCTCGCAGCCGGCACACCGAGCACGCTCGCGGCTTCGGCGGGCGTGAGGCGCTCGAAGAGGAGCAGGGCTAGCAGCACGCGCTCGCGCGCGGCGCAGCCGCTGAGGGCGCGTGCCACGGCCTCGCGCCGGTCGTGCCGGGGCACCGCGACGGGACGGCGTGAGGGCTGGACAGGCGCACGGGGACGCATCAGGCGGCCTTCCGGTGCGGCCGCACATCGCGACGGTCGGCCGCGCGCTGGAGGGAGCGATGCACCGCGTGACGGAGCGCATCCATGGCGAAGGGCTTGGGAAAGCACTCGAAGACGCCAGCGGCGGCGAGCGCACGCAGGGTCTCAGGACTACCGTAGGCGGTCAGGATGATGACCGGCAGGGCCCGGCGGCCGCGTGCCAGCTTGCGCGCGAAATCGAGACCGCTCATGCCCGGCAGGCGCAGGTCCGAGATCACGAGGTCGCTCTCGTGGCGCTGGAGCCAGCTCCAGGCCGCCTCCGCGGTCGAGAAGGTGTCGATGCTGAAGCCGTCGTCCGAGAGCCCCTCGGCCAGCGCCCAGGAGGTGCTCGGCTCGTCTTCGATGATCAGGATGTGGGGCATGAGCGTGAGTCTCCAGTCGGGGACGGGCGCCTCGATTTGCACCGTGCGTGCCAGCAGGGCTTCAAGCGCGACGGTCATGGGCTGCGGGGGTCGGGTGGCGTCGGGAATCCCAGACGGCAGGCCCGCCACCTCGTTCACGCGCGCGGAATTAGCCCTGCCGGGCCCAGGGCCGGCGGGCGGGGCGGGCTGCTCGCGGCCGGGTCTGCGACTCGGTCGCGTCGCATCGAGCAAGGCTGGCCGTGCAGGATGCCTGCCCAACCTCGTTCCGCCGGGCCCGGATCACGACCGCTTCCTGACCGCCCGCCGAAACGGGATTGGGGGGCGCGCGGCTGCGAAGTCACGCCGCGGACGAGACCGGGGCACCAGGACGCGAGCGTGGAGTGCGGGAAGCGGCCATCCGGGATGCCCGGCCCAGACTCCGCAGAGCCAGGACCGAAGTCCGGGCCATGGAGCGGGCGGGCGGAAGGCGTTCAGTCGCTCAGAGTCCCTCGCCCGCCTCGTCCTGGTCGTCGCCCAGCGCGTACTCCTTGAGCTTCGTGCGCAGCGTCTGCCGCGAGATGCCCAGCTGCCTCGCGGCGAGCGTCTTGTTGCCTCCGCACACTGACAGCGCGTGTTCGATCGCCAGCTTCTCGACCTCGGACAGCGGCCGCACCACCCCCGACGGGAACACGCTCGTCGCCGCAGCCGGGGTGCGTGCGCCTCCGCGCGCGCCTGTCACTTCGGGCGGCAGGTGCTCGACCCGGATCTCGTCTTCGGCCTCGAGCAGCACGACGCGCTCCATCACGTTCCGCAACTCGCGCACGTTGCCCGGCCAGGCGTAGTCGAGCATCGCGCGCAGGGCGTCGGGGTGCAGCCGCGCCGCCGGCCGGCCCAGCTCGCGGCAGAACTGGGCGATGAAGTGCTCGGCCATGAGCGACACGTCCTCGCGTCGCTCGCGCAGTGGCGGCACCTCGATGGGCACCACGTTGAGGCGGAAGTAGAGGTCCTCGCGGAAGCGACCCTCGGCCACCGCCTTCGGCAGGTCGCGGTGGGTGGCGGCGATCACGCGCACGTCCACCGTGATGTCGGTCCCACCGCCCACGCGACGGAACGTGCGGGTCTCGAGCACGTGGAGCAGCTTGGCCTGCAGGCCCGGCGTCATTTCGCCGATCTCGTCGAGGAAGAGCGCCCCGCCGTCGGCCAGCTCGAAGAGTCCCTTCTTGAAGCGCTTGGCGTCTGTGAAAGCGCCCTTCTCATGCCCGTAGAGCTCACTCTCCAGCAACTGCTCGGGGATGGCGCTGCAGTTGAGCTCCACGAAAGGTCCGTCGGCGCGCGCGCTGTGCGCGTGCAGGTAGCGCGCCAGCAATCCCTTGCCCGAGCCGGTCTCGCCGCGCACCATGATAGTCGCGGTGCCGCTCTTGCCCGCCTTTTCCAGACGCTGGAGCGCGGTGCGCAGCCCCGGGCTGGCGCCGATGATGGGCGGGAACTTCTCGCGGCGGGCAGCCTCGACCTCGCGGCGCAGGCGCCCGCGCTCGAGCGCACGCTCCAGCACGATGCCCAGGTGGTCTAGATTCGGCGGCTTGAGGATGAAATCGAAGGCCCCCAGCCGCGTGGCCTGCACCGCGTGCTCGATCGAACCGTGCCCGGTGAGCATGATGATCGGCACACCTGGCTCCTCGGCACGCAGGCGCTGGAGCACCTCGAGCCCGTCCTCGGTCCCGAGCCGCAGGTCGAGGAGGACCGCGTCCACCGACTGCTCGCGCACGTACTCGAGCGCCGTGCCGCCGTCCTCGGCCTCGAGCGGACGGTAACCGGCGTCGCGCGCCCACTCGCCGATGCTGAAGCGCAGGGAGCGCTCGTCGTCAACGATGAGCAGCGTGTGCGGGGCCTGTGTCCGCGGCGGTGCTTCGTCTCTCGCCATGTCGCTTCTCCACGTGGAAATCCAGGAGCACCGTGGTGCCGCCGCCTTCGCGGCTCGCGACCTCGATCGAACCGCCGTGCTCCTGCATGATGGTCTGGCAGATGGAAAGCCCCAGCCCGCTGCCCTTGGGCTTGGTCGAGAAGAAGGGATCAAAGAGCTTGTCGAGCACGCCGCGCGGGATCCCCACGCCGCTGTCGGTCACACGAATCTGCTGGATGGCGATCCACTCCCCCGCGGAGGGGGTCCGCACGGGGCCGGACGCGGGGGCCCTGCGCTCGAGCCAGTCGCCGGCCCGCCGGCCCGGCCCGCGCAGCGCGCGGCGGCGGCGCGTCAGACGCACCTCGTAGCGCAGCGTGCCGCCCTGCGGCATGGCCTGCACCGCGTTCAGCGTCACGTTGAGCACGACCTGCGTCACCAGGTCCGCGTCGATCCAGAGCGGCCGGAGTCCCGGCTTCGCCTCGATCTCCGCGCGCACGCCAGCCCGAGCGAACGAGTCGGCCGAGAGCTCGACCACGCGTCGCACGCAGTCCACCAGCTGACCGGGCCTGAGCTCGGGACTCCGCGGGCGCGCATACTGGAGCAGGTTCGTGGCTAGCCGGTCGAGCCGCGCCACCTCCTCGAGGATGACGCTCACGAAGCGCGCGCGCGGATCGCGGGGCTCGAAGCGCCTCAGCAGCACCTGCGCGCTGACGCCGATACCCGCCAGCGGGTTGCGGATCTCATGCGCCACCCCCGCCGAGAGCTCGCCGAGGGTCGCGAGCCGCTCGTTGCGCCGCAGCTCCTGCTGCATCCGGCGCAGCTGAGTGAGATCGCGCAACACGAGCAGGACGCGCGCCGGGCGCCCGAAGCGGAAGCCCCGCAGGAGCACCGGCACCTCCCCCCCGCCACGCGGCGCGAGCAGGATCTCGCGCTCGGTCATGGCGGCCCCGAAGGTCTCGGCGACCGGATCGTCGCCCGGCACGACGGTGCGCACGAGCCCGGAGGCGGCACGCCCGCGAACAGCGGTCCCCCGCAGCCCGAGCAGGCGCAGCGCCGCAGGGTTCGCGGTCATCACGCGGCCCCGGGGGTCGAGCAGCAGCACGCCGTGCTCGACATCGGCCATGAGCAACCGGCCGACGGACTCCACGGGTGCCGTTCCCTCAGCGCGTGCGCGGACCGTGCGCTTCACCGGCATGGACGCTCCATCGTGCGCGCAGTATCGCAGAGGAGGACCACAAACGAAAAGCCCGCCGGGTCGCGGCGGGCAACTGCGCCTAGCGGTCCGTCAACTCGTCCAGGATCGCGTCCAGCAGCTTCTCGCGCACGCCAGCACGGTCGTAGAAGCCGGCTGCGATCCGCGCACTTGCGGCCTTCACCCGCGACCAGCGCACGCCCACCTCGCCACGGGAGCACTCCCCGCCAGTGATGGTCATCAACCGGATGCGCCCGCGGCGCAGCGAACCCTGGTCCATGACTCCCCTGCCGCGTCGGCCGAGGGAACCGGCCACGGACACCCTTCCGGCATCCGCCGCGCCGTCGCGCGAATCAGCGGGAGCCGCTCGCTCTGCCCGAATCGCCCCTGGCATTCGGCGGTCCCGGCTCGCTTGGCTTCCCCTGCTGCGCGCGACGGGCTTCCTCCTGGATGCGGGCATAGATCTCTTCGCGGTGGACCTTCACCTCCGGCGGCGCCTCGATGCCGAGCTTCACCTGGCCCGAACGCACCTCCAGAACGGTGATCTTGACCGAGTCTCCGATCCGGATATTTTCGCCTAACTTCCGTGTTAGGACCAGCATCTTGGAACTACCTCCGCACCTGTACGGCGCAGCCGTCGCTCCTGCATGATCGGGCGTATCGGCGTGGCCTGCAGACGACTTAACGCGAGAATAGCCACAATCGGCCGAGTACTCAAAACCCCATCTGCGCGGGCAACGGGGAAGGCCTCGTCCGGGGGAAGCTTATCCAACCCCGGTTCACGCATCCGGGAGCAGCCGGCCCCGGGGCACGCGGAACCCTTTTCGACCTTCCCATTCTCCTGCACGCCAATGAATTACAGGTGCAGCCCGCAATGGTGCTGGAACCCCGGCCGGGCGCAGGACGAGTCCACGGGATGCGACCCGGGGCTGGCGCGAGCGGGGCAGACCGCAGGGTGACGAGGCGCGGAACGCGGGTACGGGCCTGAAGGCTTCAGTAGCCCCAACACGCCGGGACACCGAAGCCGTGCTGCTGGCGCTGCAGCGGCGAGCGCAGATCCTGGTACTGGATCTGAAACTGCATCGCGCGGCTCGGCTGGTACGCGAGGCTGAAGCCCTGGAGGTACAATGACTGCCCGCTGCGCGAGGTGTTGGAATCCAACGCGTTGCCCAGGCTCACGCTCATCGCGACCGGGGCCTTGAAGCTGTAACTCAGCGTCGTCACCTGCAGTGCGCTCGTGCCGCGCGAACCCCAACTCGACGAGCCCACGCTCACCGTGGACGCGACGTGCAGGCGCGAGGGATCGAAACCGTCGCGGACCAAGCCGAATGCGCTGACCGGGACGAGCGGGCTGAAGAGCCGCGAGCCGCCGGTGGCATCAGCGACCGCAGAACCGCTGAGAAGGACGGCAAGAAGCGCTACCAGCGAGGGGAGTACCATGATCCGGCGTTGGTTCATGGCTCCGACGTTAGGAACCCTGAAGCCAGGTGTCAACTGAGTTCTGGCCCGGGGTCGTCCGCTCGACAAGCGGGCCCCCCGCGGCACCAACCGCGCGGATCCCGTCCGTCCCCCTAGGAACGTCAAGCTCCTGTCAGCCTTCCACCTTGAGCACGATACGCAGAACGATTTCCCGCGTGTCGCCGCGGGTGACCGTGACCGGCACGATGAGCTCGCCGGACTCGGCCTGCCCGGGGTCCGCAGTGACGACCGTGGCCTGGACGGCCGTAGGGCCGGCGGCGGACGCCGAAGCCGCCTCGTCGGCAGCGGGTACCGGGGGCGTAGCACCACAGGAATCGGCGGGGATACCAGCGGCGGCGGCCACGGCCTTCAGCCGCGGTGCCGTCTCGCCCGGAAGCATGATCTCGCGACCGTAGTCGAGACCGGCCAAGCCGTCGTTCTCGCGAACGACGGTCTCCTGGGCCTCGCGCGCGATGGACCACTGGGGCGCGAGAGGCGACGCAGCCTGGGTGCGGGCGGGCTCGGTCTTCGATTGAGCCTCCGCGCCCTCCGGGATCAGGCGCGAGGCAGCGCTAGCGAACGGCGTGCGGCGCAGGTCCCTGGTCACCTTCTCCATGAGAAGGTGCGAGACGCCGCGGAAGGTCTCGAACACTCCCTTGCCGGTGGGGGCCACCGCCTCAAAGCCCGGCACCTTGCCGCCTTCGTTCAGTTCGGCGTCGAGCTCTTCCACCGAGTAGATGTTGGGAAGGTCGCGCTTGTTGTACTGGATCACCCACGGGATCTCGTCGAGGCTCAGGCCGTACTCGGCCAGGTTCGTCTTCAGGTTGGCGAGACTCTCCTTGTTCTCCTCCATCTTGCCGACTTCGCTGTCGGCGACGAAGATGATGGCGTCCGCTCCCTTGAGCACGAGCTTGCGGGTGGCGTTGTAGAATACCTGGCCCGGCACCGTGTAGAGCAGGAAGCGGGTTTTGAACCCCATGATCTCGCCGAGGTCGAGCGGCAACAGATCGAAGAAGAGCGTCCGATCGGACTGCGTCTTCATGCTGACCATCTTGCCGCGGCTGGTATCGGGCACCGCCTCGTAGATGGCCTCGAGGTTCGTCGTCTTGCCGCTCAAGCCCGCACCGTAATAGACGAGCTTTGCGTTGATCTCCTTGCCCGAATAGCTCACGACAACCACGGCGCGTCCCTCCTGGTGCGACCCCACACTGTCGCAAAGCCGGATCCCATGGAGCCCCTTGCCGCCCTTCTCCACAGGGACCTTGAGAGCGGACGGTCAGTCCTGATGATCGCAGAGCACGAAGGCCCGCGATCGGGACGGCCGGACCCGCCGGATGGGGTCGCAACGTTGGTTGGGGGCGCTCTGCGTCGCCCGCCCCGGTGCTCTACCCTGATGCTCGAGGCGGGTGGACAGGTGAAGTCACGATGCGGAGCGCCACCCTGTCAGAGGGACTCATCGGCACGGCTGGCGCGATTCCTTAGCGAAAAGAGAACCTGAGCCGGGGGCCACCGGCGCGGCCCGCGACGGGGCCAGGCCCACGTGCAGGCGCGGACTCATGAGGACCCGGTGCCTCCCCGCAGAAGGCGGTCTCCCGGGGTCTCGGCGGATCCCGGACCGGGCTGGAGTAGTCTGTCCCGGTGATCGGAAAGACGCCTAGGAACTGGTCTCCACCAGGGCGTTCTCACGGTGCAGGAAGATGCCGGGGCGCTCGCGCAGGTGGGTCTGCAGGTGGCCGTGGGCGCTCTCGTAGTGGCTCAGGAAGATGCGCTTGAGCTCCTCACAGCGGTCGCTGGCGAAGTAGCGCCGTGCCCGCGTGAACATCCCGTCGCGCTCGGAGTGAACGAAGGCCGTAACCTCGGTAACCCGCTCGAACTGGGCCTCCCCGTACGCCGAGTCGGGGGAATCATCCATGTCGAGCCAGAGCGAAGCCCGCGCGTTCACCACCTCGAAGCTGTGTCTGTTGGTCATCAAGTGCTCCCACAGGCCGAAGATCTCGAGGGGCACGAACCGCTCGGTCGCGGGCCCCCTGCCGCCGACGCGCCGAATCTCGCAACGAACGATCTTCTGGCTGCCCATGATGAAACCCTCCCGCAGAATCGGGACACACCGACCGCGTCTCGCACTCTGGCAGGTATCGTATTCCTCCCGTTGTGCCCGGTCAACGGTCTTGAGTGCGGGGTTCAGAGCGCGCAAGTGCATACACCGCCACGCGCTGCGCGAACCCTGGAACCGCACGGCGCGACGCGGCTGTGCTTGACATCCCTTCGGGGCGGAAAGTAGTTTCGAACTTCCCGGTCGGCCTGTCGTGGGCCGCTTCGGACAGGGAGCAGGGAGCGGGATGTCTCGACTCGTCTACGGCTGGCTCACCGCGCTCGTCGCGAGCATGCCCCTGTGGCTGGGCTACGCTCTGGCCGACCTCTTCACCGAGATCCACTTCCGTTTCTTCCCCGTCCGCCGGCACGCCGCCCTGGCCAATCTGACGGCGGCCATGCCCCGCGTCTCGCGACGCGATCGCCTGCAGGCCGTGCGGCGCATGATGTGCAGCTACAACCGAATGATGTTCGAGTTCTTCCGCCTGCCCCACCTGAGCCGTGAGGGTCTGCTGCGCTCGGTCCAGGTGGTCGGACGCGAGCACCTCGAGCGGGCTGTCTCCCGGGGACGCGGCGTGATCCTGACCTCCACGCACATCGGCAACTGGGAACTGGCCGCCGTGGTGCTCGCCCACTGGGGTTACGCGGTGCACGCGGTGGCCGGCGTGCAGATGGGCCGCTGGCTGGGGCCGGCGGTGCGCGAGACCAAGTCGGAACTGGCCATTCACACGGTGTCCCCCGAGGACGGCTTCCGCAAGCTGCTGCGTGCGCTCGAGCACAACGACCTGGTGGCGCTGATGGTGGATGGCGACATCTACAGCCACGGAGTGCCGGTCGAGTTCTTCGGGCGCGAGACCCACTTCCCTGCCGGCCCCGGCATGCTCGCCCAGCGCACGGGTGCGCTCATCATCTGCGGCTACTGCGAGCGCCTCGGCCCCGGGCGGTTCCGCATCGTGATGGAGCCGGCACTCGACCCCGCGCGCTTCCCACACACTGCGGCGCTGAACGCCGAGGTGGCCGCCATCTCCGAGCGGCACATCCGGGAGCATCTCGACCAGTGGTGCATCTTCCGGCCTTTGTGGGAAGGCTCCCCCGCCACGCAGACTGAGGTGGCCGGAGAGGCGCGGAGCGTCGAGGCGTGAAGATCGGGATCGTCTCGCAGTCGTACTACCCCCGCTACGGCGGCGTCACCGAGCACGTCCACAACACCGCGATAGAACTACGCCGGCGGGGACATCAGGTCACCATCATCACCAGCCACTTCCGCCGGGGCGAGGCGCCTTCAGACCCGGAGGTCGAGCGCATCGGCTACAACCTGCTCATCCCCTTCAACGGGGCCTTCGTGGACCTGGCGGTGGGCATCCGGCTCCGGAGCCAGTTGCGCAGGCTGCTGAAGCGCCACGATTTCGACATCCTGCACACGCACGCCCCGCTCGTGCCCACGCTGCCGCTGATCGCGGTCGAGACCGCGGAATGCCCACAGGTGGGCACTTTCCACACCACCAGCGGCCCAAGCCGCCTGATCGAGGCCTTCCTCGGCCCGCTCGCTGCGCGGATGAGGCGCCTGGACGCCCGGATCGCGGTCTCCGAGACCGCGCGCGATTTCGCGGCGCGATACTTCCCGGGCGAGTACCTCGTCATCCCGAACGGGGTGGACACCGAGCGCTTCCATCCGTCCGTCGAGCCATTCCCCGAATGGCGCGACCCGGACCGGGTGAACGTGTTGTTCGTGGGCCGCCTGGACCCCCGCAAGGGCGTGCAGGTGCTCCTCGACGCCCTGCCCGAGTTGATCGCGCGCACCGGCGGCCGGGCGCGTCTGCTGGTCGTGGGAGACTCCTATCTGAGGGGGCGCTTCCAGGCCTCGGTCGCCCCCGCGGCGCGGGCGCACGTGCACTTCCTCGGACACGTGCCGGGCCGCGATCTGCCGCGCTGGTACGCGACCGGTGACGTCTTCGTCTCCCCGGCACTGGGTCACGAGAGCTTCGGCATCGTGCTGGCCGAGGCCATGGCTGCCGGGCGCGCGGTGGTGGCCTCGGACATCCCGGGCTACCGCAGCGTCGTCCAGCCCGGCGTGAATGGCGTGGTTTCGCCCCCCGGTGACGTGCCCGCGCTGGCGGCGGCGATCGCCATGCTGGTCGAGGACCCGGAACGCCGCGCCGCCCTGGCCCGGAGCGGTCGAGCACGCGCGCTGGAGTTCGCGTGGCCGCACGTCACCGACCGCATCGAAGCGGTCTACCGCGACGTGCTCGCCCGCCGCCGGGCAGTCCACAGCGCGGCGTAGGCGTCATGGCCGAGGAAGTCCCGCCGCGCCCACTGCTGCGGCAGCGCAACTTCCTCGCGCTGATTGGCGGCCAGCTCATCTCGATCTCGGGCGAACGGCTGACACTCGTCGCGCTCAACGGGCTCCTGCTGCTGCACACCCGGCATTTCTCGAACGTGGGGCGGTCCTCCCTGCTCCTGTGGCTGCTGGGCGTCGTCCAGCTCCTGCCCGTGCTGCTGTTCTCACCGTTCGCGGGAGCCTGGGTGGATCGATGGAACCTCAAGCGAGTGATGATCGCCTCCGACACGCTGCGCGCGGCAATCGTGGTGCTGATCCCGCTCTGCTACCTGGCCACAAGCAGCGTCTGGCCCGTGAACCTGCTCGTCTTCGCGCTCTTCACCTGCAACGTCTTCTTCCTGCCCGCCAAGAGCGCCGTAACGCCCGAGATCGTGCCCGGCCGGCAACTCCTGCTCGCCAACACCCTGCTGGCGGGCGCGGGGATCGCCGGGACCGTGGTCAACGTGCTGGGCGGCTGGGCGGTGGACCACTGGGGGTGGGGCCCGGCGCTCTACGTCAACGCCGTGACCTACCTGGTCTCGGTTGTCTCGCTGCTGCTCATCCGCTACCGCCCGGACACCAGCCATGCCGCGCCCGCGCCGATCTCGATGCGCAACTACCTGCACGAGGTGGCCGAAGGCTGGCGGCTGGTGCGCTCGACCCCGGTGCTGGTGCTGGCGCTCACCGCGCACGGGGCGGTTTGGGCGGGCGGCGGATTCCTGCTCGTGGCGGGCATGCAGCACATCCAGCGCGCAGCTGGGGCGATGGCCGGCATGGAGCGCGTGAGCGCGCTCATGGCGGCCGCCGCCATCGGGAGCGCCTTCGGCATCTGGTGGGTGAACACGTGTGGACGGGCGCACCCGCGCCACCTGATCCTGGGGGTCGGCCTCGTGCTGGCCGCGGCAGGGCTCGTGTGCTTCGCGGTCTCGACCCGATTCGCCGTGTTCGCAGGTGCTGCGTTGCTCGTGGGTCTGGGTGCGGCTCCGATCTTCGTCCTGCCCGAGACCATGCTGCAGGAGGGCACCGAGCCGCGTCAGCGCGGGCGCGTCTTCGGCGCGCGCGACTTCCTGATGCGCCTGATGCTGCTCGGCGGGCAGAGCGTGGCTGGCATCGCCACGCCCCTGATCGGCACCGGGGTGACCTTGCTCGTGGCCGCCGGGATGATGGCGCTGGTGGGCGCACTGGCATTCGTGATGGGCAGACGGATGCCCGCACCGCTGATGGCCACGACGCGCGAGTAGCGGGGCGCATTCGGGACTCAAGCGACCCGGTCCGGCTGCCAAAGACTCCCGGCAGCAGGCCCGCAGGTACACCGCCCCACCGTGCGTCATCCCGGGCACGGTCGGCTTCTCATCCTCGGGTTTGGGCACCATATCGGCAGCGCCAGGTGATTGCCGGTCGTGGTCGTGTCGCCGCTCCAGCCGGTGAAGGCTCAGCCCGAATCTGGGACCGCCGTCACAGTCACGTCGGTGCCGTACCGGCAGCCGGACAGGTCGGGCGCGCGCGTCACGGCGCCGCCAGCCGCGGCGCTCGTCGT
>Ga0315276_10001471_pt1 | contig 21069 bp, 11 predicted proteins | sample YL17G05_0_MG_FD_204542 | JGI IMG/M metagenome (GOLD analysis project Ga0315276, IMG submission 204542) | Sediment microbial communities from Yellowstone Lake, YNP, Wyoming, USA - YL17G05_0 | ecosystem: Environmental > Aquatic > Freshwater > Lake > Sediment | place: USA: Wyoming | collected... | reverse complement strand
CGAATTATTCGATTTTGAAAATCGCCCTGAAAGAAATCCCTCCCCTACCCTTGAATGGGATTCGCCTGCTGCTGTCTTCCGCTGTCCTGGTAATATGGTTTTTGATCACTGAAAGAAACTTTAAGGTGCAAAAGGAACATATCCTGAAAATTGTTTTGCTTTCCATCAGCGGGTATACGATTTACCAGTATATATTTATCCGGGGAATCGACCTGACCAATGCTTCCAATACGGCGGTTATTTTCGGGGTTGGGCCGATTATGATTTCGCTGTTCAGCGTGTTTGCTAAACATGAAACCATTAAACCGATTGCCTGGATCGGTATCCTGATGGGATTCCTGGGGGTTTATATTACGATTATGGGGAAAGCCGGGGGGTTGAGTTTATCTTCGAAGAGTTTGCAAGGGGACTTGCTTATATTTGGCGCGGTAATTCTCTGGGCTCATTATTCGGTATCGGCGCGACCGCTGCTTAGAACGTACTCGCCGCTGAAATTTACCATGCTGACCATGACCATCGGTTCGCTGCTCTTTTTCCCGGTTACGATCGGTGCATTGCGAACGCTGCCTTATGCGGCCATATCGTTTAAAGCCTGGTTTTGCATGGCTTTTTCGGGGGTAATGGCGTTGTCGGTGGGTTTGATTATCTGGTTTTATTCGGTGCAGAAAATCGGCAACAGCCAGACGGCGGTGTATTCGAATTTACCGCCGGCGCTGGCAATGGTTTTTGCCTGGCTGCTCCTTTCGGAACGAATTTCCCCTTCCCTGATGATCGGGGCGGCGATTATTTTCCTGGGCATTTATTTTACGAGGAAAGGAAGGGGAATATCCTGAAAATTGGGAAAAGAATAAATCCGAAGCACGAAATCCGAAATTCGAAACAAATTCAAATGACCGAATTCCAAATGATCCAAAACGGTGAATCAGGGGCAGGAAAGGGGAAGAGCGGAAGCGAGGAAGCGAGGAAGCGAGGAAGAGCGGGAAAAACAATCTGTGAAAATCTGTGTAATCTGTGGATAAAAAACCTTTCGTGTTAATTCGTGTAATTCGTGGGCTTTCCCCATTGGGGGAATTACATTCCCCTGACAAAATCGGGCAGGCCATCGAAACTGCCGTTGGAAAGGATAACCACCACCTGCTCCCGCTGATAATCGAGGCTCTTTAGAAAATCCATCGCCGTCCGGACATCCTCGAAAACCGTAACTGACTTTCCCGCTGCCGTGAGTTCTTTCTCAATTTTCGGCACATCCAGCCGTTGGTCCGCCGGAACCTTTTCTTTTTGATAGACTTCCCTGAAAAAGATTTCATCGGCATCCATGAAACTGGCCCCCAACCGGTCCTGGAAAAAATTCCGGCGCAAACTCCAACTGCGGGGTTCGAAAAGGACGATGAGTTTCTTTTGTGGATAAATTTCTTTGATGCTCAGGAGGGTTTCTTTAATGGCTGTCGGGTGGTGGGCAAAATCCTCCAGGAATAAAGTATTGCCGATGTGATTGATTTTATTTAACCGGCGTTCCACGCCTTTGAAAGTTTCCACCGCTTCTTTGATGGTCTTTTCCGGGATGCCCAGGCGAAGGCCCAGGATGATCCCGGCGGTCAGGTTCCAGGCGTTGTATCTCCCGGCCAGGAACGTGGTAAAAACGGTTTCTTGGGCGCCATGCGCAAGCGTAAAGGTATAATGATCTTCTCTATGCCGGATGTTTTTGATGAGATAATCGGGGTTCCCGGAAGCGCCGTAAGTTACCACGGGGGTAAAAGCTTTTTCCACGGCCTGGAAATTCATGGGATAATCATTGTTCATCACGATCAATCCCTGGGACGGGACCTGGTTCACCAGGTTTTGAAAGGCTTTTAAATAAATACTTTCGGAAGGGAAAAAATCCAGGTGGTCGTACTCCAGGGCGGAGAGGATGAGGTAAAAGGGATGGTATTTTAAGAATTTGGAGGAGCGGTCGAAAAAGGAGGTTTCGTATTCGTCGCCTTCGATGACGAAATAGTCGCCGCTGTCGCTGCCCACGGAATAGTTGGCGTTGAAATCCCGGGGTTTGCCGCCGATAAAGAACCCGGGTTCGAAACCGGCGCCGGCTGTGTGCAGTAAGTATGAGATGAACGAGGCAATGGTGGTTTTACCGTGGGTCCCGGCGGCCACGATGGATTTTTTCCCTTTGATAAAGTATTTATACAGGGCTTCGGCCATGGAATAATATTCGATGTTGTTATTTAATATATATTCGGCTTCGGGGTTGCCCCGGGAAACGATGTTACCGATCACGCAGAAATCGACATCTTTGGGGATGTTTTCCGCGCTGTAGGGGTTGAAGAGTTTCACCTTCATATTTTCCAGGATTTTATCCACGGGCGGGTAGAAATTGACATCCGAACCAAAGACGTCGTATCCTTTTTGTTTAAACAACCCGGCCAGGGAACTCATGCCTGTACCGGCGATGCCGTTTAAAAACACTTTCATATTTTCACTCCTATTTTAAAAGCTTAGCCACGGACGAACACGGACGAACACGGACGAACACGAACAGTACCGACAACAGGGACCAACACGGAGAAATACTCATCGTTTTATGGTTTTTTCAAGCGGCCAGCGCTGCAAATAAGTTTTCAACTGACCTTTATAACCGTTCTTCTTGCACCATAGGTTTACTTTATTACGATATTCCTCCGCCACCGGGGCCAACCCTAACAAGAGGAAATTGTTATTTTTTAAGACTATCTTTGGGGGATATAACTCAAGTATCCTGAGGTCATTCCCATCCAGGGGCCCCACTTTCGCCTTCAATATTACCTGGAATATTTTGGCCTCCTCGATGGCGACGCCATGTGCCGGGGAATTTTTCGAGACAGCTTCCAGTATCTCCCTGGAATATTTTGGGTAAGTTTCAAGCATTTCCAGGAAATACTTTAAGAGAGCATTGTAATCCCCGTTCAATTCCAGGTAAAATTGCACCGAACAGGCGTTCCGATAATATTCATCAAATGCCAGGAGTAAATATGCCCATATTCGTGCATCTTCTTTGTGGGCTATGAGACAATTCCAATCCGTCTTCTTTCTTCCATACTTAACCTGCTCCCCGAAATAGGCTTTCATCAGGTCTTCGATGCTGCTGCCTCCCAGGGCTGTTTTGAAAGTCCCCGACCTGTTGGCATATTCCCAGAAATGGATGTCCAGGAAAAACTCCGCGCCCACTGCGATTAATTCTTTCTGCAGGCACTCCTCGGCAATTAATATCAAGTCCCCGTAATAACGGCAGCGCTGCCATCTTTTTAAGGCTTTTTTTTTGTTCCCGGCCAGCGTGTAACAGATGCCCTCCAGCGGCTCGAATCCCCTCTTCAGCCGTTTAAATAAAAACATCGCCCGCTCATAGTCCTTTTTAAAATAATAACCTAACGCGGTCTTCCTTAAGAATCCCTTATCGGCGATTTTTTTCAAAGCTTTCCTGGCCTTAACGAAACCTTTGGCTTTGTCAAGGGGGGAATCGAAATACATGCAGAAGGCAGTTTCATAATCCTTGATTTCATTGCAAACCCGCGCCGCCGAATAAAAATCACCGGAGTTCGCATAATAAGTAATCGCATTTTTATATTCTCCCCGTTTATAATAACAATCGGCTATTTTCGCCCGCAGCGCGGACGCCGCTTTTCCTTCCGCCCCCTCCACCGCCAGGAACCTGATTAACGCCTGGAAATATCGCCGGTTTTGAAATAATTCTTCCCCTTCCGCCATTAACTCCAGGTTATCTCTTTTTAGCGTTTCCAGGTATTTCAATGCGCTATCCATATCATCTTCCAGTTCGTAGATAGTGAAGAGTTTTTCATGCCGACCGGTGCGGCGGTACAATTCCAGCAAGTTTTTGGCGCTGCCGGTCTTCTCCCACAACGCCTCGGCCACGTCATATTTCTTACCCTGGAAATAGAGTTCCGCGGCCTTATCAAGCATTTCCAGCCGGGTATAAAGGTCGGCGGCTTTCTCGTAATCGTGGGCATATTCATAATGCCGGGCCGCCAGTTCGATACTATTCAAATGGTTAAGATAGATTTCCGCCGCGGTCCTGTCATTCCCGGCCTTTTTAAAACAATCCACGGCGGCGTTATAATTTTCGATGCTCAAATATAGATTTCCGGCCTCCTGGAATTTTCCTTCGGCTTCCAGGAGGACGGCGGTACATACCGTCATTTTATCCTGCCGGTTCAATTTCTCCCATAACTCCAGGGCGTTGTTATACGCCCCGGCCAATTCATAATTCACGGCCGCCTTCTCTATTTCCCCGGCCCCTGCAAAATTCGCCGCGGCTTCGGGGTAATTACCGGCTTCTTCGTAATAATGAGCATTGGCCCTGGCCATGTTTTGGGAATCGCCGCCGTTTTTAAAACATTCCGCGGCAGCTTTGAAATATCCTCTTTCAAAAAAATAATTCCCCTGTTCCACCCATTCTGCCGGGGAGGAAATCACGTTCCATACATTCTCCAGGTAATGCCGGTCCCCGGTAATATATACGTTGTCCTTCACCGGTCGGTTGTCCCAGATGAGAGAAGGTGTATTGCCGTCGTAGACGATCAGGTCTTCACGGCAGCGCGTGATGCCCACGTAGAGAAGACTGATTTCATGCTTGATCCTGGCTTCATGGATATTCTTATCGCTCAGATCCAGGGTGGCTTTCCAGACATCCTCGACCCCGGAGGAGGGGTCATCGCAAAACTTCCACAGCACAACAGTATCGAATTCCAAACCCTTGGCCTCCTGGATGGTAAACACCAGCTCGGTTCGGAGAATATTTTTCAACGATTCTTTTTCCGTGTCGGTTCTCACCAGGATAGCGTGAGCAGGGCCGGCGGCTTTTAAAATCTCCAGCATGCCGGCCGTATCGATGCCTGTTACGACCGTTACCGGTCTACCTTTGTATTTCCATTGTTCCCTGGTTTCATCGGCTTTTCGGCCCGTAAATTTCTCCTTTAAGTCCAAAAGTGTATTGGACAATTCGATGATACTGCCGGAACTCCTGAAATTGAGGGATAAAGTTTTTAATTCGGGTACTTCGACTCCCCGCTCATAAAAATGCGTGCGCACCTCTTCCCAGCGGAATCCGCTGGGATTGATGGTTTGACGGGTATCCCCGGCCAGGAAAATATTCCTGGGATTCTTTACGAAATGAAACAGCAGGTCCAACTGGGTGTCGGTCAGGTCCTGGACCTCATCGCATACCAGGATATCGTAGGTGTATTTGGGGTCAACGGCCCCGGGCATCATATCCAGTTCATCCCAAAGGCCCCCGGTATGCAATTTATTTTGATACCATTCGAAGATGCGGTAAATATCCCCGCGGTTGAACCTGAAATTGGGGGCTTTTTTCTTACCCAACATTTCGTATTCGGCAAAAGAGAGATATGTCCGCTCGTTCCCGTTTTGTTCTTTTTCAGCCGGGAGGTTGACGCCGGGGGCAGCGCCCTTGATAATGGCGCGTATCTCTTCCCACACCAACGCGGCGTCATAGGACTGGTAATTGGGGTAACCGGTGAATAAACGGTTGAAGCGGTTAAAATCCACTTCTTTTCCCGGTGGGAATCGTTCCTTGCCGGCCGCTTCAAGACATAACTCTTTAAATGTATAAAAATCCGGGGGAGTAACCTCTTTTTTCCAGGTTCGTTCATTCAAAAGGCCGTTATACAATTTCACGGCAAAATTTTTCAGGTGTTTGTTATAGGTAAGAAACAATTTTTTCTTATCATTCAAGTTCCGATTCAACAGGTAATAAACGGCCAGGCTGGTCTTACCGCTGCCGGCCGTGCCGGAGATAACCTGGGGGAGGGGTGCGCCGAGGAGTTCATCCTGTTCCGGCGTTAAATGGAGAAAGAGATCGAAATCATCCCTGGAGTACATTCGGATGCGCTGCCATTCGGGTTCACCGACAGCATACCAGCGCTGGCTGCCGGATTCATCGGCGCATCTTTCGGTAATACTTTCCTGGGTGAAATAGGCGGGTTCCAGTTCCTCCATATCCACATTTTCCAGGAAGGTCTCCTGGTAATCTTCGAATTGCAGGAAAGGGGCATTGGCGGGGATAATGGTCTTGCTCCTGGCGGCGATATCGTCATGCACCACGATACCCCACACATATATGATAAGGTTATTTTCCCGCGTCTGATCCCGCCCCAGGGTAAAAAGAGCCCGGTTTCCCCGGTCCAATCGTGCTTCTAAAATATATTTCGCGGAGACGCCTTTTAATTTTTTAACTTTTAACCCGCCTTCCCAGAGCCCGGATTCCAGGAATTCGAATTTATCCCTGATTTTGTTTCGCGTGTCCCTGGATTGTTTTAGTAGATATTTTTTGACGGTTTCGTTAATGAGAACAATGATCATTTTAGGAGGCCATCCTTATCCCCGGCTTTATCCCCGGTTTTATCCATGGGGCGATTCTTCTCCCATTCTCGCTGTATCTGCCTTTTCTTTTTTTCGATGGCTTTTTCCATGGCTTTATCAAAAAACTTTTTCAGGCGGTGCTTAAGTTCTTCCTGGAAAGTCCTGTGCGAAGCTTTTTCGGCGGCGTCCGCCAATTCCCGTATTTTCTCCACGAGGTTCACCGGCCGGTATTTCCCTGGGATATCCTCATCATTACACTGCTTTTTCCAGTATTTATCTTCTTCCAACTCTTTTAATTTCAAAAGTCCTTGTTCCAATTCTTCCCCGTTTATCCCATAGGCGGTCATTTTTTTAAGGAATTCACCGGTATGCAGGAGTTTGTGGTAAAATTCCTTGGCCTGGCCTGTCCAGGAAAAAATGGAATCCCAGCGGGTTTCCTGGAGGTCCAGGGTATTCAGGGCGATTCTATCGGATTTAAAGATAATCCGCGCCGCGGTCATATGAATCCAGTACATTTGTTGGACTTCCAGTAACTTCGCCTGGTATTGGGTCTTTTTCAACTGTGTCTCGCGGGGCAGTCGGGCGTTGTCCTGTTTATTCGGTCCGTCTATATTTGTTGCTTTATCATTATTCATAATAGTTTTCAACCTTTTAGGGGTATATTATACAGGAAAATCGAGAAAAAGGAAAATCAACATTTAGCGCAGGGGGTCGAAGAGGTATTCCAACCCATTGATCTTGATTTCGTGTACCAGTTGCAGCATTTCGCCCAGTTCCCCTTTGGGGAAACCTTTCCGGGCAAACCAGACCACGTAAGGTTCAGGGAGATCGATTAAAAGGCGTTTGGCATATCTGCCAAAAGGCATCCGGGTTTTGGACAGTTTTAGTAAATACTCGCGGTTTTGCAAACGTTTTTCATTTTCCGTGTCAGTCATCATATCTCATTGCTGGTAAGTATTTCCTTTTTGTTTTCATCGCCGAATATCTTCCTGAAGGCGATATCGTTCTTGGGGTCTGCGAATTTCATACGATGCTCCTTTTCATGGGGGTATTATAATATTGTTTTTAACTTTTTTCAATAAGGGGAATTCCGGTATGTCCCTTTTTTCTCCAAACAAAAACAGGCCCACGAATTACACGAATTACCACGAAAGGTTTTTTATCCACAGATTACAAAGATTTTCACAGATTGTTTTTCCCGCTCTTCCTCGCTTCCCCTCAATGTGGGCGAACTCACACACGACACGAAAGCCGCCGCCGCCCCAGAGGTCCAGTGGATAATTGTCGAGGCGTGCCGCACAACGCAGATTGACCGAAGGACCGAGCCACGAACCTCCTTGCTCATCATTAGCAAAACATTTTAGATAACCTCTTGCCAAAACCTCTTTAGAAGATTATAATAGAATCATGAAAACGTTACCCATCGGCGTCCAGACTTTTAGCAAATTAATAAAGGAAAACCACCTGTATGTGGATAAGACCAAGGATATTTACAATCTTTTTGCCGAAGGGGGGCAATACTATTTTCTTTCCCGTCCTCGCCGCTTCGGGAAATCCCTTTTGGTTTCCGTCTTGAAAGAGATATTTTCCGGCAATAAGGAACTTTTTAAAGGTTTGTGGATTTACGATAAAATAACCTGGGAAAAATATCCGGTAATACACCTGGATTTCCTGGGATTGGAATATGAGGGCCGTGAAAAATTAATTGAAACGCTTAAATACCTGGTTAACCAAAACGCCAAAACCTATGGCATCCGATTAAAAGAAAAGGGCTATGATAAACGATTTAAAGAACTGGTTAGCGAACTCTCAAAAACGAATAAAGTCGTAGTCCTGGTAGATGAATATGATAAACCACTGATTGATTTTGTCGATAAGAAGGATATCGCCAAAGAGAATCGCGATGTTTTAAAAACCTTCTACGGCGCCATTAAAGGGGCGGATGAATACCTCAAATTCGTATTTATTACCGGGGTCTCCAAGTTTTCAAAAGTATCTGTTTTCTCCGACTTGAATAATCTCAGGGATATTACCATTTCCGGTACATTCTCCACTTTGTTGGGATACACCGAAGAAGAATTACTCCACTACTTCGAAGATAGAATCGCTAAAATGGCCGGCGCACAAAGAGAGAGGTTGATCGCAGATATAAAAAGCTGGTACAACGGCTATTCCTGGGATGGCAAACATTTTGTTTATAATCCTCTTTCAATATTACACCTGTTCCAGGAAGGGCATTTCGGCAACTACTGGTTCGCGACAGGAACCCCAACATTCCTGGTAAAATCCTTGAGAGAAAATAAAATCGATATAAAACGCCTGGAGAATTACGAGACCACCAAACTGCTTTTCGATTCTTATGATATTGATCAGTTCAATGTATTTGCATTGCTATTTCAAACCGGGTATTTAACCATTAAAGAAATCAAAGAGATTTCCCTTACCCAAAGCATTTACCGCCTGTCATATCCCAATAAGGAGGTCAAGGAATCCTTCCTCGATTACCTGGCTGCCGATTATATGGGGAAACAGCCCGATGAAATGGGTTACCTGACCTACAAACTCCAGGAAACAATCGGCAATGCCGACCTCGATGGATTTTTTGTGTTATTGAAATCCATCTTTGCCTCGGTGCCCTATGACATATTTATTCAAGAAAAAGAAGCTTACTATCATACGATTATCTATCTCCTGTTGAAACTATTGGGGATCAATATCGCAGTCGAAGTAGAAACCAACATCGGAAGGATAGACGGTGTACTGGAAACGAAGAGCCATATTTTCATCATGGAATTTAAGGTTGGCAAAGCTTCGGAGGCCCTGGAGCAGATCAAAGAAAAAAAGTACTATGAAAAATATTTCCCCACCCCCAAACAAATAAAAATGATCGGTATCGGGTTTGATCCGGAAGAGCGTAACATTAAGGAATTCCTGGTAGATGATGTCACCGTCGCCCACCACTGACGCGGATTCGCCCCTACAGAACCATTGGCCCTGATCCCTGCTCTCTGACTCCTGGGTCCTGTCTTTTCTTCACCACTCACCATTCTACCTTTATTCTTCCTTGTTTTTTCCGCTCTTCCTCGCTTCCGCTCTTCCTTTTTTTTCTTCATCATTCATCACTCTATATTAATAAGGTGTCCATAGCTGGCTATGAAAGTTTAATAACCGGGATATAAGGAGTTCATAGCTGGCTATGAAAGTTTAATTGCCTGGATATAAGGTGTTCATAGACGGCTATGAAAGTTTAATCGCCGGGATATAAGGTGTTCATAGACGGCAATGAAAGTTTAATAGCCGGGATAGAAGATGTTCATAGCCGGCAATGAAAGTTTAATTGCCGGGATAGAAGGTGTTCATAGACGGCAATGAAAGTTTAATCGCCGGGATAGAAGGGGTTCATAGCCGGCAATGAAAGTTTAATCGCCGGGATAGAAGGTGTTCATAGCCGGCAATGAAAGTTTAATCCCTGGCGTATCCCGAGGTCTGTTGTATTTTTTCTCGTCTGTATGGTCATGGCAATCTTTAGATACCACTTTATATCGAATGATGAATGATGGAGAAGAGATGGAGGCTGGTCACCAGTCAGTAGTCATTGGTAATTGGTCAAGGGCCAGCATGCATTAACAATTATTCTTTTTGTCTGTGAGTGTCCGTGTTCGTCCGTGGCTACCTGCTTGTGTTTGGGATTTTGAACCTTTGAATTTTGGATTTGTTTCGGATTTCGATATTCGAATTTCGGATTTTCTTTTCATCATTCATCATTCATCATTCAAGCTATTTTCATTCTTTTTCCTGATTCGTCATTCCAGATATCCGGATGGTCAGAGGGTCAGATTATCGAGCATTGTGGCGTATGACCGGGGGCGCACAAAAACACAACACGAAACCCAAAGCTGGACCAGTAGGACCAGGGATTAACGTCGATGCGCGCCGCACAACGCAGATAGTCGGATTGATTGAGCCAGGAGCCGCCGCGCAAAGCACGGAATTTTTTATCTTCATCATACCAATTTTCCATCCATTCCAAGGCGTTGCCGGCCATGTCCATGAGTCCTTCGGGCGTGGCCCCCTCCGGGTAACGACCCACGGGCGTGGTGGCGCCGACATTATTCTCATAATTGGCCAATTTCGGCCCGGGTTCTTCTTTGTCCTTTGGCCAGGGATACTCCCGAAGCGAACCATCCGGTTCTCGGCCGGCAGCGGCCCATTCCCATTCCATTTCCGTGGGCAGGCGATAAAGGCCATCCTCCTGCTGCAAACAGGAAAGCCAGAGACAATAGGCTCGCGCCTCATACCAGGCGACCCCCACCACGGGCTGGTCATCGCCATTGAATTTTTTGTCATCATCAAAACGGGAACGGAGTTTTTTTCCCCATTCATGGGGACTTTCCCCCAGATAATCGGGATATTCTTTTATTGTACCGGCCAATTCCAACAATTTTTTTGTAAACAACTTTAACGGCAGGGTTTCTTCCAGGTTCTTCTCTTTCCCTTCCAGGTAAGAGATAAACTTGCGATACCGTTTATTAGTCACCAGGTATTTGCAGAAATAGAGATCGGGAACGGTTTCCATTTTTTTTGTAACCGAGAACTTATAGGTTCCGCCGGGTATTTTAATGTATTCCACGTTATCCTCGAAGGGATTGCGGAAAGAGGAATCGCTAAGCTCTATGACCGCCCTTTCACCGGTAATTGCCGTCGTCGTCGCCATAACGGCCGATGCTCCGGCAACGATATCGTCGGCATAGGAACGATTGCTTTTATTCCAATTGCTTTTCTCCACGGCGGCGATGGCTTCCAGGGCCCCGGGCGTGCCCACGGTCTTTAAACAATCCAGCACGTACCGCCTCCGGTTATCGGACAAGCTCTCGTTGTTCAAGCACGCTGCCAATGCATCGGTTTTCTTTTGCAGGGCATCCTTTACTAAATTTTGCAGCAACGTCTGCTGGTTATCATTTAATTGCTCACTGACCGGCGATTGAAAGAACAAGTACATAAAACGGTCAAAGGTTTTATCATCGGCTTTGCCCATGAAAAAGCGCAACGTCTCATCCCACCAATCATCTTTGAAATGCGCCACCAATGTTTCCACCCGTTCGCGCCGACGGGCATCTTTTTCCAGTTGAATCCCCGCCAGGTATTCGCGGAAGGATTTATGTCGAAAAATATAATTTTCGCGGTCATAATCGGCGATCAACCCGGCGCGGTCCCGCAAATGCTCGCAAAAGGTTTCGGCCTTATGCTGGCCGGCCAGGGTATGGAGAATGGGCTGCATAAATTCATGCATTTTATCTTTGGGGGTTTCATCTTTTTTTAAGGTTTCCTGCATCCACAAGGCCGTGGGGGCCAGGACACGGCGGGCTTCTTCCACCGGCAAAAGCGGCGCGATCTCTTTTTCCCGGTCCCGGTACTTCAGTAAATAGTTTAATGCGGCATCGTACAATTCCAGCCGGGTTTCGGGGATGAAGCGGCGTTCCTTCCAGAGTATGGCCATAATCTGCAGCAGCATGGGCACCGCCGCCAATTCCCGCACCGCTTTATTGTCTTCTTTTTTCAAAAAATCGATAATATCCCGCGACTGCCGGTCGGCAAGCTTTATTTGCCGGTCTTGCCACTGCCCGGGCGGTATACCCGGCGGGGGTAATGGGGATAAAAATGCCGCCCGGAACCATTTCCTTAAAAATTCTTCCTGCTGCTGGAGCGAGAAATCCATGATATCCGCCCGTAAATGGGGGGTCTTAAATTCAATACCATCCAGTTTACGAATACCGGTGGCGCGGGAAGTGACCACGAATCGGGCGTTCTTTAGCCCGGCGCTCATGTTCTTGAGCCACAGGCAAACTTTACAACGCTTTTCCTTATCGCCGATCTCATCCAGTCCGTCCAGCAGCACCAGGGTTTTTCGCTTTTGCAGCCAGGTTCTAAATTGCTTTTCCGCGATATCGAGAATATGCCTTTCAGACCATTTCGCCAGGTTATGGGGCAAGGACAGCGGCTCAGCGGTTTCCCTTTGAAACTCCAATTCCCTCAGGGGAAAATAAATAGGGAATATATTTTCTTTGAAACCCAATTCCCGGCATTTATTATTTTCTTTATCCAGGCAGTGCATGGCATAGTATTTCATTAGCGTGGTTTTGCCGGACCCGGGGTCGCCGATGACCAGCAGCAGGCGGTATTTTTGAAAAGCCCGTTTCATGACTTCTTCCGCCGTGGAATGGCGTTCGCATTTATGTTCAAGTGGTTCGCACGATTCCTCCAACATGCCGTGCGGTGCATGCATCTCATGCCGTTCGAAACGGGTTTCGCTGCGCCAGGATTCGGAAATGCGCAGGGAAACAAAAGCGGCGCTTAATTGAATGGTTTTGCTTTCGATATCCGGCGAGCCCAGCATATCGATATTGCCCAGTTCCGCCCGCAGGGCATCGCCGTATATATGCTCCGCCGCGGCTGCTTTTTTTACTTCTTCTTTAATTTTAAACTTCTTCTCCCCTTCGAGTTCGGCGATTTTCTTTTCTTCCGCGTCTTTTATGCGCTTTCGATGTTGGATAATCGATATAATTCCTCCACCGCCGAGCAAACCTATCAAAAGAGCAATTATTACCGGTATCAATAATTTCACATCAAAGCCGCTGTCTTCTTTTTTATTATCGTTGGGATCAACATTATGAGTAGAGCCTTTACCGGCGATTTCTTTTTTCTGAACCGTCCCTTTATCCTGGCCGATTAATAAAATGGATATTATAATAACAAGGCCTGCCAGGCAAAACATCTGTATTAAACGTTTTTTTTTCATAATCCTATTCTACTGGAAACCGGTGCGAATTTCAATAAGGAATTGCAAAAAAGGGTTGCCGTTCAGGAGCTAATCCCAGCGATTTCAATAATAAATAAGTATCGGCCTGATCTGCATGTCCCATCCAACTGGCCAACCGCTGCTGAAGATTTTGGGGTATTGACGGCCTATAATTGTATTATCAGTTGAGTTTGTACCGATTCTTTAAACTGTTTGACTTTATCGGTAGGGAAGCCGGTTGTTTTTGCAATAAAATCTATCGATAGTCCTTCGCGGAGCAAATTCTTAACCACATCCCATTTACCTTTCTCGATACCTTTCTCGATACCTTTCTCGATACCTTGATCTATCCATTTTTCTGCAATGGTAGCCATGATATCACCTCCTTGACTGAATACTTCGGAAATCGATTCATGAATCTCATCATCGGTTAATTTCCCCGGGCTGCCCGGAATAAACTACGGGCGGTCTCGTTTTCCTGGAGTGCTCGCCCGTTTTTTTCCTATTTGGTCATTTATTTTTTGGTCATTTGAATTTGTTTCGAATTTCGAGTTTCGAATTTCGGATTTTCCTCTTCTTTTCTTCATCATTCATCATTCATCATCACCATTCTACCTTTATTCTTCCTTGTTTTTTCCGCTCTTCCTTACTTCCTCGCTTCCCCTCACCGGGGGCGCACAAAAACACAACACGAAACCCAACGTAGTACCAGAGGCTCCAGGGATTATTGAGGATGCGCGCCGCACAACGCAGATAGTCGGACAGAAAGCTCCAGGAGCCGCCGCGCAAAGTACGGTATTTCTTATCTTCATCATACCAATTCTCCATCCATTCCCAGGCGTTGCCGGCCATGTCCATGAGCCCTTCGGGCGTGGCCCCCTCCGGGTAACGACCCACCGGCGTGGTGGCGCCGACATTATTCTCATAATTGGCCAATTTCGGTCCGGGTTCGCCTTTGTCTTTTACCCAGGGGTATTCCCGCGGTTTGTTATCCGGTTCCCTGCCGGCAGCGGCCCATTCCCACTCCTTTTCCGTGGGTAAGCGGTATAGACCATCATGCTGCTGCAAACAGGAAAGCCAGAGACAATAGGCTCGCGCCCCGTACCAGGCGACCCCCACCACGGGCTGGTCATCGCCATTAAATTTTTTCTCATCATCATAATTGGAACGGAGTTTTTTTCCCCATTCATGGGGATTTTTCCCCAGGTAATCGGGATATCCTTCTATTGTCCCGGCAAATTCCTTCAATTGTTCAATAAATAACTCCAATGGCAGGGTTTCTTCCAGGGCCTTTTCTTTCCCTTCCAGGTAGGAGATAAACTTGCGATACCGTTTATTAGTCACCAGGTATTTGCAGAAATAGAGGTCGGGAACGGTTTCCATTTTTCCAGTAACTGAGAATTTATAAGTCCCGCCGGGTATTTTAATGTATTCCACATTATCCTCGGAGAGATTGCGGAAAGAGGAATCAACAAACTCTATGATCGGCTTTTCATCGGGGGTTGCCGCCGCCATCGCCATAACGGCCGATGCACCGGCAACAATATCTTCGGCATGGGAACGATTGCCTTTACTCCATTTGCTTTTATCCGCGGCGGCAATGGCTTCCATTGCCCCGGGTGTACCGACGGTTTTTAAACAATCCAACACATATTTCCTTTGATTATCGTTCAAGCCGTCGCTGTTCAAGCACTCCACCAGGGCATCGATTTTCTTCTGGGGCGCTTCTTTTACCAGGTTTTGCAATAACGTCTGCTGGTTATCATCCAATTGACCGCTTCCTTTGGATTGAAAGAACAGGCGCATGAAATCATCGAAAATTTTATCATTGGCTTTGCTCATGAAAAACCGCAGCGCCTCGTCCCACCAGGCTTCCTTAAAATGATCGATTAACGTCTCCACCCGGTTGCCAAGATGCGCATCCTCTTTCAATTGAATACCCGCCAGGTATTCCCGGAAGGATTTATGTCGAAAAATATAGTTTTCCCGGTCATAATCGGCAATCAACCCGGCGCGGTCCCGCAAATGCTCGCAAAATGTTAAGGCTCTGGGCTGACCCTCCAGGGTATCGAGAATGGGCTGCATAAATTCATGCATTTTCTCTTTGGGGGTCTCATCCTTTATTAGCGTTTCATGCATCCACAGGGCCGTGGGCGCCAATACCAGGCGCGCCTCTTCCACCGGAAGCAGCGGCTCGATCTCTTTTTGACGGTCCCGGTAGTCCAATAAATAATTTAATGCGGCATCGTACAAGGCGAGTCGTGTTTTGGGCAGATGATGGCGGTCTTTCCAGGTAATGGCCATGATTTGCAGCAGCATGGGCACCGCGGCCAGGTCCCGCACGGCTTTATTGTCTTCTTTTTGCAAAAATTGGATAATGGTTTGCGACCGCTGGTCCGCTTTTTTTATTTGTTGTTCTTTCCATTTCTCCGCCGGCATAACCGGCGGCGCTAATTGGGCTGTAAAAACCGCCCGGAACCATTTCCTTAAAAATTCTTCCTGCTGCCGCGGGGTGAAATCCATGATGTCCGCCCTTAAATGGGGCGTTGCCAATTCGATGCCGTCCAATTTGCGGTAGCCGGTGGCGCGGGAAGTCACGACGAAATGGGCGTTTTTAAGGCCGGTACACATATTCTTGATCCACTTGCATACCTTTTGACGGCGCTTTTGACTGCCGATCTCATCCAGCCCGTCCAGCAGCACCAGGGTATTTCGCTTTTGCAGCCAGGCGTGAAATTGGTCCGCCGGGATTTCCAGCAAGCGCCGCTTAGCCCATTGGGCCAGGCTTTGGGGCAGCGAAATCGGTTCATCGGTTCCCGTCTCAAATTCCAATTCCCGCAGGGGAAAGTAAATGGGGAATATCTGCTGGGTAAAACCCAGTTGCCGGCATTTATTATTTTCTTTATCCAGGCAGTGCATGGCATAGTATTTCATTAAAGTGGTTTTGCCGGACCCCGGGTCGCCGATAATCAGCAGCAGCCGGCAGCTTTTAAAGGCGCGTTCCATGACTTCTTCCGCGGTGGAATAGCGTTCGCCTTCATATTCCGGCGGGTCCACCGGCTTCCCGTGCGCTTCGAAACGGGTTTCGCTGCGCCAGGATTCGGAAATGCGCAGGGAAACAAAGGCGGCGCTTAATTTAACGGTTTTGCTTTCGATATCCGGCGAGCCCAGCATATCGATATTGCCCAGTTCTTCCCGCAGCGCATCGCTGTATAACTCTTCGCATGTCTTTTCAACATGTTTTCGTATTATTTCTTCACGTTCCTCTACGGCTTCCAGTTCCATCGCCTTTTCCTTTTTTTTATCTTTCGGCCGTTTAACATATTGATAAATACCGAAAAGGAATGCGGCTAAGGCAAACAGCCAGGGGATGATATCTTTCCATTTCATATGCGCCTCTCTTTCTCTGCCGAGCAATTAGAAAATTTCTTTTGTTTCATGGGTCTATTCTACCGGAAACCGGTGCGAATTTCAAGAAGAGAGGAACATAACCCGGTCAATTATTCGGCGGTTCCTGCGATATTTTCTTTAGGAACAGCATAAATTCTTCCAACTCTTTTTCAAAACCTTTCTCTACGCAGTAGTCGATTACTTTTTTATGATACTCCTCGGCCACTGACGGAAAGACCAGCAGCAGGAAATTGTTTTCTCTTAAGACTATTTTGGGCGGATTAAGCTCGAGGTTCTTGAGATCATTCTCCTTTAGAACGCCCACATTCTCCTTCAATATTATATGGAACAACTGGGACTCCTCGAGGACGGGACCATAGGTCGGCGAATTTTTTGAGACGGCTTCCAGGATATCCTCGGAAAGTTCCGGGCGAGTCTCCAGCCATGTCAGGAAATACTTTAACAGGGCGTTGTATTCGCCGTTCAACGCCAGGTAAAATTGTACGGCCCTGGCATTCTTAAAAGCGACATCCTGCCCCAGGATAAAAAATCCCCATGTTCGCGCATCATCCTTGCGGGCCTTAGTAATATCCCAATTCGCCTCCCTGCCGCCAAATGTGACATGCTCGCCGAAATAGGCTTTCATCAAGTCTTCGATGCAGCTTTTTTCCAGGTCTTTGCTAAAAATGCCGGGCTCGAAGGAATCCTGCCGGGAAGGAAGGCCCAGGAAAAACTCCGCTCCCACAACGATTAACTCTTTCTGCAGGCACTCCTCGGCAATTATTGTTAATTCCCCGTAATAACGACATTCCCGCCATTTTTCAAAGGCCTTTTGCTTATCCCCGGCCAGCGCGTAACAGGTTCCCTCCAGCGGCGCGAAGCCTTCCAGGCGGGTAAATAAAAATACCGCCCGCTCATAGTCCCTATGAAAATAATAACCAAGCGCGAGCTTCCTTAAGAACCCCGTATCAATCACTTTCCCCAATGCTTGCCGGGCCAGCGCGAAACCGTCGGTTTTATCCTGTTGGGAATCGAAATACATGCAAAAGGCATTTTCATAATCCCCGGTTTCATCATAAACCCGCGCCGCGGAATAAAAATCCCCGGCATTTATATAATAAGGAATCGATGATTCATGTTTTCCCAATTTACAATAGCAATCGGCTATTTTCCCTTGCAGCGCCGGCGTCACTTTTGCTTCCGCCCCCGCCACCGCCAGGAAACGTATTAACGCCTGGAAATAACGCGAGTTTTGAAATAGTTCTTCCCCTTCCGCCAGTAACCTCGGGTTATCTATTTTCAGCGTCTCCAAATATTTCAGGGCTTTTTCCAGGTTATCTTCCTGTTGGTAGATAGTGAAGATTTTTTCGTGCCTGCCGGTGCGGCGGTACAATTCCAGCAAGTGTTTGGCGCTGCCGGTCTTCTCCCACAACGCTTCGGCCTCGACGTATTTCTTGGCCTGGAAATAGAGTGCCGCGGCCTTATCGAGCATATCCAGCCCGGTATAAAGGGCCGCTGCTTTATCGTAATCGCGGGCATATTCAAAATACTGGGCCGCCAGTTCGATATTATTCAAATGGTTGAGATAGATTTCCGCCGCGGCCCTGTCATTGCCGGACTTTTTAAAACACTCCACGGCGGCGTTATAATTCCCGGTCTTTAAATAAAGATTTCCCGCCTCACGGAATTTCCCCTCCTCCCCCAGGAGGGCGGCGGTACATTCCACTATTTTATCCCGGCGGTTCAATTTTTCCCATAAGCCCAGGGCGTGATTATACGCCGCGGCATTCTCATAATTGAGGGCCGCCTTTTCAATTTCCCCGATCCCGGCAAAATTGGCCGCGGCTTCCCGGTAATTGCCTGTTTGTTCGAAATAATAGGCCCTGGCTTTGGCCAGGTTTTGGGAGTCGCCGCTGTTTTTAAAACACTCCGCGGCGGCTTTAAAATACTTTCTTTCAAAAAAATAGCGCCCTTGCTCCAGCCATTCTTGCGGCGATGAAATCACGTTCCATACATTCTCCAGGTAATGCCGGTCATCGGTAATATAGACGTTATCCTTCACCGGGCCGCTTTCCCAGATGAGTGAAGGCGAAACGCCGTCGTAGACGATCAGGTCTTTCTGGCAGCGCGTGATGCCCACATAAAGTAGGCTGATCTCATGCCTGATCCTGGCTTCGTGCACATTCCTATCGTTTAACTCCAGGGTGGCTTTCCAGACATCTTCGAACTCAGAGGACGGATCATCGCAAAATTTCCACAACACCACGGTATCGAATTCCAATCCCTTGGCCTCTTTAATGGTAAATATCAATTCAGTCCCTAGAATATTTTGCAGCGACTCTTTTTCCGCGTCGGTTCTCACCAGGATGGTGCGGTCGGCGCCGGCGGCTTTTAAAATTTCCAGCATCTCTTCAGTATCGATGCCTGTTACGACCGTTACCGGTCTACCTTTGTATTTCCATTGTTCCCTGGTTTCATCGGCTTTTCGGCCCGTAAATTTCTCCTTTAAGTCCAAAAGTGTATTGGACAATTCGATGATACTGCCGGAACTCCTGAAATTGAGGGATAAAGTTTTTAATTCGGGTACTTCGACTCCCCGCTCATAAAAATGCGTGCGCACCTCTTCCCAGCGGAATCCGCTGGGATTGATGGTTTGACGGGTATCCCCGGCCAGGAAAATATTCCTGGGATTCTTTACGAAATGAAACAGCAGGTCCAACTGGGTGTCGGTCAGGTCCTGGACCTCATCGCATACCAGGATATCGTAGGTGTATTTGGGGTCAACGGCCCCGGGCATCATATCCAGTTCATCCCAAAGGCCCCCGGTATGCAATTTATTTTGATACCATTCGAAGATGCGGTAAATATCCCCGCGGTTGAACCTGAAATTGGGGGCTTTTTTCTTACCCAACATTTCGTATTCGGCAAAAGAGAGATATGTCCGCTCGTTCCCGTTTTGTTCTTTTTCAGCCGGGAGGTTGACGCCGGGGGCAGCGCCCTTGATAATGGCGCGTATCTCTTCCCACACCAACGCGGCGTCATAGGACTGGTAATTGGGGTAACCGGTGAATAAACGGTTGAAGCGGTTAAAATCCACTTCTTTTCCCGGTGGGAATCGTTCCTTGCCGGCCGCTTCAAGACATAACTCTTTAAATGTATAAAAATCCGGGGGAGTAACCTCTTTTTTCCAGGTTCGTTCATTCAAAAGGCCGTTATACAATTTCACGGCAAAATTTTTCAGGTGTTTGTTATAGGTAAGAAACAATTTTTTCTTATCATTCAAGTTCCGATTCAACAGGTAATAAACGGCCAGGCTGGTCTTACCGCTGCCGGCCGTGCCGGAGATAACCTGGGGGAGGGGTGCGCCGAGGAGTTCATCCTGTTCCGGCGTTAAATGGAGAAAGAGATCGAAATCATCCCTGGAGTACATTCGGATGCGCTGCCATTCGGGTTCACCGACAGCATACCAGCGCTGGCTGCCGGATTCATCGGCGCATCTTTCGGTAATACTTTCCTGGGTGAAATAGGCGGGTTCCAGTTCCTCCATATCCACATTTTCCAGGAAGGTCTCCTGGTAATCTTCGAATTGCAGGAAAGGGGCATTGGCGGGGATGATGGTCTTGCTCCTGGCGGCGATATCGTCATGCACCACGATACCCCACACATATATGATAAGGTTATTTTCCTGCGTCTGCTCCCGCCCCAGGGTAAAAAGAATCCGGTTTCCCCGGTCCAATCGTGCTTCTAAAATATATTTCGCGGAGACGCCTTTTAATTTTTTAATTTTTAACCCGCCTTCCCAGAGCCCGGATTCCAGGAATTCGAATTTATCCCTGATTTTGTTTCGCGCGTCCCTTGATTGTTTTAGTAGATATTTTTTGACGGTTTCGTTAATGAGAACAATGATCATTTTAGGAGGCCATCCTTATCCCCGACTTTATCCCCGGTTTTATCCATGGGGCGATTTTTCTCCAATTTCCGCTGCATCTGCTTTTTCTTTTTTTCGATGGCCTTTTCCATGGCTTTCGCAAAAAACTTTTCCAGGCGGTGTTTAAGTTCTTCCTGGAAAGTCCTGCGCGAAGCTTTTTCGGCAGCGGCTGCCAATTCCCGTATTTTCTCCACGAGGTTCACCGGCCGGGATTTCCCTGGGGCATCCTCTTCATTACACTGCTTTTTCCAGTATTTATCTCCTTCCAACTCTTTTAATTTTAAAAGTCCTTGTTCCAATTCTTCCCCGGTTATCCCATAGGCGATCATTTTTTTAAGGAATTCATCGGTATGGAGGACGTTGTGGTAAAATTCCTTGGCCTGGCTTGTCCAGGAAAAAATGGAATCCCAGCGGGTTTCCTGGAGGTCCAGGGTATTCATGGCGATTATATCGGATTTAAAGATAATCCGCGCCGTGGTCATATGAATCCAGTACATTTGTTGGACTTCCAGTAACATAGCCTGGTATTGGGCCTTTTTCAACTGCGTTTCGCGGGGCAGTCGGACGTTGTTCGGCGTATTCGGTCCGT
>Ga0315276_10001470_pt1 | contig 21073 bp, 20 predicted proteins | sample YL17G05_0_MG_FD_204542 | JGI IMG/M metagenome (GOLD analysis project Ga0315276, IMG submission 204542) | Sediment microbial communities from Yellowstone Lake, YNP, Wyoming, USA - YL17G05_0 | ecosystem: Environmental > Aquatic > Freshwater > Lake > Sediment | place: USA: Wyoming | collected... | reverse complement strand
CTGTCTTTGTGACGACCGCCGGGGAGATCAACAGCCAAGCGGCTGCGGTGGCGGTAACGCAGACGGCCGTCGAGCCGCGTCAGGCCAGCGGGCGCCCGCCCGATTCGGCGGCGGCGTTCCAGGTTGCCCGTCAACATCTCGAAAAGGGCACGGGCATTTGGGACTGGGCGGACGACGTGGAGTTCCTGGGCTTGAGTTGGGTGGAGTTCGCATAGCGGGCAGTTGTGGTGGCAGGAGTTGGCTTGCCCATGCCGATTGCCACCAGGCGGGTGAACGCTGCGAGAAACGCCCGCTGCTTGCGCGAGAGGGCCGGCGAGGGGGGCGTCGCGCGCCAGTTCGTGTGTGGCAAAGAGGCCCTCGTTGCGCAGGCCCGGCAGCGGGGTTTCCAGTTCGGGGATCGCCGCCCGAAGGAACCGCGAGGCGGCGTGGCGGTCGGGTTCGGTCAGTGCCGCGCGGCAAAGGCGCTCAACCATGCCCCGGTCGAGGTCCAGGTACACGGGCGGCTCTTCGCCGCCCGGTCCGCAGATGGCCGCACGGTCGCCGTGGAGCGCCACCAGCAGCAGCGGCACGGCCCGGCCGCCGTGGCGGCCCCGCCAGACGGTCCGCATGGCCGCCTGCGTGGGATGATGGGCCAAGCGAGTGACCGCTACTTCGAGGGCGCCGCGGCCCTTGCCGAGGGCGAGGCCGACGGGTTCAAGGCCCTGGGGGTCGGCGAGAGGGAGCGGGCGCAGGTCGAGGTCCGCCAGGAACGGCTCTGTGCCCCGGGATGCCGGGCTGGTCGCCATGTTGCCCCCCGCCGCAATTGCTCAAGGCGCAGGAGCGCCGTGAGGCGGCATCGAAGGTATAGCATGGCACGAGGGTTGATGCAACGGTCTTGCGGATTGGCGGAACTACTGCTTCGGCTTGCCGTTGCCGCTGTGTGCTCGGAGGAACTCCTTGAGCCGGACCTCGCCGAGGTCGGCGTCACCCGTCGTTCGCTGGTCCACAACGTCGCGGAAGTCGCGGTACTTCTCCGGGGCCAGCGACTTCAAGAGGACGATCAGCAGGACATCGCTGTACCGGCGCCGGACGACGGGGACGCCCTGGTCCTTGTCAATCCGCCCCGTCTTCGGGTTGATGAGGATCGGCTCGCCGCGGTAGAGGACGTACTCCTCGACCCCCTCGACGGCACGGCGGCGGGCCTCGCCCTCGTAGCACTCCAGCGGCGTCTCCTTGGCCTCGTCGAACGCGGCGGTTTCGCAGGAGGAGGGTCTGATCGCGGCAGTGGGTCGAGCCAATGGATTTGACAGGCCTTGGCGGTCGGGTATACTGACGGGTGGGGAATAATGCCTCGGTGAGGTGAAGGGTCTGTGGCGAATCTCCTCTGGATTCAGGCCGTGTGCTGTGGCGGAGAGACCGCCTCCCTCCTGAATTCCGACCACCCCCACATCCAGGCCGCCTTGCACACCCTCGACGTGGTTGTATTGGGGCATCCCTATCTTCACCACCAAACGCAGGCGAAGATGGACCAGGTGCTCGACGACTGCGTGGAAGGCAAGGTCCATGTTGACCTGCTGGTCGTGGAGGGGGCGACGTATCTGGCGGTACCGCAGTCCGCATCGTGGACCTCGCAAAGGCCGCTGACGGAGTGGATCCGCACCATCGCCCGTCTGGCCGACTACACGGTTGCGGCAGGCACGTGTGCCTCGTTCGGAGGCATCATGGCCTGTGGGCGCAACCCTATGGGTGCCACGGGACTTCAATACTACCGCGAAGAGAAGGGGGGCCTTCTGGGCGCGGACTACCGCTCCTGCGCCGGGCTGCCTATCGTGAACGTTCCCGGCTGTCCGGCTCACCCGGACTGGATTATCGGGACGCTGTGGGCCCTGCGGGCCCACCGGCTTACGCAGGCGGATCTGGATCGGTTCAACCGACCGCGGGCGTTCTACGGCAAGTTGGCGCACCACGCCTGTCCGCGGAACGAGTACTACGAGTTCAAGGCGTCTGCGATGGCCTACTCGCAGCAGGGATGCCTCTTCGAGAACCTGGGCTGCAAGGGCACGTTGTGCGAGTCGGACTGCAACGAGCGGCTCTGGCTGGCTCGCACGGGGAGTTGCACGCGGGGCGGGTTCCCGTGCCTTTCCTGCACGTCGCCTGTTTTCCCCGATAGGTTTGCGCCGTTCTTCGAGACGGCAAAGATCAGCGACATTCCGACGAGCCTGCCCCTGGACGTGCCGAAGGCCTGGTACGTGGGGATCAGCGGGCTCTCGAAACTGGCATGTCCCGAGCGGCTGCGTCGGAACGCGGTCTCGTTCAAGCCGGTGTGGCCGGGCCAAGAGGAGCCACCGGGCGATGGTCACCAAGACGATCGTGTTTAGCCCGTTCTCGCGCCTCGAGGGCGACCTGGCGGTCAGGGTCGACATCGAGGGCGGCTGCATTGTCCGGTCCCAGGCCTCGGGCACGCTCTACAGGGGCTTCGAGTCGATGCTTCGCGGGCGGGACCCGTTGGACGCGGTTGTCTTCACGTGCCGCGTCTGCGGGCAGTGCGGCGTGGCCCATTCGGTCGCGGCGGCCACGGCGATTCGGGCGGTGACCGGGGCAGAGGTGCCGCCGAACGCCCACTGGGTAAACAACGTGATGCTGGCCATCGAGACCATCCTCAGCCACCTGACCCAGTTCTACCTCTCTTTCGCGCCCGACCTTGCGGACCCCTCGTGTGACGACGAGGCGGCCGAGCGCTTCCTGATCCCCAGGGGCCGCTCGTCCTCCCTTGCCCTTCGGGCCCGGGAGGAGATCCTCGGCGTGCTGGGGCTTTTTGCCGGCAAGTGGCCTAACACGCTTGCCATCCAACCGGGCGGCACGACCCGCCCCGTCAGTGCCAGCGAGATCCGCAGGGCACACGGGCTTCTGAGCGAGTTCACGGAGTTCATCGAACAGCAGGTCATCGGCTGCGAGAGGGACCGGTGGCTGGCGCTCCGAAGCGCTTCGGATCTGGATCGGTGGCTCGGCGAAGGAGCCCACGCGGCAAGCGATCTGGGGTTCTTCGTCACGCGCGCGCTCGCGCGCGGACTGGACAGGATCGGGGCCTGGCCCGCCCGCTTCATCTCAAGCGGCGGGTGGGGTGATCCCGCGGGCCGGACACTGATGAGGCCGGGCTTCCACGATGGTCGTTCGGCCGAGTTCACGCCGGCCGAGATTGTCGAGCACGTCAAGTACTCGTGGTACGACCCCCACGAGGGCGGGGTTCATCCGTTCGACGGCGAGAGCGACCCGGCCCCGGAACGCGCCGAGGCCTACAGTTGGGCGAAGGCGCCGCGCTATGCGGGCCAGGCCGCGGAGGCGGGGCCCCTGGCTCGCATGGTCAATGACGCGGACCCGTTGATCTCGGACCTGCTGAGCCGATATGGGCCTTCCGCCTTCGTTCGCGAGATCGCCCGGCTGCACGAGACGATCCGCTTGGCGCGCGAGATCGGCGAGTGGCTGGACGAGGTGGATCCCGAAGCGCCGTTCTACCAGGAACCGCCGCGGGCGGAGTCCGGGTCGGGGGTTGGGTTGGTGGAGGCGCCGCGCGGCATCCTGGGCCACTGGATCCGCGTCGAGGGGGGCCGAATCCGAAACTACCAGATCATCACGCCGACCGGATGGAACCTCTCCCCCAGGGACTCCGAGGACCGCCCCGGGCCGCTGGAGTTGGCCCTGGTCGGCACCCCGGTGCCTGATCCCAACCGGCCGGTGGCCATGTCGTATGTGGTGAAATCGTTCGATCCCTGCCTGTTCTGCACGGTGCACTGATGGCGAACACCCCGGCGAGTTCGAGTCCCGAGGTCGAGGAAGGTCCGTGGATCGAGATTATCCAGAGGATGGAACTGCTCTATGCCAACCTGGCACAGACGCAGACAGAGGTCGAAAGGACGAACGAGGAACTTCTGCGGGCCAAAGCGTTCGCCGACAACATCATCCGGAGCATGGCCAACTCGCTGGTCGTTGCCGACCGCGATGCATTCATCACCACGGCCAACGACGCGTGTTGTCAGTTGCTGGGCCATGCCAGGGAGGAACTGCTGGGCAGGTCGGTGGGGATGATCTTCGCGGAGGGGGCTCCGAATCCGTTCCGCCGCGGCTCCGAGTTCTGGAACCGTTGCCGGGCCACCGGCAGTGCCACGGGTGTCGAGACCGTGCTGAGGACGAAGCAGGGGGAAGAGGTTCCGGTGAGCCTCAACGCCTCGCTCATGCGGGACCGCTCGGGCGACATCATCGGCACGGTGGTCGTGGCGACGGACCTGCGCGAGATGAGGCGGCTGCTTCTGGAGGCCCGGGCGGCGGCGGCGGCTCAGCGCGAGCAGGCGGCCGAGCGGGCGAAGGCCTACCGTGAGCTGAAAGCGATCCAGGCGCGGCTCATCCAATCGGAGAAGATGTCCTCGCTCGGCCGCATGGCCGCGAGCGTCGCCCACGAGATCAACAATCCCCTCGGGGCGATCGTGGTCTACAGCCACCTCCTCCTCGAGAACACCGCCGAGGACTTCCCGGGCCGTGGGAACCTCCAGAAGATCGTCCGCGAGGCCATGCGCTGTCGAGACATCGTGCGGGGCTTGCTGGATTTCGCGCGTCCGGCGCCCGGCTCGCGGGAGGCGGCGGACGTCAAGACCATCGTCCGGGCCGCCTGTGAACTTCTGGAAGGCCAGCCCGCCTTCCGGGACATTCAGGTCGACCTGGACCTCAGCCCGGCGCCCTTGGAGGTCACCTGCGATTCGGGCCAACTCCAGCAGGCCTTCACGAACATCCTGGTCAACGCCGCCGAGGCCATCAGCGGTCCCGGCACGATCCGCATCCGCAGTTGGCGCGATGCCTCGCAGCGGATGGTGGCGGCGAGTCTTGCCGACACAGGGTGCGGCATCCCACCGGAGAACCTGGAGCGGGTTTTCGAGCCTTTCTTCACCACCAAGCAGGAGGGGCACGGCACGGGGCTGGGTCTGGCCATCGCCTACGGCATCGCCGCAAGGCACGGCGGGACGATCAAGGTTGAGAGCCGCCCGGGCGACGGAACGACCTTCACCGTCTGGTTGCCCGAGCGAGGATCTGAGGAGGCAGTCGTGTGAGCGATCGAGCCAGAATCCTGATTGTCGACGATGAAGAGGCGATGAGGGACGGGTGCCGCCAAGTCCTCGCCCCGGAGGGTTTTGTTCTCCAGGAGGCCGCCTCCGGAGACGGGGCCCTGGAGGCCATACGCCGCGAATCGTTTGACCTCGTCATTCTGGATCTCAAGATGCCGCGAGTCGATGGCATGGCAATCCTGCGGCGCCTGCGCGAGGAGAGCCCGGGCACGGCGGCGGTGGTGATCACGGGGTACCCCAGTGTGGAGTCGGCGGTGGAGGCGATGAAACTCGGCGCCTCCGATTTCCTGCCGAAGCCCTTCACGCCCGACGTGCTTCGCCTGACGGTTCGCCGGACGCTTCGCGGAACGCAGATGGCCAAGGAGAACCTGCTCCTGAAGTCCCAACTCGAGCAGTGCCGCGGCGGGGACTATGAACTCATCGGCCAGAGCGAGGCGATGCGCCAGATCCTCGACCTCGTGCGGCGCGTGGGACCCACCGACAGCACGGTGCTCATCACGGGCGAGTCCGGGACGGGCAAGGAACTCGTCGCCCGCGCGGTCCGGGACCACAGCCCGCGCTGCGACAAGCCTTTCGTGACGGTCGACTGCGGGTCGCTGGTCGGGACCCTTTTCGAGAGCGAGTTGTTCGGCCACATCAGGGGCTCTTTTACCGGCGCGACGAACCTGAAGCATGGCCGGTTCGAGTTGGCCAACGGCGGCACGATCTTCTTCGACGAGATCGCCAACGTGAGCCCGGACATCCAGGCGAAGCTGCTGCGTGTGATCCAGGAGCGCGAGTTCACGCGCGTCGGGGCCACCCAGGTCATCCCGATCGACATCCGCATCCTTGCCGCCACGAGCCGGAACCTGCTCGACGAGATCCAGGAGGGCCGGTTCCGCGAAGACCTGTTCTACCGGCTGTGTGTCGTGCCGATCGTGCTTCCCCCGCTTCGCCAGCGGCGCGAGGATATCCCCCTGTTGGCAGAGCACTTCCTGCAGAAGCGCAACCTTCGCCGGCGCGACAAGATCCGCGGCTTCACCGACGAGGCCATGGCGGCGCTGGTCAAGCACGACTGGCCGGGCAACGTCCGGGAACTCGAAAACGCCGTCGAGCGGGCGACCGTCCTGGCCCGGGGCGATCGGGTCACGCCCGACGACCTCCTCTACTACGGTTTCTCTGTGAAGGCGGAAGCAACGGGCGAGGGTCTCGTTCCCCTTGCCTTCGTCGAAAGGGAGCACATCGCCAGGGTGCTCCGCCATCACGCGGGCAATCGGACCGCGGCGGCAAAGACCCTTGGCATCGACCGCAAGACGCTTTGGCGGAAGATGCGGGACTACGGTCTGGCGAACTGGGGCGGGCGAGACAAATCGCCCCACGCTTGTGGCGTAACGCCACGCTCAACGGGCACTCCAAGGCTGTGACAAGGCGTCCGCGTGGAGATTCCCGGAGGGTTCCGACGGTCTCCACTGCCGTTTCCCATCGCACGAGCGCGTCTTGCTAACTCCTTATAGTCCAAAGTCGTAGACGACTGGGCGCGGCTCGCCGTATGGCCTGACCCTTTCGTTCACCCCCCGAATTCCTTGTGAAATGGGTGCTCGGCTGTCCTTGTGGCACGGGGCTTGCGAAGGCTTACGTCGGCACGGAGTCCTCCATGTCGAGCCCGATGCTGCTCGTGGTGTGCGGCGACGCGAAGCGAAGGGATGCCTTCGTCGCCGCCCTCTCCGAAGCGGGGTGGGAAGGGGTCCTGTCCGCGTCGAGCCTGTCGGACGCGGCGGGCCTGATAGGCGGCGCCCGCCACGTCTGCGTCATGATCGATTATGCACTGGATGACATCCCTGGCGTCCATGCGACCCGGATCCTGCGGCGTCTTTGCCCCCACGTCAAGATCATCTTCACCACGCTCGAGAATACGCGCGACCTCGAGGAACAGGTGCGGGCGCTGGACGTGTTCTACTACTACATCAGTTCGGCCGACAAGGCGGAACTCGTCGCCGCGGTCAAAGACGCTGTCGGAGAACCGAAACCCGAGGGCGTCCGGCACCCCCCGAAGGTGCTGATCGTCGACGATGACCCCGACTTCCACCACTACGTCCATGCGGTGCTTGGGCCGGCCGGGTATGCCACCGTGTCGGCGTACTCCGAGCGCGAAGGGCTCGATGTCGCCCGCCGCGAGAAGCCCGACGCCATCCTGCTGGACATCATCATGGGGAGCACGACCGACGGCTTCGAGTTCTGCCACGAGGTCCGGCGGGACCCCCAGATCAAGCATACCCCGATCCTCGGTATTTCCGCGCTCGAAGAAAGGACCGGGCTTCGGTGTCTGCCGGATCGCGAGCCGGACCTCTTCCCGGTCAACGGCTACCTTCGAAAGCCGGTGGCGCCGGAGCGCCTCGTTGCCGAGTTAAGGAAACTCCTCCCCGCCCAGGACGGTATGAAGCGGAACCCGCCGGCACGAAGCCTGACGATAGAGGGCAGCCCCTGATGGCGAAGACCGTCTACGTCAGCGAAGATCTTCTGGTACGCCTGGTACAGGCGCTCGAAGCGGGCGATGTCTATGCCGCGATTCGGCGCGAACGCGGCCCCGAATTCCGCCGCCTGGATAAGGTCCCTGATGCCGCACTCGCCCTCCGGCAGCCTCGGCCCAGTTCCAGCCCGAAGGCATTCCTCCAACCGGCCAAAGAACGCGTGGCCGTCTACAGCACGGCGGACGCGGGCGAGGCCGAGCCGGGCCCGGTCGGCGAGCCGCACGTCCTCCTGGGCCTGCGGGGGTGTGACCTCAAGGCCATCGAGTATCTGGACAAGGTCTTCCTTGAAGGCGAGTTCCGCGACCCTTTCTATGCCGCGCGCCGCCGGACGCAGACGGTAATCACCGTCGATTGCGCCGGAGCGCACGAAACGTGCTTCTGCACGGCGCTGGGGGCCAAGCCGTTCGCGGAAGCCGGGTTTGACCTTAACCTGACGCCCATCGCCGGGGGCTACTTGGTCGAGGCCGGCTCTGACAAGGGCCGTGCCGTCCTCCAGCGGGCCAGTTCCTTGGTGAGCCCGGCGACCGGCGCGCAAGGGGCCGAGCGCGAAAGCGTCCGCCGTCGCACGACCGAGGCGATCGAGAAACAGACCCAGGGTCTCCGGGTGACGGAGAAGATCCAGGCGGCCCTCCTGGAGGCCCAGAAGTCTGGACGGGGGTTGGAGGCGTCGGGCGAGTGTGTCGAGTGCGCCGCCTGCACGTTCATCTGCCCCACCTGCTACTGCTTCTATCTGTACGACCAGGCGACCGGCGGCCAGACATTCGAGCGTCTCAGGGCCTGGGACTCCTGCGTTCTGGGCGATTACTCGCGGATGGCCGGCCCGCCCGGCGCGAAGCCGAGTCCGCGGCCGCGGCTGCGGAGCCGCTTCGCCAACCGGCTGCTCCACAAGTTCGCCTTCAGCCCCTCGCAGTTCGGCCTGCTGGGCTGCGTGGGCTGTGGGCGCTGCGTCGAGGCGTGTCTCGGGAAGATCGACATCCGTCAGGTTCTCAGGGAGATGAGCGGTGACCACCGCCGTTGAAGCCAATCCGTATGCCCCGCGCGTGGCGTGCTTGAGCGGGGTCATCGACGAAACGCCTACGATCAAGACCTTCTGCTTCGATCTGAAGGCGCCGCTTCAGTTCCGGGCGGGCCAGTTTGTCCAACTGGGCATCCCCGGGGCCGGCGAGGCGCCCTTCACGCCCTCCAGTTCCCCGCTCGACCCGCAGCACCTCCAGGTCACGGTCCTTCGCACCGGCCGGCTGACCGACGACCTCCACCGGATGGCCCGGGGCGGGGCGTGCCTCCTGCGCGGGCCCTACGGCAAAGGCTACCCGGTTGACAAACTGGACGGCAAGGAAGTCCTGATCGTCGGCGGCGGCGTGGGCCTCGCGCCGCTGCGGGCGCTCATCTACCGGCTCTTCGCCATGACCGACCGGGTCACGAAGATCGTCATCAAGAACGGGGCCCGTGAGTCGGCGGAACTCCTCTTCCGGCGCGAGTACCCGACCTGGGCCGCCCGCGAGAAGGTCTCCTTCGAGATGACCATCGACCGCCCCGAGACCGGCTGGACCGGCCGCGTGGGTGTCGTCACGACGCTCCTGGAGAACATCGGGGCCGAGATCGATATCCGCAATGCCTATGCGTTCAGTTGCGGCCCGGAGATCATGCTCAAGTTCGTGACGCAGAAACTGCTCGAGAAGGGTTTCACGCCCGAACAGATCTACCTTTCGATGAACCGGCGGATGAGTTGCGGCATCGGCAAGTGCGGCCGCTGCAATATCGGTCCGTACTACCTGTGCAAAGACGGTCCGGACATGTGTTACGCCAAGATCAAGGACTATCCGGATGTGTTCTAGACCCCTCGCCGAGGTGGCGGAAGCTCCGGCTGCCCGTTGCCTCCTGTGCAACGTGGCGTGTCCGGTGCGGATCACGAAGGGCGGGCCGGACCGCTACCTGCCGGACTACCTGCCCCATGCCGGCTACGCCGGGCTGTGCGGCCGAGGCAGCGTACTGGTGGACCTGCTGGACCACCCCGAGCGTCTCCTCGGCGTCTCCCGGCGAGCCGACGGCGCCTGCCGGACGATCGACCTCAACACGGCAATGCAGGAGGTGTCTGCTGCTTTGCGGGCCGACGGCGCCGCAGCGATCCTCGTGGACGGCAACCTCGATCTCGATACGCTTGCGGCCACCGGCCGGTTGGCGGCGGGCCTCGGCGCATCCTGGAGCGTGTACGTCCCGCCGAACGATGCGGGCCTGGTGCACGGCCTCGACGCCGGCGGGGGCACCTTCATCGGGCCGGAGGACCTTGCGGCCGCCGATGCGATTCTCATCATCGGCAATGCCTACGCGACTCATCCCGTGGCGGCCCACTGGGTTTTCGAGGCCCGGAGGGCGCGGCCGCGGATGCCCGTGCTTGTCATTGCCGACGCGTCCGGCGTGACGGTCGACTTTGCGACGGGCGTTTTCCAGCCCCGATTGAGGTCCGGCGAAAACGCCCGCGCCGTGGCGGCCGTCCGGACCGGGCAGACCGAGCCCCTCGGCCCAGACGCGCGAGCACTGGCAACGTGGAAGGAACGGCTTCGCGGCGGCAAGTCCATTGCCATCGTTGTGGGGGCGGAACTCGATTACGCCGACGCCCGGGCGCTCGGGACCGAAGTGGCCCGGCTGGCCGCCGAACTCGGCGCCAAGGTCTGTCCACTCACGACCTACGGCGGGGCCTGGGGCGCCGTGCGTCTGGCCGCCTCGGCGGGCGCCGTGCCGGTCGAGAAGGTCCTGGCGGGGGCCCCGCGGACGCTCCTGGTGATGGGCGTGGACCTGGATTCCTCGCTCGGTGAGTCGGCGGCCGGTCCGGCCCTCGGCAAGGCGGAGCGCTTGGTGTACGCCGGTCCGATGCCGAACCGCACGAGTCGCCGGGCGTCGCTGGTGCTGCCGACGGCGTTTGTGTTCGAGTCGGCGGGGCGGGCGCTCCTGGGGCCGGGGCGCGAAGTCCGATTTGGCCCGTTGCTTCGACCGCCAGCGGGCGTGCCGACGGTGCGTGAGATACTCGCGGCGCTGGGCGTTGCCGGCGAGGCGCCGGCCGACGTTTCGGCGGCCGCGACGGTGGCGGCAGGGGCGGACGGGGGGCAGCCCGAGGACGGTTCGCCGGACGGTCTCCTGGTGGCGCCGGCGCAGGACCCGTTCCACTTCGCGGACGGCAGCCTGACGCGGTCGGCCTCGTGGCCGCACGTCGTTCGCCCGCGGCCGGTCCTCGCGATGGCGGAAAGCGATGCCCGTGCCGCCGGCCTGGTCGACAAGGGCCGGGCCGTGGTCGAAGGGCCGGGCGGCGCGGTGGAAGTCGAGGTGGCTGTCGGGGGCACTCAGCGGCCTGGGCAGGCGCGCGTCAGCGCCGCCTTTGCCGAAGTGCGTGACATGTTCGGATGGACATGGGCTGGAAGGCGGCCGGGTTCGCCGATCCGCGCCCGCGTGCGAAAGGCTTGAGCGAAGATGCCCGAAACGACCACAGTTCCGGCCGTGGAGAAACGCGTCGTGCTCGACCTGGACCGGTGCATCGAGTGCAAGTCGTGCATGGCGGCGTGCTACTACGGTCACGGGCAGGTCACGGGCCTCAGTTTCGTCGATATCGGCCCCGCGCTTCTTCCCGTCGTCTGCCGGCAGTGCAGCGACCCGGCGTGCATCGAGGTGTGTCCGGCCAAGGCCATGAAGCGCGACGCCCGAGGAGTGGTGGCCCGCGGCCTCTTCCTGTGCCGCGGCTGCGGGTCGTGCGTGCGGGCGTGCCCGTTCGGCGTGCTGAGTCTGGAGATGGTCGGCCACCACGTCGCCAAGTGCGACCTGTGCGAGGACCGGGTCGCACAGGGCCTGACGCCGCGGTGCGCGGCCGTGTGCCCGACCGGGGCGCTTCGGTTTGCGACGGCGGCCGAGATTGAGGGCGAGGGCCTCGTGGTGCTCGGCGGACGGATTGCCGGGGACCATCCCATCCAGCGGAGGTAAGCGGCCGTGGAAACGATTGGCGCCTTTTTCGCCGCTTCGCTTGGCACGCTGCTGGTCGGCATGCTCTCGTCGTGGGTCGACCGCAAGGTCACGGCCCGCGTCCAGTACCGCGTGGGTCCGCCGCTGCTCCAGCCTTTCTATGACATCGCGAAACTCCTGGGCAAGGAGACGCTGGTGTCGGAGCGGGCGCGGGGCCGAGGGTTCCTGCTCGCGCCGCTGGTGGGATTCGCGGCGGCGGCCGTTGCGGCCGCGATGCTCTGGCTCGCGAACGTGCGGCCGGCCCAGGCGTTCGTCGGCGACCTCATCGTGGTCATCTACGTGCTGACGATTCCGGCCCTCGCGGGGATCTACGGGGCGCTCGCTTCGGGTTCGCCCCACGCGGCGATTGGCGCCAGCCGCGAGATGAAACTCCTCCTGGCCTACGAACTTCCGTTGGTCCTGTCGGCCCTGGTGCCGGTGGTCCAGATGGGCCGCAGCCCTGATTTCGGGCCGACCTTCTCCCTGGGCGCGATGGTCCAGTATCAGCACGGGGCCGGATGGGTGCTGGCGAGCGCCAGCGGTATCCTGGCGGCCGCCGTCGCGCTGCTGTGCCTTCAGGCCAAACTGACGCTCGTGCCGTTTGACCTGCCGGAGGCCGAGACGGAACTGATGGGCGGCTCCGCCCTGGAATACTCCGGTCCGCCGCTGGCGGTGCTCCGGTTGACGCGGGCGCTGCTGCTGGCGATCGCGCCGCTCTACTTTGCGACCCTGTTCCTCGGGGGCCTGAGCGACGCGACCAGCGGCTGGAGTTGGCTTGCCCTGGCAGGCAAGTACCTCGTGGTCGTCGTCCTGGTGGTTCTGATTCGGAACACGAACCCGCGGTTGCGGATCGATCAGGCGGTCAAGTTCTTCTGGATGGGCCTGGCGCCGGTGGCAGCCTTGGCCCTGGTGCTCGCGGTCTTGGGCTTCTGAACCGTCTCGCCGCGGCCGCCGCGGCCGCCGCGGCCGCGACATGAAGTAAAGGGCATGGCATGGCCTGGCAAACGTGGGGCCTGAAGCGGTCGCCGTGGGTGTATCACGTCAATGTCGGGGCGTGCAACAACTGCGACATTGAGGTCCTGGAACTCCTGACGCCGCGCTACGACGTCGAACGGTTCGGCATCACCCTCGTGGGCAGCCCGCGCCACGCCGACGCCCTCCTGGTGACGGGCGTCTGCACGCGGCAGGCCGAGCCGCGGCTGCGGGCCGTCTATGAGCAGACACCCAAACCGTGCGTGGTCTTCTGCATCGGCGTCTGTGCGTGCACGGGTGGGATCTTCCGCCACGCGTACCACTTCGACCGTCCCGTGGATGAGGTCATCCGCGAGATCGACCCGAAGGCGATTATCGCCTACGTGCCGGGATGCCCGCCGAAGCCGGAGGGCATGATCCTCGGCGCCGTCAAGGCCCTGGGGACGCTGTGAGGAGCTGTGGCGATGGCTGAACTCAAGAACACGGTCGGGGCGGCGATCGAGAGCCCGGTCCTCTCGCGCGTGGTGACGGCCCTGGGGGGCCTCGTCCTGGAGGTCGAGGAGCAGAATCCCCGCCGGGGCTGGGTTCGCATCGACCCCGCGGGCGTCCGCGAGATGGCCCGCATCATGTTCCGCGAGCAGCGGGGGCGACTGGCGACCGTCACCGGCATCGACGTCCGCGACGGCATCGACATCCTCTACCACTGGGCCCTGGACGCCGACCAGTACGTGGTGACGGTCAAGGCGCTGGCGGCGCGGCCGGCGATGGCGATCGACTCGGTGGGGCAGGACCTTCCGGCGGCCGACTGGATCGAGCGGGAAATGCACGATCTTCTGGGGGCCGAGTTCCGTGGGCACCCGGACATGCGGCGGCTGATCCTGGCGGACGATTGGCCGGAAGGCGTTCACCCGCTTCGCCGTGGATTCAAGGTGCCGGAGACCGATGCCCAGGGCCGCAGGAACACCGAGGGCTGGGCCGGGAAGCCCGTGAAGCACGAGCCGGGCGAGACGGCGTCGGCGCCGCGGGGCGTCAAGCCCGGCCGGACGCTCATCAACATCGGCCCGTTTCATCCGCTCCAGGAAGAGATGGAGTTCTTCCAACTCTACTGCGAGGGCGAGACGGTCGTCGACATGGACGTGCGCCTGTCTTACAACCACCGGGGCATCGAGGAACTCTCGACCCGCATGACGTGGGACCAGGTGCCCTTCCTCGTGGAGCGGGTCTGCGGCATCTGCTCGGCCAGCCACCCGTGGGCCTACATCCGGGCCGTCGAGGACATCGCGGCCGTCCAGGTCCCGCCGCGGGCCGAATACCTGCGGACCATCATCGCCGAACTGGAGCGCTTGCACAGCCACATGCTCTGGGTCGGCCTGGCCGGCCACTTCCTCGGCTACAACACCGTCTGGATGTGGGCATGGAAATATCGTGAGCCGATCATGGACATCCTGGAACTCACGACCGGCAGCCGCATCCACTATGCCAACAACCGCATCGGCGGCGTCCGGCGGGACATCCCGCCGGACCTTTACCCCGAGATCCGCAAGGCGGTCGATTCCATCAAGAAGCCGCTCGAGATGCTCACCAACGCCGTCCTGGACGACCCGGTGCTCCACGTGCGCCTCAAGGGCGTGGGGGTCCTCTCGAAGGAGGACGCGCTGCGGTGGGGCGTGACGGGGCCGACCGCCCGCGCGAGCGGCCTTCCCATCGACGTCCGCCGCGACGACCCGCACGGGGCCTACGACCAGGTCGACTGGAAGGTCATTACCCAGGAGGCCGGGGACGTCTTCGCGAAGGCGGTCGTGCGGTGCCTCGAGAGTTTCGAGTCCATCAAGATCATCGAGCAGTGCCTGGACCGGATCCCCGGCGGGCCGATTGCCGCCGAGGTGGACCACATCCCGCCGGGCGAGGGCGTCGGCCACTACGAAGCGCCGCGCGGCGAGACGTTCCACTACGTCCGCAGCGACGGGGGGGCCGGGCCGGTCCGCCACAAGATCCGCGCCCCCAGTTATGTCAACATCCCGTCGTTCAAGGCCTCGTGCATCGGCCAGACGGTCACCGACGTCAGCATCATCCTCGCGGCCGTGGACCCGTGCTACTCGTGCACGGAGCGGCTGGCCCGCGTCTACGACGCGCGAGATGGCCGTCCTCTCTACACGATGAAGGACCTCGTGCGCCTCAGCCAGGAGCGCACACGGCGGCTGAGGAAGCAAGGGTAAGGGATCGCCATGGAAAGCCTGTGGGACCTGCAAGTCATCTGGATTCCGCTGGCCGGCGGGGCGGTGGTTGCCGCGCTCTGGATCCTCGCGGGCTGGGCCGCCCGTCGGGCCGCCGGTGCCGACCGATTCCTGACGCGCGTGGCCCAGGTGGTCTCCCTCATCGGCCTCGCGTGGGCGGCATGGCAGGCCATTGGCCTCTTCCTGGCAAGCCGCAGCGCGCCCTGGTCGTGGGTATCGGGCGACAAGATCGACCTTGGGGCCGTGGCCCTGACGATGGGGTTCCGCGCCGACGCTCTTTCCACACTGATCGTTCTGGCCGCGTCGGCCATCGCGCTCTTGGTAACGCTGTACAGTCTCCGCGCCATGGCCGGGCGCGAGCGGCAGCCCCTTTACTACGCGGGGCTCCTTCTGACGGTGGCCGCAGTGAACGCGGCGGCCCTGGCCGGCACGTTCCTGGTGCTCGTGGTGGCGTGGGAGGTGGCGACGGTCCTCCTGTACCTGCTGATCGGCATGGGCCGGCCCGAGGGACGGGCCTCGGCCATGAAGACGTTCGCCATGCTCGGCTTTGCCGATATCTGCCTGCTGCTGGGCGTGGCCCTCCTCCTGGGACTCGGCGAACTCGGCAAAGACCTGCTCATGAGCGGCACGGGGGCCGCGATCGCGACGGACACCTCTCTGAAGGCGTTGGCCTGGCTGCTCATCGTTGCGGCGGCGCTGGCGAAGGCCGGCGCCATGCCGCTGCACACGTGGATCCCCGCGGCCAGCGAGGACGCGCCGACGCCGGTCTTTGCGCTCCTGCCGGCGGCGCTCGACAAACTTCTGGGCATCTACCTCCTGGCGCGCGTCACGTTCGGCCTCTTCCACATCGGGCAGCCCCTGGCAACGGTCCTCATGGTCATCGGGGCAGCCACCATCCTCTTTGCCGTCATGATGGCGATGGTCCAGCACGATCTGAAGCGGCTGCTGGCGTTCCATGCCGTCAGCCAGGTCGGCTACATGGTGCTCGGCATGGGGCTGGCGGCGTGGGTGCTGGCGGCGGGGCGCGGGGCGGGTGGCGTGACGCCCGCCCAGCAGGCGGCCGCAGCCATTGCCTTCGCCGGCGGCCTGTTCCACATGCTCAACCATGCCATATACAAGTGTACGCTCTTCCTGGCCGCCGGCTCGGTCGAGCGCGTCGCGGGCACGACGGACCTCGACCGGCTTGGCGGCCTGGCGCGACGGCTTCCGGTTACCTTCGTCTGCTGCGTGGCGGCGGCGCTGGCGATCTCCGGCGTGCCGCCGATGAACGGATTTGCCTCGAAGTGGCTCATCTACCAGGGGGCGCTGGAGGCCGGGTCGGGCCTGGCGCTCGGGTGCCTGGTGGTGGCCGTGTTCGGCTCGGCGCTGACGCTGGCGAGTTTCGTCAAGGTCGTGCACTCGGTGTTCCTGGGGACGCGCGGCCTGGCAGTGCCGGCCGACGGCCAGGGGCGGCGCGAGAGCCTGACGATGGCCGTGCCGATGGTGGTCCTGGCGCTGGCCTGCGTGGGGCTGGGTATCGGCGGCGGATGGGCCGTCGAGGAACTGATTCTGCCGGCCGGACAGGCCGTAGGCGTGCAACCGGCCGGGATCGAGACGGCGGGCGGATGGGTCCTCGAGTTGGCGGGCGGCCGAGGCTTCTGGAGCCCCGCCGCGGCGACGGGTCTGATCGGGCTGGGCGTGCTGGTCGGCCTGGCTTTCTACGCCGTTGGCCGCACGATGCGGATCCGCGTGGTGCCGAACTTCGTCGGCGGCGAGGACGCTTCCTCCGACGCCACGTGGCACGTCTCCGGCACCGGCTTCTATGAGACCATCCGGCGGCTGCCTTTGCTGGAATGGGCGTTCCGCGACGCGTCGCAAGGCGCGTTCGACCTGTATCGCCTGACCGGCCAATACGGCGCCTCGCTGGTGGGGCGCCTGAGTGCCTGGCACACGGGTCTGCTGGCCGTCTACGCGAGTTGGATCCTGATTGGCCTGGCGGTGCTGGTGATCGTGATGGCGCTTCACTGAGGCGTGCGGCTCGATGGGCGAGCCCTGGCGAATGGAGAAAGGGGAGCGTGACGCGATGGATCCTGTGCTGATCCTGCTCCTGGCGCTTTTCGGTTTCATGCTCATCGGCTCGATCGTGGCCGTCGAGACGCGCGACCTCCTCTCGAGCGTGATCTGCCTCGGGGCGGTGGGGTTCGGCACGAGCGTCGCGTTCCTGCTGCTGGGGGCGCCGGACCTGGCGATCACGCAGGTGGTCGTCGAGGTCCTGGTCCTGGTGGTGCTGGTGCGTGTGGTGATCACGCGCAAAGACGAGACGCAGGCGACGAGCCGGTCCACGCTGGGCGTTGGCTCGGTGATGTTGGTTCTGGGCGTCCTGGTGGCGGTGATGTTCTGGATGCTGGCGGGGGCGAGCGGCGGGCGGCTGAAGATGCGGGCCTTCGGCGAGCCCCTGATGAGCGAGACGGTTGCGGCCGCTGCCTCGGCGCCCGCCGGAGAGCCCGAGATGGCCACGACCCAGACCGAACCCGGGAGCATCGGCGGCGCCTACCTGAAGCACGGCCTCGTGGGCACCGCGGTCAGCCGGGGAACCGGCGCGGCCAACTACGTCATGGGCATCGTCCTGGACGCGCGCGGCTACGACACGCTGGGCGAGGCCACGGTCATCTTCACCGCCATTATCGGCGCGTACGCGGTACTGCGGCGCATCGGGAGGCAGGCTCATGCAAGGGATGTCGCTGATCGTTAAGAACATCACGCGGCTCGTGGCGGGGTTCATCGCGATCTTCGGCGTGTACACCGTGTTCTACGGCCACGTGTCGCCCGGCGGGGGGTTTGCGGGCGGCGTGATCCTCGCGGGGGCGCTGGTGCTGATCGTGCTGGCGTTCGGCGAGGAGTTCAGCCGCAAGGTCCTTCCACACGGTGTGGCCCAGACAAGCGACGCGCTCGGGGCGATGAGCTTTCTGCTGGTGGCGCTCTTCGGATACATGGCCGGCGGGTTCTTCGTGAACTTCCTGCCGCGAGGCGAGCCATGTACGCTCTTTTCCGCCGGGACGATCCCGATCTCCAACCTGGCCATCGGCGTCAAGGTGGGGGCGGGGCTGTTCGGCGCGTTCCTGGCGCTGGCGCTGTTCCGCCGCCAGAGCGACGGCCATTCCAGAAGCCCGATCGCGGGCCGGCCGAACCGCGGCGGCCCGAACGGAGAGGAATCATGACGCTTCCGATGCTGCCCTATCTACTGGCGCTGCTCCTCCTCGTGGTGGGCCTGTACGCCATTGTCGCGAAGCGGAACGTCATCAAGATCATCGTCGGCTTGGCGATCCTCGACTACGCCGTGAACCTGATCCTCGTCCTGGTGGGCTACCGCACGACGCCGGGCGCGGCGCCGATGGCGCCGATCCTGACGGGCGGCATGGCCAACGAGCCGGCCTTGGTGGCCGGGGCGGTGGACCCGCTTCCCCAGGCGCTTGTCCTGACGAGCATCGTCATCAGCCTGAGCGTCACGGCCCTGCTGGTGGCCCTCGGGCTTCGGCTATACGAGAAGTATGGGACGTTTGACACGGAGCGGATGCGGAACCTGAGAGGATAAAGCCGTGCAGAAACTCCTGCCGCTTCTGGTGGCGATCCCGCTGGCGGGCGGGTTCCTGGTCCCGATTCTCGGGCGGCTGACGGGCACGCGCCGGGGAGCGGCGGTCCTGCCGATTCTGATGGTCGCCGCCGTGCTCGTGCTGTCGCTCGCGCTTCTGGCCGGCCCGGACGAGACCCTGGTGCTGTGGATCGGCGGCTGGGAGTTTCCCATCGGCATCAGCCTCCTGGCCGACGGGCTGACGCGATACCTTCTGGTGATTGTGGCTGTGGTCAGCCTCTTGGCGCTTCTCTTCAGTATGGATTACATGAGGCAGTATACGAGCCCGTCGCTGTACTACGGCCTCTTTATGCTGATGCTGGCCGGGATGAATGGCGTCGTGCTGGCAGGGGACCTCTTCAACATCTTCGTCTTCATCGAGATTGCCGGTATCGCCAGTTACGCCCTGGTGGCGTTCGGGACCGAGGCCGACGAACTGGAGGCGAGCCTGAAGTACCTTACCCTCGGGACCGTGGCCAGCACCTTCATCCTCATAGGCATCGCCGTCGTCTACAACGTGACGGGCCAGTTGAACTGGGCGAAGGTGGCCGAGGCCATCGCCGCCGGCGGGGGGCCGAGCATGCCCCTCTACGTCGCCGCGGCGTTCTTCCTGATGGGCTTCGGCCTGAAGGCGGCCATGGTGCCGTTCCATGCCTGGCTGCCGGATGCCCACCCCTCGGCCCCCGCGCCGATCTCCGCGATGCTCTCCGGCGTGCTGATCAAGGCGTGCGGCGTGTACGCGTTGGCGCGGGTGGTTTTTTCGGTCTTCGGCGGCAGCGAGGTGTTCGGCTGGGTGCTGGTCGCCTTGGGCGGCGCTTCGATGGTCGTGGGGGTGTTCCTGGCGGTCGGCCAATGGGACTTCAAGCGCCTCCTCGCCTACCACTCCATCAGCCAGATGGGCTACGTCGTGCTGGCCCTCGGGGCCGCGGCCGTCATGCAGGCCCGGGGCACGAGCGAGGCCGTGGTCGCCTTGGCCATCTTCGGCGGCCTCTTTCACCTGGCGAACCATGCGATCTTTAAATCGCTCCTCTTCCTGTGCTCGGGGTCCGTCGAGTACGCGACGGGGACGCGGCAACTGAAGTTGCTCGGCGGCCTCGGGCGGAAGATGCCCGTGACGGGGGCCTGCCTGCGGATTGCGGCCCTGAGCATCTCGGGCGTGCCGCCGCTGAACGGCTTCTGGAGCAAACTCATCATTGTGCTTGCGCTGGTGCTCGGCGGGTTCTACACGTTGGCCGTCATCACGGTGATTGTGAGTTTCGTGACGCTTCTATCGTTCGCCAAGGTGCAGCGGTACGTACTCGGCGGCGAACCCACCGCGGCCGTCGAGCAGGCCCGCGAGGTCCCCGCGGCCATGTGCCTGGCGTCCCTGGCCCTGGCGGTGCTCTGCTTCGCCAGTTCCCTCATCATCCTGCCGGCGGTGAAGAGCCGGTTGGTGGATCCGGCGGTGCGGGTGGTCCAGGCCGGTCCGCCGCCGCGGGCGAAGGCGCCGCCGCGGGTGGTGGCTGCGGAGCGTCCAGGTGCCGTAGCCGCCCAGGCGGCCGTACCGCCGGCAAGGCTGGAAAGGACGTCCCCATGAAATCGCTTCTCTGCATCCTCTTCACGTTTGTCTTGTGGCTCCTGTTGACGTGGTCGCTCCAGATCCGCGAGGTCCTCGTGGGGGCGATGATGGCGGTCCTCGTGGCGACGCTCCTGGCGCACATCTATCCCGACAACATGCACCGGGTGTTCAGCCCGCGGCGGTGGTTCTGGCTGGCGGTCTACATCCCCTATTTTCTCTATCTGTGCGTCCGGTCAAACGTCGACGTAGCCTACCGCGTTCTCCATCCCGACATGCCCATCCGGCCGGGGATCGTCAAGGTTCGGACCACGCTCAAGAGCGAGATGGCCAAGACGTTCCTCGCGAACTCCATCACCCTGACGCCTGGGACCATGTCGGTGGATATCGACGGCCAGGACCTGTACATCCACTGGATCAACGTCCGGGGGCAGAACCTGGAGGAGCACACGGCCCAGATCGTCAAGCCGTTCGAGGGTCTCTTGAGGAGGATCTTCGAATGACCCCCTTCGTCTCCTTTCTCATGGCGGTGATGGCGGGCCTGCTGGTGGCGGCTTTCATGTGTCTGTACCGGATCAGCCGCGGGCCGACCGCCCCGGACCGCGCCATTGCCATCGACATCCTCGGCACGCTCGTCGTCGGCTTCTGTTGCGTCATGGCGATGTGGACGGGCCAGGCGTTCTACATGAGCATCGGCATGGCGTGGGCGCTGTTGTCGTTCATCGGCGCCATCGCCCTGGCGAAATACCTGGAGGGCCGCCAATACGATGAATGAGACCATTGCCCAGTGGATCATCGGCGTCGGCGTGGCGTTCGACCTGTTCGGATGCGTCGGGCTGGTGCGCCTGCCCGACGTCTACAACCGCCTCCAGGCGGCCACGAAGTGCGTGACGCTCGGCACGTGTATGATCCTGTTCGGCACGTTCCTGCATGCGGCGGGGGCCGGCCAGTGGCAGATGGGCGTCAGCGCCCTGCTGTGCGCGGTGTTCATCCTGCTGACGTCGCCCGTCGGGGCCCACGCCATCGCGCGCGGTGCGTACCGGTCCGGCGTGAAACTGTGGGAAGGGAGCGTGGTCGACCGTTTCGGCGAGGACCTGCACGGCGTCAGGCCGCAGGTCGAGCGG
>Ga0315276_10001469_pt1 | contig 21094 bp, 14 predicted proteins | sample YL17G05_0_MG_FD_204542 | JGI IMG/M metagenome (GOLD analysis project Ga0315276, IMG submission 204542) | Sediment microbial communities from Yellowstone Lake, YNP, Wyoming, USA - YL17G05_0 | ecosystem: Environmental > Aquatic > Freshwater > Lake > Sediment | place: USA: Wyoming | collected... | reverse complement strand
CCACCAGACGGTTGCTATAGTTACGCGTCGCCGAGTCGAAGGTGCCCGTGCAGGTCACAATCGTCAGTACCTCCTGCCCCGTCTGCCCTGCGTAAGCGGCAAAGTTCTCCGTGTCATCTATCCACTGAGACCACTGCACGACGTATCTGAGTAGCGTGCCATCCAGCAAATAAATATCGATCTCATCGCCGGGCACCAACTGGCGCAAGTCCCAGAAAACCGCTGTGTAGTTGGGGTGATAGTCGACGTGACCCGAGAACAGCGCGTTCGAGTTGGGAGTTCCCGGGAAGCCTCCCATCCCACCGAAGGCCGAGAAGTCATACCAGACCGCATCGTCCTTGCCATTAGGGTTGCCCATGTTCCCGTCACCACCCAATATCCGCACGTTCACGGGCGCATTCACCCCAATACGCGGTATGACCATTCGCATCCCTGCGGTCGGAGCCGCGCCGCTGCCCGTGCCGCAGGCCGCGGTCGTGAAGGTCCCCGTCCAAGAGGTGTACCAGACACCATCTATCAGGGTGTTCACGCGCCAGTGATGCACCGTATTCGGCGAGAGTCCCGGCCAGGAGAGCGCGTTCTGATTGGAGGGCATCGGCCCGACCCCCAGGAAGAGACCGGGCGGGAACGTGCTGTAGACGCTCAGGTCAAGATACTGGAGTCCGTCACCCTCAGTCGCCGGTGTCCAGTGGAAGATAACGTCAACCTTGCCGGGATCCGTCGCGCTGCATGCTTGCTCGACCGGGCCGACCCAGGCGACCTTGCAGCCCACGAGAGCGAACGCCCCCAACACCAGACTCCCGACAGTCAACAGCGCTAGCTTCTTTCTCATGATCCCATCCCCCTCCGTCTGCACTGGAAGTTCATGCAAGGTCACGAAAACCCTGCTGCTGCAGTTGTCTACCCGAACTGCCCAAGGCCATGGTACCCATTACTTGGCCTTGGCCACGCTGCTGGTATCCTACCATGTTCCGTCAACTGCGAAAAGAGCGACAGCAAACCCCTTCACCAATCAGACATATTGGCCGATGTTGACTCAAGAAGCGATATTTCCCCATCTTGACAGGCCCCAAACCGGAGCATAGACTGAAGGTGGGCCCGGAGATCAGGGAGCCATTTTCCGAAAGGAGGGTTTCATGGTAAAAGACCGGGTGCTCTGGGGGAAGTGGCAAGTTGACAGGTAACGCCCTGCCAAAGTATGGCAGGGCATCGGAAAGCGATTAGGCCCCGCTTTCGCGGTCGTCACCGCAGCTTGCGGAATCAAGATGACCTTGGGGTATAACCTCCAAAAGGGGCCTTTCGGAAAAACCAACAAGAAGGCCGCCCACAAATGGACGGCCTTCTTGTTATTACAGACATCCTCGGCCTACCGCCGAAGGCTCACGCCTAGGCCTTTTCAGTCACCCTGTACTCCAACCGCTTTCCCAACATCAAGCGGATCTGCGCGTCCAGTGCGGGCAAGGCTGTGAAGAAGAACGTTATGAAAGCCATGAGGAACCACTGAACATATTGGACCGGCAGGAGCCAGATCGGGAAGTGCTTGGGCCGTTTCGGCCGCATCAGCGTGTCCATCCCCACCATCACGAGAAGCGGCACCATGCAGGGGAACAATATCTTACTCGCAATAGGACTGAACCAATCTGGGACTGCCTCGATACCGATCATGAACATGGCAATCGCCGGAACTATCTTTCCGACGGTGATGATCCCGATGGTGATGATGAACCACTGGCTCGACCACAAGACGTGGTTCTCGAAGACACTCCAGGTTCGCCGGAACCGTTGCAGCAGCGGGATCTCCGGATGAGCGAACGACTGTCGAATAGCATACGAAATGTCCACCGCACCCCAGCAGTGCCGGCGCGCCTGCTCATACTGGGCGTAGAAAGTCTTGAAATACCCCTGGCTGCGTACTCCATCGTTGCCCACCGGCAGGTAGATCGGCTCCACGTCCACTTCACCCTTGAGGTGGAAGAAGCACTTGAGGAACATGTGCCAGTCCTCAGGGATCACGTCTACGTCCCAGTAACTCACCTCGTCCGCCATCTGGAGACTCAAGCTGTAGGTAGACTGCGGGAAGCGGATACAATACTTGCGGGTGAGACGCACCAAGTGGTTGAGACTACCAAGAGCGTTAGGCAATCGCAGAGGGGCGGGTACATCCCAGATATTGTTGTAGAGGAAGATGGGGGCCTGCCAGAAGCGCCTGTATCTTTGGGGATGAGTAGCGAACTTATAGGTTAGGCAACTAAAGTAGTTCTTGGGGAACTGACTGTCGGCATCGCAACTAGTGACCGTGAGATGGCCGATGTCAAACCCCATCTCATCGACCAGCTTGTGCTTGATGTGGCGAGCGGCCCAGGCTTCGTTTGACGACTTGCCGCGCACCTCGCCAATAATGTCCGGCGGGTGGAACGTTGCATAGAAACCCGCAAAGTGCCTCTCGAACTTCTCTCGAAGGATATCCGCTTTCCCTTCCACTCCCTCCTCCGCTCCCTCGAGAGCCAAAACGACGAACAACTGCTCGCCCTCCAACGACTGCTCTACTAGAGTGTTCAGCGTCAGAGATAGCTTTTCCACCGTCTCTTTGTAGCTGGGAATGATGACGATGTGATGCACGTCTTCCCACTCCAAGTACGCCTTTCCCTGCGCCTTTGCCTCGTCGTAGCTCTGACGCCAATCAATCTTAGCCTCCCGCTTTAGGACGGACTGCCCGCGTAACACGTGAATAGCGGTGTTGACCGAGCGCCACAGCCAATAGACGTCGAACCCTATCAGAAGGACAGCCAAGGGAACGGGCATCACGAGCGGTCCCCATATCAGGGAGGTGATCACCAGTAGCGCGACAACCGCCGGTAGCATCTCCAACAGCCGCTGCGCGATACGGCCCCGAAGTCTCTCGTCGACCGCGAAGCCATATACACTTGGCCGGGGAATCGCTATCTCGGCGGTGGCAGCAGCGATAGCAGCCGGTGCGATGGCAAGCCGCCCAGCAGGCGCCAAGGGCTCTGCAACAGCGACGGCGGGGCGTCCCGACCAGCGCGCCGACGGTTCCGCCGTGACGAATAGAGGATCGCCAGAGGGGACAGCCGTAGCCCCTATCTGGTTCCTGACCGGGAATAGTGGGGAGCCGGGCGCACCGGCTGGGGAGAGATGCCCGTCGGCAGACAAGGATGACTCACTTAGATCGGTTGCTCGCATAGCTTGTAGGGTGCCCCTGCCCTCTCCTTTCTCACCGCTTCCTGCGGACGGACGCTGGGCAAAGAAAAAGGCCGTCCTGTCGCAGTCCGACCTTTCACACGCCTACGAGGTTAGCTGACGGGTTAGGGCTGAAAGGCTGCCCCTCCCGGTGTTACCGGGATTAACCCCCCGATCTGGTTCCCCCGTCCGCGATTTCTCGCGGGTTCGGCGTCTAGATTGTGTCTAGCGCGTGCCGATTTGCTGTAATACTACGACCCCCCAGAGGACTTGTCAAGGGGGCAAATCCCATCATCACCTCTCGTTGACCCTCAACACGGCTCCCGTGCTGGCCGAGGTCACCAGGGCCGAGTATCTCTCTAGATAGGGCAAGAGGCCTTCCTTCACCGGAGGAACCCAATTCTTCAGCCGCCGCTCGATCTCCTCCTGCGGCAGCCGAACGTTGATCGTCTTGGCCGGAATGTCGATCTCTATCACATCGCCTTCCTCAATGACAGCGAACGGTCCGCCATCCATCGCTTCGGGAGAGACGTGACCGATCGCCGCTCCCTTCGTCGCGCCTGAGAACCGGCCGTCGGTGACGAGGGCCACTTCCCCATCCAACGCCTTGCTCACTATTGCCGACGTGGCCCACAGCATCTCCCTCATGCCGGGGCCGCCCTTCGGTCCTTCGTATTTTATGACAACTACGTCGCCGCTCTTGATCTCGCCGCCGAGGATCGCGTCTCTAGCTGCTTCCTCCGCGGTAAACACGCGGGCCGGTCCTGCGTGCCGCATCATCGCCGGCGCCACCGCCGATTGCTTGACCACTGCCCCATCGGGAGCGATGTTCCCGTAGAGGATTGCCAGTCCACCCTCCCGGTAGTACGGGTCATCGATAGGCCTAATCACCTCCCTGTCGGTGACCCGCGCCTCACTAACAATCTCGCCGACTGTGCGGCCGCTTAACGTCATCGCGTCAAGGTGCAGCAGCCCCTCGCCTGCCAGTTCCTTCATAACACCTTGGATGCCTCCCGCCTCGTACAAGTCCTCGACGAAATGATTGCCTCCCGGGCTCAGATTACAGAGGCGCGGTGTGTTGCGGCTTATGCGGTCGAATGTGGCTAAATCGAGATCGACGTGGGCTTCGCTGGCGATCGCCATGAGATGCAGGATCGTGTTCGAAGAACCGCCGATCGCCATGTCCACGGTGATCGCGTTCTCAAAGGCATCACGGGTAAGGACAGACCGCGGGGTTACGTCCCCCTGGAACAGCTCCATGACCCGCATCCCGCTATACCGAGCAAGCTCCCTTCGCTTCCCATAGACCGCCGGGATGGTGCCGTTCCAGGGCAAGGCGAGCCCCAGCGCCTCAGCCATGCAGTTCATGCTGTTCGCAGTGAAAAGGCCGGCGCAGGAGCCACAAGTAGGGGCACACATCTCCACACCCTCGAACAACTCTTCCCCCGTCAGTTCACCTCTCTCCCGTCGAGCGCCCAGATCGGCGATCTTGCTCACATCGAGGCGCTCGCCGCGGAATCTGCCCGCAAGCATAGGGCCGCCGCTTATGAGAATCGAAGGCACGTTGAGCCTCGCCATAGCCATCATCATCGCCGGCGTGACCTTGTCGCAGTTGCTGATCAGCACCATTGCGTCCAGCGCATGGGCCATCATCATCGCCTCGACTGAGTCGGCGATCAGCTCCCGGCTAGGAAGGGGATAGCACATGCCGGCGTGTCCTTCCGCCCAACCGTCGCAGATACCGATGCTGGGAAACTCGAAGGGAGTGCCACCATAGGCGACTACACCGTCCCTTACGGCCCGGGCGAGTTGGTCGAGGTGCTCGTGGCCGGGAACCAGCTCGTTCTGCGAGTTGACGATGCCCACAAACGGCTTCCGTGCCTCCTCCGGTGTTCTCCCCATCGCGACGAAGAATGGCCGCCGGTACTTGACGATGTCGCTTCGCATCTCCCGTTCTCCTTGAATGCCGCCGTCTTCTTCCTCTCAGTGTACCCGAACGCGAGCGTTTCGAGCATGCCATCGCTGGTGTCTGGCTACACCCTTATACTCTTGATACAATTGCTCTATCTGTCGAGAAAGAATGCGCCAGGTTTCACGAAAATGACGGACGCTCTTACCGACAACATCAAGCGGGTAGCGACGCACCTGGGCGCGATCGGGGTTGGCGTCGCCAGCGGAGAGAACCTGGCTGGCCCTCCCGAAGCGGACATGAGCTACGTCACGCCCGATGCCCGCAGCGCCGTCATCTACTACGTCGTCCTCGATGAGGCGCTCATCCGAAAGTACCTCAGCAAGGAGGATCCCTGGCTCTATCGCAATCACTTTTTCGAGAACCTCCAGCGTCTAGGCGACATAGGGTTAGGAGTAGCTGAGGCTCTCCGCGAGAAAGGGTTTAAGGCCGCACCGCAATCGCCGAATGGCGTGTACCGGCCTGGCTCCAACCTCATCCGGGGTCTATTGCCACCCTTCTCGCTTCGCTATGGAGCCGTCGCCGCAGGCCTGGGCAACATCGGTCGCAGCGGGATCGTGTTGAACCCGGAATACGGGGCCCGCATCCAGCTCGGCGGAGTGATCACGGATGCTCCCCTGGAGCCGGACACTCCGTCTGATCAATACATCTGCGACAACTGCAAGATCTGCATCAAGAGCTGCCCAACGGGATTCATGTCCGCGACCGACATGGTGACCTTCACCCTGGGTGGCCGGGAGATAACCCACGCCAAGAAAGCGATGCACGCCCGATGCGCCGTTGCCTGCGGAGGGATGACCGGCCTGGCCTCCAATGGCCGCTGGTCCACCTGGTCCACCGGTAGGTGGCCGATACCCGCCGACGATGGCGAGTTGTGGGAGAACGTTGTCAAACCGAGACTCCAGGAGATCGCCGCCGCCGAGGCCGGCCGCGGCTTCACTAGCTTTTCTCGAGTCTTGAAGATAGAGGGATACGAGCAGCCCGGCGTCCTTGTCCGGTCACGAGAGGACACGCTCGTCACCTGCGGCAATTGCTCCATCATCTGCTTGGAAACACCGGAGAAGCGTAAGCAGTTGTGGCGGATGCTCTCCGGGTCAGGCGTGGTCATCGAGAACGATAACGGCGAGCCGGTGGCGATGACCCCTACCGAGGCTGAGCGAATACTGGCAGCGCGGCAGCGACGGCTGGCTGTCTAGTCACCGCAGCTCGTCAGCGTCTCAACCTGATGGTACTTGGCGAATTACGCGAGGTGAATAGGTGATAACACGATTACTGCGCGGACCGGTCATTGTCGGTATCACGCTTCTCTTGCTTGCTGTCCTATGGGGGGCATGCGGGAAAGGCGACGATCAGTCGTCGCAAACAGCAGACCCCGGTCTACTCGGCCCCTACCCGGTCGGCGTCACCGAGATCACCTTCGAGAGAAACTCTACGACTACCGGCGAGCCGCGCACACTGAAGACCATCATCTGGTACCCGGCTGACGACAGTGCTCGGATGCAGCCGGACGACCAGACTCTGCGTGGCGTCGTAGATGCTAAGGTGGTGCAAGATAACCTGCCGCTCCCGATCATCATGTTCTCTCACGGCAGCGGCGGCATACCCTACCAATCCACCTTTTACACCCGCCATCTCGCCAGCCACGGCTTCGTCGTCGTGGCGCCGCCCCATCCCGGCAACACCACAATCGACTGCTTCCCTTGCACGGATATGGCGGGGCTTCTGGACTCGTTCCGCAACCGTCCCGACGACATCACCTTCGCCCTCGACTCCCTTCTCGCCCGCAGCCAGGACCCCGCATCTCTGTTCTACAACGCTTTGGATCCTGAGCGGGTGGGAATCAGCGGCCATTCCTTTGGCGGATTCGATACCCTCCGTCTGGCGGGAAGCGATAGCCGGTTCGCAGCAGCTTTGGCGATGGCGCCGCCGGGAGGTCAGGTCACTCTCCTCGCCGACATCGACGTTGAGATCCCCACGATGATCATGGGAGGAGGCCTCGACAAAGCCTGCCCGCTGGAGCAGCAGCAAGACTACTTCAACGCCATCGGCAAGGCCGGCCCGCCTCACTTCCTGCTCGTGTTTCCGCTCGGCGGTCACCTGGCCTACGCTGATATCTGCGTACCAGGGCTAGACACCTGTGGGGAGGATGCCATAGACCAGGACCGCGGCCACGAACTCGTGAACCTTTACGCGACCGCCTTCTTCAAAACGTATCTCGAGGGGGAATCGGGGTACGAGCGCTATCTTAAGCCGGAAGCGGCCGAGGGGAACTCCGACATCGAGTACACGGCGGTACTGCCCAAGTGACAACCAATGCAACGCAGGACATCGCCTCTCGAAGGATGAGTGTGACATCACGACTATTGCCCAAGCTGGGACTCTTCGCTTTGGGCTTCCTCTTGTTGGGATGCCTGCTCACGGCCTGCGGCAGCAGCGATAAAGAAGCAATTACGCAATCGACCTCGACACCCGCCGGTGTCCTCGACCCGTCATCACCCGGCCCCTATCCGGTCGGCGTTACCGAGGTCACCTTCGAAAAGACCTCCGTCACTACCGGCGAACCGCGCGCATTGAAGACCGTCGTTTGGTATCCGGCGTCCGCGAACGCTAGAAACGCGACGCTGGACGAGGAGGTCGGAGGTGCACGAGATGCGGAACCAGCACGCGACGAGGGGCCGCTACCAATAATCGTCTGGTCGCATGGAGCCGGCGGCGGCTATCCCTACGCACCCCTCTACTACGCGTCACACCTCGCCAGCTACGGCTTCGTCGTCATCGCGCCGCCACATCCCGGCAATTTGCACGACGAGTGCTCCTCCGGCGCCGGATGCACACAAGAGGGGATGGTTGATTCTTATCTCAACCGCCCTGAGGACCTAACCTTCACCTTAGACTCAATGCTGAAGCTGAGCGAGAACCCGGATTCGCCTTTCTACCTCCTGCTGGACGGCAGTCGCGTCGGCATCAGCGGCCACTCCTTCGGTGGAAATGACACTGCAAGATTGGCGGAGACGGAGATGGGCGCACCGTTCTCTGCGGCACTGGCGATGGCACCCTGCACCGCTGAGTTTGTGGCACCACCGGACGAGGTAACGATGCCTCTGATGATCATGGCCGGGGACAGGGATAGGCGGTGTCTCTCCACCTTCGAGCAGACATTCTTCGATGGTCTAGGCGACAGCCTGCCCCATTTCTTCCTCGTCTTCCCCCGTGGAGGTCACTCCGCCTACGGTGATACTTGTCCCCTCCCCATCCCGGAGCTTGCTTGCGGCCCAGACGACCTGAGCCAAGAGAAGGCGCATCAACTCATACTTTTCTACGCGACGGCGTTCTTCAAGACATATGTGGCACAGGATGAAGGCTATGCCGCCTTCCTTGATCCCGCCGCCAACTCGGAAGAGCCGGACATCAGATACACGGCGGTGCTGCCTTAGGAACGCCTATCACTGTCTGTCAGCTTGCCCGTACAACGAGCGTACCAGTCGCAAGGTCTCCCAGACGCTGATTCTTCTGGGTAACAGCGACGACAACGAGCCCAAGGATGTAAAAAGCGGGTAGTCCGTCGATGATGCGGAGAAGATTCCGCACCAGGATGGCTACCAAGCCGTAGTAGCCACCGTCGAGCTTCACGACCTTCAGCCCCATGAGAAACTTGCCGGGAGTCCGGTCCGCCAGCGCTTCGAAGCCCACAAAGTAGCCAAGGGCGAGCAAGCAGTAGAGACCGAACTGTCCGCTATCCAATCTCACGATGTGCGTGGTGGTACCCCCCTCATCGACCGTCGTGCTGGAATGCCCAACGGCAGCTGCCATCACAAAGAACAGAACGATTAGAGGAATCAAGTCAAGCAGCGCCGCCACGATCCGCCGCCCCGTCACGTTGTAGTCAAGAGGACCGCTGCTAATCCCTGTTGAGCCAGGCTCAGTGTCCACCATTTTCTCCCCCTGCGCTGCGTTATGTCGAGTATATGTCGCCTATCGGCCCTCCGCCCCACCCCCGAACAACTCCTCTTTCAGCACCTTCTTCTGGACCTTGCCGGTGAGCGTCTTCGGTAGCCCAGTGTGGAACCGCACCTCCCGGGGCAGCTTGTAGTCGGCCAAACGCTGCCGGCAGTACTCCTTGACCTCGTCCTCGGTCAACGTTGCCCCCGCCACCGGCACGACGACCGCCAGCACCTCTTCGCCCCAGATCGGGTCCGGCTTGGCGATCACCGTCGCTTCCTGTATCTGCGGATGGGTGAATAGCACCTCCTCGATCTCCCGCGGATAGATATTCTCGCCGCCGCGGATGATCATGTCTTTCTTCCTGTCAACGATGAAGAAGTAGCCGTCCTCATCCGTGTAGCCCATGTCGCCGGTGCGCAGCCAGCCGTCCACGATCGTCTCGGCTGTGGCCTCCGGGTTGTTATAGTAGCCCTGCATGACGTTGGGGCCCTTGAGCACGATCTCCCCGTATTCGCCGGGTGGCACGTCATTCATTTGGTCATCGACTATCTTCATCGGCTGACCCCTGATGGGAAGGCCGATTGACCCAACCTTCCTCACGCCCCAGTAAGGGTTAAGGGCGGAAACACAGGTGCCTTCGGTGAGTCCATAGCCCTCGACAATCCGCAGATCGAACTTCTCTTCAAAGCGTTGGAAGATCTCCACGGGCAGAGGCGCCGCGCCGCAGATCACGTAGACCAGCGAGCTGAGGTCCAGCCCCTCCTTCACCGGTGATACCAACAGTATCGACAGCATGGTGGGCACTGCCGAAAAGGTCGTCGGGCGGTAGCGGGCCACGGTCTCCCAGAAATCACTGGGGCTGAACCGCTCCCACATCACCACAGCACCGCCGGTCAGGAACTGCGTGAGACTGGTGACCTGCGCATTCACATGGAATAGCGGCAAGATCAGGCCAAGACGGCCCTCTCCCGGCTGGAGAGGAGAGGCGTCGCTCGCCGCCATTGTGTTCCAGACCATGTTCCAATGGGATATCATTGCCCCTTTCGGCTTGCCGGTGGTGCCCGAGGTATAGACTATCGACGTCAAGTCGTTGCGGTCGATCTCCACGGGCTCCAGCTCCTCAGGTTGATCGATCAACGAGGTGTACGCCGTTGCGCCGGGCCGCTCACCCTCTAAGCAGACCACGTGCCGCAGAGCCGGACAGCCGTCACGGATGGCATTGATCGTGTCGAGTAGGCTCTCACTCGTTATCAGTGCCACAGCCCCCGAATCGCTCAACACATGGCGCACCTCGTCACCCTTGAACAGCGCGTTGACGGGCCCGAAGACCGCGCCCAGCTTCACGATGCCGAACCAGACATAGTAGTAGTCGGGGCAGTTGGGCAGGTAGACAGAGACCACGTCACCCTTTCTCACCCCCAGTGCCCTAAGCCCGTTCGCCACACGGTTGGCCCGCTGGTTCAACTGGCGGTAGGTCACCTCCTCATCCTGCCAGAAAATGCACGTCTGATCCGCTCGCTTGTCCTGCCACCACTCGACCAACTCTCTCAGATTCCGGGGAATCTCTGCTGGCATGATCACCCCTCCTTTGACTATCTTCGACCTCCGCGTGCGCCGTAGTCTATCAATTCCCGCGATCCTCGTCCATATGCGTGCGGGCCGATAGCCATACCCTCGCCACAGGGGCCGCCGTTTGCTAGACTTCGAGAAACCAGGCCAATGCAGGGATAGCTCCAAATGCCCGACTTACTGAAGGCAGCGATACTCGGCATCGTCCAGGGGCTTACGGAGTTCCTGCCGGTCTCCTCAACCGGGCACCTCGTTCTCCTCGAAAAAGGGCTCGACGTTTCGCAGGAGAGATTGGGCCTCGCCTTCGACGCCGCCATCCATCTTGGCACCCTCCTCGCCATTCTCGTCTACTTCTGGGAGACCGTCGTGCGGCTGGTAGTTGCCGGGTTCGCCAGCATCAGCCGGCGACGCTGGGACTTCAGCGCCGACTCGCGGCTCGCCTGGCTGATCGTAATCGGCACCGTCCCCGCTGCCCTGATCGGCTTCTTCCTCGAGAATACTGTGGAGGAGAAGCTGCGCGATCCGGCCTGGGTGGCAACGATGCTGATCCTGTTCAGCGCCGTGCTTGTGCTCGCAGAGCTGTCGGGCACGCGACGGCTGCGAGTATCGCAGCTAGGACCATTGACCGCGCTCTTCGTGGGGTTGGCTCAGGCCGTCGCCCTCATGCCGGGCGTCTCGCGCTCCGGTATCACCATCTCAGCGGGCCTGTTCGCCAAGTTGGAGCGGCAGCAGGCGGCTGTATTCGCCTTCCTGCTCTCCGGGCCTATCGTCGCCGGGGCTGGCTTCAAGAAGGTCTATGATGTCCTGAAGAAGGCACACGAAGGTCTTCTCGGTCGCGATGACCTGATGTTCTTCGTCGTAGGATTCATTCTTGCGGCGATCACCGGCTATTTCACGATCCGGTTCTTCCTCGCCTACCTACAAAGACACACCCTCTACCCGTTTGTCGTCTACCGGCTAGCCCTGGGCGTTATCGTCCTCGTCACCGTCCTGGCCCACTAGGGGCGGCGCCCGCTAGTCTTTGATCCCCGCGAGGTACTCCACCAGCCTCTCCTACGCCTCCGCGATTTCGAGGTCTAACCTCAACTGTGATACTCATACCATTCGGGATCAACACACACGTTACCCGCCCAGCCGTTCGCGTAATTGATATAATCCAGCCACACTTGCAGACCAGCCGTCATTGTGCGACCATGCGCCCATAACCACGCGAATGCTCAAAGGAGTGGCCAATGTACCTGGATCTAGACACCCAACTCACTCCCACCCAAGTCACGCTGAAGGAGCAGTTCCACCGACTTGCCGCTGAAGTAGTGAGGCCGGCCAGCATCGTGCTCGACAAGCTCGCCGACCCAGAAGACGTAACCAGGGAAGGCTCCGTTCTTTGGGACGTCTTCCGCAAGTACCACGAGTTGGGGCACCATATCGCCGCGATGCCGGAGGAATTCGGCGGCGCCAATCTGCGTGGGCTGTCGGCTCACATCATGGCCGAGGAAACGGGCTGGGGCGCCGCTGACCTCGCTATCTCTCTGGGTGCGTCCGGCATGCCATTCTCGATGGCCCTGATGTCCGCCGCGCTGACCGGCAACCAGCGACTAATGGACGACATCGTCACACCCTACATCAAGGACAAGGAGGGAAAGCACATCGGCTGCTGGGCAATCACCGAGCCGCAACATGGCTCAGACTGCCTGTCCTTCGGGACCGAGCAGTTTGACAACCCTGGCACAGCTTTCGATACGCAGGGGACGCGTGATGGGGACGACTGGATACTCAACGGGGCCAAGGCGGCCTGGGTCTCCAACGGCACGATCGCCACGCACGCGATGATACACTTCGCCGTCGATAGGTCGAAGGGAATGCTCTGCAGCGCTATCGCAATCGTTCCTCTCAGTCTTCCCGGTGTCTCAAGGGGGAAGCCCCTCAACAAGTTGGGCCAGCGCGCCCTCAACCAGGGAGAGGTCTTCTTCGACGACGTGCGCATTCCCAAGGACTACGTCATCGTAGAGCCGGAGTTGTACGCAATTGCCGGGGATATCATCCTTGCCACCGCCAACGGCGGCATGGGATCGGTGTTTACCGGCGTCGCCCGTGCAGCCTTCGAAGAGGCGATGACCTACTGCAAGCAGCGGGTCCAGGGCGGCAAGCTGCTGTGCGAGCACCAACTGGTGCAGAGGAAGCTGTTCGACATGTTCACCAAGGTGGAGTCGGCCAGGGCCTTGTCACGAGCGGTGGCGGCATACAACTCGGTCACAATCCCACCGCTTTCGAGGCTGGGGATCGCCTCCAAGGTATACTCCACTCAGGTCGCCTTTGAGGTGGCGAGTGACGCCGTGCAACTCTTCGGCGGCTACGGGCTATCCAAGGAGTTTCTGATTGAGAAGCTGTTCAGGGATGCCCGGGCTTCAATGATCGAGGACGGCTCCAACGACGTGCTGGCCCTCGCAGCCGCCCGTTCGATATTGGACAACTGGGTCTAACATATTCTCCGACTGCGGAGAGGGCGAGAGTTTAGACTAGCTCGTCAATTGTCGCCAGAAGCGCCACGGGTGCTCGCTGCTTGTCGATCTTAATTTCGGAGAAGGGCGTAAGCCGGATATCGCGTCCCCGCTCGCCCACGAGGCAATTACCATTCCCGTCAGCCAAGGCGCCGACCGCGGCAATGCCGAGCCTCGTTGCCAGCACCCGATCGGCGGCAGTAGGCGATCCTCCCCGCTGAATATGCCCCAGTATCGTCACGCGAGACTCCCGATGCAGGAGCGGCTGCACCTGCTTGGCTATGGCGAATGCCCCACCCGCCACCTCGCCTTCCGCGACCACGACTATCAGGCTACGCGAATGACGGGCGATTGCCTTGTTCAGGTGTTCGAGTAGGCTTCCCCTGTCAGTGTCAACCTCTGGTATAAGAATCGCATCGGCGCCGCCGGCGATCCCCACGTCCAGAGCAAGAGCGCCGGATTCCCTACCCATGACCTCAACGAAGAAGACTCGCTCCGTTGCTTCCGCCGTATCCCGTATTCGGTCTACGGCCTCAAGGGCAGTGTTCACGGCAGTGTCGAAACCGATCGCCATATCCGTTCCTGGCGCGTCATTATCGATTGTACAGGGAACGACGACGACCGGCGTCCCCGATTCTTTGTTCAACGCCATCGCGCCTCTCAGGGTGCCATCACCGCCGAGAGCGACCAGCCCGCCGACCGCGTGTTCGCGCAACACCCCTGCCGCCTTGGCCCGCCCTTCCGGCGTCATGAACTCCTCGGAGCGGGCCGTGCCCAGGAAGATGCCCCCCCGCTGTATGATGTTACTCACGTCGCGCCTGCTCAGCAGATGAAGATCACCCGCGATCAGACCCGCATAGCCATCCTGCACTCCCATGACTTCTATGTCCTGATGTACGGCGGCACGGACGACGGCTCGAACACAAGCATTCATCCCCGGAGCGTCGCCCCCACTCCCCAGCACGGCAATACGCTTCATTCCCACTCCTCACCCTCCGTAGTTTTCTATATCGTATCTATCCCTGCCGAAACCCCCTACGACGGACATGACCCTGAGCAGCATGCCTAAAGGCTCGCCAGCAGCCGAAGCTCATCGGCCAGCAAGCGAGGCATCAGGAACCGCTCCCTCACCCTTCCCCGGCCGGCGCGACCCATCGCCGCCGCCTCCTTGGGATGACGCAGCAGGTAGAGAATTCGGTCTACCGCCTGCTCTGTGTCGTCCACTAGGAAACCACCCACTCCGTCCCCCATCTGCAGAGGTATGCCACCGGCGCGATTGGCGACTACCGGTGTCCCCTTCCACAAGCTCTCCGAGATCACCAGGCCGAACCCTTCCCGAATGGACTTCTGCATGATGACTTGTGACATCCGCTGGAATGCATTCACCTCGACATCGCTCACACCGACGAGGTTCGTCCGGACGTGGATATCGTCGTCTCCCTTCGTCTCCTCCGTCACCTGCTTATGGATCTCCCAGCCTTCCGGGTCGTCGAGCGCCATAGACGCGATCATCGCCAGTTGCAGCCCCGGGACTTCGCGACGCACGCGGCGATATACCTCGATCACCCCCATCGGGTCCTTCCAGGGGTCAAAGCGGGACACCTGTGTGAGCAGGGGCTGCTGCGGGTTAACCCCCAGCCAAGTCAGAATATGGCGACAGATCTTCTCCCCCAATTCCATGTTCTTCGGGCTAATCGGATCGATGGCGGGAGGGATGATTGCCAGCTTCGGGTGCTCCAGCGCCGGCGGCACGAACTGATCCATTGTGAAGACAACAGCATTGTACTCCGTGAAATAGGGGAGAAGAAACGCGAGAACCTCTTTGTTGGGATGAGACGTATCGATGTGGCAGCGCCAGACCCACTTAGCGTTGCTGCTCCCCTTGAAGTGGCGGATGGCCAGCGGCTGCGGGTCGTGGATGATAAGGAAATCGTACTCTTCGTCGAGGAGGTCGGCGTTCAGCTTGTTGTACATCAGATACGTCTCGCCGGCCGAGCTCGTAAGTTCCTCAGGCGCTCCCTGAAGCGCATTATGAAAGGACTTGGTGACGCTGAAGAAACTGGGGTCGCCGGAGATCACTTTCCAGTCGGCCTTTATTCCCAGTCCCTTGTACATCGGGACAAGCGACCGCAACAGCTCAGAGACGCCACCCCCATAGGGCGTGGCATTGACCTGCGCAACACGGGCCCCTTTTAGTTCGCGGGCCAGAGAACGTATCTCCTGGGAAAGCGCGGCGCTGACATATGGCTCGTATGACCGCAAATCAACAACGCCAACATCAACATGGTCAAGCATCCTTTACCCCCTCCTGTCGGTTCGCTAACAGCTCGATGAGATGTGGCGCCCGGCAAGATGCTTACTTCCTTATATTAGCAGAGTGCTAACGCTGTCAAGGACGAATCCCTTGCTGCCGCCTTATCCGCCAAAGCCGGTATAATAGCAGGTGACTGGATACACTCAACCGAGAACTTAATTCCTCTGTGAAGGAGTGGACATATGGAAGAACTACCGCGTATCCGAGTTGCCCAAGAATATGAACTCGACGTGCTCCTCAAGGACGGCTCGACCGTTCACCTCCGTCCCATCAAGCCGGAAGACGAAGACCTGCTCATTGCCTTCATCGGCCGTCTCAGCCCCCGCACAATCTTCCTCCGCTTTCACCACGTCATCAAGGAACTGACGAGAGCAGAGGCCCAGCGCTATACAAACGTCGACTACAAAGACACCTATGCTCTGGTAGCGATTGTCGGAGAGGCGCACAACGAACGGATTATCGCTGTGGGACGCTATGCCCGCCTGGCCAACTCGGACCGCGCGGAGGTGGCCTTCGTAGTGGAGGACACGCATCAGGGCCGCGGGATAAGCACCCACCTCTTGCACCAGATTGCGATGGTGGCGCAGAGCTTCGGCATCCGCGTGTTCGAGGCTGAAGTCCTGAGCGAGAACACGTTAATGATGGAGGTGTTCCGTGATAGCGGCTTCCCTCTCCAGACCACGCTGGAGGACGGGACCTACCACGTCGTCTTCCCCATCGAAACAACGGACATCGTGGAGGAGCGGGTGGATTTCCGCGAGCAGGTCGCGGTGACCGCCTCCATTCGGGCGTTCTTCCACCCCAAGAGCGTGGCCGTGATCGGGGCATCCCGCCGAAGGATGACGATAGGCGGCGAGTTGTTCCACAACATCCTGGATGAAGGCTTCCAAGGAGTCGTCTATCCCGTCAACCCTCAGTCGCCAGTAGTGGGAGCGGTCCGCGCCTATCCGTCCATCCTCGACGTGCCCGACGACGTTGACCTGGCGGTCGTGGCTGTGCCCGCAGAGCAAGTCGTCGACGTAGCCAGCCAATGCGCCCACAAAGGGGTGCGCGCGATGGTGGTGATATCAGCCGGCTTCCGCGAGACCGACGCTGAGGGTTTGGAGCGAGAGAAGGCGTTGGTGGCAAAGATCCGTAGCTATGGCATGCGCCTCATTGGGCCAAACTGCATGGGCATCATCAACACCGACCCCGCCGTCAGACTGAACGCGACCTTCTCACCCATCTTCCCACCCCGCGGCAACGTCGCCCTCCTATCCCAGAGTGGCGCCCTCGGCTTGGCCTTGCTCGATTATGCGGAGAAGCTGAACATCGGGCTTTCCACCTTCGTCAGCATCGGCAACCGCGCGGATGTCTCCGCCAACGACCTCATCCAGTACTGGGAGCAGGACCCAGATACTGATGTCATCCTGCTCTACTTGGAGTCGTTCGGAAACCCGCGGCGGTTCGCACGTGTCGCCCGCCGGGTCTCGTCAGAAAAGCCGGTAATCGCGGTGAAGAGCGGCCGTACATCGGCAGGCTCTCGGGCAGCGTCCTCCCACACCGGCGCTCTGGCGAGCCTCGACATAGCTTCAGACGCGCTCTTCCGCCAGGCCGGCGTTATACGCGTCGACACGTTGCAGGAGCTCTTCGACGTGGCCAACCTCCTCGCTCACCAGCCGACTCCCAAGGGGAAGCGGGTAGCAATCCTGACCAACGGCGGCGGACCCGGGATCCTGGCGGCCGATGCCTGCGAAGGCTTCGGGCTTCATGTGCCCGCTCTGCGCGAGGATGTCCAGAAGGCCCTTCGTGAGTTCTTGCCACCACTGGCAGGCGTCTCAAACCCCATCGACATGCTCGCCGCGGCAAACGCCGACGACTATGCCCGCGTCCTGCGTATCCTCTTTCAGGAAGAGGGCATCGACTCAATCATGATGCTCTACATTCCGCCCTTGGTGACAGTGGCGGAGGCGGTAGCAACCGGCGTGCAAGACGTCGCCCGTGAGTTTTGGGGACAGAAGACGCTGCTCGCCTGTTTCATGAGCTCTGGCGGCGCCCCCGCCGAGCTCGCCATCAACGAGAAACAGATCATCCCATCCTTTACATTCCCCGAGGCCGCAGCCACGGCGTTGGCGAGGGCGAGCGAATATGCCGACTGGCGTGCCCAACCCAAGGGGATAGTCCCCAAGTTGCCCGACGTGCGCCCCGAAGAGGCACGCCAGATCGTCGAGAAGGTTCTCGCCGGAAAGGATTCTCCAGTGTGGCTGCCCCTGGCAGAGAGTGCCCAACTGCTTGAGGCCTATGGTATCCGCTCGGCTGGGATTGCCATGGCGCGCTCGTCAGAAGAGGCAGTCGCGGCTGCGAAGGCGCTAGGATTCCCCGTCGCCGCCAAGCTGGCATCCTCGACGATTACCCACAAGAGCGATGTCGGCGGTGTAGTCCTCAACCTGCAGTCACAAGGTGAGGTCGAGCGGGCCTTCACCGACATGCGCGATCGCCTTCAGTCTGTCGGCAAATTGGCGGAGATGGACGGAATGGTTGTACAGCAGATGGTGCCGACCGGCATCGAGGCTATCATCGGTGTGACTCAGGACCCTTCCTTCGGCCCGCTCATCATGTTCGGCCTGGGGGGCATATACGTCGAGATGCTCAAGGACGTGATCTTCCGGATTCACCCGCTCACCGACCTTGACGCCAAGGAGATGATACACTCCATCAAAGGTTTCCCACTTCTGACCGGTTGGCGGGGAGCGGATCCCGGTGACTTGGAGGCACTGAAGGACCTGTTGCTTCGCGTCTCGGCCATGGTGGAAGACCTGCCCGAAATCTCAGAAATGGACTTTAACCCGGTGAAGGTGCTCCCTCCGGGACAAGGCTGCGTCGTAGTGGATACCCGTATACTGCTCCGACAACCTTAGGTAGGGACGGCTCATCACCGCTCTAAACCTTCGGCACTTGACGTGTCGATGGTTCACCCCTACAATCCTCGTAGTCCGGCCGCTTGGGCGGGCTCTCGGGTAGCTACGCGTTTGTATGTGCGTCCAACGACGGGCGCCCCCAAAACGGCACGAATCAGAAAAGGAGGTCTAGAGAAAACATGCGTCATAATCCCACAAAAGGAAGCAGAACGACCCGTTTCTGGCTCATCCTGCTCACCTTAGTCGCGGCGCTGGCCATGATGGCATTGGCGTGCGGCGAGGACAAGGAAGAGAAGGAAACCCCTGCCCCAAAGACGACCACGGCGCAAACGCCGGTGGCCGGGAAGACCGCCACGACAGGAGACACCCTAAAGATCGGTGTCCTCTTGGACTTCACCGGCGACCTGGCTGAGTTCGGGCCCGCCATGGAGAACGGCGCCAAGCTCGCAGCCAAGAACATCAACGCCGCCGGCGGCGTTCTCGGGAAGGATATCGCCCTCAAGCGCTCTGACTCGCAGACAAACCCCACCGCCGCTGTCGAGGGAGCGCGGCAACTAGTCGATGTCGAGGGAGTATCTGCCATTGTCGGTTCCCTCTCCAGTGGTGTTACCCTGGCGGTCGCCGAGGCCGTGACAATTCCCGACAAGATCGTCCAAATCTCCCCCGCATCGACGTCACCAGCATTGACTGCGGTGGTGGACAACGACTTCCTGTTCCGGACGACACTCTCCGACGCTGCCCAGGGTCTCATACTGGCGAAGCTCGCCAATGAACTGGGCTACAAGAAGGTCTCCACCATATACGTCAACAATGCCTACGGCCAGGGTCTGTCCGAGAACTTCGCCGCCGCCTTCGAACAGCTCGGCGGCACCGTGCCGGCCCAGGTTCCAAGCGAGCAGGAACAGACCACATACCTAGCGGAATTGCGGAAGGCTACTGAAGGCAGCCCCGACGCCCTGGCTGCGCTCAGCTACCCGCAGAGCGGTACCGTCTACATCAAAGAGGCGATCGAGAATAACCTAATCAAGACGTTCCTCTTCTGTGACGGTACCAAGTCGGAAGACATCATCAAGACAGTCGGAGCAGCCAACCTCGAAGGGATGGAGGGCACCGTCTCCGCTGCCGCCGAGATTCCCGCTGCCTGGCGATCTGACTTCGAGGCCGAGTACAAAGAACTACCGCCTCTGCCCTACATCGCCGAGACCTACGACGCGGTGATCATGATCGCGCTCGGCGCCGAGAAGGCGGGGTCTACCGACCCAGCCGCTATCCGCGACGCGATGCGCACGCTCAACGACCCTAAGGGCGAGAAGATAGACCCCGGGGCCGCCGGAATCAAGAAGGCCCTGGAGCTCATCCGCGATGGCAAGGCCATCAACTACGTGGGCGCCTCCGGTTTCGATGGCTGGGACAAGAACGGCGACGTGCCGTCCGGATTCATCGAGATCTGGAAGTACGAGGGCGGCAAGATAGTAACCGTTAGGACCGAGCCCGTCACTCTGGAGTAAACCACTCCCCGATCAAGCAAGATACGGCCCGGGCTTTGCACCCGGGCCGTATTCATTTCTCTTTTCGCGGGCAGACATCAATCGGAGCCTGCCGCCCCCGGCGGACCGGTAGGGGCCGCCGATTCCTTCTCCGATTCCTTGCCAACGTACAACGACACTCGCTTCTCCTCGCCCAGAATTCCCTTGGGACGAACGAGCAGAACACCAACGATGAGCAACCCAATGAGCAGGTTGCGGATGTAGAAGATCCGCGTCTCCAGGCCTCCCGGAGAATGATTGATGATCCAGTCAGTTCCGGTCCAGATCCCCCAGACCACGAATGCTCCCAGGACCGCCCCCTTGCTGTTGCCACTACCGCCGACAACCAACATTACCCAGATGAAAAAGGTACCGAAAAATGGCGCGAACGTGTCCGGCGTAATCGCCTTCACATAGTGTCCATACATGGCACCGCCGATACCCATGATCACCGCCCCCAAGACAAACGCCTGCATCTTGAAGGCGAAGACGCTCTTGCCGCTGGCCGCCGCCGTCATCTCATCCTCGCGGATCGCCCGCAACACGCGCCCCCATGGGGATCGTATGCCCCTCTCTATGGCAACGTAGACGATGACGAGGATGATCATAACTATGACCAGGTAGATGTACTTGTAGTCGGAGGGGTCCACAAGACCGTGCAAGGGTTGAGGAATGCCGATCATGCCCCGCGTTCCGTTAGCGAGCCAGCGCTCGTTGATGAACACGCGCCGCAGCGTCTCTGCCACCCCGATGGTCGCGATGGCCAGGTAGTCCTCACGCAGACTCAGCGTCGGAATCCCAATGATTAGTGCCAGGATTCCGCACGCAGCCCCCGCCCCCAACAAACCCACCACGTAGGGAAGCCCGAAGCCTCCAATATACTCCACATACTGACCGGTTGACGGCTCCTTGGTCAGGATTGCTGTCGTATAGGCGCCCACCGCAAAGAAGCCGGCCACACCGAAGTTGAAGATACCCGTGTACCCCCAGTGGACATTGAGCCCCAACGAAAAAACGGCGTAGATGCCCACAAGAATGAGGAATGAGGCAATGTAAGACGGGTTGAGTAGGCTTTCCATCAGGTCTTCGCCCCAAACAACCCCTGTGGCCGCACCAGCAGAATCGCGAAGAGAAGCATGAACGCCACCGCCGGCTTGTACCCCGGAGAGATCCACTCTGTC
>Ga0315276_10001468_pt1 | contig 21100 bp, 18 predicted proteins | sample YL17G05_0_MG_FD_204542 | JGI IMG/M metagenome (GOLD analysis project Ga0315276, IMG submission 204542) | Sediment microbial communities from Yellowstone Lake, YNP, Wyoming, USA - YL17G05_0 | ecosystem: Environmental > Aquatic > Freshwater > Lake > Sediment | place: USA: Wyoming | collected... | reverse complement strand
GGGCAGGGCCAGGAGGAGCGGGGAGGCGCGGTCGTACAGCGTGAGGTCGATGAGGGGGAGGGACGGAGGCGCGCGGGCGTTGTCGCGGCGCGTCGGCCCGGCGAGCCCGGGCTCGCCGCCACCCCCTCCCCTCCACGCCGCCGCCCACCCGTCCAGCGCCGCGTCCGACGACGACCGCGCGCCCACAAGGAGCAACGCGGGCGCGGCGGCGTCGTGCCCCGCCGCCGCGCGCGCGACCGCGAGCGCGGTCGCCAGATCCGTCGCCCCGCCCCGGCCGCCGTCGTTGGCGTCGCGGATAGGCAGAGGAGGCAAGGCGACGGCGCCGGGGACGAGGGCGCGGGCGGCAAAGGGTTTCGTCAGCGTCGCCGCGCCGGCGAGGTCGTCGAAGCCGCCCTTTTGCAGGTCGGCCGCCAGCCGGGCCCGGCGCTCGGGGGAGACGACGAAAAGCTGAGAGAAGGGAACGGAGGTGGGAGGAGGGCGTGGCTGGCCGCCACGCGGCGCCGATCGGGCGCGCCAACGCCGACTCACGTCGCGCACGCGAAACGAGCGGGCGGGGCCGCGGGCCGGGGTCGTGGCAGCCGCCGCCGAAGCAGCGGCGCGGACGGCGGCCGCTGCCGCCCGCATTGTGTGGAGAAGCGGTCGCGGGCGCGGCCCCCTCGCGCCCGCCACACCCGCCGCCCGCGTCCGGCGCATCAGCGGCTCTCGCCCCGCCGCCGCGCAGGCGCGCTCGCTCGCGCGAGCCCGTTCCCAGCCTGCCCACGCGATTCAATGCCCCCCGCGGCCGCCGTGCTGGACTGGGTCACGTTTGGCGTGTCTGGTGCGGTGGCAAGGGGCTCTGCGCTCGGACGAGGCCGGAGAGAGGGCACGAGAGACCCCGGCGCGCCCGCGGCACGCGGCGACATGCGGCGCGCGCGCCCCAACAACGGCCGCCGACTCCTCACGCGTCCCCACCCCGCCCATTCCACTCACCAGCCTTTTTCACGCTCGCCTGCCTGGCCGCAGCCCTTTTTTCCGCCCCCTGCGGCGGGCGCGGCTTCCAGCGCGCGTTCTCCTCGCTCTGGCCGGCGCGCGCCGCGGTCGCGCTCTATGGGGCGGTGTTTATGGTCGGAAGAGAGAGAGAGCGTGGGTGGTTTGAGACGCGGTGGCGGTGGCGGCGCCTTCACTCGACCCCTCCTTTTCCTCCAGGCCGCTCAACCGCTCGCCCTGGGCGCCCCCGCGCGCGCCCTCCTCCCGGCAGCCGCCGTCGCCTGGCTGGCGGCCGGCGGAGGGTGCAGGCTGCACGCCACGCTCGCGCTGGGCGTCGGCTGGCCGATGCTCACTCTAGGGGCTGCGTCCTTGCTCGCCGCGCCGCTCGCGGGCGGGCCAAGGCGGCCGCGGGCGTCGGCGGTGAGCCCCACGAAAACGGGCGCCGCGGCCCCTCCCGCCGCCCCTGCGTCGGCCGCGGCGCCGGTCATCGCCGTCGGCGCGCTCGCCGCCGCCCCTGCCGTCGCCGCCCAGGCCGCGCTAGCCTGGGCCGCGCCGGCCGCGGCGCCGGGGTCTTTCTTAGCCCGCGCCCTCGCCGTGTGCGCGGGCGGGCCGCCGGGCGAAGGAGCGACGTGCGTGTGCGCGTACTCGCCCGCGCAGCTCGCCGCGCTGGCCGCCACCTGCGTTGTCGCGGCGGCGGCCCTCGCCCGAACCGCGGGCGCCGCCGCGGCTGCCTCGCTCAACGCGCGGCTCGCGCGGCGGTTGCGCGGGGTGCAGGTGGGGGGGTCGCTGGTTGTGCTCGCGTACGGCGGCGCGGCGGCCCTTGCGCGCGCCGCCGTGCACGCGTCCGATGTGGACTGGCACCCGGCAGCGGCTCGGCTGGCGGCGGCCTGTGTTGGTGGGGTGGCGACCGGGATCGTCGTTGGGTCACTTGTCGCGGCGCCAGCGGCCGCGGCGCGCGCGGCGCGCGTCGGGGGGGCGCGCAGGGCGGCGGCGGACGCCGCCGCGTGACGGGGAAAGGTGTCGGCGCGTGGTTTTAATTCAGGACACTCTGGCGGGGGCGGCACAGACTGCAAGACGGGGCGCCGGGCGGCTGAGGGGGCTTGGCGGACCTTTTCTTTTTCAAGAAAAACAAGAAAAAAAAAGCAAAAGGAAAGCCCCGCCGGGGGGGCTTGGCTCCTCCGAGAATCGAACTCGAGTTTCCAGATGCCATTACGCTGCACACCGCGCGGCCGAGGCGAGAGAGGAGGTGGTGACAGAAATGTCACCGACCTCTTTCCGCGCCTCGACCCCGCGATGCACTCCGTTCAGAGTCTGACGTCCTAACCAACTAGACCAAGGAGCCGCCGCGATGAGCGTGGTTGCCCAAAGAGAATTTTTAGGGGGATAGGAAGCGCGGAATGGAGGAGTGGAGGAAAGATGGGGGGGGGGCGGCGGCGGCGAGCCTGAGGACCGGCCTGCGCCGCCGCGGCCCGGCCCGGGCGGGCGGGCTCGCCGCGTGGCGGTCGCCCAGAGGTGGAAGAAGGGCGGCGGGCGGCAGTGGCTGGGCTGCGCGCGTCGCGCGCGCCGACCCCGGCCCCGACCGGCACGCAACAGATTCACCCCTCTCTCGTTTCACGCCCACGCCCACCATCATATGTCACGCCTCCCCACCCGCCCGCTCCACGCCCCGCGGACTCGCCACCCCCCACCCCACCCCTCCATCCCCTCCCGCCGCCAACCACGGCCCCGGGTCCTCCCCGCGCGCCGCGGCCAGCTTGCGCAGTTCCACCTCGACCCGCACCGGCACCCATTGAGCGCGCCGGGCGGCCTCCGCGACGCCGGCCGCGAGCGGGGCCAGAGAGTGTGCCGCGAGCCGGGGCGACAGCCGGTGCGCCCACGCGCAGCGCAGGACCGCGTTGGAGGCCAGGAGCCAGGCGTAGTAGAAGCGCGGCAGGGCGGGGGTCGAGCGAAGCTCCGGGTAGGGAAGGAGGGCCCCCGCCGCCCGCGGCGCGGTCCACCACGCAATCTCCCAGTCGCGCTCCACGTCCCACCAGTAGGAGAAGAGGGTGTTGACGAGTTGGAAGAGGATGTAGGCCCGGCACGAGCCGATGCCCGACGCGGGGTCGCACCGGGACGCAAGGGCGATGGCAGGGAACGCGGTCGCATATTTCAACGCGTTGGCCAGCTGCCCTACCGCCCCGGTGTCCCGCCACACGCGCACGCACTGCACAAAGCGGGCGGCGAAGGGGAGCATGGCGGCCGCGAGGACGGGGAGGGCGGCTTTGCCGCACGCGGCGGTCGGCGCGGGCGGCGGCGCCAACACGCGTCCAGTCCCCATGTGGCACACCGCCGACGCCGCGCCCGCCAGCGGCCCCGCCACCGACGTCGCCACGTCGGCCAGCAAAAAGTCGGCCCAGGAGACGGCGGCGAGGGGGAGCGCGACGCGCGCGGCGGTCGCGGCGAAGAGGCGGCGCCCGGGGAGGGCGGGGATGCGGCGCGTGGGGGCCAGGATCAAGAGGAGGACAAGGGCGTAGGCCAACGGCGGCGTCGCGGCCGCCAGGCCGTCCGCCCCGGCCGCGAGCGCCGCGGCAAACAGCGCGCCGCCGCCGACCGCGACGCCGCCCGCGCCCGCCGCCACGCGCGCCAGCCGCGCCGCGCGCGGCAGCGCGGTCCGGTCGCCAAGGGAGAAGCAGGCGTCGTAGCGCATGCCGACGGCCTCGAAAAAGGCGACGCACAGGGTCCAGAGGGCGAGCATCGCGGCGGCGGCCGCGAGCGGCGAAAAATAAAAGGAGACGAGCGCGCCCGTGGGCGGGCCGGCGGCCGCAACGGACCGCGCGGTAAGGATCGCGGCGGCGGCGGCCGTGCCGGCGGCGGCGCCGGCGAGGCCCGCGTTCTGAGGAGAGAGGAAGAGAGAGGGTCGTGGTTTTTGTTTTTTTTCCCAAACGCCCAACCCCCACCACCCCCACCCCCTCCTTTTCACACCTGCTGCAGCCTGTCGCCCAGCATGGCGACAAATCCCGCCCCCGCCCGCTTGTTGCTGGCGTCCAGGCGCAGCGCGCCGCGCCGCGCGGCGGCGCTCGCCATCGCGCCCCGCGTGGGGGACGGAGGCGGCAGGGTGGGCGTGAGCACCGACGATGGGGGCGAGGGCGGGCGCGCGGGGCTGAAAAAGACAAGAGGAGGGCGCGTCGACGGCCCGCCCACCCCGCCCGCCCCCAATTGCGCGCTCCCCCCGTTCTCTGGGCGCCGGGCGATGCAGGCAGCCGTCTTGGTGCGGCAGGCGCACCTGGCGTCCATCGGGCAGCCCCCCCGCCGAGCCGCACGCCGCGGTCTGCCGCCGGCGCCCGCTCGCCTCCCGCCGCACACCACGCCGCAACGGCGGGCCGCCCCGCGACCGCGGCCGCGCCCGCTTGCCATGTCGTCGGCCACCCTGTCGCCCGACGTGCTGCGGCGCAAGCGGTGAGTGGAGACGGGGAGGAGGGAGGAGGCGCGCACTGTCGCCCCGCCACCACCTTCCATCAACGCCTGCCACCTCCACTCTGCAGCGCTTCCATTGCCAAGCTGCGCGTCGCCAACACGAGCCTGCGCGCGGCGGCCGCGGTGGAGGCGGCGGCCGGCGCGGCCGCGCTCACGTCGCCTGCGCTGGCGGCCACCATCGCGGCCCTGGAGCGGGAAGTGGGGGGATTTGACCGGGCGCTGGAGGCGGCGCGCGCGACACGGGACGGGTTGTTGCAGGAGTTGGGGGTTGGGGAGGCGGCGTTGGCGGCCGCGCGGGCTGACCCCGCGGCCTCGCCGGCGCTCGCGGCCGCGGCCTCGGCCGCGGCCGAGGCGGAAGTCGCGCGCCTGGAGGACGCGCTGGACCGGGTCGCGCGCCGGGCGGCCGCGGCGCGCGCGGGCGCCGCGGCGCGCCGCGCGCGCGTCGACGCCCTGCGGGCGTCCACGCGCGTCCTGGCCTCCGGCGAATCCACCGCCGCCGCCGCGGCCGACGCCGCACGCCAACAGTCTGTCTCCGTGCTGCGCGAGGCGGGCGCCGAGCTGGCCGCGCGCGACGCGGCGGCCAAAGCGGCCGCCGACACCACCGCCCGCGCCGACCGCGCGACCGCCGCCGCGGACGAGGCGTGGGTGGCGGCCACGGCGCGGGTGGAGGCGTTGAGGGCGGAGCGCGCGGCGCGGCACGCGGGGGCGGCGGCAGCGCGCAAGGGGGTGGCGGCGGCTGGCCGGCGGCCGACGGCCGACGCTGCGTCCTCCTCTTCTGTGTCCTCCTCTGCCCGTCCTTTTTCCTCGTCGGGCGGGCGCGGCCGTCCCAAACGGTCTGTGGCGACCACGACCGCCGCGGAAGCCGCGACCAAGCTCTCCCGCGCCGCGTCCGACGTGGCCTCCATCGCCGCAGCCCTGGGCGTCGACTCGGGCGAGGCCGCGGCGGCGGCTTTCGAGGCGGGATCCGCGTCGGTGGCGTCGCTTTTCGCCTACAACGCGCGCGTCGCGTCCACGGCGGCCGCCCTGCGCTCGCGCGCCACCGCCCTCGCCGACGAGGATGCTGTCCGTGTGCGCGAGCGGGCAGCGGCCGCGGCGGCGGCGTCGCGGCGGGCGGCGGTCGCAGGCGGCGCCGCGCGCGCGGCGCGCGCGGCGGCCGACGCGGCGGCCACGCGCCTGACGGCGGCGCGCGCCCAGCGGGCGGCGCTGTTGCCCGCCGTGGTGAGCACACTGACCGCGCTGGGCGCGCCCGCGCCCGCTGCTGCTTCGGGCGACGGCGCGCTCGACGCCGCGCTCGCGGCGCTTGACGCGTCGCTCGCCTCCCTGCTGGCGCGCGCGGGCGTGGTGGTTGGTGTCTGCGGTCTGGCTGCTGCGCCTGCCGCCGCCGCGCCCGGGGCTGTGGCGGGCCCTCTGCCAACCCCTCTCTCCGCGGCCGCCACCACCGCTCTGGCGCTCGTCGGCGGGGACGCGGTGCGCGCCGAGCTGGCGGCGGTCGGAGGGCGGCAACGGGCGTGAGGAATAGAGAGGAGAGGTTGTGGTGTGGAGAGAGAGGCATGCGACTCTGTTGTTGCGCCGCCACACACTCCCCACCACCACCCTCCCAGCCAGCCTCAACCCCGGGCTAGGTACGAGCGCTGCCTACGGCCGACTATGCGTGCGGCCCTCGCCGGCCGCGCGAGCACGCCTGCGCGGCATGCGGCATGGCCCACCGCACGCAACCGCCTCCCCCGCGCCCTCCTCCGCACTTCTCACCCCCCCCATTTACCCACCAGACTCATGGACATGTCTCTGGCTCGCGTCGCGCTCGCCGTGGCGGCGGTGGCCGCTTACAAGGTGCGGCTTTCAGCCAACCGCTATGCGCGGCGCGGGCGGCGGGGCGCTGCGCGGCGCGGTGGATGGCGCTTGGCACCTAGACCGCGCCACCGACCACTTTCTCGCGTATTGGGCGGCGGTTGGGCCGCGGCGGCGTGCCTGCGGGCGCCGCGGAGCCCGTGCGCACCGCAGCCGCGCCATTGCGCGGTGGCCGCGTGACGCCCGCGCGCCCTCCCGCCTTCAAATCCGCCGCCGTGGCGCACCATTAGCAATGTTTGCCAGACGGGCCTGACCGCGGCCGCGGTGGCCGCTCGGGTGGGCCAGCATTGGACCGCGCGTTGAGCCAATTTCGCCATGGTCGCCACGACCGCCGTCGAGACCGCCTCCGCCACCCGGATGCCCCCCACCAGCGCGTGTGGGCGTGTCTGGTGCTCGTTCATGGCGGCGGGGCGGGCGTTTGACGGGGTCGCCCCCCGAGCTCGCCAACCCCTTGGCCTTTTTTCCTCCTCCTTAGGCCCAGGTCGTCGCTGCCGCCCCCGCGGTCGCCTCCATGGCCGACGCCCTGTCCAGCATGTCGTCGGTGCAGCTGGTAGGAGAGGAGAGAGAGAAGTGAGAGGGTGGTGGTGGTGGGCGTGCGCCGCGGTCGCCAACGCCCTCCCTCCTCTCGCCCCCCTAGGCCGTCGCCGCGGCCGCCTGCACCCTCTTCGCCCTCTACGCCGCCCACGCCCTGCTCGGCCTGGCCATCCCCGGCCTCCCCTCCAAAACGTCCTACCTCGTCGACTTTGCGTGCTTCCGCGTGCCCGCCCGCCTGCGCACCTCGCGCAAGTTTGTGACGGACGCCATGACGGAGCGCAAGATGTTCTCACCGGAGAACGTCGAGTTCCAGAAGGTGGGGGAGGGGGTGGAGGGAGGATGGAAGGGGGTTGGCGTCGCGCTTGCGCGCCCTCGCCCACACCTCCCCCGGTTCTCTCCCAGGCCATCATGGACCGGTCCGGCCTGGGCGACGAGACCGGCCTCTCCGACGGCGTCCTCGCCATGCGGGCGGGCACCCAGATGGGCACGACGCTCGCCGACGCGCTGTCCGAAACCGAGATGGTCCTGTACGACGTCGTGGAGCAGCTGCTCGCCAAGACGGGCATGGACGCCCAGTCCATCGACGTCGTGATCACGTCGTGCTCGTGCTTCGCGCCGACGCCGTCGATGGCCGCCATGATTGTCAACAAGTTTAAAATGCGCAAAGATGTCCTGACGTACTCGATGGCGGGCATGGGGTGCTCATCGTCGCTTGTCTGCGTCGACATGGCCAAGCACATGCTCAAGGTATGAGAAATGGAGAGAAGGAGACGAGAAAGAGGTGACTTTTTTTGTTTTGTTTGTTTCCGACCCCACCATTTCCTCCTCTCTCCCACTCTCTAGGCCCTGCCCAACCGCCGCATCCTGGTCGTCAACCACGAAAACATCACCAACAACTGGTACATCGGCAAGGACCGGTCCATGCTCGTCGTCAACTGCCTGTTCCGCCTGGGGGGCGCCGCCGCCCTCATGTCCAACCGCGCGGGCGACGCGCGCCGCGCCAAGTACGTGCTCACCGACACGGAGCGCACCCACCTGGGGTGCGAAGATTCCGCGTTTGGGTGCATGGGCAACGGGGAGGATGCCGAGGGCGTGATGGGCGTCTTCCTCAAGAAGAATGTCGTCGAGGTCGCGGGCAAAGCGCTCAAAGAGAACATCACGGCGCTCGGGCCGCGCGTCCTGCCGGTGGGAGAGCTCATCAAGTGCGCGCGCGACAAGTCGTACGTGCCGGACTTCAAAAAGGTAGGAGTAGAGGGGAGGAGGAAAGAGGAGGGGCTGGCGCGCGCAGCGCGGCGCGCGCGTGGGGGGGCCGCATCGACCCCGCCCCTCTTTTCTCCTCTCGCTGCAGGCTTTCGAGCACTTTTTGCTCCACACCGGCGGCCGCGGCGTCATCGACGAGCTCGAGAAAGCGCTCGGCCTCACCGAGGCGCTGGCCAAGCCGTCCAAGGACACCCTCTTCCGCTTTGGCAACACGTCGGCCGCGTCCACGTGGTACATTCTGGCCAACATCGAGCACACCGCGGGCGTCAAGAAGGGCGACCGCGTGTGGCAGCTCGGCTTCGGCGGCGGGTTCAAATGCAACTCGGCCTGCTGGAAGGCGCTCAAGACGCAGCGGTCGGCGCACCCTTGCTGGGAGGCGTACTGAAGCGGTGGAGACGAGGGGCCGCCGAGGAGGAGCCCTCTGGCGGCGCTGTCGAGGCCAGGGCGGCGGGCGCGCTCGCGGTGGCGGCGCGCTTTGCCGCTGCCCGCCGCGGCGCGCGCCACCCGCCGACCGACGCCCGTCCATTTGGTTCTATTTATTTTGTGGGCCGCGCTGGGCGCGCTGCGGAGGGGGGGTGGGGGTGGGGTGGGCGCGGGCCGGGGGGCAACCGGGCGGCGGCGGCGGGGGCACGGGCGCGCGACCCCGCGCGCCCGCGCCAGGCGCGGGCGGGAGCATGGGGGCGGGTCGGTGGGCGCGGCTCCAAAAACACATGAAACGGAGTTTCACAGCACCAAAAACAAGGGGAAGGATGGTGGCGGGAGGGTCGGCGCCGCGTCTCTTCCGTCTCTCTCTCACTCTCCGACCCCCCCAAACCCCGCCCACCATGCCCCGCCGCCCCACCCTCACCCCCACCCCACCCCCGCCCCCCACCGTCACCACGGGCGAGGACGGGGAGCCGTGCGTGCACTGCGGGAAGACGGATTACGCTCTGGGCGGCTTTGGCCCGCGCACCGTCGTCCTGTGTGCGTGTTGCCAGGTGTGGGGAGGGAGGTTGGGCGCGTGGTGAGGCTCGGAGGAGCGTCCGAAGCGGGCTGGCGCGGTCCGAGGCGGGAACGCGCGACGACCCCGCCCGTCCCTCTTGCAGGACCGGGGGGCCCACGTCCAGTGCGAAGAGAAGGCTATCGGTGCCACCCTGACCGAGGAGGATGTGGCCGAGGCGCCCTGGTTTTGCGGCGAGGTGAGAGAGAGGAGGGGAAGCGGAGGGGGGCGGCGCCGAACCCCGATCCCGACCCTCCTGCCTCCCTTCTCCTACCTCCCTCAGGCATGCCAAAAGGTCAGTGGTCGGCCGTGAGGGGCGGCGGCGCGCGCCCGAGGCCCGGCAACGACGAGAGTCGGGTCACCCGACGCGCACGCCGATCGCTTCCCCCCTCCTCTTCTAGATCCACATCGACCTACACCGCCTGACCACGACCCGCCTCCCCATCCCTGGCGGCTACACCCTGCAACTGGCGTCCGCGTCGGCGACCGACCGCGGCGCGGTCGCCGCCGTCGCCGACGCGCGCAAACTCTTCCGGGCCGCGTTTGCGCCCCTGATCACGGAATCCGGGGAAGACTTGATGCAGCTCGTCACCGCGGCGTCCGTCGGAGACGGCTACGACTACGACGGCTTCCTCGTCGCCGTCCTGCGCCACGGCCCGGTCCCGCTCTGCGCCGCTGCCCTGCGCGCGCGCGGCGCCGACCTCGCCGAGCTCCCCTTTCTCGCCACCCGGGACGGGCACCGGCGCGCGGGGCACGCGCGGCGCCTGGTGATGACCTTGGAGGCCGTGCTCGCGGCGGCGGGCGTCACCCGCCTCGTGGTGCCCGCCGCCAAGCCGCTCCTCAAGATGTGGACGGCTGCGTTTGGATACAAGGCGGTGCCTCTCGTCGCGCGGGCCGCGCTGGCGGGGCGGGTGGTGGAGCTCGACGCGGCGTCGGCGACGGTCGTCGCCAAGGCGCTGCAGGCGGCAGTGGCTGGGGGTGGGGGGGTGGACGAGGCAGGCGGCGACAACGCGGTCGCACCCGCCGCCCCACGCCGCGCCGCCGCCGGCCGGCGCCCGCCGGCCGCTCGCGCGCGCCCGGCTGGGGCATCAATGTCGTCCCGCCAGCGCGCCGGGCGGCGCATGCTGGCCGGGTCGCTGGCCGGCGTCGCGCTCGCACGCGCGGCCGGCCTCGCGGCCGCCGCCGGCGCCGACGCCCGGGACGCCGCCCTGGCCGCCGCCATCGCCGCGTCGCGGGCGGCGGTGGTGGACGAAGCGGTCAAGCGGGCGCTGGCTGCGCTGAAAGTGGGGGACGCGGGCGCCGCGGCGGCCGCGCTCGCCGCGCTCGTGGTCGCGGACCAGCCGGTCGAGGCCGCCGCCCAGGCCGGGGTGGAAGGTGACGATGAGGCGATGGCGGACGCTGGCGCGGTGCAGGAGGGGGACGGGGTGGTCGAGGCGGGCGCGGCGGCGGGCCCAGCCGACGTGTAGAAACAAGCGACCCTTCTCGACGCGCCTCCCGCCCCCTCCTGTGCGTCACACTTGGCCCACGCCTTCAACCACGCCGCCACGCCCCAATCCCGCACGCCCATCCCCCCCCCCCCCCCCCTCTCTCCTTCACACCTTGCCCACCTCCCACCCCGCCGGCACTGCCGCCTCCTCTTTTTTCGCCGCCGCCGCCTTGCGCTTGGCCAGGTGGGCGGCGACCAGAGGGGGGGCCAGGGACAGAATAAAGGCGATCGCCGCCACCACGTTGGGGATCCAGAGCCGTTTCTCAAACGCAAACAGGACCGCGACCCCGGTGACGAGCCAGGGGTACATGGGGACGCCGATTTTGACAAAGTCCATGGTGTTGTAGTTGCCGGCTGAGGAGAGGAGTAGGGGAAAAGAGGGCGGGGTCGGCTCGGCGCGCGCGCGCGCGCGCGCGCGGCCACGCCGACACCCACCCCACCCCCACCTCTCCTCCTTCTTACCCGAAAACACCATCAGATTGCACTGGTACGACCAGGGCAGGATCCATCCCGCGGAAGCGCCGAGCATGATGGAGATCGACATCATGCGCTGCTCAATGCCGAGCTCCGACGCCAGCGTCGACGCAAGAGGGTACATCAGCACGCCCGCGGCATTGTTAGTCAAGAGCTCAGACAGCAACGAGGTGACGAGGAACACCCCGGTCAGCGCGGCGACGCGGCCGCCGACCGCGCGCGCGCCCGCCGCGGCGACCTCGGCAATCGCCTTGGCCACCCCCGTCGACTCCATGGCCGTCGAGATGCCAAACGCGAAGCCGATGCAGATGTAGATTTGCCAGTCGAGCGAGGCACGCGCTTGGTCGATCGACAGGCAGCGGCCCGCGAGCATGGTCGCCGCCGCCAACATCGCGACGTACCACAGGTTGGCCTTTTCCGCGAATTTGGACACCCGTCCCGGACCTTTACCTTCCAGTGCGCCCGCCAGGATTTGGGACAGGATCATGGCGCCAACCGCGGCGAGCGCGAGCCACATGCGCGACTTTTTCAAGGGGGCCGCGCCGGGGACCTCGGAGATGATGGCGAACGCGCGCTGGGAGGACGCGGCGGCCGCGAATGCGGGGCCGGCCTCGAGGACGAGGACGTCGCTAAAGAGAGAGGGGAGGGAGGTTGGGGTGGGTTTGAGTCGGGGCGGCGCTCGCCGCCGCGGCCGCCACACCCTTCTCCCTCTCCCCCCTTCTCCCTCTCCCCCCCTTCTTACCCGGCCCGCAGCGCCACTTCCGCGACGTCGGTCGCCACCTGTACCCCCGAGCGGTGGATGGCGAGCACGGCGGCGCCGTAGCGGTGGCGGAAGCGGACGTCGCGCAGCGTGTGCCCGCACAGGGGGCTGTGCGCGCTGACGGCCGCTTGCACGAGGCGGCGGTGCACCGGCGCGTCGCCCAGCTTGGACACTTGGCCGTTGGCGGTGTGGGCGAGGCCGGGGATCTTGCGCAGAAACGCGACCGCGTCGAGGTCGCCCGCAAACCACAAGACTGGGGAGGAGAGGGGGGCGTGGTGGGTCGAACGCGTGGTGTCTCGACTCCGACACCTCCCTTTACTCTCCACTCTCTCACCGTCGCCCTCTTGGAGGACGGCGTCCGACCCCGCGGCCGCCACGGTCTTGCCGCCGCGCTCCAGGGCGAACAGGTAGAGCCCTTGCACCCCCCGCAACCCCGCCTGCTGAATGGTCTTGCCCGCGAGTTTGGATCGGGGCGGGATGCTGAGGGAGGTGGAAAAGGCGGCCGCCGTCGCGTCGGCGACGCTGCGCGCGCGGTCGAAATTGGCCCGAAACTCGGGCGCGTCGCCCGCAAAGGTGGGTCCGACCGCCAGGACGAGGACATCGCCGGGCGCGAGGACGACGTCGCCAAAGCGGGTGGAGAGGGGGGTGGCGGCGCGGCGCACGCCGACGACGGCCGCGCCAAAGCGGCCCCGAAAACCCGCGCCTTTAATCGAGGTGCCGATCAAAGGGGCGTCCTTCTTGACCCGCACCTCCAGGAGGTCGGCGCCACCCGCGCCGGGTCTGACATCGACGTCGGCGCCCGCCACGACGACCGCGCCGCCGCGCGGCGACCCGCCGACGCCAAGAGCGTCCAGGGCGGCGTCTTCCGAGCCGTCGTCGACCACGGCGAGGCCGGCTTCGGCTGCCGCTTGCCGGACAGAGGCGAGGGGGCCCGTCACATAAACGACGTCCCCTTCCAAAAGCGCGGCGCCGGGCGGCGGCGCGGGGGTCACCTGCCCCGCCCGCGCGAGCGCGGCCGCGCGCACGTCGCCCCCGCCCAGGACGGCGCCGATGGAGCGGCCGATCGCGGGGGACCGGGGCGGGACGGCGAGGGCCGAAGCGAGGTCGGACGTGGACGCGGAGCCGGAATCCGAGCGCGGCAGCAGCCAGTGCGAGAAGAGGACGATGTAGGCGGCGCCCCACAGGGCGTACGGGATGCCGTACGGGGTGAGGGTGAAGATGCCTAACGAGGAAGAGGGGGGGAGGGGGGGGCTAGCGCGCGGAGGGGTGGGCGCCTCTCCCTCCTCTCCTCTCCTCTCTTCTCACCGAAGGCGGAGTCCAAGGGGTTCTGGCTCTTTCTGAACTTCTCTTGTTGCAGCCCCAGGATGGCCTGAAGGAGGGAGGAGGTGGGGAGAGTGAGCGAGGCCGGCCGCGCGGGCGCGCGGACCCCACCCCACCACCGCCCACCCCACCCCACCCCACGCGCACCAGGTTGGTCGACGTCCCGATCGTTGTGATTGTGCCGCCAAACACGGTCGCAAAGCTAAAAGGCGGGAGAGGGGGCGGTCGGCCGGAAGCGCGCTGCGCGGTGGCAGCGTCCCTCCGCTCTCCCCCCTCCTCCTACCTCAGCGGAATCAGCAGCTGCTTCGCCGGCACCCCGTTGCGCCGCGCCCAGCCGCGGACGAGGGGGATGAGCAGGGCGACGATGGGCGTGTTGTTGAGGAAGGCGCTGAGAAGAGAAGAAAAGAGGGGGGGTGCGGGGTTGGCGCGAGCGCGCACGCGCTTCGACCGCCCGCCCTTTCACCTCCCACCCCTCACTCTCCCCATCCGGACCTGGCCACCAGCACGGGCAGCATGAGGCGCGCCTGCGCGACCGCGGCGGACGGGGCGCGCCCCAGGGCCAGGGTGAACGCGGCGTCGAGCGCGCCCGTTTGGGACACGCCTTCCGCGACGACAAACAGGGCCATCACGGTCAACACGCCAGTGTTGGAGAAGCCTGCTGCGGCTGCTCTGGCGGGCAAAATTTGGGCGGCCATGAGGGCGGACGACATTAAAGCGAAGACCAAATCCGGGGGGACCCAGTCGAAGCCCATGACGACCAGGCCGGCGGACAGGACGCCGCAGACGACGCCGCCTTGCCACCCGATAATCGCGGATGTGATGGGCATGCTAAAAGGGGGAGGGAAGGCCGGTGGGTCGGCGCCCGGGCGGCATGCGCGGGGAGCCGTGCGGCCGCGCGCGGGGTCGATGGCGCCCTCCGCCCGCCGCTTGCGTCTTTGTTTAAAAGGGCCGCCCGTGGCGGGCGGCGCGGCGGCAGAACGCCGCGGGCGGGCGAGGGCAGGCCGCATCAAAAAGGAGGCCGCTTTCGTCATTTTGGGGCCTGGCGCGCACCTGGGCGATGGGCTGTAGTGCCGACTGTCGATACACAAAGGCCAGGCGCGGCGGGCCGAGAGGCGGGGAAGGGGCGCGGAAGGGGGGGGAGACTGTCGTCGGCCATCACGCCGGCGCTGGCCCTCTGCTCCCAGCCGCCCCCACTCTCTGGCCATGCGGGCGGCGCGCCTCCTGCGCCTCCGCCCATCCCGCGGCCCCTTTCACCCCACCGCCCGCCGCGTGACCCGCCCCGCGGCCTCCCCCGATGACGCTCTCCGCGCAACCGCGGCCGGCGTGCCCGGCGCCGCCGCCGAGGCGCTCGCCGACGCCCTCCTTTTCGAGTGCGGGGCATTGTCCGTCAGCGTTGACGAAGACAGGGGCGGCGGGGAGGACGAGGCGCCGATATTCAAAGACGCGCTCCAAGCCACCCCCTCGACCTCATCCCGCGTCTGGCCGCGCTGCCGGGTGACGGCCGTCTTCCCGGCCGCCGGCGGCGAGGCCGCGGTCAAGTCCGCGACGTCGGCCGCTGCCGCCGCGGCCGGCGTTGACGCAACTTGGTCGCTCGAGACCGCGCACGCCGCCGAGTGGCAGGCCGCCCTGCGCGGCGCTTTTGAACCCGTGTGCGCGGGCGACGGCGTGTGGGTGGTGCCGACCGGGGAGGCGGTGCCAGCGGCCGCACGCGGACGCGGCTCCCTCGTCGTCCGGGTCACGCCGGGCCTCGCGTTTGGCACGGGCGCCCACCCCACGACCGCCATGTGCCTGGCGTGGCTGGCGCGGGAGCGGGAGAGCGTGGCGAGCGGGCCGTTGCTCGATTTCGGGTGCGGGTCGGGTGTGCTCGCCGCCGCGGGCGCGCTCCTCGGCGCGCCGGCCGTCCTGGCGACCGACGTCGAGGAGCAGGCGGTGACCGCGACGGACGCGACGGCGGCGGCCAACGGTGTGACCGTGCGCGCGTGCCTCGTGCCAGCCGACCCCTTCGCGCCGCCGCCGCCCGAGCTCGCGGCCGTCGCCGGCACATGCACCATCGTCGTAGCCAACATCCTGGCTGGCCCCCTGGCCGCCCTGGCACCGACGCTGGCCGCCGCGGCGGCGCCCGGCGCGCCGGTCGGCCTGAGCGGGGTGCTGTCCTTGCAAGCGCCTGAACTCATAGCCGCGTACGCGTCTTCCGGCATCCGCCTCGCCATCGAGGACGAGCGCGAAGGGTGGGTGCTGCTGGCCGGGAGGAGAGAGTGAACGTGCAACGCTGCCCCGCCTCCCCACACACTCCCCTGTCGCCGCCCGCACACACACCTCCTTCCTTCTCGCCACCATGCAGCGCCCTGCCGCGGGCGTGCGCGGCCGCCCGCTGGGCGGCGCGCCCACCCGCGCGCGGCGCCGCGGGCGACGGCGCCCCGCGCCGGCGGTTGCCGGGCTGGCGCACGCCATGGTGAGTGGTGGCGTGGCGGGGCCGCGGGAAGGCTGTGGGAGGCGGGTTGGCGGGCGCGTCCGATGGGCGGGGCTTGCCGGGCCGACGTCGTGGCGGGCGGGCGGGCGCCGCGGCCTCCGCGCGCGCCCCTGCCCGCGCGCGTTCGGTTCACGCCATGTGTCGCTCACCTGCGCCGGGCGCGCGCGCCGCCTGCCCCCCGCAACGTCCCCACGCCGCGCGCGCCCCGACCCCGCCTTCCCGCCCCCTCCCCAGGTCGCCGCCGACGCCGTCTCCCGCACCGCGGTCAGCCTCGCGGCTCTGCGCGCGGCCGCCAGCGGTGAGAGAAGAGAGAGAGAGAGAGAGAGGGCAGCAGCAACAGACAGCTCGCGCCCACCTCCTGTCCCTCTCCTTCTCCAGCTGTTCACGCCGTCGGCCCCTCCGCCGTGCTCACCTACTGGGGCACCCTGCTCCTCACCGCCACCGCGGGCGCCGCCGCCGCGTCCGCGTGGCAGGAGCGGCGCGCGAGCGCGGCGGCGGCCGCGCGCGTGCGCGCGGCGGCCGCCGCGCCGCGCCGGCCGCCGACCCCGCCCGCGTCGTTGCTGTACGGGGTGGACGTGCTCTCTTCCACCCTGCTCAACGCGCCCCTGGCGCGCCGGGCGGCGGCCTACGCCGCCGCCGCGCACGCGGGCCAGACCCGGCGGTCGGGCGAACCGTACGTCGCGCACTGCGTCGAGACGGCGGCCATCGTCGAAACCCTCTTGGCCGACGGCGGTGCGAGATCATCCGCGCGCGCCGCCGACGCGGTGGCCGCAGCCCTGCTGCACGACGTCCCCGACGACACCCCGATCTCGGCGCCCGCCCTGGCGGCCGAGTTTGGCGCCCCGGTCGGCGCGCTCGTCGCCGCCGTGTCCCGCCTGTCACGCGCGCACCAACTGCTGCGGCGGCGGGACGCAGGGAGCAGTGGCGGCGGCGCGGTGGGCGACGCCCCCGCCTCCCCCGACGGCGACGCGGCCGCCGCGCGCTCCATGGTCGTCGCCTCGATCGACGACCCCCTCTGCCTCGTCATCAAGCTGGCCGACCGGCTGCATAACATGCGCACGCTGTGGGCGCTGCCGCCCGCGAAGCGGGGGGCGGTGGCGCGCGAGACGCTGCGCGTGTGGGCGCCGCTCGCGGGGCGCCTCGGCCTTTTTGCGCTCCAGGGCGAGCTGGAGGACCTCGCGTTTGCCGCGACGCGCCCCGCCGAGTACGAGGCGCTGCGGGCCGAGCTCGACGCGGCGTCACCGGGGCCGCGCGCGCGGGCGCCGTCGCCGCCGCCGGCCGCCGCCGCCCTGGGCGACGGCGCGCCCGAGTGCGCGGCGCTGCTGGCCACGGTGCCGCCCTTTGACGCGACCACGTTCGAGCGCCCGCCCGGGCGCGGCGCGGGCGCGCGCGCGCGCGCCGCGGCGGCGGCCGCCGCCGCCGCCGCGCGCGACGCCGGCTCCCCCCCACCCCAGGGCTCCGCCCCCCCCGCGCTGGGCGACCTGTGGACCGCGGCCGGCGCCCTGCTGCGCGAGGTGGCGGTCGAGGGGCAGGCGACGGGGCTGGAGGTGCGCGTGCAGGGGCGCCTCAAATCTTGCCTGTCCGTCTCCCGCAAGGCCGCGCGCAAGGGCGTGCCGCCCGCCGCCGTCCTGGACGCGCGCGCGCTGCGCGTGGTGGTGTCGCCGGCCGCCGGCGCGGCCGCGGGCGCCGGCGAGGGCAAGTCTGCCACTGCGGCCGCCGTCGCCGCGTGCTACCGCATCCTGCCCTCCGTGCGCCGCCTCTGGCGCCCCATCGCGGGCGAAGACGATGACTACATCCTGGCGCCCAAGCCGTCGGGCTATCAAAGCTTGCACACTGCGGTCGTCGGCCGCCGCGGCGCGCCCGTGCCGACCGCGCCCTTCGAGGTGCAACTGCGCACGGGGGGGATGCACGCCGCCGCCGAGACGGGCGCAGCTGCGCACTGGATCTACAAAGAGGCGGGGGGAGGGGGCGAGGGCGGCGCGTCTGCCACCCCGGTCGCCGCGGTCGCCGCGTTTCCCGGCGTCGGCGCCGCCCCGGCGCTCGCCGTCGGCGACGCCGTCGCCCGCGTGTCGGGCGGCAAGCTGCAGCTGGGCGCCGTGCTCGAAGCGCCAGAGGTGGGAGGAGTGGGGGCGGGCGACGACGCTTCCTCCGCTCTGATCGCCGTCCGCGTCGCCCCGCGCCTCGACCTGGCCGGCCGCCCCCCCTCCCGCGCCGAAGTGGACGCCCTGCTGACCACCGCGCGCGACGCGGGGTGGGCGGCGGCCGGGCGGGGGGGGTTGAGGGCGAAAGTGGAAGAGTTTCGCGCCGGCCGGGACGGACGCTGGCACCGGGTGGACGCGTACGGGCGGCTGCTGCCCGTGGTGGTCTTACCATTGGCGACGCGGGACGAGGCGGCGGAAGCCAAGGCGGAAGCGGTTGCGCTCGCCGACGTCGCCGACGCCCCTCCTCCCTCGACCCCCGCGGCCATGGGCGACAAGATTCGGCTGCTGCGCGCCATGCTGGCCTGGACCAAGGACGTGGAAGGGGGCGAGGAGGGCGGCGAGAGCGGCGAGGGCAAGGGCGACAGCACGACTGTGCCCCCCACCCCCGCCGCTTCGGGCGACCTCTTCGTCCTCGTCTGGCCCCCCGGCGACATCGCGCGGGTGCCGCGCGGCACGACCGCAGGCGCGTTGGTGGCGGCGCGGGCGCCGGAGGCGGTCGCGGCGGCCGAGCGCGGCGCGGGCGACGACCGCCGCGCCGCCATCGCCACAGCCACCACCCCGCCGCCGTCGCTCGACGCTTCCCCCGTCAACGTCAACAACCGCATCGTGCCCGCGGTCACCGCCCTCGCCGACGGCGACTTTGTCGTCGTGAGCGGGGGGCTGCTCGACAACCTCTAGGGTAGGGAGAAACGAGATGAGAGACATCGGTGCCAGGTCCTTGTCAGCGTCGCCCCGTGTTTTTTTGGTCGCGCGAGCTAGGGGCGCGGGGTGCGCGCGCCAGGCGGGAGCCCCGCGGTGTAACACGAGACGAGGGGTGTGGGCGGGAAGAGAAAGAGACACGAATGAATCACACAATTGTTCACGCCCAGCCCTCTCCCTCCTCCTCCCGTCCGCGCCACGCCTCCTCGGCCTCGACCACGCGCCGCTCCACCAGGGCTGCGAGGCCGGGGTCGCCCCCGAGCGGCGCGGCGACGGAGACGGGGAGGCCGTGCTCGGCCGCCGCGGCGGCCGCGAGCGTGGGCACGTCCGTGTCGATGTGCCTCCCCCGAGACAGAAAGTAGGGCGCCAGCACGACGCGCGACGCGCCGGCGGCCTTGCAGGCGGCGACGGCGTCGGAAATGGTGGGGCTGAAGAGAGAGAGGAGGGGGTCGGGGTCGCGCAGAGGCCCGTCGGCCCCTCCCGACCCCTCCTCCCCTCGCCCGCCCCACCTGGCGAGCTCCATGTGAGCCACTTCCACGACGGGGCGCCCAGATGCGGCCCTGGGAAGGAGGCGGGGGGTGAGGGCGGCGCCGCCGGTCGCGCCGCCCCATTGCGCACTCTTCCCTCCTCCCTCCCCTCCACCCTCCACCCCACACCTGTACATCTCCGCAAAGTGCGTCAGCGCGTCGTTGGCCGCCGCCCGCTTGGAGCCGTGGTCGACGACGACGACGGCGACGCCGTCCCAGCCGGGCGGCGCAGCGCGAGGGAGGAGGGGGCGGCGGCCGGGGGGCGGGAGGCGCGCGCGGGGGGGTGGCGGGTGCAGCGCCCGCATCGGGGCGCTGGGCCCGAGTCTGGCGCTCGCCGCGGGCGGCCGCGCCCAAAAGGGGCGCACGCGGGCCGACCGCCACCGCCCCGCCCCGCGCCCGCTCGCGCCTTTGACCGCCTCGTCGCGTCCTACGCCCCCTCCCGCGCCGACCTGCGCGCGCGCCGCGCGGCCTGGGGTCGGGGCGGCGGTCCCGGACCCGTCCGCGTGCGCGCGCGGGCGCCCTGCCCTCCCCGCCCTCCCCGCCCTCCCGCCCCCCCCATCCTCCGCCATGGATGTTGATGATGCGTGGGTGCGTCCGCAGGGCGCGGCGCCGGCCCCAATTCGGGGGCGGGGCGCGGCGCGCCCGCGCGCCGCGCGGGGAGGCACGCCCTTTTCCGGGGCGGGACGCCCGTGTGCGCACCCCCAGCCGCTGCCGCCGTCGCCGCTGCACGGCCTGGGCCCGGCCCCACCGCCGCCATCCGCCCCGGCTCGCGCCGCGCCTCGGCCGGCCGCGCGCGCGCGCGCGCGCGACGCGCGGCGCAAGCGCGTCGCAGCGCCGCGCCCGCCCGCGCCCCCCCTCGTCGCGTCCAAGGGCGTGCTGCGGCCGCCGCCGTCCCAGGTGCGGGCCGCGCTGTCGACCGCGGTGGGGGCCGGGTGGGCGGCGGGCGAGGCGGCGCCGGTCGCGGCGCCCGCGCCGCGGCCACGCGGCGAGCGCCGCCAGCGGCGCCCGCCGTCGGCCGGCAGCCCGGGGCCCGCGTCGCCGCCCGTCCGCCGGGCGCGGCGGCAGGTGCGGGCAGAGGAGCTACCGCTGCCGCTGGCGCTGGCGCTGGCGCTGCCGCTTGCGCTGCCGCTGCCGCGCTCGCGGCCGCGACTCTCGTCCGGCGACGGCAGCCTCGACCTGCTCCTGCCCCTACCCCTGGGCGCCGGGGACGGCCTTTCAGTGGCCGGGCTGCTGACGGGCTTGCCGTGGTGAGGCAAGATGAAGAGAGAGAGGTGGAAGGGGGCGCGGGGGCGCGTGCGCCGTGTGTTGTGTCGGCTCTCGGCACGGTGCAGGCCTTTATTCTATTTCCTCTCGCGCCACCGCCCCGTTATGGAGTGCTGCGCCGGCCCGGTTCGCGCGCGCGGTGGCGGAGCGCGTCCGTCGCCGCGCGCGCGCACAGCGCGCGCGGCCGCGCTTCTACCACCTATTCACTCCTCCGCCACCGCCACCACCGTGTCAGACGCGCCGTCGGCCGAACGGTCGCCGGCCGCGGTGCCCGCCCCCGCCGCGCGCGCGCGCTTGGCCTCGGGCGCCGCCGCCGTGCGCAGCGTTTCCAGGCGCGCCGCGCCCATCGCGAGCCCCGCGTCGAGCGCGCCCACCAGGTTGTGCGCAAATACGTTGTCGGGACCGGCCGCGGTGGCGGCGGCCGACGGGGACAGCGCCGCGCGCGTCCCGCGCGGCGCACGCACGCCGCGCTCGCACCCGCCAAAAGAGTCGGCCGTGCCGCAGTGCCCCTTTTTTGACGCGGCGCACGACGCGCACCGCTTGGTGGTGGCACGGGGAGGGGTGGCGGGCGGCTGGCGCGGGGGCGGCGGCGCAGACGGCCCAGCGTCCGCCGCCTCGCCCGCCTCGACCTTGGTCGACCACCGCGTCGCCAGGCGCCCGCTGCGCAGCGGGATCGTCCGCAAGACGGCCTCGCCCACGTCGCCCGCGTCCCCGGCGGCGTCGTCGTCGCCCGAGTCGCCGCCGGCTGACCGCGGCGGCGCGGCGCGCCCTCCACCCCCACGCCGCTCGCACCCGCGCGCCGCGCGCGCGGTGCCGCACCCGCGGTGGTGCGCGGCGCACGCGGGGCAGCGGGCGCCGGG
>Ga0315276_10001465_pt1 | contig 21114 bp, 11 predicted proteins | sample YL17G05_0_MG_FD_204542 | JGI IMG/M metagenome (GOLD analysis project Ga0315276, IMG submission 204542) | Sediment microbial communities from Yellowstone Lake, YNP, Wyoming, USA - YL17G05_0 | ecosystem: Environmental > Aquatic > Freshwater > Lake > Sediment | place: USA: Wyoming | collected... | reverse complement strand
GGCACCACGGCCTGCGTCGTCGCGTCGCCCCACCCGAGATCTTCGGCGAGCGCGCGGCGCACGATGTCGCGGTACACCCCGGGGTCGAGCGGTTCGGGGGAGGTCATGCGCCCAGCTCCGCCAGCTGCACGTCGAGCTTCTGACGCCGCTCGGCGAGTTGGCCCGCCCGCGCGCGCGCCTCCTCGACGACGGCAGCCGGCGCGCGGTCGACGAACCCGGCATTCCCGAGCTTCTGCGCCAGGCTGGCGGCCTCCTTCTCGAGGCCGGCGAGCTCCTTCCTGATCTTGTCGATCTCGCCGCCGCGATCGACGATGCCGGCCAGCGGCACGAAGACGTGAGCATGCTCGAGGACGCGCGTCACCGTGTCCGGGCTGGCGGCCACGTCCGAGCGGAACTCCAGCGTCTCGAGGCCGGCGAGCTGCCGGATGTACGGGCTGTACGCATCGAGCAGCGCCCGCGCGTGGGCGTCTGTCTCGTCGACAATGGCCGTGATCTTCCGCGACGGCGGCACGGCCCGCTCGGAGCGGACGGTCCGGATTGTCGAGACGATCTCCTGCAGGTAGAGCACGTCGCGCTCGGCGTCGAGGTCGCTCCACTCGGGCACCGGCCCCGGGAACGCCGACCGCGACACGGTGTTGCCGTCGCCGTTGCGCCGCGGGAGCATCTGCCAGATCTCCTCGGTGATGAACGGGATGAACGGGTGCAGCAGGCGCATGAGGCGGTCGTGCACCTCGACCAGCACCGCCACGGCGGTGTCGCGCGTGTCACCGGGCGTCTGGAGATCGATCTTCACGAACTCGATGTACCAGTCGGCGAACTCGTGCCAGAAGAAGTGATACAGCCGATCGGCCGCCAGGTCAAACCGGTAGGTCGTCAACGCGTCGTTCACGTCGAGGGCGAGCCGGCTGACGCCGTTCAGGAGCCAGCGATGGATGAGGTGCAGGCTCTTCGCCGGCGGCAGCACGGGCCGCTCGGGCAGCTCGCCGATGTTCATCAGCAGGAAGCGTGACGCGTTCCAGATCTTGTTGATGAACTGGCGATACCCGGTCATCCGCCCTTCCGACAGCGGGATGTCCATGCCGGGCGACGCCATCGCCGCCAGCGTGAAGCGCAGCGCGTCGGCGCCGATGTCGTCCATCACCGACAGCGGGTCGACCACGTTGCCCTTCGACTTGCTCATCTTCTGGCCGCGCTCGTCGCGCACCAGTCCGGTGATGTACACCGTGTGGAACGGCACGTCACCCGCGAACTTCAGGCCGAGCATGATCATGCGCGCGACCCAGAAGAAGATGATGTCGAACCCGGTGAGCAGCAGCGTCGTCGGGTAGTAGCGCGCCAGGTCCGCCGTCTGGTCCGGCCAGCCCATCGTGCTGAACGGCCAGAGGCCCGACGAGAACCACGTGTCGAGGACGTCCGTGTCCTGGCGCAGCTCGCTGCCGCAGGCACAGGTCTTCGGCTCGTCCTCGGAGACCAGCATCTGGCCGCAGGCGTCGCAATACCACGCCGGGATGCGATGCCCCCACCAGATCTGGCGCGAGATGCACCAGTCGTGGATGTTCGTCATCCACTCGAAGTAGGTCTTCGTCCAGTTGTCGGGCAGGAAGACCACGCGGCCGTCCTCCACCGCGCGGATGGCCTCGGCGGCCAGCGGCCCGATCTTCACGAACCACTGGGTAGACACCAGGGGCTCGACCACCGTGCTGCATCGCTCGCAGTGGCCCACCGCGTGCTTGTGATCGGCGATCTTCTCGATCAGGCCGTCGTGCTGCAACTGCTCGACCAGCGCCTTGCGGGCCTTGAAGCGATCCAGACCGGCGTACGGGCCCGCCTCCGTCGTCATCCGGCCGTCTTCGTCGATGACGGCGATGCTTGGCAGCGCGTGGCGCTTCCCCATCGCAAAGTCGTTCGGATCGTGGCCCGGCGTCACCTTGACGGCGCCCGTGCCGAAGGCCTGGTCCACGAAGCTGTCGGCGATGATCGGGAGTTCGCGCCCGATCACGGGCAGCGTCACCCGCGTGCCGATCAGGTGGCGGTACCGCTCGTCGTCCGGGTTCACGGCCACCGCGGTGTCACCCAGCATCGTCTCCGGCCGCGTCGTGGCCACGGTCACGCCGGGACCGCCGCCCACCGCCGCGTACTTCACGTAGTAGAGCTTGCCGTCCGATTCCTTGTGCTGGACCTCGAGATCTGACAGCGCCGTCCGGCACCGCGGGCACCAGTTGACGATGTAGGTGTCGCGGTAGATGAGGCCTTCGCGGTACAGCTGCACGAACTCGCGGCGCACCGCGCGCGACAGCCCGGGATCCAGCGTGAAGCGCTCGCGCGACCAGTCGACCGATTCGCCCAGCTTGCGCATCTGACCGGTGATCGTCTCGTGGCTGAGCTTCACCCAGTCCCAGACCCGCTGCTCGAACGCCTCGCGCCCGAGGTCGTGGCGCGTCCGCTTCTCCTGCGCAAGCTGCTTCTCGACCACGTTCTGCGTCGCGATGCCGGCATGATCGGTGCCGGGCAACCACAGGACGTCATAGCCCTGCATACGCTTCCAGCGCGCCAGGATGTCGGGCAGCGTGTGGTTGAGCGCGTGCCCCATGTGGAGCGAGCCGGTGACGTTGGGCGGCGGCAGCACCATGCTGAAGACGGGCTTGCCCGAGTCGGGGTCCGCCTTGAACGCGCCGATGGACTCCCAGAAGGAGTACCAGCGCGCGTCCACATCCTTGTGATCGAAGGCCTTGGGTAGCTCTGACATGGCGTCCCGTTCTCTTGATCCTGACGCGTACAGCGTAACCGCACCGATGCCGGAGCGGCAAGCAAGGTGCGGCGGGGACCCGGAGCTACTTGATGGTGGACCTGACGCGCTCGATCTCGTCGCGCACCAGCCGTTCCGCCACGCGCGACACGATGTCGGTGACGGTCTCTCGCACCACGCGATCGCTGAGGCGCTGCAGGACCTGCTCGGTCACCCGATCGACCAGTTCGTCGGTCGACACCTGGGGAACCGCGGGCGTCTGGTAGAAGGCGGACACCTCGGCGGCATCGGCGTCGCCGTGCTCGGCGGCGAAGAAGGCCGAAAAGGCCTGCCCAAATGCCGGGGATGCCGCAGGCGTCGGACGCAACGTGTCGGCTGGCACGGATGCCGCCTCGGCCACCAGGCGCAGCGGCGCCAGCAGCGTGTCCGCGTCGGGGGCGATGACGGGTTCGATCGACTCAGCGTCCGGGAATGGCGTGGGGGGCGGCGACGGGTGGAACGACGCGAACGCCGCGTCCAGCCGATCGAAGTAGTCGTCGAGGGAACCGCCGCCCTGCGGCGGCGGCGGCGTGCCGAACCCCGGCACCGCGATCGGCGTGCGCCGGCTGATGCGGACGGCCGCGTCCAGCGTCGACTCGATCAGCGGCTCGATCGCCTCCGGCTCGACGGGCACCTCGATTTCGATGATCGGCTCGATGCGCGGCATATCCGGCACATCCGGCACGGCCTGTGCGAAATCCACCGTCTTCACCCGGCTCTCCGGGATCGGCGTCGGCGAGACGGCGATCGGAGCGCGCACGGGCTCGGGGGTCACCGAGATGAGCGGCATCGGAACGATGGGCGTCGGGGACGCGACACGCGGCGGCACGTGCACAGGCGCCGGCCGCGGCATGGGCTCGGTGGCCGGGAGGGCGCCGCCCAGATCGTCGGTCCGCCTCGCTGCCGCCGCAGCGCGCGCGGGCGGCGCACCGGCCAGCAGCTCCTTCACGCGCGTGATGACCATGTGCGGCTCGAACGGCTTGGCCAGCACGCCGTCGCAGCCCACGCGGCTCGCTCGCTGCTCGTCAATCGGCTCGAAGGCCCCGGTCAAAAGGAGCACGGGAATGTGCGCCAGATGCGGCGTGTTCTTGACGAAGGCCGCCACTTCGTAGCCGTCGCGCTCCGGCATGCCGATATCCGCCAGCACGATGTCGGGGCGGTCGGACTCGATGCGCTCGATCGCCTGCCGGCCGTCGCCCACGGCGATAACCTGGACGTCCTCATCGGCGAACGTCAACTCGATGACGCGCTGTATAGTGACGCTGTCATCGGCCAGCAGCAGCTTGTGCGTCATAGCCCCAACTATCTGAACAGTAGAGCCTTAGCCGGACACGTGGAACGAGAGCAGGGTAGCCCCCCACCTGTCCGGAAGTCAAGCGGACACAAGGCGTTATCGGTGGATCGGCCGGCAGGGATTAGGGCCTGTTAGCGAACAAACTAGACAGAAGTTGTTGGCTTACAGGCCCTTATGGCGGGCCCACACGTTCGAGATGCTACGCTTGTTCATTGGCAGCGCCTTAGATGCCCGCGCCCCTCAGACGGCCTCGGTCCGACTCCGGGCGTTGGCGCTGATGAAGTCGACGATCGCCTGCAGCGACGTACCCGGCCGGAACACGCCGCGGATGCCGAGGGCGGCCAGTCCGGGCAGGTCGGCGTCGGGGATGATTCCGCCCAAAACCACCAGGACGTCGCTGAGGCTCTTCTCCTTCAGCAGGCGGACCACTGCGGGACAGATGTGATTGTGCGCGCCCGAAAGGATCGACAGGCCGATGACGTCGGCGTCCTCCTGGAGCGCGGCGGTCACGATCTGCTGCGGTGTCTGGCGCAGCCCGGTGTAGATGACCTCCATGCCGGCGTCGCGCAACGCCCGGGCGATGACCTTCGCCCCCCGGTCGTGCCCATCCAGCCCCGGTTTCGCAATGACTACGCGAATCTTCGCCATATCGTCCCTGTCCCTAAATCGTCGGCACTTCCTCGTACTCGCCCCAGACGTCCCGCAGGGCGTCGCACATCTCGCCGACCGTCGCGTACGCGCGGGTCGCCTCGATGAGCGGCACCATGGTGTTGCCGCGCCCTTCGGCGGCGCGCTTGAGGTCGTCGAGCGCGCGCCGCACGCGCGCGTGGTCGCGGTCGGTGCGCAGCTGCCGCAGCCGGTCGATCTGCCGCGCCGCCGCGGCCTCGTCGATGTAGAGAGTCGGGATGGCCTGCTGCTGGTCCACGACGAAGTCGTTCACGCCGACGATCACTTTGTCCTTGCGCTCCACGGCCTGCTGGAAGCGGTAGGCGCTCTCGGCGATCTCCCGCTGCGGGTACCCGCGCTCGATGGCTTCGACCATGCCGCCCATGCGATCGATGGTCTCGAAGTACTCGAGGGCGCCCTGCTCCATGTCCGCGGTCAGCGTCTCGACGAAGTACGAGCCGCCCAGGGGGTCGACGACGTTGGTGACGCCGGTCTCGTGCGCGATGACCTGCTGCGTGCGCAGCGCGAGCGTCGCGGCCTCGGCCGTGGGCAGCGCCAGCGCCTCGTCGAGCGAGTTGGTGTGCAGCGACTGCGTGCCGCCCAGCACCGCCGACAGCGCCTGGAGCGCGGTCCGCACCACGTTGTTGTACGGCTGCTGCGCCGTGAGCGAGACGCCTGCGGTCTGCGTGTGGAACCGGAGTTTCCACGACCGCTCGTCCTTTGCGCCGAAGCGGTCCTTCATCGCGTCGGCCCAGATCTTCCGGGCGGCGCGGTACTTCGCGATCTCCTCGAAAAAGTCGCTGTGCGCGTTGAAGAAGAACGAGAGACGCGGGACGAAGTCGTCCACCTTCAGGCCCGCCTCGACGCCGTACTGCACGTACTCGAGGCCGTCGCGCAGCGTGAAGGCCAGTTCCTGCAGCGCCGTCGCCCCGGCCTCGCGGATGTGATACCCGCTGACCGAAATCGTGTTCCATTTCGGCACTTCCGCCGCGCAGAAGGCGAAGATGTCCGTGATGAGCCGCATCGACGGCCGCGGCGGGTAGATGTACTCCTTCTGGGCGATGAACTCCTTGAGGATATCGTTCTGGATCGTCCCGGAGATCGTCTTCCAGTCGGCGCCCTGCTGCTCGGCGACTACCAGGTACATCGCGAACAGCATCGGTGCCGGCGAGTTGATCGTCATCGATGTCGTGATGTCGGCGACCGAGATGCCGTCGAACAGCGTCTCCATGTCGGCCAGTGACGCGATGCTGACGCCGCACTTCCCCACTTCCCCGAGCGACAACTCGTGATCGGGATCCCGCCCCATCAGCGTCGGCAGGTCGAAGGCCACGCTCAGGCCGGTGCCGCCGGCCGCGAGCAGGTGCTGGTAGCGCTGGTTGGTCTCTTCCGGCGTCCCGTACCCCGAGAACTGCCGCATCGTCCACAACTTGCCGCGATAGCCGGTCGGGTGGATGCCCCGCGTGTACGGGAACTGGCCGGGCGCCGGGGACTCGCGCGCCAGGTCGCGTCCCTCCAGATCCTCGGCCGTATAGAGCCGCTCGATGGTTCGGCCCGAGATGGTCGTGAAGTCCCGGAGGCGCTCGGGCGCCTTCTGCAGGGTCGGGTTCAGCGTCTCGCGCTCCCAGCGAGTCTTGCCGGTCGCCGGGCCCTGGGTGGGAGTCTTCATGGGCTCCAGTCTATACGACACCACACGAAAACCTCCCCCGGAGTTGTTTCGCCGGCCCCCAGGAAATATCCCCCGGAGTTGTTTCGCCAGACCATCGAAATTACTCCCGGAGTGATTTCCACATCCCAGGAAAAAGACTCCCGGAGTGATTTCTCCGGCGCGTGAAGATCTCCTCCGGATTGATTTCAGAGGTTCTTCCCACGGTAATTCAATCGGAATTCATCCGGGGCACCTGACCTCGCCACCTCCTCGCACAATTCCCCTTACTCATGGCTCCGGCTTGACTTAGCCGGGCGCCAATGGATACTCTGGCGCGGATCTGTCGGGGACCCCTAGCGATCAGCCGCTGAGCCCGCCCGTGCGTCCCCCCCGCGCATGCACCCGACTGGATGGTGATTCCCTTGGCCGAAACCAGCTCCGGCGTTCCCCGCGGCACCGAACTCCCCGGCCACGGGTCCACCTTCGGGGCGATGCTGGAGGAGTTCAATGCGGCCGCTCGCCTGCTCGATCTCGAGCCGGGCCTCTGGAAGATCCTGACGCACCCGAAGCGCCAGATCGTCGTGTCGTGCCCCGTCGAAATGGACTCGGGCGAAGTCGAGGTGTACACCGGCTACCGGGTGCAGTACAACATCGCGCTCGGCCCGGCCAAAGGCGGCATCCGGTATCACCCCACCGTCGCCCTCGATGAGGTCACGGCGCTGGCCGCGTGGATGACGTGGAAATGCGCCGTCGCGCAGATCCCGTTCGGCGGCGGCAAGGGCGGCATCGCCTGCGATCCGACGCGCATGTCGCGCCGGGAACTGGAACGGCTGACCCGACGCTACATCGGCGAGATCGTGGACGCCATCGGTCCCGACAAAGACGTCCCCGCGCCGGACGTAAACACCAACGACCAGGTGATGGCGTGGGTGATGGACACCTACTCCATGCACGTCGGCGCGACGACGACGGCCGTGGTGACGGGTAAGCCGATCGAGCTCGGCGGCTCCGCGGGCCGGCGCGAGGCCACGGGTCGCGGCATCACCATCGTCGCGCGCGAGGCGGCCCGGCACCTCGGGTTTTCGCTGGCCGGCGCCCGGGTGGCGATCCAGGGCTTCGGCAACGTCGGCTCGGTGTCGGCGCACCTGCTGGCCGCGATGGGCGCGCGGGTGGTTGCGGTGACCGACTGGAAGGGCGGCGTCTACGACGAGCGCGGCCTGGACATCGCCGCGATGATGGACTACGCGCACCAGTTCAAGACGATCGACGGCTTCCCCGCCGGGCGCGCGCTGACCAACGACGACCTGTTCCGCCTCGACGTCGACGTCCTGCTGCCGGCGGCCATCGAGAACCAGATCACGCTGCGCAACGCGGCCGACATCCGCGCGCGGCTGATCATCGAGGGCGCCAACGGCCCGACGACGCCCGACGCGCACAGGCTGCTGCACGAGCGCGGCGTGTTCGTCGTGCCGGACATCCTGGCCAACGCCGGCGGCGTGACGGCCTCCTACTTCGAGTGGGTGCAGGACCGCCACGGGTATTTCTGGTCGGAGGACGAAGTGAACCAACGGCTCGAAGGCAAAATGCAGGCGGCCTTCGAGATGGTGCTGAAGACGGCGCTGCGATATCGGATCGATCTGCGGACGGCGGCCTACGTGGTGGCCATCGATCGTGTGGCGACCGTGACGCGCATGCGCGGCATGTACGTCTGAGGGCAAAGGCCGGTGGTCCGGACCGCGCACGGCAAGGAGGTTGTGGAGCACGACGCATCCATTCGCCAATAACCGCATTCATTGAAAAGGCGCGTCACGCGCCGGAGGAGAGACAGACGTGTCCAAGCCATTCAATCCCTTCGAGATGGCGCAGTCCCAGTTCGACAAAGTCGCCGACATCCTCGACCTCGACATGGGTACCCGCGAACTGCTGCGGTGGCCGATTCGCGAGCACCAGTTCGCGATCCCCGTGCGGATGGATGACGGCAAGACGAAGGTGTTCCGCGGCTTCCGCGTGCAGCACAACGACGCCCGCGGCCCGAACAAGGGCGGCATCCGCTTCCACCCGCACGAGACCCTCGACACGGTGCGCGCGCTCGCGTGCTGGATGACGTGGAAGTGCGCCGTGGTGGACATCCCGTTGGGCGGCGGCAAAGGCGGGGTGATCTGCGACCCGCACCACCTCAGCATGCGCGAACAGGAAGGCATCTGCCGCGGCTGGACCCGCCAGATGGCGAGAAACGTGGGCTACCTGCAGGACGTGCCGGCGCCCGACGTGATGACCAACCCGCAGCACATGCTGTGGATGATGGACGAGCTGGAAGTGATCCGCGGCCACAAGGAGCCGGGCTTCATCACCGGCAAGCCGGTGGGCATGGGCGGGTCGCTGGGCCGCACCGAGGCCACCGGGTACGGCGTCGTCTACACCGTGCGCGAGGCGCTGAAGCTGCTGGGCCAGCCCATCGACAAGATGACGGCGGCCATCCAGGGCTTCGGCAACGTCGCCCAGTATGCGAGCAAGCTGTTCACCGAGTACGGCGGCAAGGTGATCTGCGTGGCCTGCTGGGACAACAACGACCAGAAGACGTACACGTTCCGCAAGATGGACGGCCTGACGTTTGAGGAACTCATCGGCATCACCGACAAGTTCGGCACGATCGACAAAGTGAAGGCGAAGAGCCTCGGCTACGAAATCCTGCCGGGCGACGCGTGGATCGAGCAGGACGTCGACGTCCTGATCCCGGCGGCCATCGAGAACCAGGTGACGGCGGACAACGTGAACAAGATCAGCAAGCGCGTGAAGATCGTCGCCGAGGGCGCCAACGGCCCGACCACGCCCGAGGCCGACAAGGTGCTCGAAGCGCGCGGCATCTTCGTCGTCCCCGACTTCCTCTGCAACGCCGGCGGCGTCAGCTGCAGCTACTTCGAACAGGTCCAGGGGAACATGAACTTCTACTGGCCGAAGGACGAAGTCCTCACCAAGCTCGACCACCTGATGACCAGCGCGTTCCACGGCGTCACCGACATGGCGAAGGCCAAGACGCTCTACATGCGCGACGCGGCCTACGTCATCGCCATCAACCGGGTGGCCAGCGCCTGCAAGCAGCGCGGGTGGGTATAGGACCCCGCCAGGGACCCTGACCCGGGATCCGAATCGGCCGGGCCGAGCACCTGCTCGGCCTGGCCCTTTTTTTCGCCCGCCCCTCAGGCCATACTGTCTCTATCCATGACCACCCCGGGAGACGGCTCGCTTGACCTGATGGATCGCCTGATCGAGCTGGCGAAGGAACTCAACTGCCTCTACCAGGTCCAGGACCTGACGGCGGACATCGAGCGGACGGCCGACGAGGTGTGCCGCGACCTGCTGGAGGTCATCCCGGCCGGGTGGCAGCATCCGGACGCCTGCTGGGTGAAGGTGACGCTCGACAGCGTCGTCTACGAGCCGCCGGACGTGACCGAGACGCCCTGGGTGATGCGAGCGCCCGTCGTGACCATGGGCAAGCACGAGGGCGCGATCGAGGTCTTCTACGAGCGGCAGTTCCCGAAGGCGGACGAGGGCCCGTTCCTGAAGAGCGAGCGCCGGCTGCTCGACCACATCGCCTTGCGCCTCGGGCAGTACCTGAGCGATCGCCGCATGCGCGGGATGCTGCGCAACTTCCACGTCTCGATGGAACAGGCCCCCGCCGACGACCGCCGCGAGTGGCGGGTCATCATCGAATTCCTGCGTCGTGTCGATCCCCACCAGCTGACCCGCGTGTCGCGGCGCATGATCAACTACCTGGTCTGGGCGGGGATCGCCGAGGCCCAGGACCTGCTCGAGCGTCTCGGTTCCAACCAGCGCGACCGCGAGGCGTCCGACGAGAACACCCCGGTCGAGCGGGCGACCTTCGACGAGTTCATGCGGGTCACCAACGCCGCGTTCCGCATCGCGGCGAACAACCTGACCGACGACGAAATTGTCCATGTCGTCGAGCAGTGGGTGAAGGACGACAAGAGCGGGTTCCTCGTCGAGGCGGTCGAGAACCAGGGCACGTCGTTCACCGAGATTGCCGACGCCCTCGAGAAGTTCCAGCAGATGGACTTCGAGGACAAGGAACTCTCGCGGTCGGTGCAGTTGGGGCTGCGCGTGTCGCTGGTCCGGCGCTTCCTGACCGACGATCTCGAGTACATCAACACGGCGAAGCACTACCTGCACGTCGCCGACTTCTGCGACATCGTCCAGCGTGTGATCTCCCCCGCCGGCTCGCGCGGCAAGCTGGGCGGCAAGAGCTCCGGTCTCCTGCTCGCGTATCACATCGTCCGCCGCTCGGAGGAATACGCCGAGGTGCTCGGCGGCTTCAAGATGCCGAAGACGTGGTACGTCACGTCGGACGGCCTCGGGGCGTTCATCGATCACAACCACCTGCAGGACATCCACAACCGCAAGTACGCGGAGATCGAACAGGTCCGGAAGGAATACCCGCACATCGTCCAGGCGTTCAAGAACTCGGACTTCCCGAAGGAGATCCTGAAAGGCCTGGCCGTCGCCCTCGACGACATCGGCGACAAACCGCTGGTGGTGCGCAGCTCGAGCCTGCTGGAGGATCGGATCGGCTCGGCGTTCTCGGGCAAGTACAAGAGCCTGTTCCTCGCCAACCGGGGATCGAAGCGCGACCGCATGCTGGCGCTGTGCGACGCCATCGCCGAGGTGTACGCGTCGATCTTCAGCCCGGATCCGATCGAGTACCGCGCCGAGCGCGGCATGCTCGATCTGCACGAGGAAATGGGCGTGATGATCCAGGAGGTCGTGGGCACGCAGGTCGGCCGCTACTACCTGCCGGCCTTCGGCGGCGTGGCCTTCAGCCACAACGAGTTCCGCTGGTCGCCGCGCATCAATCGCGCCGACGGCCTGCTGCGCATCGTGCCGGGCCTCGGGACCCGCGCCGTGGACCGGCTGAACGACGACTACCCCGTGCTCTTCTCGCCGGGGCAGCCGGGACTGCGCGTGAACGTGACGCCGGAAGAGGTGATGCGGTACTCGCCCACGCGCCTGGACCTCATCAACCTGGACGCAAACCGTTTCGCCACCGTGCTCATCGCCGACCTGCTGAAGCAGTACGGCTCGAAGTACCCGATGTTCAAGCACGTGTTTTCGGCGTGCGACCGCGACGGCCTCCACCCCGTCGGCGGCTTCGACTGGGACGGCTCGACCGACAACCTCGTGGCCGCCTGCGAAGGCCTCGCGAGCAACACCCCGTTCCTCGCCCAGATCCGCTCGCTGCTGCGCGTGCTGCGGGAGAAGATCGGCGGCCCGGTCGACATCGAGTTCGCCCACGACGGCACCGATTTCTACCTGCTGCAGTGCCGGCCGCAGTCGGGCACGGACGATGCGGGGGCGTCGGCGATCCCGAACGACATCCCGCCCGAGCGGATCGTGTTCACCGCCCGCCGGTTCGTCTCCAACGGCCGCGTGCCCGACCTGACGCACGTCGTGTTTGTCGACCCCGAGGGGTACGCGAAGCTCGGCAGCCTGGAGGCGCTGCACAACGTCGGCCGGGCCGTGGGCCGGCTGAACAAGGTGCTGCCCAAGCGGCAGTTCGCGCTCATCGGGCCGGGACGCTGGGGCAGCCGCGGCGACGTGAAGCTGGGCGTGCCGGTGACCTATTCGGACATCAGCAACACGGCGCTCCTGATGGAGGTCGCCGAGAAACGCGGCGGGATGATGCCGGAGCTGTCCTTCGGCACGCACTTCTTCCAGGATCTGGTCGAGTCCAACATCCGCTACCTGCCCCTCTACCCGGGCGAGGAGGGCGTGATCTTCAACCAGGCGTTCCTGCGATCGGCGCCCAACCAGCTGGCGGCGCTGGTCCCCGAGCACGCGGATCTTTCCGACGCGGTGCGCGTGGTGGAGATCCCGGAGGCGGCCGGCGGGCAGATTCTGAAAGTCCTGATGAACGCGGATCAGGAGGAAGCGATCGGGTTCCTCGCGGCGCCCTGATCGCGGCCGCGGTCACCCGCGTAATCGCCCCTCCGATGTCGCGGGTCCGACGCGTGACTGTTGTGGGAGCCCGCTTCAGCCGGCTCCTCTCTGAAGCTGGCTCCCTTCGACTGCGCTCAGGGCAGGGAAGCCAGCTTCCACGCGTGTCACCGCGCCTGCGGTGTGCTACCCTCGCCCGACGTGAAATGCCTCGTCCTCGCGCTCGCCCTCGCGCTGGCAGCCATCGGCCCGATGGGCAGCCGCGCAATGGGCGGGGGCGTTGTAGGCAGTGCCGCAAAGACCAGTGGCGATGCGGGATTGACCGCCCGAGCGGGATTACCCGGCCAGACGGACTTCACCATCGACGCGTGGCACACCTATGACGGCCTGCCGCAGAGTTCCGTGAAGTCCATCGTGCAGACGCCCGACGGCTATCTGTGGGTGGCCACCTTCAACGGCCTGGCCCGCTTTGATGGTGTGCGGTTTACCGTGTTCGACACCAGCAATCTGCCGGGGCTGCCCAACAACCGCCTCATCCATTTGTCGGTGGACCACACAGGCGCGATTTGGCTGGTCACCGAGTACTTCGATTTGGCGCGACTTGAGAACGGAAGGTGCCGCACCTTCACCGCCGCCGATGGCGTGCCGCCCGATGGCGTCCGATGGGTGGATGAAGATGCTCAGGGCGTGCTCTGGCTGGCCGGAGAGAAGGGAGGCTTGCGTCGTTGGCAGGATGGCACGTTCGTGTCCGTGCCCGTGCCGCCTGAATTCGCAGCAGAGCCTTTCGATCAACTGGTCGTCGACAGCGAGGGTGGGGCATGGTTGAGGCAACGGGAGCGTCTGTTCGGATTTCGGAACGGACAGTTTGTCCTGCTGCGCGCCCCGGACGGCCAGTCTGCGGCCATCGTCAAGCACGTCTGCCCGAGTCGTAACGGCGGTCTCTGGATCGTCACCCCAACGGGCCTCCGCAAGCATCGTCCGGGGAAATGGACGCCGGAGATCTGGCCAGCACCTGACTCCAGGGTCTTGCCCGTGGATTCGCGCGAAGACGTCTCCGGCAACGTCTGGGTGGCAACTTACGGCAACGGCCTGTTCCGCTTCAGCCCGACCGCGGGATGGACGCACCTGACGGTGGAGTCCGGATTGACCACGCTCTCCATGCGGAGCCTCCTCTCCGATCGGGAAGGCAACCTGTGGGCCGGCACCGACGGAGGCGGATTGCTCCGGATCAAACCTCGTCTGTGGAAGATGATCACCCGTCGCGAAGGGCTGGGCGTCGCTGCGGTGCATTCGGTCTCCCAGGATCAGCAGGGGCGGATGTGGTTCGTGGGCGGCACGTCGAAACCGTACTCGTTGAGCGATGGCGTCGTCTCGGTGGCGATCCCGGCCCCGCATTCCGATCGGATGGAAGGCGTGTGGGCCGTGCTGACCACACGGGGAGGAGCGACCTGGATCGGCACCTACAGGGGAAAGGTTCTCCGCTATCAGGACGGGACGTTGACCGAGTACGGGGAAGCCGAGGGGATGCTGGCCGGATCGGTGCGCGCCCTGCTCGAAGACCGGCAAGGAGCCATCTGGGCGGGCGGTGTGCAGGGGTTGAGCCGGATCCTCCGCGGGCAAGTCACTCACTACTCGCGCCGAAATGGATTGTCGTCGGACCGCGTGCAGGCGCTGGCGGAGGATTCACAGGGGCGCCTCTATGTCGGGACTGCTGACGGAGGCTTGAACCGGCTTCAGGACGGGCGGTTCACCGCCTACACCCGCAAACAGGGATTACCCGATGACGTCATCACCGCGCTTTACGTGGACACCGACGACGTGCTGTGGATCGGCACGCACGGCGGTGGATTGAGCCGGTTGCGGGCGGAACGGTTCTTCAACTATGACGGCAAGGGCGGATTGCCGGCGCGCAGCGTCGGGCCGATGCTGGAGGATGACGACGGCCTCCTCTGGATGTCGTCGAACCTGGGCATCATTCGCGTGAGCCGGAAGGAACTGAACGAGTTTGCCGAAGGCCGTCGCCGGTCGATCGACTATGTCGCCTTCGATCGCAGTGACGGCCTGGAGACGATCGAAGTGAGCGGCATCCAGCCGGCCTGTGTGAAAGCCCGCGACGGCACACTGTGGTTCGGCACGGCCAAGGGTGCGGCCTTCGTCGATCCGAAGCAACTGCGCGCCAACCCACTCCCGCCGCCGGTGATTATCGAAGAAGTGCGAATTGATGACGACGTGGTCGAGGAGTTGGGCTCTCTCACACTCCAGCCCCACCAGCGCCGCGTGGAGTTCCGCTTCACCGGCCTGAGTTTCGCGGCCCCGACCAAGGTGCGGTTCCGCTACCAGATGGAGGGGTTCGACCCCGAGTGGGTGGACCGCGGCGATAAGCGCAGTGTCTCTTACACGCGGCTGCCAGTGGGGACTTACCGGTTTCGCGTGACGGCGTGCAACAACGACGGCGTGTGGAACGAGGTTGGCGCATCAATCGGGGTGGTCGTCGTTCCCGCGTTCTATCAAACCTGGTGGTTCGGCCTGCTCGTGTTCGCGGGCGTGGCGGGCCTGGTCACGATCGTGTTCCGCGTCCGGGTGTCGCGTCTGAAGCAACTCGCCCGGCTGCGCGGACGCATCGCCGGCGATTTGCACGACGAAATCGGCAGCAATCTCGGCGGCATCATCCTGCTGAGCGAACTCACCCAGCACGTCCAGGAGCTGCCATCGGAAGCGCAGGAGTCGCTTCAGGAGATCAACGCCACCGCCCAGCGCTCGGCCAGCGCCATGCGCGACATCGTATGGTTTCTCAATCCCGACTTCGACACGCTGGCCGACATGATCGTGCGCATGCGAGACTTTTCCCGCACGCTGCTGGCCGGGGTGGAGATCGAGTTCGTGGCGCCGAACGATCCTGCGGCCCAGAGCCTGCCGCTCGAATTCCGGCGCAACGTGTATTTCGCCTTCAAAGAAATCCTGCACAACATCGTCAAGCATGCCGCCGCGACACATGTCAGCATCCGGTTGGATGTGAGCGGCCGCCGACTCACGCTGCGCGTAGAGGACAACGGGCGCGGCTTCGATCCGACCGCCAAGGCGTCGGGGCACGGCTTGCGGAGCCTGCGCCAGCGCGCAGCGGATGTGCGCGGGGAGTTCGCCATCGAAAGCGAGCCGGGAAGAGGATCCAGCGTCACGTTCGCCGTCAATCTCCCGTGATGTGTCAGCCGCGACCATCACGAGAGTTCGGGAGTGGCGCGACCTCCGGCCACCGTGCGATCATGCGCCCATGAGTGCTGAGGTCACGACCCCGAACGGGACGTCCCCCTCGCCCACACACGCCATCAACGTCTGGCTGGTCGAAGACAACGAGACGTATCGTGGCGCCATCGCGCGCGCGCTGGATCATGCTCCGGGCCTTCGCTGCACCGGCGCGTTTGGATCGTGCGAGACGGCCCTGGACCGGTTGCGCGAAGACCATCCCCCCGAAGTGATCCTGCTGGATATCGGCCTGCCAGGACTTAGCGGGCTGGATGGCATCGAGCAGTTCAAGGCGCTGTCGCCCACCACGCACATCATCATCCTCACCGCGTTCGAGGACACCGACAAGATCTTCCGCGCGATCTGCGCTGGCGCGTCGGGCTATCTGTTGAAGACCTCTGCGGCGGGGGTCATCGCGCAGGCCATTCGCGAGGTTCTTGGCGGCGGCGCGCCGATGACGCCGCAGATTGCGAAGTCGGTATTGAGCCTGTTTGCGCGGCTGGCCGGTCCGCCGCCGGAGCACGGCCTCAGCAAGCGCGAAAGAGAGACGCTCGAGTTTCTGGTCGAAGGGCTGGCGACCAAGGAAATTGCCGACCGTCTCGACCTCAGCATCCACACCGTGGACACGCACCTGCGCAACATCTACCGCAAGCTCCACGTGCATTCGCGCGCCGGCGCGGTCGGGAAGATGCTGCAGTCGAAGTTCCGCTGACGGGCGTTCCTCCAGCCCGGCCTGACGACCGCATCACGTATTTTCGTGAATTGTGGCGGCCGACGCGGAGCCTTACTCTGGCACCGTGCTTCGAACCGATGGCGATGCATCGCAGCCCAGCAACCCCCCAGGGCGCCGAAAGCACGACAACGGTTGACCCAACTCGCGTGGTAGTCAGGGAGGCTTCAATGTTTGCGAAACGTCTTGGATTGCTCGTCTGCTTGATGGTGGGGCTGCTTGTGGCCCGCCCGAATGCCAACAACTCCGGCCTTGTCCATGACCTCGGCACGGCCACGGCAGGCAATATCTACGTGGACATCAATGCCAGCGGCGCCAACAACGGAACCAGTTGGGCCGACGCCTACACGACCATCCAGGCCGCCATCGATGCCGCTGCGCCTTCCGGGGACACGATCCACGTGGCTGACGGCACGTACTACGAGGGCCTCGTTGTCTCGGGGAAGACCGTAAGCATCGTCGGCGCCGGTCGGCGTCAGACCTTCCTCGATGGCGGAGGGACGCAGCGCGTCCTGTGGGTCGGCTCCGATGCTACGGTGAGCCTGTCCGGACTGACCGTCCAACACGGCTACTCCGTCAACGACACCGGCGCTGGCGGGGGCGGCGTGTACAACGCCGGCACGGTCACGGCGACCGATTGCGCCTTCACCAACAACACCGGCCGGCCCCATGGGGGCGCCGTCTACAACGCCGGGGGCGCCACGTTGCGGGTGACCAACTGCCTCTTCAGCAGCAATACCGCGAAGTACAGCTTTGGCGGCGCCGTGTACAACTACGGCGGCACGATCGTTGCGGCGAACTGCGCCTTCACCGGCAACAGCGCCACGAGCGACGGCAGCAACGGCGGCTCCGGCGGCGCAATACACACGGAGAGCCAGCAGAACACGTTCACAAACTGCACCTTCACCGGCAACAGCGCAACGCCCGACCCCTACTACGGCGGCAACACGTGGGGGGGCGCCATCGCCGTCATAGACAAGGGACGCGTGAGCGTGACCAACTGCGTCCTGTGGGGCGACTCTGCCGTGAGGGGGAGCGAGATCTACACTCAGGACAACGCGCCGTCCTACTACCCCGAAGTAATCGTGAGCTACAGCGACGTCCAGGGGATCGATAGGGTGACTGACCCTTATATCAAAGCCACTTCTACCATCGACATCGATCCGATGTTCGTGGCAGCGCCCGGCAACGTGCGCCTCCTTGCCGGCTCGCCCTGCATCGACGTGGGTGACGACAGCGCCATCACGACAGAGAATGGGTTTGTGAACCCTCCTGGCGTGGATCTGGGCGGCAAGCCCCGCATCGTGGGGCAGCATGTTGACATGGGCGCCTACGAGCGTTATCCGGACGACACGGCGCCGATTCTCGACGGCATGCCTGCCGGCATCACGAAGGAGGCGGCCGGGCCGGACGGAGCGACTGCGACATGGACCCCTCCGACCGCTAGCGGCGACCCCGACGACGCCGATGCCGATCTCGCGATCACCGGCACCAGCAATCCGGGAGACACGTTCCCCATCGGGATCACGCCGGTCACCTACACCGCGATGGACCTGGAGGGAAACTCCGTTTCCGCCTCGTTCACCGTGACAGTCCAGGACACGACGCCGCCGGTGATTGCCCCCCATGCCAACATGACGGCGGACGCGACGAGTGCTTCGGGGGTGGTCGTCAACTACGAAAGCCCAACCTGGACTGATGACGTCGACGTATCGGGTACGGCCATTTGCCAGCCTGCGTCGGGCAGCACGTTCCCGATCGGGCCCACAACCGTGACCTGCACGGCGACGGATGCAGCGGGCAACGTGGGAATCGCGACCACCTTTACGGTGACGGTCACGAATGTGGCGCCGCCGCCGTCCACCATCACGGTGACCGCAACACCCAGCACCATCTGGCCGCCCAACAAGAAGATGATCCCCGTGAAGTTGGTAGTGACACCTGCCAATGCCACAGCCCGGATCGTCAGCGTCACGTGCAACGAGATCATCGCCTGGGCTGACACGCAGATCACCGGCGCCCTGACCGTGAATCTGCGGGCCGACCGCAACGGCAACGGGACGGGGCGCATCTACGAGATCAAGGTCGAGTACGGAACCGCGACCCCCAAAGCGACCACCACGGTGCAGGTCAAAGTGCCGCACGACCAGGGAAAGTAGTCGGTCAGTGAGAATCGGCCCGTTCAGCCACATGCGTTCCCCGGCTGGACGGGCCGCCGACGTCGCCAATAGGCTGCCTCGCCGCGCCAGACGCGAAATCCTTCATTTTCTGCTGTGAACGACTCCACGGGGACCACCGGCGGTGCCTCCGCTGCAGTGTCAGAATCCGTGGCACCTCTCCGGGCGGGGCGCGGTGAAACGGGATCGCGCGTTCCCGAGGCACATGGAGGAGTTGAGGGCGTTGCCGGATCCGGCAGGTCGAGCCGGAAACGGCGGCTGAAGGTCCTGATGAACGCCGACCAGGAGGAAGCGATCGGGTTCCTCGCGGCGCCCTGATCGCGGCCGCGGTCACCCGCGTCACCGACCCTCCGCGGTTCAACTCCCGATCTTGATCGCGATGAGTTCCGTGGCGTCGGTCGGCGTGCCCTTGGCGCGGATCTCGATCACGTAGTCGCCGGGAGAAAAACTGGCCAGCGGCAGGTCGAGCTGATAGGCCTTGCCGGGCTCCGCAGGCGGTTGCACCGGCAGGTCGGTCATCTTCTGCCCCAGCCGGTTCAGCAGCGCCGCCGACACCTCGGGCGACGCGCCCCCGCCATACACACCGACGCGGATGAGCAGCCGCTCGGTCCGGCGGAAGTCGCGAAGCGTCGTCGGCATAGGGTCCGCGTCGCGCGTGAGGGCCTGGAACTCCCGGGCCGTCCGCGTGCGGAACACCGCTGGCGTCGACAGGCGGACCTGCCCCTGCGAGAAGTCGGGCACCGGCATCTCCTGCTGGAACCCGTCGAGCGCTTCGCCCTTGTCGTTCAGGACCACCACGCGGACGTTCATCTTCCCGGGCGGCGCATCGAAGGCCACTTTCGTGGCGGTGCGCACGGGCGGTGCCGAGCCCGCGGAAGCCGCGGCCGTGGCTGAGGAGTCACCCAGCACCGTGCCGTTGAACAATTCCTCGCCGCGGGCTGTGGCGATGAGGCGCACCGACGACACGTCCTGGCGCTTCTCGCCCGGGATCGGCGGGACCGGCTCCCACACGAACGTCACGCGCGTCTTGCCGCCCTCGCCTTCTCCGGTCCCCACCCACGTCGAGACGTAGGCGTCGCGCGGCCGCGCCTGGACGGTGCTGAGCGCCTTCTCGACGGCGGGGGGCGTGGGCGGCTTGGGCGGCGCGGTCGCCTTGGCGGCTTCCTCGACGGTCGGCGCCCAGTACCCCTTGCGCGATCGCACCTGCAGCCCGGGGCGCTTCAGCTTCACCTTGATCTCGTGGAACCGTCCGTCCGGCGCGCTCAGCGAGGAGTTGTAACCGAGCAGGTAGTAGGCGCTGGTGTCGCGCACGACCTGCTTGAGCCCCTTCTCCAGGTCGTTCCTGTTGATGATGGCGCGGCCGTCGGTGTTGGAGGCGAGGATCTGCAGCGTGTCCTGCGTCGCCCGGAGGATGTCCTGGTCCTGCTTCTGGCCAATGCTGGCCTGGTCGCTGACGTCGAACTCGCCGGTCGCCAGCCCGCGCGGATCGAGGGCGTAGATCGCCGTGTTGTGCTGATTGGCCGTGTTGAAGACTTCACGCAGGTCCGACATCATTTCTGAGTCGGCCGAGAAGCGCGCCCGGTCCTCGGTGATACTGCCGCTGCCCGCTCCGGGGTTGTAGGTGTTCGGGTTGCCGAAGCCGGGCATCTGCGCGTTCGGATCGCGCAACTGCGGCGGCAGCAGCGACGAGAAGCCTTCGCTGACGAAGATGATGGCCTTGCGCCCTTCGCGCAGCGACCCCAGCCTGACCGACACCCCCCGCAGGGCCGTCATCGTCACCTGGTTGCGCACGGTTTCGACGGCCTGCGCCGGGTAGTTCGCATATTGCGATTCGAACTGGTTCATCGGGCGATAGTCGTACTTGCGCCCCTCGAACCGCCGGAGGGCCGCGACCAGGCTCGTCTGATCCCGCGTGAACGTGATGTTGTTCACCGACATGAGCGGGTAGACGATGGCCACCATGTCGAGGGGCCCGAGCTGGGTCTGGACGAACTGCACCAGCGTGTCGCGCACCCGGATCGCGTTGTTGCGGCGCACGTGGTAGTCATCCAGGAAGATCGCGAACAGGCGCACGTCGTCGCGGGACGCCTCCAGCTCCTGGTCGGACTCGGAGCGGATCGGGCGGGCCGGCTCGGCGCCGGGCGCGACGTTGCCGTCGGAGTTGATCAGCTTGAAGAGGTCGATCGTCTGGAGCTTGTTGTCCTCGTAGACCTCGAAGTCGGCCTGGGTGAGATCGCTCACCGGGTTGCCCTGCCGGTCAGTGATGATCACGTCGACGCGCACGGCGTTGACCCCGGCGCGGAAGACCGGCGGCTTCTGGCCCGGCTGACCTGGTTGGCCCTGCGGGGGCTGCCCGGGATTGGCCTGCGCCTGGCCCTGCTGACCGGCTGGCGGCGGCGTCTGCGCCTGGCCCTGCTGACCGGCCGGCGGCGTGGCCGCTGGAGGGGCCTGCTGCGGCTGGCCCGCGGGCCGCGCCCCGGATGCGCAGAGCATCAGCCCGATCGCCGCGACGAGGCTGGCCACCCGCGGCCGCCTGGGAAGTGTGCCCATGGTTCGATGATAACATTTGGGGGCCCCTCACCGCCGACGCGAGGAGATACCCGTGGAACACGCTCAGCCCGCCCT
>Ga0315276_10001461_pt1 | contig 21169 bp, 13 predicted proteins | sample YL17G05_0_MG_FD_204542 | JGI IMG/M metagenome (GOLD analysis project Ga0315276, IMG submission 204542) | Sediment microbial communities from Yellowstone Lake, YNP, Wyoming, USA - YL17G05_0 | ecosystem: Environmental > Aquatic > Freshwater > Lake > Sediment | place: USA: Wyoming | collected... | reverse complement strand
GCTGGATCCTGGAGCTCGACCGCGGCGCGGGCATCCCCTGGGAGGGCAACTACACCTCCTGGCTCGACCAGAAGCGCAAGCGCCTCGCGGTCGAGGAGAAGCAGGAGAGCGCGCGGCAGCGCACGCTTCAGCGCGAGCTCGAGTGGGTGCACATGGCCGCGCGCGCCCGCCAGGCCAAGGGCAAGGCGCGGCTCGCCGCCTACGAGAAGCTGCTGGCCGAGGACGGCCGCGAGAAGCTCGAGAACATCGAGATCTACATCCCGCCCGGGCCGCGCCTGGGCACCGTGGTCATCGAGACCGAGCACCTGCGCAAGGGCTACGGCGACAACCTGCTGATCGAGGACCTGACGTTCAAGCTCCCCCCCGCCGGCATCATCGGCGTGATCGGCCCGAACGGCGCCGGCAAGACCACGCTCTTCCGCATGATCACCGGGCAGGAGCAGCCCGATGCCGGCACGCTGCGCATCGGCGAGACCGTGAGCCTGGCCTACGTGGACCAGAGCCGCGACGTGCTGCCGCCCGACGCGAACGTCTGGGAGGCCATCTCGGACGGGAAGGACACGATCGAGCTGGGCAAGCGCTCGATGAACTCGCGCTCCTACGTGGCCTCGTTCAACTTCAAGGGCGCCGACCAGCAGAAGCGCGTGAAGGACCTCTCGGGCGGCGAGCGCAACCGCGTCCACCTGGCGCGCATCCTCAAGAGCGGCGCGAACGTCCTGCTGCTGGACGAGCCCACCAACGACCTCGACGTGGACACGCTGCGCGCGCTCGAGGAGGCGCTCCTCGAGTTCGCCGGCTGCGTCGTGGTCATCTCCCACGACCGCTGGTTCCTGGACCGCATCGCCACCCACATGCTGGCCTTCGAGGGCGACAGCCAGGTGGTGTTCTTCGAGGGCAACTACGCCGATTACGAGAAGGTCCGCCACGAGCGGCTCGGCCGCGAGGCCGACCAGCCGCATCGCATCAAGTACCGGAAGCTGTCGCGCAGGTAGCGGAGGCGCGACTCCATGGCGGAGAGAGAAGCGACCGTCGAACCTCGGCGCCGCAGGGGCGGCGGCCTGCGCGTCTGGACTGCCCTTCCCGTGCCGATCTCGTGAAGACGCAGCGGGTCGTCCCCAGGGTCCCGGCTCCGGCCATCGCCCCGCGGATCGATCTTCTGGCGTGGGTAATCGGCTCGATGGCGGCGGTGGTGCCCCTCTGGGCGGGGCGCACACTCCCGCTGGTCGACCTACCCCAGCACCTTTACGTCATCTCCGTACTGCACCGGCTCCGCGATGCGACCACGCTCTACCCGCTCTACTTCGAGCTGCGGCAGGGGCTCAATCCCTACTTGGGCTACTACTACGTCGCGGGCCTGCTGCACACACTGCTCCCCCTCGAATTGGCCAACCGGGTGTTCCTGTCTGCCTATGCCGCGGGCCTCCCGCTCTCGCTGGCCTTCCTCCTCCGGAGTCTCAAGCGACCGGCATGGCCGGCGCTGCTGGCCGTGCCATTCGCCTATGGGGACAGCCTGGCGTGGGGCTTCATCAACTACTGCGCGGCATTGCCCCTGACGTTCCTGAGCCTCGGATTGTGCCTTCGAGCCCTGAACGCGACGGCCCGACGACCGCTGTGGGCCGTGCTGTTCGCCGCGAGCCTTGCGGCCGTGCTCGCGATGCACATCCAGCCGCTCGCCTACCTGGCGCTGGCACTTCCATTCCTGCTGCTGACGACACCCGTGCCCGCAGATCGCTCGTCGGGGAGCTTCGGCGGACGTCTCCGATCCCGCTGGCCGGTGCTGCTGGGACTGGCACCCGCTGCGTTCGCCGGCGTGGGCTGGCTGGCGCTCCGCCTGCGCCACCCGACGGAGGTGGCCTGGGGAGTGCCCGGCAAGGCCTGGGGACCGCTGCTGTCGCGGGCCAACCTCCCCTATGACCCGTTCGCAGACCGGCTCGCATCCTTGTGGCAATTGCCCGCCAACCTGTTCCAGGATGGCTCGGACCGCTGGGGCCTCCACGCCGTGTCAGCGCTCGCGCTGCTCGCGATATTCATCGCGTTTCTCTCGGGGCGGCAGCGGCGGCATTCCGCTGAAGGCTGGCTGGAGCGCTCCCGGCTCGCGGGGCTCTCCGCCATCGGGTTCGCTCTCGTCTTCGCCCTGCCACGTGACATCCGCGGATACATGTACTACGTGGCACCGCGTTTCGTTCTCCTGGCGGCGCCCCTCCTCATCATCTCGGTCCCGAGGCTTCCGGCGAGACCTGCCCGCGCCTTCCTCTGGCTCGCAGCCGCCTGCGCCATCGTGACGGCGGTCCCGCTGTGCCGCGGTTTCGCGGCCTTCGACCTCGAGGCCCGCTCGCTGGCGCCACTGGTGGCCGCCGCGGGCGAGCGCCCCATGGTCATGGGGCTCAGCTTCGATCCGTACTCGCGGGTCGTTGCGCACCCCGTGTATCAGCACAGCGCGGCGGTCATTGCGCGCGAGCGCGGTGGCGTCCCCGACTACAGCTTCATCCTCGCTCCCTACTCGCCGGTCCGCTTCCGTGTCGCGGCTCCCCCGCCGTTGCCATACGGCGAATGGGAGCCGTCGGCCTTCGACTACGCGGCGCAGGGCTGGGCCTACGACCATTTCCTGGTCCGCGGCGCCGACCCGGCGCGCATCTTCGGATCGCGGCTCGGCAACGAGCTGGCGATCGCGGCGCGATCCGGCGAGTTCTGGCTGGTACGGAGGAAACGGTAGGCGGATCGATCCAGCCCACGAGCAATACCACCGGGCGTTCACGTGCGCGCTCAACGTCTGAAGCCACGTCCGCTGCCAGCCCCGGCGGTCCATGCCACCGGGGCCGTGCGCTTCCTCCCCACCCGGGGCGGGAGTAGCCTGCGCGCAATGGACACACCACCGGCCGAGTCGGCAGCTCCTCCGCCCGCCCCGGCGCCACGCCGTGGCTTCGACCGCCGCGCCTACCGCGATCCACGTCCGAGCGCGGCGCTGATCCGCGCCGTCGGCTGGCTCAACCGCCTGCTCGTCCTGCCGCACCTCGTGCGGCTCGCGTCGTTCGACCTGCCCCGCGCGGATCTCGAGCGCCTGCGCGCGGCGGTGCGGCCCGGCACGGCCGCCTTCCTCGGCCCGAACCACCCCGAGTTCTTCACCGACTGGATGATCGACAAGGAGCTGTCGTCCCGGGTCTCGCCGCTCATGGCCCACTGGGCCGCGTACGAGATCGTGAACGTGAGCCCGCTGGCGCAGTGGCTGTGGCTGCGCAACAACCTCATCGCCAACGTGCCCGGGGGCGGCGGCCGCGAATACTCGGTCCGCTGGGCGCTCGCGGGGCACGGCGTGCTGCTCCATCCCGAGGGCACGGCCTCGTGGCACGGAGAACGCGTCGGCCCGCTCATCCCGGGCATCGTGGACCTGGCGTGGGAGACCTGCGCCCGCGCGCGCGAGGCGGGCCGGGACCTGCCGGTCCTCCTCGTGCCCATCGTCTGGCGGCTGCACTTCGTGGGTGACGTCTCGAGCGGGCTCGCGCGGGAGATGGCGCACGTCGAGCGCGCACTGGACCTCGCCCCGGGCGGAAGACTGCCGGTCGGGGAACGCTTCGCCGCGCTCCAGGTGAACCTGCTCCGCCGCCAGTGCGAGGCCCTCGGCCTGCCCGCCCCACCCGCGCCCACCAACCTCCGCGGCGCGGGCTACTTCGCCGCGCAGGACGCGGCCGCCGCGGCCATCGCCCGTGAGCTGGAGTCGCGCGGCGCGCGGGTGGAGCACGACCTCGCCCGCATCATGCACCGCGCCCGCCGCTCGGCCCGCGCCGGGCTCGAGCGTCCCGAGCGCGAGCGCGACCGCCGGCTCTACCTGGAGCTGTGGCGGCTCGAGGGCTTCCCGGCGGCGCTCTACGACACGCCCACGCTCACCCAGGAGGCGATCGCCGAGAACCTCAAGCGCATCCGCTCGGTGTTCGTGACGCGGGGCCGGGGCGACGCGCTCCACAACGTCGTGCCCGTGCCGGCCGGCCGGCGCGTCGCCCGCGTGCGCGTGCCCGAGCCGCTCGCGGTGCACGAGGCGTTCGCGGCGGGCGGCGACACGGGCGCGGCCAGGGCGCGGCTGCTCGAAACGCTGCACGCCCGCCTGCAGGGCACGCTCGATGCGCTCAACGCGGAGCTGGCCCCGCTTCTCGGGCGCTTCCGCCGCCCGAACCCGCTGTGGACGGGGCCGGGCGGCGCGGTGCAGGATGCTCACGAAGGAGGCCGCACATGAGCGAATCCCCGTCCGCCCCGACGTCCGCGACGCCGACCGAGGCCGCCGCGACCTGCGCGCGCTGCGGCAGGACGCTCACCGGAGACGACCGCGTCGACGCGGACGACCGCGCCTTCTGCCGCTCCTGCCACGAGACGCTGCGCCAGCAACTCGAGCAGGTGGTGGATGCGATGTCCACCGACATCAACTACCCGATGGCGTTCGTCGGGGCGGTCCTCGGCGGCGCGGCCGGGGTGCTGCTGTGGTGGGGCTTCACGGTGCTCACCAAGATCTCCTTCGGACTGATCGCCGTGGCCATCGGGTTCGCCGTGGGCTGGGGCACCACGCGCTTCGCCGGCGGCAAGCGCTCGCGCGGGCTGCAGGTCCTGTCGGCCGCGGTGGCCCTGGCGAGCTTCTTCGTCGCCACCTACCTGGTCAACGCCAGCTTCATCAACAAGACCCTCGCGGAGCGGGGCGACGGGCGGCGCATCCCGATGTTCACGGCGGACCCGACGCTGTTCGCGCGGGTGGCGGCCCTCGGCTTCGGCTTGATGGACCTCGTGTTCCTCGCCATCGTGCTGTGGCAGGCGTGGAAGATGCCTGCGCCGGTCAGGCTCCCCGACCGGCCGGACGCATGAGCGAGCCGACGCCCGAGCAGCGCCAGGTCGAGAACCTGCGCGCCGTCTACCGCAGCCTGCAGCGCCCCGCCACGCTGGCGCCGCCGCCCGGCGGCGGCAAGCCCCACGGCCACGCCACGCGCAACACCGCGCTGGGCGGCGGCCTGGCCGCGCTCGCGTTCCTCGCGGGCAAGCTCAAGTTCCTCGGCTTCCTCGCCGGGCTGCTCAAGCTCAAGACGCTGGCGACCATGGCCCTCTCGATCGGCCTCTACGCCACGCAGTGGGGCCTGCCCTTCGCCGTCGGCTTCGTGCTGCTCATCCTCATCCACGAGTCGGGGCACGCGCTGGTGCTGTGGAAGGAGCGCATCCCCGCCGGGGCGCCGGTGTTCATCCCCTTCCTGGGCGCCTTCATCACCATGAAGGGCCGCCCGCGCGACGCCTGGGTCGAGGCCAAGGTCGCCTTCGGCGGACCGCTGATCGGCTCGCTCGCCGCGTGGGCCGTGCTGCTCGCCGGCTGGTTGCGGCAGGACCCGTTTCTCGGGGGGCTGGGACACGTCGGCGTGCTGATCAACCTCTTCAACCTGATCCCGGTCTCGCCGCTCGACGGCGGGCGCATCGCCGGCGCGTTCACGCGCACGTTCTGGATCGTGGGCTACGCGCTGGGCGTGGTGGCGCTGGTGCTGACGCGCTCGCCCCTGCTCCTGCTGGTGATGCTGATCGGACTCTTCACGCTGGTGCAGCGCTGGCGGCATCCGGTGCCCGGCTACGACAGCATCCCCCGCTCGCAGCGCCTGCTGGCCGGCCTCGGGTACGCCGCGCTCGTGGCGGCGCTGGCGGTTTCGCTGCCGCTGGGGGCGAACCTCGCGCAGCGGACGGGGTGAGGCGCGCGGACGGGCTGCCGGCCGGCCACCCATGACCGGTCGCGCCTGTGGTCGGCGCCCCCCGCGGGGCACGGCACCGGGCCTCGTCGCGCGCCGTCCGCCGGCCCCTACGTCGCGATCCCGTACTTGGATTCGTAGATCATCTGCCAGAGCCGGTCGATCCGCCCGCGCTCGATGACCTCGACGGGCTTCAGCCCCCTGAAGGACCGGTTCGGCGTGTCCAGCCACTCCGGGATGTGCTTCGGCCGGATGATGCGCGACAGCTCCTCGAAGAGGCGCTGGAGCTCGTGGTAGCGCCGGCGGGCGACCGCGTCCGGCTTCCGTCCGTCCGTCTCCCACATCGCGAGCATCCGCTCCGAGTAGCCCAGCAACCGGCCGAACTCGGGGCGATTCAGACCGAACGCCCTGCGCAGGACGCGGACGTCGGGGTCCCGGGCGGGCGCGAGGCTCCCGCGGGCGCGCGCCGGCGTGACCTGCGCGACCGCGCGGCCCCGGCGGGGCTGGCCCGCGCGTGGCGGAGCCGGGGCCGGCCGCGCCGCGGTGGCGGTGGCGAGGCCGGGCCGGGGCGCGGCCTTTCGTGGCGTGCCCATCGGTGCACCTCCTTCACCCACGAGGGTAGACCTGGGTTCGGCAGAAGGCAAGCAATTCTTCATGCAATTTTGCATAGTGTGGACCGGCGTGACCGTCAGCTGCGCCTGACGGTGCGGAGGCTGCCGGGGCGGGCGGCGTGATCCGGGAGGATCAGCAGGTTCGCGGCCGCGACGCCCGGCACGATCATCCCCGCGAGGCCGGCCGCGTGAGCCGCCCGGCCCACGGCCTGAGACAGCGACTCCCTTCCCCCGGCCGCCGCCGCCCGCCAGTCCTCTCGCGCGAGCGCGTCGGGCGAGACCGCCAGCGCGTCCCCGGCCTCCTCCGTCCGCAGGTCGAGCACCGCGGCTAGCCGCACGCGCAGGGCGCTGACGACCAGCGGCATCGCGCTCGAGTCGGCGATCCCGCGATGACGGGCCCGGGCGAGCGCCTCCGCGAGCGCGCCTTCCGGGGTCAGGCTGGCGTAGATGACCCGGAAGGCGCCCATGGCATTCCAGCGGCCGGCCGCCACGATCCCCCCGAGGCCCGAGAGCAGGTGCTCCGCCGTGGCCCATTCCGGCGCGGTCGCGCGAAAGACGTCCTCGGTCCAGGGACGTGCCAGGACGGCGGCCCGGAGCATCGCCCGGGCGAGACGCGGATACCGTGGATGCGGACGGACTCTCACGAGCGGCGGAACCTGTGCGGGGTGTTCCGGGGGACATCGGAAGGCACACCGCATGCTGCCACAATGGCCGATGGAGCTCCAGCGGATTCCCCCGAGTCGCGACTCGTGAGCAGTCACGCGTGCGGTTGACGCCCTCCGCACGCCTGCCTACTCTTCGCTCCATGCCTCCCGTCCGCATCGAGGATGCGCGTCCGGGCCGCCGCCGCCCGACCGTCACCTGCCGCGTGGGCGACGTGCCGCTGGGCTCGGCGCATCCGGTGGTCGTGCAGTCCATGACCAACACGGACACCACCGACGCCGACGCCACCGCCCGGCAGGTCGCGGAGCTCGCCGCGGCCGGCTCCGAACTGGTGCGCATCACCGTCAACACGCGCGAGGCCGCGGCCGCCGTGCCCGGGATCCGCCGCCGCCTCGACGAGCGCGGCGTGCGCGTGCCCCTGGTCGGCGACTTCCACTACAACGGGCACCTGCTCCTGACCGAGGTCCCGGAGTGCGCCCGCGCGCTCGACAAGTACCGGATCAATCCCGGCAACGTGGGCGTGGGCGGCCGGCACGACGAGAACTTCCGCCGGATGATCGAGGTGGCGGTCGAGCACGGCAAGCCGGTGCGGATCGGCGTCAACTGGGGCTCGCTCGACCGCGCGCTGCTGACCGGCCTGATGGACGCGAACGCGCAGCGCCCCGAGCCCCTGCCCGACCACGAGGTCATGCTCGAGGCCATCCGCGAGAGCGCGCTCCGCTCGGCCGAGCTGGCCGAGCGCTGCGGCCTACCCCACGACCGGATCGTGCTCTCGGCCAAAGTGAGCGAGGTGGGCGACCTGGTCGCGGTCTACCGCGCGCTCGGCGCGGCCTGCGACTACCCGCTGCACGTCGGACTGACCGAGGCGGGCCCCGGCATGAAGGGCACCGTGGCGAGTGCGGCCGCGCTCTCGATCCTGCTCGCCGAGGGCATCGGCGACACCATCCGCACGAGCCTCACGCCCACGCCCGGCGGCGACCGCGCCGACGAGGTGCGGATCTGCCAGCAGGTGCTCCAGTCGCTCGGGATCCGCCGCTTCGCCCCGCAGGTCACCTCCTGCCCGGGCTGCGGGCGCGCCACCAGCACGTTCTTCCAGGAGCTGGCCGCCCGCGTCACCGCGCACATCCAGGAACGCATCCCGCGCTGGCGCGCGGCCTACCCCGGGGTCGAGACGCTGCGCGTGGCGGTGATGGGCTGCGTGGTGAATGGCCCCGGCGAGAGCAGGCACTCCGACATCGGCATCTCGCTGCCCGGCACGGGCGAGGACCCGCGCGCGCCCGTCTTCGTGGACGGCAAGCTTGCCACCACGCTCAAGGGCGAGCGGATCGCCGAGGACTTCGTGCGCATGCTCGATGAGTACGTCGCGCGGAGATTCGGGGCGGGGGCGGGGCCGGGCGGGTGAGGCGGTCGCCGCGCCCCCGGTCTCGGGAGAGCGGTCGGGCGGCGAGGCAGTCCCGCACCGGCCTACAGCGAATGCGAGATGCGTCGCTGAACGGTCGCCGGACGGCAGTCCCCCGTGCCACAATGAGGTCCTTACGGCACAGGCCGCACGCTTCCCGTAACTCGTTTGCTGGGACCAGGGCGCTCGCGCCGAGTTTGGCCCTCGTTGGTGGACATGCGCCAGTGCGGCGCACGGCGCGCCGCACTCGGGCGGTTGCCGTGGCAAAGAGTAGCCTTACCTGCCCTGCAGAGCGTCGGACCTCTTGCCAGCCGCCTCGATCTCCCTTCTGAACTTGTCCAAGTCCCCGTCCCAGTCGTATGTGGGGAAGATCACCCCGGACGGGACGCTTGGTTTGGGGCCGCGTCCTCCGAGGGTCGCTACTGCTCCACGCTCCAGCGGGCAGACACCCTGAAGTCCTTCAGGATGTGGACTCGACGAATGCCTGCAAAGCATGTCTCCTTCTCTAGCTCCGTCTTGGTGGCGGAGGAGGTGGGTCTGGATCGTGTCCCCGCCTGCCAGGGAACGACGGTGGCGGTGTGGATGGTCTTGGACTCGGTGCCGGTGGTCTGGGCGCAGGTGTGGACGGCCGTGGCGTTGGCCTGGGTGGTGTCGGCCCCGGAGTCTGCCTTCTGAGCTCCATTCGTGCCTCCTCAATTCGGGTAGAGATTCACCATAGCGAAGAGCGCCAGGAACGCGACACCAACACAGAATGCCACAGCCCCAAGACGGGTCAAACCACGCGTCCACCTGCCCCATCTGTTCTTGCCGCGTGGTTGGCGCTTCTCCTTGTATGCTTCGTCCAGCTCCGCTATCTGCCACCTGAACGCCTGCGCGCTGGCGAAGAACGACAGGGTGGTCGCCACTACTGCCACCACGAAACCACCCCAGGCAACGATCAGCAACCAGAGAGAATCCGGCCGTGGATGCGGAGCATAGTTGCCCAGGAACCCAATGGATAACCCAAGCGCGCCCGCCGACAACGCCAGCACCTGACGGTCGAACTCGTAGACACTCTCCTTCCGTCGCTCTTTCAAGTAGTCGCGCTGCACTAGCAGATTCGCGTACTCATCTTCGCTCACCTTCGAATCCAAGGTAGCCACCATCTGCCTCCTCGCTGCCCAGCGCGTTCCGGCTTCGCGCAACTCCCTGCCCCGGTCTTGTCTCGGTCTCAGCGTGCTCTCGGGTCCCGAGCCGTCTCCTCCGGTCTAGAAACGGCAAGAGTCTCAAGGTCACCTAACCCCTTGAGGCTCTTGCCAACTATAGCTCGCGTCACCTGCTACGCCTCTAGGCCTATTTCACCCCGTATTCATGCGGTCCCGCGTCGGAAGACCGCCCCCCGAGGAAGCTCCCTGTCAAGTAGGCAGGGAGTTCTCGCGGGTGACGATTGGGTAACTCTCGATGTCCTCTGGGGTCAATTCCGGGCCTCTCGGGGCCCCAGAGCAGGAGCGCCCCCGCGGTGGTAACCCGCGGGGGCGCTTGCTTTCCAACGAGTTCTCGGCTCGGGCGGCGGCTAGCGTGGATGAGTTAAAAGGCAGGTGCTCTACCGACTGAGTCTCTCGGGCGCCTTGTTTGCCCAAGGAGCCGCTGCCCTTTCGCCACCCTCCGGTGTGGCCCACCGGAGGGTGGGCCACGCGAAGGCGCGGCAGCTCCAGTTGATTTAGGGGCCTGCGCCCTGGTCCCCGTGCGCCGGGCGTCCTGGCCGCGGATTCCTGCTCGCCGCCCGCCGCCTTACTTCAGCATCGCCACCCGCGTCGTGCGCGTGTTCGCCCCCTGCGTCAGACGCACCAGGTAAAGCCCCGGCGCGAGGCGCTGGCCCCCTCCAAGGTCGAGCGTGTGCTGGCCTGCGCCGACCTCGTGGGAGGCGATACGGCGACCGGCTATGTCCAGCAACTCCAGCCGTGCGGGTGCAGATATCAATTGCGAAATTCGGCGGACCTACCGCAGGGCCAACCGGGGCAAGTGGTTGCCCGGTGGCGGCACTGAACCACTTCACGATGGTGTTCGAAGGGCGAGTCCCGAACCGACGGCGTCGTCAACAAGGAGCGTCGAGGAGTAGCCTGGTCTCGGCTACCCCTCGACGCTCCGTCTCGCTCATCTAGCGGAGTCGCACGATTCTCTGCGTTATCACCAAGCTGCCGTCCCGGAACCTCACGAAGTAGACGCCGGGCGCTGCCTTGCTTCCGGCGGCCGATCTCCCATCCCATCGGACCGTGTGCCAACCTGGGCTCGTCCACCCATCGACGAGCGTCGCCACCGTGCGCCCGGTCAGGTCGAGGACGCGGACGCTGGCTGGACCCTCCCGGTGCATGCCAAATGTGATCTGGCTCGACTCCGTGAACGGGTTCGGACGGATCGTGAGCGCCAAGTGCGGCGGCTCCCCACCGTCGACCGAGACGCCCGGCACCGCCCGCACCCGCAAGGGCATCGTTCGGTACTCGCCGATGCCGTTGGAGCACCCGGCTCCGACCCGGATCACGTCGTAGCGCACGCTCGCCGTGTCGCTCAGCCGCGGCATCGCCCGCAGCGACCAGGAGACGAGCGCCGTGTCGCCCGGCGCCAGCGCCGCGATCGCGACCGAATCCGCGGAGAGGCAGACGTACCCGCTGTCCTCGACGAACCGGGCGAAGGTGGCGAGCGACGTGCCCGCGCCGAGGTTCGCCCACGTCGCCGTGACCGTGAATGGCGTGCCTTGGGCGACCGAATCGGGGCACGTGAGCCGGGTGGCGAGGAGCGTCGGAACGGCGGGCAGCGTGAAGAGCGGCGTCGCCGCTCCGATCAGCGTGCCGCGCTCGTCGTACGAGGCGGCGACGGCGGCGTTGCAGTCGTCCAGCGCCTGCTGGCGGGCCACCGGATCCGTCGGGGTCGCGAGGTACTGCAGCACGCTCAACCCGTAACGCAGGCGCGTGTAGCGGGCGCCCAGGGTCGTGGTCAACTGCGCCACCCGCACGCTGTCGAATCCCGCCAGCACCGCGAGGCCCGCGCGCGCCCCGGCCGTGATTGGGCCGGCCGCGAGGTCGGTCCGCGTCCTGAGCGAGTCGCCGGCCGCCAGGAGCGCGGCGAGCTGCGCCCGGCACGAGGTCGTGTCGGCCCGGCCGATTGCCGCGGCCATCTCCCGGGCCGCCGCCTCGTATCCCGCCTGGGCCGTGCCCTGATCAGCGAGCAGGCTGGTCCAGAGCGGCTGGCGCCGCGTGTCGCGGGCAATCGCCTCGGCGTCCCACTCCAGGCGCGCGGGAGCCGTCTCCGGCGACGTCCCAACGCCGAACACGCCGGCCACGGCCCCGGTGCAGAACGCCGGCGCCTCGATCAGGCCCGTCGTCGCCACGGTCAGGCCGCTGAGGTTGCTGGCGAGCGAGATGATCTTCAGGACCATCGTGGCCAGCTGCATCAACCCGCCGAGGCCCGGGATCAGCGCTGCGAGCTGGGTGAACTCCGACGCGGCGCTGGCGAACTGGGCCGCAGTCCCGAAGGCCTTGGACTGCTGATTCATGGCCACGGCCTGCGTGCGCGCGTCGCCCGTCCAGAGCGTGTACTTCGCGACGGCGTCGGCGTAGGTGTTCGTGGGGGTGACCGGCGTCGCCTGCGCTAGCGCGAGGGCGCCGTCGAGGCTCTCCTGCGTGCGGGGAACGTAGAGGTTGCGGACCACGAACATGTCCGCCGGGTAGCGCAGGCTGGGACCGGTGAGAATGTCGGTGAGCGGGATCTGCCACATGATCGCCGTGTGCGCGGCCGCCATCAGGATCGAGTTCACGTCGGCGAGGGTCCGGCGCAGCTCGGGATCCACCGGCGTGACGTCGAGCGCCGCGAGTCCGAACTTGTCGATGGTGTCGAGGATCAGCTTCTCGAGTTCCCGGACGTGGCCGTCGAGCAAAGCACCGCTCCACATGTCCAGACCGCTGCGGAATATCTCCAAGCGGTTCAGCTCGTTGAGGAGCAGCCCCAGGATGCCCTGGAGGTTGGAGACGCCGTCGTCCACCAGCACCGGCACACCAGGGTTGGTGAGCGCGTCGGCCGAGCCGGTGCCGTAGAAGCGGTTCCCCGCGTCCCTGGGGTCGTACTGGTAGATCCGCAGCAGCGCCCGAGTCGCCAGAACGAACCGCGCGAGGCCCGCCGTATCCTGGACCGTCGCTGCGGCCACCCACGCCTGCGCGGGGGCGACGTCGTAGCAGCCCGGTGCCAGGTGGACGATCGTCGGTCCGACGCCGCGGATCGTGAGGTCGGCCAACTGCGCAAGGTAGGCCTGGGCGGCCGCCCTGAGATCGTCGAGCGGCCCCGGCGCGATCCCGACGTTCACGCTCACCGCCGGGAGGCCGCTCGGCGTCACGATGACGATGTCCGTCCCCGGGGTCGTCCCGACGGTATAGGTGGCGGTCCAGCGCCCGCTCGACACGGTTCCCGAGGTCGGAGCCACCACGCCGGACTGCGTGCCAGCGACCGCGACGGTCAGAGTCGTGCTGTTGTCGGCCGTCAGCACCTTGCCGTTAGCGTCGCAGACCGAGGCCGACACGCTCGCGGTCTGCACGCCGTTCGCCACCACGCTCGTCGGGTTCACGAGCACGACCACGTGGTCGCGCGTCCCCGCCGGCAGGTCGGCGACAAAGTAGGGCGTGGTGATCGAGCTGATTGCGGACGGACTGGTGATCCGACACTGCACGGTGTGCTGGCCGCCGGTCGTCGCCGGGAGCGCGGGGGAGTCGAAAGTGGCTCCGTCGGCCGCGGTCATGGGCACGGAGAACGACGGCGTCAGCAGCGCGCCGTCCACGTACCAGCTGCCCAGAAGGGTGCCCGTGTAGCTGCCGGTAACCTGCGCGCGCGCCGAGAACGTGCCGTTCAGAGCGACCGTCACAAAGCCCACGGGCCGGCGCAGGACGACGGAGGTGATCGGGCCGTCCTGGTACTGGTACTGGAACGAGCGCACTGCGCTGGTCGACCCGGCGCCGGTCGCGTTCCGTGGCGTGACCTTCCAGTAGACGGTGCTGGAGGCGCGCGACAGCCGGACGACCGCGGCGCTCTGCGTCAGTCCCGTGACCGTCCACGTCGAGTTGCTCGAGGCGGGGAAGCCCGGATCGGTCGAGTAGGTGAGGTCGTAGCTGGTCGCCCCGGTACCGCTCCAGGTGAACGTGACGTCCTGCGAGGTCACCAACTCGCCCTGGGCGGGCGCGAGCAGCGTCACGTCCCCCGGCAGCGACTGCTCCGCGCTGTAGGTGAACGGCCGTCCGGTGGAGCGACTGCCCTCGGTGCCCGCCGCGTCGATCGAGCTCACGGCCCAGTAGTAGGTGTTTCCGTGCGTCAGGCCCGTGATGCCCGAGGGCATGACGAGACTCGGGTCCTCGGCGAGCCCGAGCCACAACAGCGTGCTGAACGCCGCGTCGGCCGCGAGCCGCACGGAGTACTTCGCGGCGCCCGAGACGGGCTGCCAAGAGAAGGTCTCCGGCAGCTTGATGACGGCGCCGCTGGCGGGGTTGGTCAGCGTGGGAGCCATGGGTCCGGCGGTCCCCGCGTCGCGCACCACGCTCCAGGCCGGGGCGAACGCGGTCCACGTGCCGGTCAGGGTCATGGCCTGCACGGACCAGTAGTAGGTCGTGCCGATGACGAGCGGCGTCCCGGCGTAGACGGTCTGCGTCACCGAGGCCGGCGTGGTCGTGGACCAGACGGGGTGCTGGAGGGCCGCGTCGGTCGCGACGACCAGCCGGTACGCAGCGGCGTCCTGCGTGGCGAACCAGCAGAACGTCGGCGCAGTGGTCACATGCGAGCCGGCGGCCGGGGCGACAAGCGCGGTCGCTCCCGCTCCGATTCCGCCGAGGCGACCGCCGGGCCCGATCAGCTGCGCGTAGCTGTCCCAGGTGCCATTGCGCGAGTCCTGCCAGACGGGAATGACGCCGCCATTTCCGTAGAGCGCGATCGACGGGTACTGCTGCGTACCCGCGGCGGAACTCACCGTGACTCCCCCCGTTCCCCACAGCCGGTTCCCGGACGGATCGAGCCGTTGGGCGTACAGATTGCCCCAGGCCCAGCAGAGGATCACCCCGCCCGCCCCATCACCAGTCGAACACCGCGTCCAGTCAGAAGCGTTCGAGCACACAGTCACGCCGGATCCCCACTGGTTCCAGCCCGTGGAGCTTACCCGCTGTGCAATGTAGCGAGACGGGGTGAAACCCCAGTAGGTGACGATGAACCCACCGGCGCCATCGGGGGACAGGCTGGGCCAAGATTCGCCTCCGGAGCTGACCGGGCTACCGTCCTGGACCCAGAGGATTGCTCCCGCACCGCTCAGGCGGTTGGCCCAGATCCCCGGGGTGGAGAGGCTGTACTGGCCTTCGGACCAGGCCACGTAGATGCCGCCCGAACCATCGGACGTGATCGCCGGGTTCATCTGTTGCCCGGTCGCGGTGCACACACCGACGCCGTCCGCGGTCCACTGGGCAGTCCCGGTCGCGCTCATTCGCTGGGCGTAGATGTCGTAGTAGTGACCGCTCGCGAAGCCGCCCCACCGGTAGTCCTGCCAGGCGAAAAACGCGCCGCCAGATCCGTCCGCCAGAACGCGGACGCGCATCTGGTAGCTTGTGGCGGTGCAGATGGCTGCCCCGTTGGCGGCCCACAGCGCAGTTCCGGACGAGTTCAGGCGCTGCCCGTAGATATCCCCCGTCCCGCTGCTGCGGGCGTCCTCCCATGCCATCACGACCCCGCCCACGCCATCAGCGGCCGCGACGACCAAGGACTGCGAGCTCGCAGCGGTGCAGACCGGCACGCCGCCCGCCGCCCACAGCGCAGTACCCTGCGCGTTGAGCCGCTGCGCGTAGATATCGCTGGTTCCGTTCCGCCCGTCCACCCAGACGATAATCGCTCCGCCGGCGCCGTCGGAAACCACCTGCGGCGCGGTCTGAGCGTTGGCCGCCGCGCACACGGCGATGCCACTCGTGAGCCAGACGGGGACACCCGAGCCGTCCACGCGCTGGGCATAGATGTCGCCCGCGTCCGAGCGCGTGTCCGACCAGGCGAAGATCGCGCCGCCCATCCCGTCCGCGGCGACGACCTGCTGCTGCTCGTTCCCCGGGGCCGTGCTGATAGCGGTGTTCGTCGTCGAGTCCGTGGACCACGAGGCGAGAACGTCTCGCGGCAACAGGAGCCAGGCGGCCAGCAGGAGTGCGAACGACAACCAGAATGAGAGCGGCATGGGCGCGGCCAACGCGCCCCACGCCTCGGGAGCCGGGACGGGGTGTTCCTGGTTCATGGCGTGCTCCGAGGATTGGGGACGAAGCGGATTCTGCGTGAGCTTGAGTGTAAGGCTCGGAACTTCCATACGCGTGGGCCTGAGCATACACCGGTCCGGGCGCCCCGCCCCAGCGCAAGTCCGCCCTGCGACCCTTCGAGTCCGGCCCGCCGCGCCGCTCGCGCCAGCCCCGGCAACAGGCAAGACAAGGCAATCGCCAACTGCAGATGACGGACAATGGGCCCAAGGGGCTTCTGAATCACGGGGACCTCCAGGGGTCACTATTCGCGGGATGAAGTGAGACCCAGAGCTAGACTGCCCACCACTTCGGCGATGGCCAAACCTACCCAACAAGGATACCGCAGCGCGCCCTCTACCTCCTCTTGACCAACGCAGCAACGCTGAGCCTGTGGCCCACCCACCGGTGGGCCACAGGCAATGCAAGCCCCCTGCGAGAGCTACTCTTCGCTGAGCCTCTTCCAGACCGACACTCCAGGAACTGCGAAGGACACTGAGCTGAAGTCGATAAGCCCAAAGCTAGCGGGCTGTTTCGCGAATGCATTGAATCCAATCACCGCGCCAGGATAGATTCGTGTGTCCTCATAGTTGTCCAGCATGAACTGGCGCCCGCCGACAGACACGGTCATGAACTTCAGTGGGATGGGTCGGTCCAGTTCATCGAGCCCTTCCATCGTTCCCAGCACCCGTACCTCGTGAACAACCGTCGGCGGGAGCAAGGAACCCACGCTAGGCGCTTCCTTGTACTCGACGCTCGTCTTCGCGGTTAGCGTCACAACAACCAACGGCACACTGTCCTTTTCCATTCCGACGTACCGAAGCTCGGCCGGTAGTATCTCTACGTGCATCTTCCCGGCTCTGTCGATGCGGTCGTCAATATACGGATGTGTCATCAACGCGGTCGGGCCGACACCAGCCATTCCTCCAAACGTCTCCGCGTACTGCAGCTTGGATAGCACAGCAACTAGAGCGGCCGTCGCGTCCGCATATCCGGCGGCGGACAAGTACGCAATGGAATAGGCGTCGGCCTCCGCTTCGGAGTCAAGCCCATTCTTAGTTGAAAAGTCAGCGGCTCCATCTTGTTGATCACGCGGCCTGTTGCTCACGGACCACATCGCTCTTGGTCTTGATCTTCAGCGCCCGGCGCAGCGCCGCCTGCAGCTTCGGCAGGTGCTGGTGCCCACGGACCCGGCGCAGCCGGGGCTCGATGTCGAGCAGGGCCGCCGCCAGCCAGCGGTGCCGCTGGTGCGAGGTCTTCCACGCGTCCACCTTGGCACAGCGCTCCTCGACCAGCGCGTTCACGGACTCCAGGCAGTTGGTGGTCTTGAACGACATGCCCAGCAGCTCGTAGACCCCGAGCCGGTGCAGCGCCAGCGTCTCCTCCATCCCTTCGGCCAGGCTCGCGGCCGCCGACTGGTTCCGCTGCTCGAGTTCGCGGTGCAAGGCGGTCAACGCCACCTTGGCCTCGCCGTAGGTCGGCCGGTCGTAGGCCCGCTGCAACCGCCGACGCCACGCCGCCTGCTCGCTCTTGGGCAGGTAGCTGATCACGTTCTCCCGCTTGTGCCACATGCAGCGCTGCACCACCGCCCGCTTCTTGAACGCCTGGTTCACCGCCGCCCGCAGGCCCTTGCCCCCATCGATCACCACCAGCAGTCCCGCCTCGGGGTCGAGCCCGCGCTCCACCAGCGACCGCAGGAATGGCGTCAGCACCTTCTCGTTCTCGGTGTCCGTCTCCACAAACCCCAAGAACCGCTTCACCCCGCGCGCCGTCACCCCCAACGCGACCACCAGCGTCGCGTCCGCGAACGTCTTGCCGTCCAGAAACAACGCCACGTACGTCTCGCGCGACAGATCCCGCTCCTGGAACTCCTTCAACTTCTCGGCGCTCGCGGCCACGAACGCCCGCGACACCGACGAACTCGACAGCCCCAGCGCTCCCGGGATCGCCTCCGCCGCCGTCGCGTAGTTCCGGCACGAGATCCCGTACAGCACCCGCCGCAGCAGTTGGTCGTTCACCTCGCCCGAGCCGTGCAGCGCCTGGTAGCTCCGCAGCGGGAGCTCGCCGCCCTCGCCCCGCACCCGCGGCACCCGAATCGGCACCCGCTGTCCCGCCAGCCGCACCGTCCCCGGATTGCTGCCGTGGCGCATCCCGGCTCCACCGTCATCCCGCGCATGCCGCGGCCCCGCCAGTGCCACCACCTCGTCGTCCAGCAGCTCGTGAACGTGCATCAGCCCCAGCGGGATCAGTCCCCGGATCAGCTCCACCTTCGCGTCCAGGTCCAGCTCCGCGTACTCGTCGCGGCCCACGACCCGGACCTCTCCCAAGCGCTGCTTGCGCTTCCGCACCCGACGCAAGACACTGCCCATCGAACGGCTCCTTTCTTCTGGGGTGATGACGTCTTCGAACAACGCCATCCCACCACAGAGGGGGGAGCCGCTTCAATTCCAACTAAGAGTCGCACACCTTCCCGCTTCGTTCGCCCTGGTATGTCCGATCTGCGCGATTTCGCTCGCAACCGTGGCGATGATGCTCGTGATCTGCATTGCGATGCTGGCGTTGTTCGCGTCCCTGCCCCCCACCGCGACCGCGATCCCCACCAGGAGCGCTGCGAGAGCGCCTGCCGCCTGGTTGTCGATTGCTTGACTGAATTGCTGGTAGGCGTGCCGTCGTTCCACATGGGTGATCTCGTGAGCGAGAATCGCCTCCAGTTCGTGATCTGACTCGCAGGCAGTGAGCAACGCGGCGTTCACGAACACGCGCCCTGTCGCACATGCATAGGCGTTGAGGCTGGGGTCATCCAGCACCCTGAAGGTGTATGTATATCCCCGCAGTGGAACCGGCCAACGCGCCAAGACTCGGCGGCCGACCGTCTCAACGCGCGCGTTCAAAGAGTCAACATCCGATATGGATGCAGCGCTCAAGACGCTCGACAGCTGATGCCGCCCGATGGTCTGTTCCAGCGCGAAATCGTAGATCGGTGGGGTGTGGCGGAAGCAGATGGAGCAAAGTGAATAGCCGGCGTTTTCAGCTTCTGCCCGTGACGCGAAAGCCTGACGATGGGACGCATCGGGCAGATGGTTGCATCCTCGCGAGTGACCTATGAGGCTGAGGGTGTTGCCGATCACTGGCGGAACGTCGACGGGGCTCCCGGGGAACACGAGAACGTCGGCAAGAATGGCGTTGAGCGTCAAGGAGTCGAAAGGCACCCCGGAGGGCGAGTACAGGTCGAGAGTGAACGTCCTGAGACGAGAACTCCTCAACCTGAGGCTGATCTTGTATGGAAGTGAGGAGAGCAGCGTCGGGCGGGTCACCTGCAGGGGAGTGAAGAGTCGGTAGGTGCCTTGGTTCCTGTACACGTAACGAGCCATGCCCGAGGGAGTTGCGACATAGACCGTTGCACTTGCGGTGGTTGGGGGGCGAAGCGCGAGTGAGGTCTTCCTTAGGCGGGCCTGGAGCGACCCAAGATCCATGGGATTGAGCGGGGGTGCGCTGAGGGCCGGGGTCGAAATAAGCAGACAAAGGAGGAGGAATACGCGATGCATTAAGGCCTCCAATTCGAAATGAGCAAGCCGTGAAGTTAGCGGAGAGTCGGTGAACAACCGAGACCCACGTGGCGAGTGATTCTGGCCTACTGGGCCTCCGGTGTCACCTCCGTCTTGCGCTTCCCCCGACGTCGTCGAGTAGGACGAGAGACTCCCGCACGGCGGCCAGGGTGGTCAGGGGGCCTCCGTGGGGACTCCTTCCTAGCCCATGGACCAATCCAGCGGCACTTCGCATTCCAACGCCGCCTGGACGCGGAGCCCCGGCCAGCTGCCGAGCATGTCGCGGGGAACTCGCGGACGGGCACGAGGTGACGGTCCGTGGACGGCTTCCCAGTACCAGGGGTAGTTGCGGTGCTCGTGGTGACCAACTTGGTACCAACGACGGCCGCCGGCTTGTGGCCCACCCCTCGGTGGGCCACAGCCTCGCCCCGCCCACTCTGACTCCGCTCAGGCGCCCGAGCCGCCCCCCAGCCTCGCCAGCACGTCGCGCGCCAGTTGCGTCAGCGACGGATCCCGCGCTCCCATCACGAGCACGAGGTCGCCCTCCCGTGCCTCGGCCGCGATGCGCTCGACCAGCCACTCGCGCGACGGCGCGAACTCGACGGCGGCGCCCCGCGCGGCGATCTCGCCCACGATGTCGGCGGCGGAGAAGTCGCGCGTGGCGCTCCCGCCCGCGTAGAACACCTCGAGCATCCACAGGCGGTCCGCAGGCCGCAGCGCCGTGGCGAAGGTCTCGACGAAGTCGCGCCGCAGGAAGCGCGTCGGTCCGTAGCCGTGCGGCTGGTAGACGGCAAGCACGCGCCCCGGTGGCCGTCCACGGCCCGCCACCGCCACCGCCTCGCCCGCTCCCGCCCCACTCTCCCCCCCCGCCGCCCCCACCCGCGCCTGCGCTGTCGCCAGCGCGGCTGCGATCTTCGCCGGATTGTGCGCGAAGTCGTCCACCACCTCGACGCCGCGCGCGGTGCCCAGCGACTGGAAGCGCCGGCCCACGCCCTGGAAACGCGCGAGCGGTGCGGCCATCTCCGCGAGCGCCACGCCCACGGCACGGCAGGCGGCGATCGCGGCCAGCGCGTTCTCGACGTTGTGGCACCCGGGCACGGGGAGCGTGAAGCGCGCGCCGTCCACCGTGAACGCCGCGCCGTCCGGCTCGAGCGCCACGTCCACGCCGCGCACCGCGGCGCCCGGGCCCAGCCCGAACACGTTCGCGCCTTCCGCCAGTTCCGCGAGGTTCGCGCCCTCCCCCACCACGAACGCCTCGCGGGCGCGCCCGCGGAACGTCCGGAACATCGCGGCCACCTCGTCCATCTCCCGGTGGTCGCGCTGCAGGTTCAGCACCACGCCCACGGCGGGCTCGTAGCGCACCACCGAGCCGTCGCTCTCGTCGGCCTCGACCACGAGCAGGTCCGAGCGCCCGGCCCAGGCGTTCCCCCACAGGCCCTGCCGCTGGAGCAGCACCAGGTCGCCGCCGGTGATGACCGAAGGGTCGCGCCCGGCGCCGCGCAGGATCTCGAAGATCATCGCCACCACGGTGGACTTGCCGCTCGTGCCGGTGACCGCGATGGCGCGGTGGTCCGCGACGAAGCGCGCGAGCAGCTCGGAGCGGTGCACGATCGGCACGCCCAGCCGGCGGGCCGCCGCGTGGTCCGGCACCTCGCGCTCGACCGCGGTCGAGACCATGAGGGCCGCGGCGCCCTCGACCGCGCTGCCGTCCTGGGCGGTCACGCGGATGCCCAGCCGCTCGAGCTGCGCGCGCGCCCCGGCCCGCTCGCCGCGGTCGAAGGCCCGGTCGCTGCCGCTCGCGGTGCCGCCGCGCATCACCTGGAACTGGGCGAGCGCGCTCATGCCGCTGCCGCCGAGCCCAGCGTAGTGGAAGCGCCCGCGACGCCAGTCGGGCACGGACACCTCGCCGAGCACGGCCACCAGGTCGCCCTCGGCCACGCGGTCGAACAGCTCGATCACGTCCGCGTTCGCGAGCCGCACGCAGCCG
>Ga0315276_10001456_pt1 | contig 21218 bp, 24 predicted proteins | sample YL17G05_0_MG_FD_204542 | JGI IMG/M metagenome (GOLD analysis project Ga0315276, IMG submission 204542) | Sediment microbial communities from Yellowstone Lake, YNP, Wyoming, USA - YL17G05_0 | ecosystem: Environmental > Aquatic > Freshwater > Lake > Sediment | place: USA: Wyoming | collected... | reverse complement strand
TTATCTGCGTCATCTCTCCCCACTATTATATCATATGGCATGGCGAATAACTTCCTCCTTTGTCATAATATTAACTGGAATATTAAACTTATAAACTTATGTCAGGAAAGTAACGCTTTCCTGAGCATCCTAAAAACTAAGGGCTCTAAAAAACAAAGAAAAGGAGATAAGGTGCCCTTTGTTTTTTTGATTTAAAAGAATTTGATTGGAGAAATATTTTGTTGTTTCCACAAGATTTATAAATACCTCTATTTTATGGAAAACATGGCTGAAGATAAAATCATAAAAGAGATAGAGAAAGAAGAGTCAAAGATTATTAAAGAATTGAAGAAAAATCCATGGATTGCTGGAACATTTGTTTTTGCTGTAATTGCTTTAATATTGTTATTTGTCGCGTTTAAAGGCGGGGGTTCTATAAGCGAGAAAGATGCTTCACAAAAAGCAGTGGACTTTTATAAAACTTATAATGGCATGGAAATAATAACTGATTCGGTTAAGGAAGTAGGAAGCTTTTATGAGCTATCTGCCCATACTGCTGATGGTCAAAAGGGAAAGGTGTATATTAGTAAAGATGGAGAATATCTGGCTAGTAGTTTGGTTTCTATTAGTGATGTAGAAAAGGCTGCGGCTGCTGCGGCTAATCAAACTTCTGCAACTACTGTTGCTGTTCCTGCTCCTATAATTCCCAAATCAAATAAACCAGTAGTAGATGCTTATGTTTTCGCGTATTGTCCTTATGGAACCCAATTCGAAAAAGCACTTGTGCCTGCGTATAATTTGTTAAAGAATAAGGCAGATATCAACATAGTGTTCATCGGTGCAATGCATGGAGAATTTGAACACCATGAATCATTAAGGCAGTTATGCATACAAAAGAATTATGGAAAAGATAAATTATTCGCGTATCTTGATAAATTCTTAGTAAACGCTGCAATAGGCAATTGTCAGGGAACAGACGCGTGCGTGAACCCTTTGATAGAAACAATATACACTCAAATTGGCATAGACAAAACTAAAATAAATACTTGCATAACAACAGATGCAGAAGCGTTGTATAAAGCAGATGAGCAGCAGGCGCAATCGCTAGGAATTGGCGGGTCTCCTACTGTGACAATAAATGGAATTGAAATTGGCGGAAATAAATGCAGTTCTGCTGATGATTGTAACCCTGGGGAATCTTGCGTTAATGACGGAAGTGGAAGCACAGTTTGTATGCTTAATAGGGCAGCTAATTCAGTTAAGACATCAATTTGTTCTGCTTTCAACACTTTGCCTTCAGAGTGCAACCAGACACTTTCAACTCAATCGACTTCTTCAGGATTTGGTTCTTCAGCTGGATCTGGAAGTGCAGCAAGCTGTGGATAGATAGTTAGAATTAGACTTTTTACTTTTCTTTTTTGCATGTCATAGCACCAATTAGTAAGATTTTGTAATCTCTACGTTTTTAGGAGGATTTAAATAGTATCTATTCGTACTAATACGAATAGACAAGATGAAAAATAAAACAACTAATTTTGAGAGGTTGACTGTAACAATTCCAGAATATTTGCTAGAAAAGTTCAGGAGATATTGCGAAGATAATGCGATAAACATGAGCGCAAAAATAGCAAAACTCATAGAAAAAGAGATTCAATAAGATTAAAATGTCTTTTAATATCAAATTTGAAGATTTTGTTAAAACTTATTCTGAAAAGTATCATTCCGCTGTTTCTTATCCAAAGATTTTAGAAGAATATAAATTAAATAAAGATATTTCTAGAATATCTCAGTTATTTAAAATTCCTTATCAAACATTATGGAAATGGGTTAATCATAAAACTATTCCTGTTCCATTTGCTGAGTATTCAAAAATAAAAAAAGAATTCAGCGAGGATGATATAAACAATTTAGCAATTGTTGTAGGATATATTTTTGGAGATGGAGGTATACTAAATAACGGCAGGGTTCATTATTGCAATACAGAGAAATTTCTTACAGATGAATTTATATCTTCTATGAATAAGGTTTTTTCTGCAAAACCTTTTGTGAGAGAAGAAGCCGATATAACTAGAGTTAAGTATTCAGCATTAATTGGAAGAAGTATTTGGTGCATTTTTGGCAAATTCAGTTTTGGGACGGATACCAAGATTATAACTCCTCAAATAAAAAATATGCCTCTTTCATGGAAATCTAACATGCTGCAATCATTTTTTAATGATGATGGGAGTGTTCCAAAATATGGGGTTGTTAGCATTAAACAGAAACTTAAACCTTTAATAGTTTTTATTAAAGAAACTTTGTTAGAATTGGGAATAAAATCTATAATAATCGAGGACAAAGGGCAGTGGCTATTAAGAGTTTGTGGATATAAAAATCTTCTAATGTTTCGAGATAAAGTTAATTTTTCTGAGGGTTATCGAAAAAGACAACAATTAGATGACTTGATTAGAAGCATAAAGAAACCCCATTTCGTAATGAAAGACAAAATATTAGAATTACTAAAAGAAGTTCCAAGAACAAGAAAAGAATTGTCTGAACTACTTAATATGAATCCCGCAGTCGTTTACGGACATTTACATGGTTGGAAAAGGAAAACAAGGAAAAGCAATCTTGGGCTTGTGGACTTGGGATTGGCAAGGGCAGAAAAGGTTGGTAGAATGAATGTTTATTCTGCAACTGGTGCTTAATTAGTTTTTAATTTAAATTAGCTTGAATTCTTTGGATGTTATTGATGTTTATCTTATTGGTAAGTAGGTTTAGAATTTAATTTTATATCGGCTTCTCCAGACTTCAAAATCTGAGGATTTTGACAGCCATTGAAAAACCCCTAAATAGGTTTTTCCAGAAATTCTATCTCTTCATCATTAAGCTTCAACTGCTTGTATGCTTCGGGCTTGCTTGATATTATCTGCTTAATTATCGGGAAGTCTTTTATTGCGCGTTTTATTGAAATATGGCAGAGTTTTGCGTATTTTATGCATATCTCTTTTCTTTTTGCATTTCTTTGATTTGCAAGCCATATTTTGAGTATTCTTTCTGGCTTTTTGTAACTTGTGAATCCTGTTCTTGGGACCGATTTTGCTGAGGAAACTCCAGCTGATAATAATATATTTTGATATACTAAGAATCTCCAGTGCTGCTGCCTGTGAATTCTTCCTCTGAATACATCTGCCTTGGATAACGCTTCAAATGCGTTGTAGAGCTCTTTTCCCCGGTATTCGTAAGGAATATTCTCTTCAAGCCAAAGCATTATTTCATCTAATGACATGTTTAGGGTGTCATACAGAGTAAGGGTTTCTTTGTGAGCTGTCTGCTTGAATATTATTCTTAGCACATTGAAAATATCTTCTTCTTTGTCTCTTTCGGATATATCTTCTGGCTGGTTTACTAAATGCACTGTTTCTAAATCATTTATGGCGGCTCTGACGTCTCCTTTTGCTTTTATTGCTATGCTTGCGAGAAGGTCATTTGCAACTTTTATTTTTTCTTTTTCAACAATTTCCTTTAGTATTGAAAGAATTGTCTTGTAATCAAGATTTTTGAACTGAATCAATTCCGCTTTTCTTCTCAACAGATTGAACTTCTGCTGCCAAATATTATTTGCTGTTATTATTATTGGGAATTTTGACTTGTCTATTAAAGTTAGAAGTTCGGGCAGACCTCCGCGGTCTGCGGTTGAGATTCCGTCAACTTCGTCAACTAGAATAATTTTGCTTCTTCCTGAGAGGCTTGTCTGCTCTGTTGCTGGCTTGAGAATCTTTTCTAATTGCTCTCTGTTTCTTAAATCAGATGCATTTAATTCAAGAATTTCTGAGTTTGTTTCTCTTGATAGGGCGTAGGCCAGGCTTGTTTTACCTGTTCCGGCTGGGCCGTGGAGAAGAACTGCTTTTTTATTGGGAAATGTTCTGATGAATGCTTTTATCTTGTCTATTGCTAATTCCTGGCCTTTAATATCCAGAAAACATAATGCCCTGTACTTTTCACATAAAGTATTGCTCATTATTTACCTCTTTTATATAATTCCTTCAGCGGATTGAATTTTATGATCACTCCTTATTTTTGTTCTTAATTGCTCAATTAGCTTACTCGCATAATTATTTTCATCTCTTAATTGTTCGGTGAAAGGCAAAAAGCAAAAGTCATAAAATGCTAAAAATCTCTCAGGAGATTTTGTCCTGTATTTTGAGGGGGTTTTTCCTTCTTTGTCTAGAACTATTGCTTTATATCTATGCTTGTGTCCTTTAGTGCATCTGTTTTGCCAGGTATGCCTTCTTAGATAGATAGTGTATTCTCCAATTTCTTCAGTAATCTCTGCTCCATCAGTTAATCTTTGTACGAGGTTATTTGCGCTTTCAAGAAAATCTCTTCCCTGCTGTTTTGCGTCTTCGCTTAAATGGTTATTATTTGGCATGTTAGTTTGATATTTTATTCATTCCCTCAAAATGAATTTCTGGATTTTTAGGGTCATAAACTTCTTTAATTTCATATAATCGATTGAATTCTACTTGAATTCTCATTATGCAGCCCCCAAATATTTAACAACAGCATAGTGAATTTTTGAAGCATCTGCCCTTTCTCCATCAATAGGCAAATCCAATACAAGTTCGGAACATCTTTTTAGAGTTGTATTCTTTCCATTTCTTTTTTTGAAAAAAACATATGCGCGATAATTCCCTTGAACTTCAGAAGTTACAACATCAAATTTTCTTCCAATAGAATCGCAAAGGTCTGAGTGAATTTCATTATCTTTGATTTCAGAAGCATAGTCTTCTAATAGGGCCTGAGCATATTCAAATCCAAATCCTATGCAAGTTTGCAAATCATCAATTGCTTTCAGTCTTCTTAATGCAGTTCTTGAAAACCCCATTTTAACTCTTTCCCTGTCCGGCTAGGACAAAACTTGCTAATAAAGATTCCAGCTGCACAAATTCATCGCTTCCTTCAACTAATCTGAATTCAATCTCGCCCGTTTTTTCCGTTAATTTTACTTTTATTTCAGGCTCTATCTGAAGATTCCAGACTTCTTTTTGGATTGATTTTACAATATCCTGTCCGGATAATCCCTCTTTTAGCATTATTTCAAGCAATCTTTCTCTTGCGTTCAGGAAATCTCCTGAAAGAGCGTATTCAAGAACTATTTTTATGTCTTTAGGTTTTGCTGAAGAAACGATAGTATTAACTAAGTCTTTTGTTATGTTTGGAGAGATGCTTGCTGTTGCCTGCAGGAGGTTTATAACTTTTCTGCAGTCTCCTTCACTTGCTTCGTATAGTGTTGTGAGGGCTTCTTCTTCTATAGATAATTTTTCTTTTTCAGCTATTAGTTTGATTCTTTTGTCTATATCTTTTTTTTCAAGAAGCTTGAAACGGAATACTGCGCATCTGCTTTGAATGGGGTCGATTATTTTGGACGAATAATTGCAGGACAAAATAAATCTGCATGTGCTTGTGAAATTTTCCATTGTTCTTCTTAGAGCTTGCTGGGCTTCTCTTGTTAGCGCATCCGCTTCGTCTAAGAAGATTACTTTAAATGGGGATGATTGAAGGGCTTTAGTTCTGGCAAAATCCTTTACTTTCTGTCTTACAACGTCTATCCCTCTTTCATCGCTTGCGTTTAATTCCAAGTAATTATCTTTCCATGAATCTCCATAAAGCTGTTTGACTACTATCAGAGCGAGGCTTGATTTTCCGGTTCCTGCCGGGCCTGCAAACAGCAAATGAGGAATGTTCATTCCATTGACGAGATTTTTAATTCTTTTTACAATTTCATCCTGTCCGACTAATTCCTCAAAGTTTATCGGCCTGTATTTTTCTGTCCAAATTGAAGATTCATTCATTGTCATCAAAGATAATTTTGCTTTATAAGCATTATTATAGTTGATTTACTTGAGATACTGTCAATTAATCGTTATACCCTGCAGATTACTGTGGAAAAATTTCTCAATTTTAATCTTAAATTTTATATTCTAAATTGAAGACTTTTTGGGTGAAAGCCAAATAAAATCCATTAAACGCAAACTGATTTGTAAATTATATTAATGGTTAGCATTAACTTTTATAGAGGTGATTAGAGGGTGTTTAGACATATTGAGATTATTTGATTTCACACAGTTTGCTATGGGGGGTTAATTGCATTGCTCATTTTACATCCTTTTCTAGAAGATTATCAGGATTAATTTTGAAAATTTGAAATTAAATTGTTGGTATTAAAATTAAGTTTATCTTGCTCTATGCTGCTTTCTTTTTCTCTTTTCTCTCTTTAATCTTTTTCTTTGCCATTTCCATCTCATCTGATTCTTCTTCTTCCATCTTCTGCTTGATCTCTTCATGTCTTTATGATAAATTTTTGATTTATAAACCTAACTAATGCAAGATTCAGTTCAATTTGCGGGACTTTGCAAGAACAATGCTTAACTAACTGCTGAATAAACTTTATTTATTGCTGACCTTCCCAAGACAAATTAAATTAATGGTTAACTTGTATAGGGATTATTAAAATATGACTTGTTTGATATTAAATGTCATACAGTTTGTTGAAAATTTTGCGCGGGGTTCATTTAGCGCTAAGTCTTGAGAATATCATCTTCTAACTAATATAAGCGGGAGGGGCTTCATTGCTTGTTTTTTTGTGTAACATGTCTGAAATCTTTGAAATCATCTCTGAAGAGAGGGAATGCTCTAGATTATGGGCCTCTTTATGAGGAGAGGTGTGGCCTAATTTTTCTGCAAATCTTTCAATTATCTTATGTTTTTCTGAAACTTCTTCCGCTAATCTTCTTCCTTTGCTTGTTAAATTTACTTTTGAGTAGGGTTCAAAATTTATCAAACCTTTCTTTTTCATTTTATTGAGCATTTCTGAAACTGATGGCTTGGAAACTTTCAGAGATTTTGCTATTTCTATGCTTCTCACTTCTTTTTCATTTTCATTATTTTCGTTGATGAGTTCCAGAATGGTTCTTAGATAGTCTTCATGTCCTCTTTTGCTTTCCATAAGTTAGGTTAACCTAACTTATTTATATATCTTTCGGTTTTTTGACAAAAATGCATTATCATTAATTTTATAAAGCTGAAATTGTATGACATGTTATGAATAAGGGGGGTGTTTCAGGAGTTATTGTTTCTATCTTGCTTGTATTAATAGTTATAGTTTTAATTATGATTTTTTGGACTGCAACCGGGCCGATGATTAAAAAAGTTCTGAGGATTGGAAATTAATCTTTTCAGGAGGAAATTTCACGGGCTTTATCTGGGTCGTGCGCTGACGGAACTTCTGCAGGAACTTGTTCAAGTCAAAAACCATATTTCTGTAATGGGGGTGAGTTAGTTGAATCTGAGGTTCTTGGGATTAGAGAAGATATTGGAGAGGTGATACTGTATACTTAATGTAAAGAATGAAAATCCTCAGAAGATGATTGAGTATGAGATTATTGGATAAAATGAGGCTAATTGTTAATATGAAAAATAGAAAATGTTTTTTATTTATTCTGATTTTATTGTGTTTGTCTTTGATGATTTTAGTTTATGCTCAAAGTTTTGATTCTGGGAACGTAATCTTGAACGATAAGGATAAAGTTAGTGGAGAGATAATAACCACTGAAAATCTGAATGTTGGAGATGTTTTTTATTTGGATGATGGAAGAAAGGCAAGGGTAACTGGGGTTGAAGATATTGTTGGCGAGAATTATAATTTTGATAATCTGAACTTTTTTGCTAATGGGGTTTTGGTTCATAATAAAAATGGACTATTGAAAATTCCTGATAAAGTTAAAATTGTTCGTCCTGATGGAAGCGTGATAAGCGGTAAGGCTGTTTCAAAAATTACTATTGCGAACTTCAAGCAAATAGCTGAGGGAAACCATCCGCATTGTCAATGGTGGGTTAAGGCAGTTAGCTGGGAAGAGGGTGGGGAAATTTATGTAATTTTTTGGGAGAAGCAAACTCCTATTCATCATAGAGACGCGTTAGCAAGCCTCTTGGAGTACTTAGGGCATAATGAATGGGCAGCGTCAATACGGGCAGGGGGTCAGACAGGACCAATTCCTTTAGAAGTTCTTGAGAGGGCGCAAGGTTTTCAGTTTCAAATAGGATCTAGTGGGAACCTTATGACCAGGGAATTGGCATCTTCAATAACAACCCAAATTGCAGAAGGAAAAGTTGCAGCTTGGAATGCTCAAAAACTATCTAAACATATAAAAGCTGTTAGTGAAAGCATGAGCATTCCTCTTGAAGCCCATAATTTTGGAATCGATGTTGGCGCATTAAATCCTTTAGTCGACGATGGGATACTTAACATAGATGAACTTAAAACACTTGTTGACACTAGGATAAGATACGACTTTGGTCAATAATTTTATTTATCAATTAAGTTTTGGGGCACCTTAAATCCTTTAAAGTCAACTAAGAACATGCTGCTTGAAAGTTGAATATAATGGCTTGGAGAGATATGCTCTAACCAGGATTCCTGGGTTGCTTGTTCTTCTTTATTTGGGCAAGCCGGGCATTTTGGGTCTTTAGGATCTGAATAATCGCACAACGGAGAAAGATATTTGTTTACCGTTGTTATTATTTCTTTTCCTGTGTCGTTGTCTTGATTTTTCTTACTTCCTAATTGATTCATTGCATTGATTAAATGATTTAAATCAGCGATTGATTTTCTTGAATTTTCATCCGGACTGAGATTTTGCAAGTCAGCTTCTTCTTTTAATATTCTTAGTTCGCTAAGAAGGTACGGAACGTAATTTCTTGCTCCTTCCACGCCAAAAGAGGTATATAATGGCTGAATTATTCCTTCAAGAACGCGCGTTCTTACTATTGCTTTTAGTCCATCTAGACTGCAATCTCCTCCGTAAATCAGATTCAGTTTAAATGGTCTTGGAGATGTTAAACCTAAGTTCATGCATTCTTGTTTAAACCATTCAATGGAATCTGTTTCTCTTGAATTGCTGTCACAATACATAAATTTAACTAAAAAATCGAGATTTAGTTCTGAAAATTTTTGTCTGAACTCTGGTTCATCAAATCTTTCTTTTTGATTTCTTTTGAAAAATCTCCAGTATTCGTCGTGGTATATTACTGTTTTGAGAACAACAGGGTCTGAGGTGAACTCCCTTGCTATTTCAAATGACTTTTCGCTGTGATTCATTCCTTGTTCTTTTATTGGCTTTCCTAAGTCATGAAGCATTGCTGTCAATCTTAATCTTTGTCTTTCAGGTTTGAGATTGTGGCAATCAATATACTGAAGAATGCTCTCCACATGCTTTCCTATTGTTCTTTCCGGATGGCCACGCCTTTTAATTCCGAAGCAGTATGCATCTTGGAAGTATCTGCTATTAATTATTCTTTCTTCTTCTTTTGTTTCAGGGATTATTTCAGCCATATAACTTTCTCCTTTCTATTTTTCTTTCTTTTTGATTGAATAACAAGTAATCTCCTTGGCTTGCTCCGAGTGAGCCCGGGTTGATTATGTATCTTAAATTGTCTTTTATTTGGAATATTGTTTCTCTTTCTTCAAAACATAATTTACTTGGGGGATCGTAGCTGAATGCTACAGGAAAATGATGGTGGCCTACAAAACATATTCTTACTTCAGGGTAATTTTCCTGCAAGTGAAGAAAGGCTATTTTTGCCTGATTTGTGTTTTTTATTTTTTTATTCTGGGATGGGAGAGAATGCACAATCATTATCTCTCCCTGAACAATTGAATTTGGGATTGTTCTAAGCATGGCATCGAATTGGGCTTGAGATTTGCTTGCGAGCATGTATTGCCTTAAATTAGAAGCATTAGCATCGTGATTGCCCTGCGAAATTTTAGAATTTAATCTGGACAGAGTCTCTAGGCATGCCTTGTCTTCAAAAGTGCCTCCGAAGTCCACAACGTCTCCGCAGCAGAGTAAACTTGAAACACTTTCTCTTTTAAGCCGATTTAAAAAAACTTCCAGATTTTTAATATTTCCGTGTATGTCTGAACAAACTGCAATTACCATGCTTGTTCATATTATTTAGGTTTTTAAATCTTTGTCATTTAACTACTTTTAAGTGATAATTATCTTATCGGGGAAACATTTAGATTAATCATTATTCTTACTTGATGATGAAGAAAAGAGGATTATTATTGATAGCTTTGCTTGTTTTATCTTTGATGATTTTAGTTTATGCTCAAAGTTTTGATTCTGGAAAATTAGTTTTGGATAATAATCCTTTTTATAATAGAAAAGAAATAGGATACGCCCCCAAAAAGTTTTCACTTTTCAATATAAAACTTAAGATGCTAAAGTGAAAACTTTTTCCGCCGAGCTTGAAGTTACTGATAATAGCATAGACAGCAAGGGACGCGACTGCATTACGTCCACTAAACAGGAAAGTTTATAAACATGGTGGACGTAATTATTTTATGGTTTACAATGAGACAAAAGAAGTTCGGGGGAGGAAATATTACTATAGAGCAAAATCTGTTAAAAGAGATAAAAAAACAGCTAAAGAAAGAGTTTATCTGGGGGTTAATTTAACTAATGCAGAGTTAACGAAAAAAATAAAAGAGGCAGATAAGCAATTAAACCTATTTGAAACAGTTTTGAATGCAGATGAAATAACATTTTTAGAAAATCTTAAAAAAGAGTTTTCAAAGGAGCCGAAGGAGAATTATGAAAACCGGTACGAATCTTTTTGCTCTCTTTTTGCATATGACTCTACTGGCATCGAAGGCAATACTTTAACGTTAAGCGAAACTTCTCATCTTTTATTCGAAGGAATAGTTCCCTCTGCAAGATCCTTAAGAGAAATTAATGAAGTTTTAAACCATAAAAAAGCTTTTGACTATCTAATGGCTTTTAAAGGGGACTTGACAAGAGAGTTTATTCTTAATCTGCATCAGCTAGTGGTTATTAATACTCTTAGAGAAGACTTGTCTAAATACGCTGGAAAATACAGAAAAGTTCAAGTATTTGTGGGGGGGTCAACACCCCCCAGCGCGGCTGAAGTTCCAAGTCTCATGGCTTCGTTATTAAGATGGCATTCTAAGAATAAAAATAAATTACACCCTTTAGTTTTGGCAACTTATTTTCATGCAGAATTTGAGAGGATACATCCGTTTGTAGATGGAAATGGAAGAGTGGGAAGATTGCTAATAAATTTTATCTTGCATAGGGGAAATCTTCCTATGATTAATATTCCTAAAAAGAGAAGATTAGCTTATTATGAATCACTAAGAAGAGCCCACAGTGGAAATTATCGGTCATTTATAGACCTGTTAATCAGTTTGTTAAAAAAAGGAAAACTTAGATTCTAATTTTGCTGTTTAGCATAATAAAAGTCATTTCATTTTTTCACTTTTTAATCACGTAGATATTTGCAAAGTGAAAAAAAGCCCCCGCCGAGACTACTCGGAGCATTGAATTCCTTTTTTGTAACCAGTACTTGCAGGACAGCCATTTTCATAACACTTACAATTTGATAAATAGATGCCATAACAGTAAGTTAACACTTTACCACCAGTGCTCATATCAAATGGATTACTCATTTTTATTCCAAAACAAGAACAATCTTTAGTATAATATGGGCAAGTTGTTCCAGACTGATATCCTGATGGAGTTCTTAGAAGTATAAGTGATAATATTAAGATAAGAAGAACTATTAAGATACCAAATACTATCTTCCAAATCTTTTTCATAATATCTTTAATAAAACTAACTTTATAAATCTTATACAAATACTTCGATGCTCTTTTTGAGATTCACAAGAGCATCGATGCTCAAAATATGCCACCAAAAAGTTTTCACTTTTGTATAAAGAATCAATAATTTCTAAAGTGAAAACTTTTTCCGCCGAAACTCTGACAAAACTTAATCTTGGGTTACTTGGACACAGATACTGTAAAACTTTGTGAGGAAATTAGACTCCTTTCATCAGGTTTTTTCTGCATTCTCTGCAAAATTGAACCTCTCTTTCAGAGGGATACTCTTCCCGCCATGCACTCATTGCGCAAACTTTATCTGATCCTGATTCGTGATCTGGGAGTCCTGCAAGATGTCCTACTTCATGTCTTGTTGTTCTTACTATACTTCTATAAGCTACTTCTTCTTCAAACCATTTTCTATATACAGTTGACACAATAGCATATCTTGTTCTTTCACTTGGTGGTTCTACTGCGCCAACTATTAATGAGGCATAACCCTTGCTTAAATCGTCTGCAAACGTTTCAACAAGCGGAATCAGGTCGGTTATCACAACTAGGTCATTTTCCTGTCCTGAAAATTTCGCGTGAAGACACTTTGCAAAGGGAGTCAGGATTAATATGCTGAATCCTTTTTTGAACGGTTCACCGTATTTTTCCTTGCTAAAATAATCATAAACCTTATCAGGCTTTACGTGTCTTATGACTCTTCTCGCTTCTTTTGAAGGTATTTGAATTGGGTCTCCTATTGTTATGCTTGGATATTTATTTCTGAAATCTGGCCAAATATCTCTTACAATCTGTTCTAATTTTGCCTTGCCCAGATTAGATCTGAACAGAGAGATGATTAAATTTTTTGCCATTTTAATTTTATCAGAACTCTTTTAACTGAATGCCCCCGCCGAGATTTGAACTCGGGTCGCCACCGTTCTCCGACAAATCTTCAGAAAATTCTTTGAATTTCCGGAAATCACAGTTGCCCAAGAGGGCAGAGTTTGCCTTTCATCAAGGCGAAACTCCCTGAGTTGAGAGGGTGGAATCCCTAGCCTCCATCTTATCTTTTGACGAGAGTGGATTTGGCCTCTAGACTACAGGGGCATCCTCTTTCGAGGCGGTTTTTAAACAGATTGTACCTATTTAAATTTTTAGAATTGGCAAATCCTACATCTTTTACATACCTGTCTACTTCTTCCTGCCTGGATAAAAAGATGTGCTGATTATTTATTATTTTTGATGGGTGAAATCCACTTAAAATTAACCCCTCTCGGACTTCGTTTAATAGTTTTGGAATATAGCTTGTATAGTCTATTCTCAGATTTTTATTTGATTTGGAAATTAAATGAATTGATCCATCAGTGTCAATTAAGCCCCTAATGCAGTACTTGAGAAGATTCAAATCTTTCTTTATCCAATCTGGGATTCCTTGATTATTTTCTATTTTGTTTCCTGGATTAATTCCCTTTGATTTGATAAATTCTACAATATTTTTACCATAAATTGTGAAATAACATCCATTAATTGATTTTGATTTAAGCACACTTCCTTTTTCTTTAAAAACTTCTTCGAACAAATTCGGAATGTAAGAATACATGTACTCTTTGTCTGTCTTAGAGTTACCAGTTATTCTGATGCAGTACACTCTTACTTTGTTGCCTTTTTTTATCTCTGATAAATGGCCATCTCCCAGGATTATTCCAAATGTCTCTGCTAGTTTTTCATCGGTATTTGGAATATTGAACTCTTTTGTGTTATTAGCAGATAATTTTCCTCCTTTTGATCTCCCCCAGTTATCTTCTAATTTTTGAGTTATCCATTTATCGAAACTTTTATTGGTAATTTTACAGAGTGCCAAATAATCTTTTTCGGATAATAATCTATTCTCTGATTTTAAATCTCTACACAAATATCCTTCATTTATGTTACTTTCTTTTGACAATTCTTTCCATGACTTTGAACCTTTGGCAAGAAGAATTAATTCTTTTTGTTTTTCTTTCGATAGTTTAATTCTCATAGAACTATTTAGCTGTCTAGGTTAATAAAGCTTTGCTACTACGCTACAATTTGTAAGATTTTAGTTATCTCCTGGAGATATTTCTTGTCAATTGTTCTGGATTGCAATAATGCTTATATACACATCAGCTCAATAGGAATGATGGAGGATAAATGCCCCTGTTGTGATAGAGAAATTAAAGGAATGCGCGATTTTCCCAGAATTTTAGTGGCAGAATTTGAAAGAGTGCCTCTTGCTGAGGGATTAGAGTTTCCGCATGAGGACCATACTATTTTTGTGGATTCAAATTCATTGTGTTCGAATGAGAGGGTTCCTGAAAGAGTTTTGGGCATGTTTTCTAAAGGAGTTGATGAAGTTTATGATTTAGTGGATGGTTGGAATTGGAGAAGACGTGAGGCTGGAAGTTATGGAAGAGAGTATGTTTCGTTTAATGAAAAGGGAGAATTTGATTTGTATATGCTCAGGAAAGAAAGCCAAAATAATTTATTGAGAGAGCTTCGAAAACAGAAAGAAGTTATTCTGAATCTTGATGAACAAGGAGAGCTTTATTTTCAGAGGCGAAGATCATTTTTGGGAGCTGATAAAATAGTGTTAGCATTTGAAGAAGTTCCAGAAGACGTTCCAGAAGAAGTTTCTGCAGATATTGTAAGAGAAAGAAAAGAGCATTTTAGAGAATTGGGAGAGATTAGATTATCTTTGAAAAAGGAAGAGGGAAGATATAACTATCACCGCAATGGAGATGATAGGAAGAGAATTATTACTTATCTTGATGGATATTTCTCAATGCTTGAATCTCTTGTTGGCAAGGAAGTACCAACAAAAGAAGCTTTACCTGAAAGGGAAGACGGACATTTTAGGTGGGTTTTTTATATTCCTGAAACAGTATACAATCTTTCATTTGATGAGCATGATTCTAAGTGGGCTGAGCAAGGGGAACAGAGAATTCCTTTCAGAACAGATGATGGAAAAAGAATAGCAAAGATAGTTATTCTTGGAGAAGGACCAAACTTGGGAAGTGCTGGTGGACCAACTCTTCAATCTGTGGCTGAAGTTGGAAAAATTACCTATGAAGGAATATTGAATAAACGTGCGTGAGATTCAGAGGCAAATTATCTTATAATTTAACTTATTAATCATCAAATTAAATTTATAATTATTTTTAGAAATGTTTCATTCTCTTTAGCATAATTAAGATTTTCAAATTATATCTTGAAAATCTTGTAGCCTTTTCTTGCTTTTTCTTTCAAGAGAATCCCGACTTCATCGCCTTTCTTTGCTTCTTTTATAGGCTTCCTGTCTATCTGCATGCTTTCCACAACCTGCTCGAATTCGTTCTCCCCGCCTTTTACTTTTATCTTGTCTCCTACTTTTAGAGGGGCAGAGAGCTTGATAGCAGCAGCATTAACCTGCGCAAAGAAGTCAGAAACTTCTCCTATTTCTTTTTCTGCCATTATTTACTGATATTTGCAAAATATTTAAACCTATTGTTTTTAAGATATTGTATACTTGTCGTGATATGCCCGAAAAGATATTGATTTGTGTTTTATAAGTTTAATCTGATTGTTAATAAATTCCTCTTTTTATCGTCATGGATTATGATTCAAGTTTATTTTAAACAAAATTTATTAAGATGGGGATATTTTGCTAATCTGGGCATATCACGCTAAATAGACAGTGTCTTAGTAAAAAGAATGTTGTATTCTCGGGACTTTGCGCTAATTTTGATGTTTCATATTCGCGCAAAGCCCCCCAATCGCGCCAAAAAGTCCTGATACCAAACTTTTATAAACCGACTTTTTCTCAACTAATCATGAGCGCAGGAAGAAAAATCACAGGCGGAAAATACCACATGCTTAGAAAGAAAAGGCTCCACGAGCTTGACAGGCAGACAAGGAAAGTGAAGCTGGGAAAAGAAAAGCGCAAATTTCTGAAAGGAAAAGGCGGTTCTAAAAAATCTGTTTTGTTATTCTCAAGCATAGCAAACGTTTTAGACAAAAAAACAAGGAAAACAAAGAAAGCGAAAATAAAAAACGTTCTTGAAACTCCAAGCAATAAATTCCTGGCCAGGCAGAACATAATGACCAAAGGCACAATCATAGAAACAGACATGGGAAAAGCCAGAATCACCAACCGCCCAAGCCAAGAAGGAAGCATTAACGCAATTCTCATAGCAGATTAGTTAGCATTCTAAGGAAGAGCGCCCCCAATAATCTTTAACCCTGCTATTAACAGAATAAACTTTAGTTGAACAATTAATTTTACAAATAAAAAAAACAAAGCCAAAATTATAGAAAGATTTAAAAACCTTCCTACAATAACTTTATAAATCTAACTAAAAAAGCAAATAGTTAGGAGTTTTGCAGAAACTAAGCAAGAAATTAGGCAAAACTCCAGCAAGATTTACGATACAACTAAAATCAATAAATCTAACTAAAAACATACAATTTCTAAATGCCACACCCCAAACGCTGCCCAGAGTGCAATTCTGCAAGACTAACATACGATGAGCAAAAAGGCGAATTAATCTGTTCTGATTGCGGTCTAGTTATAGAAGAAAAGATGGTGGACACTGGACAAGAAGGACACGGACAATTTGACAAAGGAGACAAAAAAGGCAGAGGCGGAGCCCCTCTAAGCATGCAGAAATTTGACAAAGGACTGACAACTAATGTAGGAGAAATTTCTGACATCTATAGACTAGAAACAGGACAAACAAGGAAATTTCTGAGATTAAAAAAATGGCAGGAAAGAGTTTCCACAAGCATTGAAAGAAATTTAAGATTAGCAATGTCAGAATTAAGGCGAGTTGCTTCTTTTCTAAACCTTCCATCAGTTGTAAGAGATGAAGCGTCCAGAATCTACAACTTTGTTCTTCAAAGGGGTTTAGTGCGTGGAAGAAGCATGGAATCGGTAATCGCAGCCTGCATTTATGCAGCTTGTAGAAGTTACAACATTCCAAGAACATTAGACGAAATAGCAAATGCAAGCGATGTAGAAAGAAAAGAAATAGGAAGAACATACAGATTCATAACAAGAAAGCTGGCAATTAAAATAACTCCATCAAGCCCTCAAGATTATATTTCAAGATTCTCAAGCATCTTGCATTTGTCTCCAAAATCACAAAATGACGCGCTGAGAATTCTTAAAAAAGCGGATATTTCCGAGCTAACAAGCGGAAGAGGCCCGGCAGGAATAGCGGCAGCAGCATTATACGTAGCAGCATTAATAAACGACGAGAAAAAAACACAAAGAGAAGTTGCTGATGTTGCAGGAATCACCGAGGTTACAATAAGAAACAGATACAAAGAATTGATAGACAGATTAGGATTAGAAGACAAATTGAAAATCAAAGAAGCCGAAGAAAAAACCGAGAAGAAGAAAAAATAATTTGATTTTCGACTTTAAGATATTTCTAAAATTATCTAAAATTCTAAATAAATTATGGTTAATGTTAATTTGTAATTAATTGATAATCCACTTCCCACATGATAATCTAATCAAGTTTAGGATTAGAGTTAATTTTAACTTTGAATAATCTCATAATCATTTTAATGTCCAGATAATTGATAGTCTAATAAAGTTTAGGATTACAGTTAATTTAATTTTAACTTTCAAATAATCTTTTAATTATATTCATGTCAATTTAACTCATAATCTAATCAAGTTTATGATTACAGATAATTTAGAATTTATTCAGCTTTCTAAAACTTCCACCTCGCTAACAGCATAACACCCTGGATAACCTACGGCTATTCCAGCAGCCTTATTTGCAAGCCTCGCGCATTCTTTGATTTCTAGTTTTTTAGAATAAAAGTGAGCAAAAGTTGCAATAAAAGTATCCCCTCCCCCAGTAACGTCAATAACCTCATTATGAGCCTGGCTCGGAAAATCAAATCTTTCCCCGTTTAGTCCAAAATAACTCACCCCATCCTGCCCGCGAGTTAACAAAATATTAGAATTAAGTTCGCCTCTCAACTTTTCAGCAGCCCTAAGTTCATTTTCCAATCCAGCCATTTTTCTTACCTCTTTTATATTAGGTTTTATCATGAAAACGTTATGATAAAAATCTCTATGAGCTTCTTTAGGATCAACAATAATTGGAATTTTTGTTTCTTTCAGCTGTTCCATCAAGTCTAAAGTAATCATCCCCTTGTTATAATCCGAAACAAGAATTAATTCATATCCATTTTTTCTAATCAAATTAATAACTTCTGCAGCATGTTCTAAATTAATGTCTCCTGCTTTCTCATGGTCTAATCTAAAATGATATCTTCCATCACTGTTAGAAAGCGCTCTTTCCTTGACAATTGTTGTTCTGTTAGCATCATTTATCAGTTTAGTTGAAACCCCCCTCTCATCCAAAACTTTTTTTAATAATCCCGCATGAAAGTCATCCCCAACGACAGCAATTAAATCTGAATCAGAACCAAGAGACCTAAGATTAGCTGCAACATTCCCCGCCCCCCCGGGTTTATACTCCACCCCTAAAACAGTATAGCATGGAGCAGAACTTTCTGGATTTTCCCGAGTATTGCAATAATCATATCTGTCAAGCATAACATCCCCAACAACTGCAATTTTCCCCATGTTTCAGCTTGTAAAAATGAGAATATAAAGTTTTATGTTGTGCAGTATAAATTAAATAAATGCGGGGAGAAAGCTCGCAACCCCATTTCTAAATATAAAATTGATAATGCTAAAATGAAGTTGCTCGAGATTCGACTCCTGCGGGTTCTTCACAACTCCAGCAACCAAAACCTTCGGTTCTCTTTCTGCTGAAATTCACTCTTCAGTTCGAATCCACATTTATGCATCTAGATGCATAGAAATAAATGCGGGAAGGAGGATTCGAACCTCCGTAAGCACTAAGCTACTTGGTCCTAAGCATGGCCTTCTATCATTTCTGATAAAATCAAGCCCGTTTGACCACTCCGGCATCCCCGCTGAGCAATTTTGCGAGACAATTTATTCTGTTATCTCGAGCAGGATTGCGAACCTGAGTAGATTCGCGAGACTTAGCCACTCGCATTTACGAGCGGATATACGAACCTTAAGAATAAGTCAAAATTAATGTTAATAAACTTATTGTTATTCAAATTTACTTCTATCAGAAAAATTAGTCTATATTAATCAATAAAAGAGTTAATCACAAGATTTATATAGTTATACAAACATGTATAACCATGCTAGAAGAATTTAAAGTGAAAAAAGACATAATACACTATCCCAATCTGGAAACGGTTTTAATGGTTGAAGAGTTTGTTAGAGACAACTCTGGAACATATAAGAAAAAAGCTCTATGGGAACATCTTCCTAGAAAAATGATTTATCAAACATTTTGTGTGATCATTGACTATTTAATTTATTCCGGAAAGATAGCAATGGACAAAGAAGAAAAAATTGCATGGATATACAATCCCTCTCTTGTAAAGAGGTATTTAGCAAGAGAAGACTTAAAAGCCTAACATGAAATCAGAAGTGTATTTTGCAGATGAGAAACTCAAAGAGATTTACAACAAATTAGAAGAGTCTAAGGCAGAAGAAAAAGACCTTCATAAGTGGATATCTCGGGCGATTGACGATTTGAAACAAGATGCTTTCTCTGGGATTCAAATTAAAAAAGAGCTAATACCTCAAGAATACAAACAAAAAATACCAGATATAGATAATCTCTGGAAATACGACATGCCAAAAGGTTGGAGATTGATTTATACAGTAGGCAAAGATGGAGTAATTGTTATTTCAATCATCTTGGAATGGATGGATCACAAAAATTACGAAAGAAGATTTGATTATTGATTTATTATTCTGATAAATGGGAATTTCTTCCCGCGTTTATCTGTTAAATCAAACCATAACGCTATTAAGAGGAGGTAAAAGCTCTAGCTTGAATTTTTCCGCCAACAATATATTTTTCATCCAGAACTTTTTTGATTTCATCATATTTTGTATCCTGAGTACTAAACTGTATCTTTCCACTAACAACATGCCCCAGAAGAACATCAGGAAATGCTATATCAATGCCTAATAAGTAAGTTGTATACATTAACTTACTTCCAGAAATATAAACTGGAGTTCTCACGCCATCGCCCACAACATATTGCTCGCTGTCAACCGTAAACTTAGAAGACTGCCAAGGTGATTTTGAAGTTGTAGTTGTAGCAGCACTCGAACTCCCGCTCGTAGTTGAACTTTTCAAAACAAACCCATCCCCATTATAAACATAATTCTTAAGCTTAATCATAAACTCATCCCCGTCAGGCAGATTAGATTCATCCACAGTGATATCCCCATTAGCATTTATATTTCCAAAAACATCAGTAAAATATTTCTTTTTTATCTGAAACACAAGAGGATTATCAGTAGTCTCCAAATAATATCCACTATCCTCTCCCTTAAAAAATATCTTATTATCATTGCTTAATGTAAATTCAACAGCAGAACTTCCAGTACTTGAAGGTTTAGTAGTAATCTCTTTAACAGCAAGAACATATTTCCAGTCTAAAGTTTCTTCCTCGCTAGAGCTTATGATGCTCCAATCAGGTCTAAACATCTTAAACCATTTTCCATCATTTGTTCTCTCCCAAGTATATCCATTACAATCCTTCACCCTTGCATTAGCATACTGAGGCTCATCATAAATTTGATTAGCAGCGTTACAAGAATCAGTTGTACTCGTCGTAGTCGTAGCAATTTTCGGAGCAGCAACAATCCCAACTAAACTATCTCTGAATTTCCCATATAAAATCCACGTAGCGTTTCTGTAAAGTTCAGCTTTTAATAAAACAAATCTTACTTTCTGCTCATTGAATATCGCTCTGTCATATTTCGCATCAATATCACTTGCAATTCTCTCAATTTCAACATCCATATCCTGAATCTGTAATTTTGTGGATAATTTTGTAATAGTATCAGAATAATCCCTGCTAAACTTCCCAACACCAGCAGATAAAATCTCGTAATTAGATTTGCTTCCATCAACGCTATCTGAGTTATTAGTATCAATATGATTCTTAACGTTCATATTGTCAATGCTAGTTAAAGTCGCATTTCTCAAATCCTTGGCATTAATATTATCCGAAACATCCTGGGTATCAATCCAGCATCTTACTTTAGTATCATCGCAGTATCCAACATCTTTCCATCTTCCGGGCTGGGTAGTTTTCCCAGGATTATCAGTCGCGCATATTCTTGTTATCCCTCTGCTATAAAGCGAAGGCATTCCAGTTTCTTCCAATCCAGCCTGCAAATTAGGCTGAGCCAAAGTATAAATTGAAGGAGTTCCAGAAACGCACTCTTTCTCCGAAGTCACAGAAGTTGCCCCCTGCTCAGCAACATATTTATCTTTAATATAATTCACAGCAAAATCAGATGAAACCTGCTTAAACCCGCACTTCTCCTGATCATTTAATCTTACGCACAATTCCTTATATCCAACAGGCGCAGTGAAATCCCTGGTTTCATCAGCATACTCCCCAGCAGGAATATATCCTGAAGCGACAAATACAGTTGGATTGCTCTCATAGAAACTTGTCCCGGGCGGATTTTTCAAATAAACAGAAT
>Ga0315276_10001455_pt1 | contig 21227 bp, 20 predicted proteins | sample YL17G05_0_MG_FD_204542 | JGI IMG/M metagenome (GOLD analysis project Ga0315276, IMG submission 204542) | Sediment microbial communities from Yellowstone Lake, YNP, Wyoming, USA - YL17G05_0 | ecosystem: Environmental > Aquatic > Freshwater > Lake > Sediment | place: USA: Wyoming | collected... | reverse complement strand
TATCGCCGTAATCATTTGTATTATAATGGTTTAAGCTCATTTTTGGGTGTTCGGAAATTGGGTTTGTTTTGCATAATTTAGTTATTTTGATTGAAGTTCTCGCCAAAGGCGGAAAAACCCTAAATGCTAATATATAAATCCTAAACAAATCCTAAATTCTAATATCAAAATACCAAACAAAATTGAATACAGACCTCCTTCTTAATATGGCGGAGATGCGCGATTGGGTCGAAAATAATGTGGTTTTCGCATGTCTTCGATGTGCTGGTTTGGTTAAGTGGTCTTGCCACGCCAAGGGTGTCGTTGCGATTAAAGAAACAAAAAAAATTTAAATCAGCCGGTTTTGGTTTCGGGGTAGATACGATTTTGATTGAAGTTTTCCAACCCCGGCGGTTTTTTAAGTTCCTCAATATCTTTTAGGGTTGTTTATTTTCAAAACCGCTGTTTTCATTTTTCGCTTAATCGTTTTATTTCCTGCTGAATTTCAGGGATAATTTGAGGATTGTGAATGATTTTGTTTTTTCCTTCGGTTATCGAAATAATGTAAAAAACTTTCCCCCCATATTTTTTTGTGAATTTCTCATGTGTACTTTTTTGGAATTCGAGCTCATTTATTATTTGTGTAATATATGCGAAACCTGCCGGTTTAATTTGTAAGCCGATATAGCTTCCTTTGACATCAATATAAAAATCAACGTTATAACCTCTATCCCATTCGTCAGGCGCTGGGAGTATTTTCACTCCTAATTCTTTTTCGAGACGGCCATAAATAGTTTGAATTTCAGATTTGTAACCATCGAACGTTCTCGAAATAACAAGATCAATCAGAAAGTTAATACAATCCTGTTCGGTGATGCTTTCTATCTCAGCCTGACAAATTTCTGTCACTTTTATAAACAGTGTTCTGCCAAGTTGCTCTAAATGTTCCCGAGCATATACGGTTGAATAATAATATTGCTCCCATTCTTCTACCGTTTTCGGAGCACATTTTCTTATGTGTTCAGCAACAGGGCCAACTTTATTCTTGCGTGTAAGCCCCCATCGCATATTTGCGCCGTTTAGTATCCATTCTTTAGGCATTTGAACTTCTCTCCCAAAACTTAGTTAAGCTGCCGTACACTATTATCTGCTTCTACAAAGCCTTGTTTAAGCAGATGGTGGTTAATAAAAGTTTTATTCTGTAAATACAAATAACACAACAGGTTATTTTGGCTATCGTGTTTCGTATGGCCGAATTTCATAAAAACTTTCTGGCCTTTGGTTTTCGACTGCAAAAATTCGACGGCTTGAGCTTTTTTGTCGGTCTTTTCCTTTATGCCTATCAGGCGAATTTTCAAGCCGTCATCAAGTTCAAGTTCTGTAGAAGAAATAACTTTTTTTACACTATGATAATCTTGTCTTTTCCGGCTATCGCCGTTAATTTTAGAACCAAACTGTAATTTCCGAGGGTCGATTTTTTTGTCGAATTTTACGGGGTCTTTAAAAACGTAAGGCAATTTATTTATTTCCTTTTTCCAATCAATTTCATCCTCTCTGTTTTGTGCAAGTTCGATGCTAAACTTATCAAAAAATTCTTTTTCCTTTAAACCGAGTTTTTCTTTGATGACAGGTATGAAATTAGAGTTTATTTCATATCCTATCGAATTTCTTTCGAGGTTTTTTGCTGCCAGAGCTGTTGTCCCGCTCCCGATAAACGGGTCCAATATTGTATCGTCAACATAACTGAACATTTTAATAAGCCGACGGGGAATTTCTTCCGGAAACATTGCCAAATGACCATTTTGTTTTTCACCGGGGATATTCCAATGGCCCACAAAATACTGATTCCATTCTTTGGTGGTCAGTTTTGATTTGTCCTTGATATCTTTTGGCACTGCTTTGCAGATGCCGGGCTTTTTAAAAATCAGAATAAATTCATAATCAATTTTGATAATGCCGTTTCGCGGATACGGGAAAGAACCCATAATCGTAGCTCCGCCGGTAGTGTTACAGGTTGTAACCTTTTGCCAAATAACAGCCCCCATATAATCGAACCCGATTGTTTCACAGAATTTGATTATTTCGGTACGAATAGGAATTATTTTATACCTACCATAATAAACCGATCTCGCAAACTGGTCGCCGATATTTATACATAATCGGCATCCATCCTCAAGAGTTCGGAAACACTCGTTCCATACAAGGTTAAGATTGTTTATATAATTTTCGTAAGTATCGTCAAAACCTATCTGACCGTCGTTGCCATAATCTTTTAATTGCCAGTAAGGAGGAGAAGTTATAATAAGCTGAATAGATTTATCATCTATTTCAGTCATTTGTCTTGAATCGCCGATTATAATTTTGTGTTTTGTCATGATATTAGCTCAAGTTTTTTTAATTGTTCAAGGTTATCGCCGCAATAAATGACGTGGGTATTAATTAGGGAGGACGGTTTACCGCCTGCCTGGGTTTTTGATTTATTTTTCTTCGCCATAGGTCATTAGTGTAAACCCTGCCGAGTAATTTGCAAGAGGCAATAAAGGTAGCACAAGTAGATCAATTAATCAACCCCCAACGTAAAGTCACTTCGACAAGCTCGGGGCGGATTGGGGGCATATACAAATCCCCCATCTTAACACAGCAAAAAAAGTCAATCTTTCAAAAAACATTTTGAGCTATCGGCGAATTTCATCTATCATACTGCATCATGAGCGAGAGCAAATTAAAAACCGCGGTGCTCGGGTTGGACAGCAAAGGCCTGCTTCTGCTCGAAGCGGCCTTGAAAACCGACTATTTCGTAATCTCGGCTGTTGCCGACAAAGACGCTAAACTCGCCGAGCGAACCGCCCTGAAATATAACTGCAGCGCCTATGATGATTACCGCCGGCTTATAATACAAAATCAGTTCGATTGTCTGTTGGTCGCCGCCGCCATCCACACCTGCGACGAATACGTCAAAATGGCGGTAAAAAAGAAAACCAATATACTCAAGCTCGCCCCGCTGGCGAGGAATTTTCAGGAAGCCGCGGAATTGGCCCGTCTTGCCGAGGATGAAAATGTAAAATTCGCAGTCGCGAATCCCGGACGTTTCGCCCGAAGTTTTACAGCCCTGCGGGAGTTTCTGCAGCAAAACCAAACCGAGCAATTCTTCTTCACAACCGCCTTCTGCGCCCTCGGCGGCGAGGGTCTCGGCGACTGGCAAACCGACCCGAAACTGGCCGGCGGCGGAGTGCTGCTGCGCAACTGTTACCAGATAATCGACCAGATAGTCTGGAACCTCGCCACGCCCCAGACGGTCTACTGCCTGAATACCAACACCGCCGGCGACCGACAGCAGCGGTCGTATTTAACAGAGGATACCGCCGTTGTTACAATGAAATTTACAGACTCCTTCTTCGGCAATCTGACCGCGAGCAGTAAGGTCTTTGGCAAAGAGCAGGAAATCCTGAAGCTCTACGGCAAAGATAAAATTCTGACGGCGAGCAACGCTCAATTTGTTATCAGCGACGGCGCCGAACAGACAAGCGAGAAATCAGAATACGACAACGATGAATTTAGCCGGCATACGGCGCTGCTGAAAAACTTTGCCCTAAGTATATTATCGCCCGATAAAAATAAGCTTTGCAGCAGCGCAAGGGAGAACCTTAGCAATATGGCCGTAATCGAAGCCGCCTATCTTTCGGCCCGAACGGGTATGCCGGAGGAGCCCGGGAAAATCCTGAAAATGGCACATGCCGACCCGGCGAATATTCGGCTGACATAGCAACAAATAAGAAAATAAGCATTTGACAAATAACACAATAAGTAATAATTTATACCTGTAAATCGCTAACCGTATTGATGTCTATTATTTGGAGATCCTGGCATGGAAGAAGGTACTAAAAAAATAGTTATGATCGTAATTATTGTGGTATGCTTAATCACAGCCGGCACAATATATTATAAGACCAGCGGCTCTGGTGGTGGAGGTACCACCATCAAAAGCGGCGAGGCTACCGTTACAGTGAAGTGTAAAAGCTGTGGAAACGAATGGCAAGTTGACAAGAAAGAATACATCGACGTTATTAACCTTAACGGGGGCCGCGTAGGAGTTGTTTGTCCCAAGTGCAACAAGCCAGCCGGCTACGAGAAAAACTAAATGTGAAAAACGTGGGTTAGTTTTCCCGCAATTTCACAGATAGATGCTATGAATACAGCCATAGCAAAACTCTGCGGTTTTAGTACCGTAGATTTTTAACCTGCTTCGGCTAAATACGCTGAAGAGGTTGTTTTTGTCGCATTCAGCCACGGGTTTTTGCCCGTGGCTTTTTTTTCTTCCGCATAGCAAATGCACTGCACAGCGCCAATTGCGAAGCCAGGCAATCATTACTTCAGCCTTACGGCTTCTTACTTAACAAAAACCCGGATGATTTATATAATTTCTATCTGAAAATTCAACTTGTATCTCCATAAGGAACGGTTTATTTTACACGGCAGTAAAAGCTATGGCTATAACAGAGCTAAAATCTTGTCCGGGATGCGATCAAAAGAACAAGTGCCGGGAAACCTATCAGCAGTTGGATAAAGCTCAGGGGCCATCTATTGCCTTGGATTCTGCGGTCGCTTTCCTGCTGCCTCTGTTAATTTTTATCGCCTCTTTAGGAATTTTTGACGGAATTTTAGCAGGGACAATAGAGCTAAAGAACCTGCGAATAGCCATCAGCTTCCTGCTGGCTTTGTTCGTAACTTTCGCGGCGATGTTGATTATAAAACTAATAAGCAAACGCCTTGGTAAAAACAAATAATACCGAATAATATGAAGACCGATATCAAAAGCAGATTTTCTTTTCCAGGCGGGACGCATCCGCCCCAAAACAAAAACCTCACGTCCGAAAGCCCGATACAGCCGGGCTCTGCCGTAAAGCAGGTCGCGATAATGCTCAGCCAGCATACAGGAGCTGCCTGCAGGCCAACGGTAAAAAAAGCGGACACAGTCCAAGCGGGACAGAAAATTGGAGACAGTGACTCATTCGTCTCTGCTCCGGTTCATTCGCCTGTCAACGGCAAAGTAAAGGAAATCTCCCTCCAGTCGCATGCGGTTCTCGGGCGAAGCATGGCGATAGTCATCGAAGCCGACGCTGAAAATAATCCGCCCAAAGAGCCAGCCTGCGATAAATTTACAAGCAGCTTCGATGCGGAAAAATACTCGGTCGAACAAATATGCGCCGCCATACGCGATGGAGGCCTTGTCGGTATGGGCGGCGCCGGATTTCCAACCAGTGTAAAAGTAGAGCCGAATCCGAAACTGCCAAAAGAAACCTTGATTATCAACGGCTGTGAGTGCGAACCTTATATCACCTGTGATTACCGGATTATGCTTGAGTGGACACATCAGATTATCGCGGGAGTCAAACTCGCCAAAAAGGTAACTGGCTGCAAAAAGGTTTTCATCGCTATCGAAGACAACAAACCACAGGCAATCGAGACCCTCAGCCAAGTCCTTAGAAACGACGATATCGAGGTCGTTGTGGTCAAGACAAAATACCCGCAAGGCGGCGAAAGACAACTCATAAAGGCTGTCCTGAACAAAACCGTTCGCACAGGCGGCATCCCTCCTATGATTGGTGTAGTAGTGCTGAATGTGGCTACCGCGGCAGCGATAGCGGAAGCCGTCGTCTGCGGTCAGCCGTTAACACATAGAGTCGTAACGGTTACAGGCGAAGCAATCGCCAACCCGGGCAATTACTACACCGCGATAGGGACAACCATCGGAGAGCTTGTCGAATTCTGCGGAGGAATTACACAAAAGGCGGCAAAAGTCATCCTTGGCGGCCCAATGATGGGAATAGCAGCGGCGGATTTGACAACACCCATTACAAAGACAACCGGAGCCATAACCATATTAACAAAACAACAAATCGGAGACGCCAAATTCACCGGTCGCCAGACCGCTTGTATCCGCTGCGGCAGATGTGTGGAGGCTTGTCCCGAAAACCTGGTCCCGACTACGATAGCCCACGCCGTCAAAAATAATCTTCTGGACGTGGCAAAAAACTACTACCTTACCGCGTGTATCGAGTGCGGCTGCTGCAGCTATGTCTGCCCGGCTAATATAGAACTAACAGGATATATCAAAACAGGAAAGATACTGCTCGCAAAACAAGAAAAAAGAATGCCCGCCTAATTTCGCGGACGTGACAATACGAGATACGAGAATATGTTTAAAAATATAACTGTTTCACATGCACCGCACATCAGCGAACGGCTTTCTACCCGCATGGTGATGTTAGATGTCATAATCGCCCTGGCCCCCGCTATGATAGCAGCCGGTTATTACTTCCGCATCCACGCAGCAGTCCTTATCGCGACGTGCGTTATATCAGCGGTCGCAACAGAATGGCTGTGTAATGTTATCAGAAAAAAGCCGAACTCCATCGGTGACTTCAGCGCGGTAATTACAGGCATCATCCTCGCCTTATCGGTGCCGCCGATTCTGCCTGTATGGGCGGCGATAATCGGAAGTGTGTTCGCAATTGCAATCGGAAAAATGGTCTTCGGAGGACTGGGCGCCAACATATTCAACCCCGCGATGGTCGGCAGAGCATTTCTGACCGCATCCTTCGGCATGCTTATGACGACGTGGACGGTCCCGGCCACGATTGACCCCTTTATGTCGGTTATATCCGCAGAAAACAAAGTCGATGCGAGAACACAAGCCACCCCGTTAGCATTGAGCAAAGAAGCTGTAAAAACCAAGCAAGGAGCCGATACCGTAAATTCTCAGCTCGAAGCGATGTTCGAAGGCGAGGTCGGCGGTTGTCTCGGCGAAACAAGCGCATTGGCGCTGCTGCTCGGCGGGGCGTATCTGCTGATAAGGCGCACAATCACTCTGCATATCCCGCTGGCGGTAATAACGTCGGCGTCGGTTTTTGCCGCGATTATGTGCCTTATCAATAAAGAAGCCTATATTTCACCGCTGAGCCATTTGTTTAGCGGCGGCCTGCTAATCGGCGCGTTTTTCATCGCAACCGACCCTGTCACAGCGCCGTTGTCGAAAAAAGGTATGTGGATTTTCGGAATAGGCGTAGGGACAATAACGATGCTTATAAGAGTTTTCGGCGAATATCCTGAAGGCGTGATGTATTCCATTCTGCTGATGAATGGCGTGACGCCCCTCATCGACAGACTCTGCAAACCTATCCCGGCAGGAGGAAAACCGAATGTCTAAGATAAAACATTTTATCGAACAAAGCTGGCTGCTGCTTGTTACGTCGTTTCTCTTCGGGCTTTTAATAGCAGTGGCGGATTCCGCATGGTCAACCAAGATTGAACAGAATAAAACTGAGAAGCTTCGTATGCTGATGGCCAACCTTATCAGCGATGCCAACTCCTTCGACATCGCGATAAAAGATGCGGAAGTCCCCAGCGACAAGAGGCTGGTAAAAACAGATATTTACAAGGCCCTCGACAAGCAGGGTAATTGTGCCGGCTTTGCATTCGTCGCGGTCGGGGCAGGGTTCGCGGACAAAATTGAATTAGTTGTGGCGACCGACGCTCGGTGCGAGAAACTGCTTGGCTTTAGCGTGCTGTCGAGCAATGAGACACCGGGCTTTGGAAGCAGGATGAAGGACGATAGTTTCAGCAACCAGTTCAAAAACGCTCCTGTAGGAGAACTTTCTCTTGTGAAAATCGGCGATGCCGGCAAAATTGACAACGAAATAGTCGCCATCAGCGGAGCGACTGTTACCAGCACCGCCGTGATAAATATTTTCAATAAGTCTGTCATAAGCGTAAAAGAGCAACTGCAAAAAAAAGGATTGCTAACCAAAGATGGCGGTTGAAAATTCCGGAAAAGTTAATTATTTGGATGCGCTTACCGCAGGCTTGTGGCGGGAAAATCCCACGTTTCGCCTGCTGATTGGTATGTGCCCGCCTCTTGCCGTAACGACCGCTGTCAAACCTGCGCTGACTATGGGGCTAAGCGTTATCTTTGTGATGGTCTGCAGCAACATCGCCATTAGTTTGATGCGTAATCTGCTCAAGCCGCATCTGCGAATAATTATGTTTACCCTGTCTATAGCAACATTTGTTACCATTTGCGACATTTATCTGCGGGCCTTTCAGCCGGTAATGAGCAAAATACTTGGCGCTTATGTGCCTTTGATTATCGTCAATTGTCTTATCATTTTCCGCGCCGAGGCCTGCGCAAGTAAAACTAATGTTTGCGCAAGCATTCTCGACGCGCTTGGCAGCGGCGTCGGTTTTACAATAGCCCTGTGCATAATCGCAGGTATTCGTGAAATTCTCGCATCCGGCACCTTTGCAGGTGTCGCCGTTATGCCTCGCGGCTTTGTGCCGTGGGCCGTGCTAAGTATGCCGGCCGGGGCATTCATTACACTGGGACTGCTGTTGGGTCTTGTGAGCCTGCTGACCAGAAAGCGGCGATAGCCGTCCTGTGGAAGGAGAAACTGATATGGATAGAGTATATATTTTGATAATGGGTTTTCTGTCGGTTGTTATCGTCAATAACTTTGTCTTTACAAAGTTCCTCGGCACCTGCCCTTATCTGGGTGTTTCCGGCCGGCTCGATACCGCGTTCGGAATGGGATTGGCGGTAACATTTGTTACCGCATTGAGCGGCATTACGACCTGGCTGATTGACTTTTATGTCCTTGTGCCGCTCGGTCTGGAAATAACGCGATACATTTGCTACATAGTTGTCATCGCTGGAATGGTGCAGCTTGTTGAAATGTATGTAAAAAAATTCTTTCCGCCGCTATATAAGAGCTTCGGCATATTTCTGCCGCTGATAAGCACCAACTGCGTTATCCTCGGGCTGTGTCTTTTCATAAATATCTGGGGTACGGATAACCTTCTGGAAGTAGCGGTTCTAAGCACCGGCACAGGTGTTGGATTCGCGGTTGCTATCTGCATCATGGCAGCCATTCGTGAGAACCTGATACTGGCTGATGTCCCTGAAAGTTTCAAAGGCGCTCCCATAACGCTGATTACCGCGGGGCTTCTAACGCTGGCGTTTATGGGCTTTACAGGAATGATAAAATGATTTTAGCTGATATAATTTCGCTTTGGAATAGTTCATGGCCGGCAGGAGTTACAATGCTCGTGTTGGGTTTAGGCTTTGCCATAATTCTGCTGATTGCCAATGAAAAACTCAAGGTTCAGCAGGACGAAAGAGTTGAAAAAATCCTCGCGGCCCTGCCCAACATCAATTGCGGTTCCTGCGGCTTCGCGGGTTGCCAGGAATATGCAAAAGCCGTGGTCGCTGACCCGACTTTATTAGGCAGATGTTTTCCGGGCGGCCAAAAAACCATGCACGATGTTGCGGCGGTACTGAATCTGCAAATTAGCAACTCGAACGCTCCCAAAAGACCCATTGTTCATTGCCATGCCCACTCCGACGACAAAACTTATTACGCAAAATACCGGGGCATACCGACGTGCACATCCGCAAACGCATTAGTCAATGTGCAGGCGTGCAAATTCGGTTGTCTCGGTTACGGCGATTGCGCCGCGGCGTGCAAGTTCGACGCTCTGGATGTTATTGATGGCCCTGCAACGGTCAACTATAAAAAATGCACCGGCTGCGGCGCATGCTCCAAGGCCTGCCCGCGTAATCTGATTGAAATGGTACCCTTCGCCCATGAAAATATGATGACCGTCGCATGCAAAAACAAAGAGAACGGCAAAACAACACGCTCAATATGCAAAGTCGGCTGCATCGGTTGCGGCCTGTGCGCCAAACAAACGGACATATTTACGGTCGAAGATAATTTAGCTCGATTGGATTACAGTAAATATCAGCCCAACGGACAAACCGAAACCGCTATGAACAAATGCCCGACAGGCGTAATTGTCTTCCGGGGCCCAACCGCCCCGCCGCCCCGTCAGCAGGGCCAAAAACCCGCCGCGGTAACAGCTTAATTTACTCGATAAATTTTTCTGCGCCGCTTGTCTTGATGAGTTTATACTCTGGCGCCGAAGTTATTAAAATAGCCTCGGCTTGCGGTAGTGACTCGATTAAAGCAAGACCTTTTTCCTGACCCATTACGGCTACTGCCGTTGATAAGCCATCCGCATCGGTCGCACTGGGACAAATAATGGTAATACTCGCTAAACTCTCGCTGCTGTGCCCGCTTGCGGGATTAACTATGTGGCTGTATCTTTTCCCCCCTATCGTAACGAACCGCCGATAATGCCCGCTCGTGGAAACCGCTGCCTCCGTCAAATGCAAAACTAACAAAGGCATGCCGGTATCGAGACCATCTTCTACTTTATTAGGATCCTGCAGACCGACTCGCCAGTTCTTTTGACCCGCCGACGGCAAACCAAAGCACCGAATCTCACCGCCAATATCAACCATTCCGCCCGCCGCCCCGCCATTTCGCATCGCCTCAACAGCCTTATCAATCGCGTATCCTTTTGCTATCCCGCCCAAATCCACCCTCATACCCTCTGCCGCAAACCGCACGCTCGTCTCATTCGCATCCAGTATAAGTTTATCATATCCAACCCGCGAATGTACCTGCTGCAGTTCAGCTTCAGTAGGAAGAGAATTCGCTTCCTCCGCCGAATGCCAGAGGTCAACCAAAGGCCCGACCGTGACATCGAACACACCGCCGCTGAGTTTGCTGAACTCGATACTTCTTTGTATGACCTCATAAGTCGATTTACTGACCTTCACCGCATGCCCGAACCCGTCACGGTTCAATTCGCTTACCTCCGAATCGCTTTTGTAACGGCTCATCAACTCGTCAATCTTTTTGACCTCCGCCAATCCGGCTTCAACGCACCTCTCCGCCGTATCCGAATCCACCGCGACAGCGACAATCCTCACAAACGTCCCCATAACCTCTTTGTAGCCGCTTTCGGCATCGACCGTCGCCGCAGGCCTCGCTACAATTAAAAAATAACCGGCTGCGATTAGAATTACGCCGAAAATCGCCCCGAACAAAATTTTAAGATTTTCTCTGCTCATTCAGATTACGCCCTACTTTATATATAAAACACAGCTTTAATTATAATCGGTTAATTGTATAATATCGCAATGAATAAAAAAGAAATAAAACTGCTGAATGACCAGATAAATAGATCCTTCTTACCGTATGTTCGCGGCCCAAGCCGATACATCGGCGGCGAAATAAACCAAATCAAAAAAGACCTCCGCAATTCGCTCCTGACGTTAGCGTTATGCTTCCCCGATACCTACGAAGTTGGAATGAGCAATACCGGCATGGCGATAATATATGACATCCTGAATAATCTTGAAGGCGTGGCCGCCGAGCGGGTCTTCGCACCCTGGCTCGACGCGGAAAAAATCCTCCGTGATAAAAAAATCCCCCTGTTCAGTCTCGAATCCAAAGCATCGCTGGCAAGTTTTGATATTGTCGGCTTCAGTCTTACCAACGAGCTTTGCTATACCAACGTGCTTAATATACTCGACCTCGGCGGCATCAATATCCGAAGCGCCGACCGCAGCGAGAACGACCCTCTGATAATTGCCGGCGGCGGCATGGCTAACTGCTGCGAGCCGATGGCCGATTTCATAGACCTGTTTGTGCTTGGCGAAGGCGAAGAAGCCGTCGCGGAACTGGCCGAACTCGTAAAATCCGAAAAACTAATCGGAACCCTGAAAAAAGACATCCTGATAAAAGCCGCCCAAAAATTCCAATGGGCTTATGTCCCCACTGTTTATAATTCAAAACTCAACACTCAAAACTCAAAACTAATCAGCGCCGTCGTTAAAGATTTCGAAAACGCCCCCGCCCCGCTCAAACCGATAGTCCCCTTCGCTGAGATCGTTCACGAACGAGTCAGTGTTGAGATTATGCGGGGCTGCCCCGGCAGGTGTTGCTTCTGCCAGGCCAGCTTCTGCAGAAGGCCCATCCGCTACCGCAGCGTTGAAAAAATAATAGAAATCGCAAGGGCCTCTTGCCGCGCCACCGGATTCGACACGATAGGTCTGCTTAGTTTATCAACCGCCGACTACCCGGAAATCGAAGAACTGATAACAAAATTGAACGAGTATTTCCAGGATAAGCATATCGGGCTTTCCGTGCCGAGCCTGCGCGTTGACAGTCAGTTAAAAATGCTCCCGGAACTGGTAACCTCAGTAAGAAAAAGCGGAATGACAATCGCCGTTGAAGCCGCCGGTGAAAAATTAAGAGAGATTATCAATAAACCTCTGAAAGACGAAGATTTGTTCGCCGCTGCCGAATCTGCTTACAAAGCAGGCTGGCAGAAGCTGAAACTGTATTTCATGGTGGGCCTGCCGGGCGAAACAGAAGAAGACATAAAAAATATTGTAGACCTTTCACTTCGATTAGCCAATCTACGAAGACAAATCGATGGAAGACCGGGCCAAATCAATGTTACCATAAGTTGGCTCGTCCCCAAGCCGCACACGCCCTTCGGCTGGCTGGCACAAAAACCTTTAGTCTACTTCGAGCAGGCAAAAAAATTGATACTCGACGAGAAAAGAAACCTCCGCGCGAAAATGGTGCAGTTTAAGTTCCACGACATAGAGCGCAGCGTCCTCGAATCGGCAATCGGCCGGGGCGATAGAAAATTGTCCAACGTCATCGAACAGGCATGGAAAAACGGGGCAAAATTCGATTTATGGGATGAATGTTTCGACCTCGCTTTATGGCAGTCAGCCTTTGAAAAATTCGGCCTCGACTTAAATCAGCTTGCGACAAGAAAATTCCAGCCCGATGAAATCCTACCATGGGAACATCTCGGCGGCCCGGACAAAAAGTACCTGCTTACCCACTTAAATAAAACTTCGAGCGTCTAACTCTTCTCTTTTTTCATTTCAGACGGCAAATCCATTCCAACCTGGCCCTTTGACTTTTTGAAATCCACGATAATCTTAACCGCATCCTCCGGCTTATCCACCATCGTGAACACTTTCAACTCTTCCGGCGAAATATAGTGGTGCTCATTGAGCATCTTTTCCTTAATCCATGCAATTAACCCCTCCCAATAATCGCTGCACATCAAAATCACGGGGAACGACGCCTGCCTCAGGGTCTGAATTAAAACAAACGCCTCAGTAAATTCGTCCATAGTCCCGAATCCGCCGGGGAAAACTATAAAGCCGTGTGCGTATTTGAGGAACATCACCTTCCGGCAGAAAAAGTATTTAAAGTGCAGCGACAAATTCTGGTATTCGTTTGGTACCTGCTCTTTCGGCATTTCGATATTCAGACCGATGCTTTTTCCGCCCGCATCCGCAGCCCCCTTATTAGCTGCCTCCATTATCCCCCCGCCGCCGCCGGTTATCACCGCAAAGCCGGCCCTGGCTATCTGCGAAGCTGTTTCCCTCGCAAGCTGGTAATATCGGCTATTCTGCTCTGTACGGGCCGAACCGAAAATCGATACCGCGGGCCCAACCGCGGCAAGCTCGTCAAATCCTTCCACAAACTCCGCCATTATTCTAAATATCCGCCACAGGTCCCTTACCGGGCTTTCAGTAATCTCCATCATAAAAAAAAACCTTTCAACTTCTACCGCGGAGCACGCCGAGTTTGCAGAGCTTTTTAAGACTGTCATTCCTGCGGAAGCAGGAATCCATCTTCTCTTTCTTCTCTGCGGTCTCTGCGCTCTCCGCGGTTAATCCTTCTTTATCAAAAAACTTCACCACAGAGCCGGTTTGTTCGCAGCGGGACAATATCCGGCAATCCCGCAACTCTCACAATCAGGCTTACGCGCCTTGCAAATACTTCTTCCGTGAAAAATCAGCAAATGACTAAACATCGTCCAGCTCTTCCTTGGTATTATCTCGGCTAAATCAAATTCCAACTTTACGGGGTCGCTGTTTTCAGAAAGCCCCAGCCGCAGGCTAAGCCGGATAACGTGCGTATCGCACGCTATCCCCGGAACCCCAAATGCGTTACCAAGCACGACATTTGCCGTCTTCCTGCCCACGCCCGGAAGTGTTACAAGCTCCTCCATTGTTTTGGGCACTTTGCCGCCGAACCGCTCGATTATATCCCTGCAGGCACCTTTAATATTGACAGCCTTATTATGATAAAAGCCGGTGCTCTTAATGGCCGACTCAATTTCCTTTACATCAGCCTTCACCCAGTCCGAAGCCGATTTGTATTTCTTAAATACCGTTTCTGTCACTATATTGACCCGCACATCCGTGCACTGGGCCGACATAATCGTCGCTATCAAAAGCTCCAAAGGATTCTTAAAGTTAAGCGCAATTTTGGCATCCGGGTACATCTTCTTCAGTATGGGCAAAATCTTCCTGCCCCTCCCCGCCGCCTCAGCTTTATCGACTTGTGGTGAGCTTGCCTGCCCTGAGCCTGCCGAAGGGGTCGAACCCACTGTCATCTTTGCTTTTTTTGCCGCTGCTTTTTTGGCCATAGGATTGTTTTCTCAGGGCATTTTTTCCAAAAGCGCCTTCAACTCATCACCGAAGGTCTTGTCGCGCCACTTGACCGGCTCTTTCTCACCCGGAACAAACAGCATACTGACCGGCACACCTGGTTCATTATATATATCTTTAAGCGCTTTTGTCGCGGGATAATCTCTTGCCGTCGTATCGGCCTTTATGGCGACAACCCCTTTTTGTTTTATCAATTCCGCGACGTCTTTTCGCTGGTAAACCAGTTTCTCCACGGCTTTGCAGCTCAAACACCAGTCAGCCGTGAACTTAATAAGAACAGGTTTATTTTCAGCAAGTGATTTTTCTATAAGCTCGGCATCGTATTTCTGCCAATCTATTAGTGTCACTGGAGCAGATAACAGCCAGAAACCTGCACCGATGGCAAGCAGTATCGCGATTGCCCGAACAACTATCTTGTTTAAAGTTTTAGAATCAAAACTTACCCATCCCCCCCACATCCATACGCAAAATGAAAGAATAACTGAATAAAAGAGCAACCCTGACCTGCGTCCCTCCGGCACTATCGTTATCATCCAGACAGCGATACCAAGCAGAATAAAACCAACCGTCTTTTTGAAAATGTCCATCCATTTGCCGGGCTTGGGTAAATTATCGAGCAGGCCCGGAATCGAAGCAAGAATTACGTATGGCGCAGCCATACCTATACCTATAACCATAATCGCAACAGTAGCCAACGGCAAAGGCTGCGCCTGCGCCCACGCAAAAGCCGCAGCTAATATCCCGAAACTGCAAGGCGTGCTCAATACCGCCGCCAGAAAACCCATCCCTGTTGTACCCGCATAGCCGCTGCTGGTTTTGCCTGATACGGAAGCAGGCAGAACAAAACTAAAAACATCGAACATAAACAAGGCCAATACAATCAGCACCATCGCCAATACCGTAATAAACATTGGCTCGCGCAACTGGTCGCCCCATTGCAAAGCCCTGCCGTAAGCAACGTGAAGAACGATATTGGCAATCGCCAGACACGCGAAAAACAATAATATCCCGGCGCCAAAAGAAAGCCCCATAGCCAGCTTCGTGCCTTTTCCTGTCTTAGCCTGTTGCACGATTCGCAACACCACCAAAGGCAGCACTGGCCAGACGCACGGCATAATATTCAGCGACAATCCCGCCAAAAACGCCAGACCAAGAGCAAACCACATCGAATAACTTAGTGCTAACTTGTCATTCCCGCGAAAGCGGGAATCCACTTCATCTTTTGTTGCTGCTGCCTTTGTCAAATCCGGCAGAACGAATTTAGCGTCACCCATTGGCAAATCAGCTATTTTTATTTCTATACTCAATTCGCCAAAATCCGGAACGCGACATTGAACATCCGAGCATACCGCCCCTTCAATGCCAATCTTAACGACGGCATCTATCGGTTTGCCGCCTTTTAAATCAAGCTCAGAGATGCTAAAAGGCAAAAACACAGTAAATTCACCGCTGAATACCTCGAGTTTTTCGTTTAACGTCTTGTCGAAATACGAATGCGGCGGAGGAAATATCGGCTCTGAAAAACTTATGAAATCTTCTTTTGCGGACGGTTTGAGTTTAAGATTCACTCCTCCCGGCGCCGTCTCCGCGGACGCATAGAAGTGCCAGTCCTTTTTCAGCTCGAAATGAACCGCCAGAGCAGATTTACCGCCCGACTCAACCGTATCATGCTGCCTCTCAACAGAAATGGTAACAACATCGCTCTTAATAACACTGCCCGCAGGCGGCGCAGCAATACCACCCGCGGCAAAAATCAAAATTATACACAAAATAACAGCAGCTTTTTCTCGCATTTTTTCTCTGCGGGCTTAGCGGTCTCTCCGTAAGGAGTCCCGAGGACTGCGGTAAAATTTGCCCTCGTCTTTTTACTTTTTCACGACTGTTCTTCTTGTCCCTTATCCTCAGGGTTCGGCTGTTCACTCTTGGCCTGCTCGGCAGCCAACAGGCCGGAAACCGTAGGCTTGTTTAATTCGCCGCCCTCCAGAATCAACCTGACTTCATCACCGTCAAGAGTTTCGTATTTCAGCAGGGTCTCCGCTATTTTTTCAAGCTTATCTTTATTTGCTTCTATCAGTTCCTTTGCTTTTTTGTAAGCCTGGTCAATAAGCCTTTTCACCTCACTATCAATTTCCTCAGCCGTCTTCTCCGAATACTCCCTCTCACTCGGCATTATATACACCATGTCCCTAAGCCCCGAATCCGGCTCGTAGCTGATTGGGCCGAGTTTTTCGCTCATCCCCCACGTCAAAATCATCTGCCTTGCGATATTGGTTGCCTGCTGAATATCAGCCTGTGCCCCGCTGGATATATCATCACAGAAAAGCTCTTCCGCAATGCGGCCGCCGAAGCACACCTGCAAAAGCGACATACAATATCTTTTCGTATAATGCAGACGGTCTTTTTCCGGAAGCGCGAAAGTCGCCCCGCCGTAAGGCCCGCGAGGTATAATGCTGACTTTATGCAGAGGGTCTGCGTCTTTCAGCATCGATTGAACGAACGCATGTCCCGCCTCATGGTAAGCGGTAATTTTCTTGTCATCCTCATCGATAACTCTGCTCTTTCTGGCCCTTCCCCATCGGACCTTGTCACGTGCCTCTTCCAAATCGGCCGTCTCGACATAATCCTTGTTGGCCATAGTCGCTGCCAGCGCCGCCTCGTTAATAATAGCAGCCAGGTCCGCACCGCTGAACATCGGCGTCCCCCTCGCTAATCTCTCCAGGTTGGCGCCGGGAGCCAGTTTAATCTTCTTAACGTGAACGCTGAGGATTTCAAGCCGGCCCTTCAAATCCGGCAGAGGCACTGATATTTGTCTGTCGAATCTCCCGGGCCGAGTCAACGCATGGTCCAAAATATCACCGCGGTTTGTCGCCGCTATTACTATCACCTGGTCATCCGTATCGAATCCGTCCATCTCAACCAATATCGCGTTTAGCGTCTGTTCACGTTCGTCGTGTCCGCCCCCTGCGTAGCCTGCTCCTCGCTTCCGCCCGATAGCGTCAACTTCATCAAGAAAAATTATACAGGGCGAATTTTCTTTGGCTTGATTGAACAGGTCTCGTACCCTTGACGCCCCGACTCCAACGAACATCTCAACGAAATCGCTGCCGGATATACTGAAAAACGGAACTTCTGCCTCGCCCGCTATCGCTTTGGCGAGCAGTGTCTTGCCGCAGCCGGGCGGCCCAACAAGTAAAACGCCGCGGGGAATGCGCCCGCCAAGACGTTGAAATTTCTTCGGATTCTTCAAAAACTCGATTATCTCTGCTACTTCTTCCTTTGCTTCTTCTACGCCGGCGACATCCTTAAACGTTATCTGTACCCGGTCCTTGTCTTTGCCTTGTAGTCGGTGCCTGCTTCTGCCGAACGACATAAGCATCCCGCCCGCTCCGTTGCGAAGATTACGAGCAAACAAAAAGTAAAAAATCCCAACCATAAAAAGTATCGGCAATACCAGCCCCGCCAGGTTCCATATCCACGTGCGAGGCGGCTCACTGTTAATCTTTATGGTGCTGTTTTTCTCTAACAACTCCCCAAGCTGTTTCCCCTGCACTTCAGGCTTATAATAAACTACAAAAGACTCCTTGCCTTTGTCCCCCTGACTGGTAAGGCCCTGCTCATTTAATTTGCCCACTATCTCCGTGTCTTTTATGACAAAACTCTCGATGTAATTACTCTTAACATAACTGACAAATTCATCCCAGCTGACTTCCTCGATACTCTGCCACTGCTGCAGCAGCATCATTCCCGTAAATATCACTACTCCAAGTATCAGGTAGCTGAAAGGCCCGTGTTTATAGCCCGGCAGCGGAGACTTTTTGCCCGGCCCGCCTTGTGGATCGCGACGCGGCCGAGATGATTTCTTGTTTTGATTTTTAGCCATAATTTATATCTCGTTTCTATTGACGCAACTCATCAGTAACAATGCCCAATCTCACCATTCTTTTTCCATTAGTTCTACGATTTTCTGTGCCAGATTGTTTGCCGCAAGAGTTGACCCGTAACGAAAGCCCTGCTCCTGCCATTCGGAATAGCTACCCGATGCGCTGACTGACTTGTTGTCTATCAGCAACTCTCCCGTTTTCAGATTTTTCCAGTTAACCACGACTCGCAGTTCCGCTTCTTTCTCCATGGCCCTGCCCGTCTGCCGTTCGTAGCTGAGCCGCGTTTCGCTCGCCGACGCTATATGCCCGCTTAGTATCGTATCAGCACGGTCTCTGCTCGAAACTATCTTATAGGGCGTCTCCGCCTCGATGCGCTTCGCTAACGCATCGGTCAGCTCGTATTCCACTCCGCGCCGAAAGCTCTTGTTGTCGAACATCTCCACGTAAACACTGCTCACATCCGCCGGAAACAGCGACTTGTTGGAGTACCCGCCCGTTTTCGAGCATCCGCAAAAAACCGCAGGAAATGCCGCGACAAATGAGCCGACGAAAATTACAAAAGCCATTTTTCGATTTTGTTTACGATTTTCTCTTTCCATTTGATTTCCTTCTTGGCGCTTGATTGTCCCTCACTCATCGCCTTTTTTGCCATCCCGGCCGCAGTGCTCTCTGGCCAGCCGTTCACCACCATTTGATAATAAAGTTTGGCCGACTGTTCATTGCCGGTTTTACGATAATACTCTCCCGTACTAAATTCCTTATAAGCTATTCGCTCATCAATCTCGCTCACTGTTTCACCGACGCTGATCTTCTCGGCATCTTCGGGATACCGCAATTGGAAATTCTCGTAATAGCTCTTGGCGCTAACCAGCCCGCTTCCATCATACTTCGGCCCTCTATACCCGGATAACTTGCATCGCGCCATACTCAGCAGCGCATCTTCACCGGGCTGTCCGTTCGGCCACCGTGACGATATTTCCGACCACTTCTGATACGCCTCGTTAAACTTCCCTCTCCTCTCATAACATTGAGCCACCGCCACTGCCGCGTTTAACCCAATCGGCGCGTCCCCTGCCTGGTCACTAATCTTTTCCATAACCTTAATGCCCTCGGCGTACCCGCTCATCTTGATTACACCGAGTACCGTTTTCTTTTGTCCGCCCAAATAAGCCGTTGCTATGGCAAACTTCCTGTCCAAAGCCGCCGCGTAAAGTTCGCTCGTGGGAAATTTATCCAAAAACTTATCGTAGCTCCTGATGGCCTTGGTGAATTTCCCCCTCGAATACAATATCTCCGCCTTGAGAAATGCATCCAACTCAGGCCCCGCGGCTTCCGGAAAGTCTTTCTTAAGTTTATTTACCGCCTTGCGAACCGCTGTGGTCTCTCCCATATTGACCAGCTTTTTTATCTCAGCCACCTCCAGCGGATATTTATCCTCCGCTGAAACCGTCTTCCATTTCCCCTCGTCGCCCAGCCGCCACGTTTCCGCCGAGAATATCGACGAACCCAACAACCCTGTTACCGCCGCCAACATTATTAACTGCGTTTTGTGTTTTAGCATAATCCCTTGCCCTATTCAGTTAATCAATTATCAATAGCCGTGTATTATACACGCTCTTGCCGCTATTGCAAACCTGCAACTTAAAATATACTATCGTCCATTCCCGCCCCTTTTTGTTGAAAAAACCGCCCCGCACCTCACCGACAACCGTTTACAAATTCGCTTTTCCTTTTCCCATTCTTACTTTACAATCAGCCTATGCTCTATCTCTGGTCAACAATACTGATTCTCCTCAACGCCTTTTGGCTCATTCTGGTTCCCTTCTCGCTGCCGGGCAATTGGCTTATCATCATAACAACCGCCCTGTTCGCATGGTGGCACGCCGAAGAAAAGATGTTCTCTGTTTATACGCTGATTATCATAACAGTACTGGCTATCCTCGGCGAATTGATTGAATTTTTCAGCGGTGTGGTCGGTGCGAAAAAAGCCGGCGCACGCTTCAGAGGCTCACTCGGAGCCATTATCGGTGCTATAACAGGCGCCATTATCGGCACCTTCTTAATTCCCATACCCCTGCTCGGCACACTCCTCGGCTCTTGCGCCGGCGCTGCTATCCTCGCCTGCCTTTTTGAAGTCACTGGCGGACGCAAACTCGAAGATACCGTTTCTTTAAGCTTCGGTGCAGGCCTTGGGGTATTTTTAGGCACCTCCGCCAAAATCACAATTGGCCTGTTAATTTGGCTCATCGTCGCCGTCGCCGCCTTCTGCCCATAAAAATCGGTTAGCCCCCGGACCTGTGCCGGGGGTGTCTTTGTTTTCTTGTCCGGATCTGCGCCGGGGGGCAAACGCGAGGATTGCTTTTGTCCTTCCTGCGAAAGCAGGAATCCATTCTTTCTTATTGCGATCCCCACGTCTTCTTGTCTTGGCTCCTGCGTCTCCTGACGCAAATCGGGGCAGCGGGGAAGACAAGAGTGGGGGGGCAATCTCTATTTGTTGTCATTCCGCACTTGCCGGATAGCTGCCCTGCGCAATCACTTTTGTCATTCCGCACTTGATGCGGAATCCATATTTTTACCAATGACAAGCGTGCTGTTGCTGCCTTCTGCTCGGACACTGTTTCAATGTTCGCTACCGGCGAACCACTGTTCGTTTCCTCGTTCCGGCCTACGGCAGCAACAGCAAAATTAAAATCGCAACACGAAATTACTCCGCTGGATTCATTACTCTGCCCATAAATAATATGCTGCCCGAATGATTATCCCTGATAACAAAAATAAATGGATGGTCGGCATAGAAAATTGGTGAGGGGATATTAACAGTTCCATTTCCCGTCATCCCGACCGACTTGTCCGCCATAGCCGAAAGGCTATGGCGGACAGGAAGTCAAAAGCTTTAGTAAAAGCGGATTACCACACTAACTATTCTTGTTGCCCTTCCTGATAAAGCTGCAAAACCTCTTCAGCCGATAGCG
>Ga0315276_10001451_pt1 | contig 21271 bp, 22 predicted proteins | sample YL17G05_0_MG_FD_204542 | JGI IMG/M metagenome (GOLD analysis project Ga0315276, IMG submission 204542) | Sediment microbial communities from Yellowstone Lake, YNP, Wyoming, USA - YL17G05_0 | ecosystem: Environmental > Aquatic > Freshwater > Lake > Sediment | place: USA: Wyoming | collected... | reverse complement strand
GGCACCACGGGCATCGGTGCGACTTGATGCTCGAGTCCGACCTCCACGTGATGAAACGAGGCCGACATACTAAAGATCGCTAGTCCACCTTGCTTGGCCACGACCCGCCGCGTCGCGAAACTCTTGCCGGTGCGAATGAGGTCCACCTCGTAATACAGCGGCTGAGTCGCATTTCCAGCACGCAGAAAGTATGCGTGCAGCGAGTGGATCGACTTATCTGGTGCCACCGTTCGACTTGCGGCGATCAGCGCCTGACCAAGAACCTGCCCGCCAAAAAGAATATGAAAGCCTAGATCTAAACTCTGGCCTAGGTAGACCTGTTGTTCAAGCAGCTCAAGATCCAGAATTTTCAAAAGATTCTTAAGCGCTTCGGTCACAAAATGCCCCGCCGTAAAAAGATCAAATAATATTTGATACATTGTAATTATAAGTTATGCTTCGAGCAGTTCCAACATCACCGACTGCATGGAGCAGACTATGGATAGGTCCTCTAAGCCTAATCGACTTTTTGATATCATGGCAAATCAGGCGACGGCACGACCACTCCACGATTCCCTTGCGGCAAAAGTTGACGGACAGTGGCGCCTCTATTCAAGCCAACAGGTTGTCGAGATCGCCGACGACCTCAGCTTAGGCCTGATGAGCCTTGGCATCGGTCACGGCGACCGCGTGGCGATCATCGCCAACAACTGCCCGGAATGGACACTGGTTGACCTCGCCATCCTTCAGCTTGGCGCTGTGGTCGTGCCGGTCTATCCGACCGCGACCGCCGGCGACTATACCTACGTCCTCAATCACTCGGCGACCAAGGTTGCCTTTATTCTAGGCGCGCCGGTCCACGCTAAGTTCGCGGCGGTTAGAGATGAGTTGTCACACCTGACCCAGGTGTTCTCCTTTGACCAAGGATCAAGCACTGGTGGCATGCCGCACTGGAGCGAGCTTGCAGAGCGCGGCCAGCTCTTGCGGCAAAGTGGTAGAGCGGCGCTGGAGGCGGCAAAAGCTGCGGTCGCCTCGTCGGACTTAGCGACGCTGATCTACACCTCAGGCACGACCGGCAGGCCGAAGGGCGTCATGTTGAGCCACGGCAATATTCTCGCCAGTCTGCTATCCGTATCCGAGGTGATGCCACAGCATGGTCTTCGTCGTGCCTTGAGCTTTTTGCCACTCTCACACATCCTCGAGCGCAGCACTCTATACTTCTACCAATACAGAGGTGTCGGAGTTTATTTCGCCGAAAGCCTAGAGACGATCATCGCCAATTTGCGCGAAGTACGACCCCAGGTCATGGTGTCAGTCCCACGCCTGTTAGAAAAGCTCTACGAGCACTTCGTGACCAAAGTCAGCACGCACACGGGTGCAAAACGCCGCCTATGCGACTGGGCACTGGCCTTTGCGCAGGCTTACCATCCCGAAAAACGGCGCACGGACTATACGGTGCAACAGCTGAACCTGGCCAGGCGCCACGTGTTTCGCCATTGGTTAAACGACCTAGGCGGACAGATTTCCTTGGCCACCGTTGGCGGCTCAACGCTGCCCCCACACATCGGACGATTTTTCTGGGCCGCTGGCATCGAGGTCTTAGAGGGGTACGGCCTGACCGAAAACTCCCCAGTCATCACCTCGAATACCCCGGCCCAGCATCGCCTCGGAACCGTCGGAGTACCCTTACCTGGGATGAATGTTAGGATCCACCAGGAGCCAGACTTTCGCCCCGGGGAGGGCGAGATCCTAGTCAAGGCCCCGACCGTGATGCTTGGCTACTACCTCGATGAAGAGGCGACGGCCAACACCATCGACGCCGATGGCTGGCTACACACAGGAGACATCGGCATCTTTGAACAAGGAGGCTTCCTCAGGATCACCGACCGCAAAAAGGAGATGTTTAAAACGTCTGGCGGCAAATACATTGCGCCCTTGGCCCTCGAGAGTAAGTTCAAGGAATCCCCCTTTATCAACCAAATGTTGGTCGTCGGCGAAAACCGTAAATTCCCGGCGGCATTGATTGTCCCTGACTTCCCGTCCCTGCGCGAATGGTGCCGAGAGAATGCTATCGACTATTCAACTCACGAGGACATGACGCGTCATCCTGACGTTTTGAGCTTTTTCGCCGCCGAGATCCGTCGACTAAATCAGCACTTTGGTCACTGGGAGCAAATTAAGGAGTTTCGTCTGCTGGCGACAGAATGGTCGGTTGTCAGCGGCGAACTGACACCTAAACTAAGCTTAAAACGACGCATCATCACCGCTGGCCACGAGGACCTGATCAACAGCATTTATCGTTAACAAGCGGCCGCCTCTACTGGGAGCGGATGATGGTGCAGGATTCTGACTCTTCGTCGAAGGCGACCAGAGCTTCACCGGACTCAAGAAGGCGAAGGACTTGCTCGATCTTTGCCTCTAACGAAAACTCCTGTTCCCCGTAGTCGGTACCCTCGCGGGTCACGAAACTTTCGATCAGATTGCGCAGAGTCGGCGCTTCAAGCATGGTATGTGGGACAATCATTCAACCGCTCCTAGTGCACTAGACTGCTTCGTGATCACGGGCCCATATACAGCGGAACGTGTCACGGGCAATCAGCAGCTCCTCGTTGGTCGGGATGACGTAGACCGCCAGACGACTGGATGCGGTGCTGATCAATGCCTCACGCCCAATCGCCTGGGCGTTCAATGCAGGGTCTAGCTCAACGCCAATCCAGCGTAGTCCGTCACATATGCGCGCCCTGATTTCGGCCGAATTTTCGCCGATTCCCCCAGTAAACACGACTGCGTTTGCGCCATTGAGTTCGGCTAAGTAGGCGCCAATATAGCGACGCACGCGACTGCAGAACAACTCGATGGCCAAGGTCGAGCGGCGGTCCTTGTGATCGCGCTCTTCCGCCAGCAGTTCGCGCATATCATTGGTCAGTCCTGACACTCCAAGAAGCCCAGACTGCTTGTTTAAAACGCCGAGCAGCTGCTCGAGTGGCATGCCCTCTTTATGCGACAAATATTCGAGAATCGCCGGGTCCAGATCTCCCGAGCGCGTCCCCATCACGAGTCCCTCTAGGGGGGTCATGCCCATCGATGTATCGACCGAGACGCCGCCATCGATCGCGCAGGCCGAGCAGCCATTGCCAAGGTGCAAGGTCAAGATTCGGACATCCTGCCGGGCTAGTCCTGTTAAAAGGCGGTAGCGATAGGCGACAAAGCGGTGCGAGGTGCCATGAAAGCCATACCGGCGGATGCCGTAGCGGCGATAGTACTGATAAGGAATAGCATAGAGAAAGTTTTTCTCTGGCATGGTCGCGTGAAATGCGGTGTCAAAGACGGCTACCTGTGGCACCGACGGACCCAGAATCGCGGTGGCTGCCCGAATGCCGTCCAAATTGGCGGGATTATGCAGCGGCGCCAGCTCGATACAGTCCTCAATGGCTTTGATACCCGCCGTATCTAGTAGCAGCGACTGTGTCAGTTTCTCGCCACCATGCACCACACGGTGACCTACGGCATGGATATCAGCGCGACTATTGATCGTGGGGATGTCACTGTCCGGCGCGATCAACCATTGGCAAAGCCACTCGATGGCACCGCGGTGATCTCGCAGCGGGAGCGCCAACTTAGTGACGGCGCCGCCCTGTCGAATAAGGCTAATTAAGCTCTGGCTGCCGATGCGCTCGATCACTCCTCGCGCCAGCAAAAGGTCTGTATCGGCATCGATCCGCGCCAAATCAGTGTCGATGAGCTGAAACTTCAGCGACGAACTACCGCAGTTTAAAATGAGAATATTCACGTCAGACCCACCGGCGAGGCACCAGCTTGTGCCTCACCGCCATAAATGATTGGGAACCGATGGTTCAAGACCCTTAACCTAGCAGCTTCTCAATCTTAGCAGCAAGATCCTCAGGCTTATCAGCAGACTGGAAGCGTTCGACCACTTGTCCTTGGCGGTTGAGCAACACCTTGGCAAAGTTCCATTTCACCGCCTCAAGCGCAGGCAACGAGCCGTGGGCTTGCTTGAGAAATTGATAGACTGGGTGGGTTTTCGCACCGTTGACGTCAATCTTACTAAACAGCGGAAAGCTCACTGGATAGTTGACGCTACAAAATGTCTTAATCTCGGCTTCGGTGCCTGGCTCCTGGCCACCAAACTGGTTGCAAGGAAAGCCTAAGATCACCAATCCACGCTCAGCGAAATCCTTATATAGCTTTTCCAGACCAGTGTACTGGGTCGTGTAGCCGCATTTGCTTGCCACGTTGACGACTAGAACTACTTTACCTTGGTAAGTCGACATGGGGACCACCTTGTGGTCAATCGACTCCGCCGACAGCTCGTAGAATGTTGTTGTGCTAGGCATGGTATATCACTCCTTCGGGGTAAAAACGCTGGGTTACAACGGACTTCGACCATACTCGCGCCGCCGCCAGCAAAGCAACCTCGCAGCGTCCTAGTAGCACCTAAGACTCTGTAATGGCAAAGATTTGAGTTCGCGCCTCAGGTCATAACTTTTTACCGTCGAAGCTGTGAAAAACTGGTATAGGTGGCCGCCAAAGCCGTCTTGTTCGGCGACTAGGTAAAAGGTGAGACTCGGACATGCCGCTAACGCAACCCACCCATTTGGTCCTGACTCGACCCGGTTATGCCAACCTCCTCATTGAAGAGTTTCAAGATCGCTGGCAACTAAGTGGAACCGCAGTAGGGAAGGCGGCCGTGACCTTCAACTGCAAGACCCCCATGCCGGCATTGGACGAGTCGATTTTTGCCCGGCAGTACCTACCCATGCCGAGCGTTTTTCAAGGCAGCGAGCTGCAGCCGGCGGTTGAACTCCTGATTAAAAAGATCACCGTGATGAGCAAGCGCGCCAACCGCCAAAGCGGTCGCTGGACGCTGCACACCTTCGCCGTCGATGATGATGCCGCGACAAAGCGCGCGATCGCATTGGAAAAGGCCCTGCTAACGGCCATTAAAGCGTCGTTGCCGACGTTTTACCTACGCCATATCGCTGCGGCTGATCTCGCCAAGGAAACACCACAGAGCGATGACATCCTGGTCCAGGTGTTTGTCGCCTCAGAGGAAGAGCTGTGGCTGTCATTAGCGAGCTTTGCCAGCACGGTATCACCGTACATCGGCGGCAATCTGCGCATGCGTGAACGCAGCGGCGCCCCCTCACGCAGCGCCCGCAAGCTGGAAGAAGCCTTTGTCGAACTCGGCCGAAGCCCTGCAGCGGACGAACTTGCCGTCGATCTTGGTGCCGCGCCCGGTGGCTGGACCTTTACCCTTGCAAGGCACGGTGCGCTGGTTACAGCTGTGGACCATGGATCCCTCGATTTACCGAAGAACCCTGCGATCAGCTCCCGCATCACGCACCTGCGCAAGGACGGCTTGACCTACAAGCCGGCACAGCCGGTGGACTGGCTCTGCTGCGACATGCTGGTCGGCTCACGCGAAACCTTGCGCATCCTCGGGGAGTGGCTGGAGCAGCAGCTGATGCAATGTTTTGTCGTCAATGTCAAATTACCCCAGTCAAAGCCGTGGCCTATCATCAAGGAAGCTCTAGACCTACTGCAGCGCCAAGGCTGGCCGGTTATGAAAATCAAACACCTCTATCATGATCGCCGCGAGGTGACGTTGATGGGACGACGCATTCCCTGATCCAATGATCTCATGTCCGCCTGTGAAGCGAACATGACCCTGCCGCGAACGAGAAAGCCGTGCTAGAAGTCTGAAGTTGCCGATTCCATGCGCCCAAATCTCCCGCGGATGATGTCTTTGGATCTGACCGAGCAAAACCAACAGGCGCTACGCATTCTACGTTCGACCTTTGGCTATCCGGCCTTTCGCGGTGCCCAAGCGGAAGTGATCGAGTACCTCGTCGGAGGCCACGATGCCTTGGTGCTTATGCCGACCGGGGGCGGCAAGTCTCTTTGCTACCAGATCCCTGCTCTGGTGCGACATGGCACCGGCGTGATCGTCTCCCCCCTGATCGCCCTGATGCAAAATCAGGTCGATCGCTTGCGCGAGCTTGGTCTGCGCGCGGAGTTTCTCAATTCGACCCTCAGCGTCGCTGCCTCGGCACAGGTTCAACGTCGACTGATTGCAGGTGATATTGATCTGCTCTACGTCGCTCCCGAACGCCTGCTGATGCCCGACACCCTGGCCTTGCTGCATCGCATTGAGGTGTCTCTATTTGCCGTCGATGAAGCCCATTGTATATCCCAATGGGGCCACGATTTTCGCAAAGATTACCTAGGATTAGGTGGTCTTGCCGAGGAGTTCCCAGCGGTTCCACGGGTGGCGTTAACGGCGACCGCTGACGAACGCACACGCCAAGAGATCGTCGCACGGCTTCGCCTTCGTCATTGCAAAACCTTCGTCAGCAGTTTTAACCGACCCAATATCCATTACCGCATCGCCGAGAAGCGCCAACCCAAGGAACAGCTCCTTGAGTTTCTAAACCTGGAGCACCCCGCAGACGCCGGCATCGTCTACGCATCGACGCGTAACGAAGTGGAAGCCACCGCATCCTGGTTGAGCAGCCACGGACGTCCCGCTATCCCCTACCACGCCGGGCTCCCGGTCCTGACCAGGCAGCGAAATCTTGAGTGCTTTCTCCGCGAAGAGGGTGTGATTGTCGTCGCAACCATCGCCTTTGGCATGGGCATCGACAAGCCCGACGTGCGCTTTGTGGCGCACATGGGCCTACCGAAAAATCTCGAAGCCTACTACCAGGAAACCGGTCGTGCTGGACGCGACGGCCTTCCGGCCAATGCCTGGATGATCTATGGAGTGCGGGACGTCATCTTGCTGCGCCAGCTGCTCGATAGTGGCGACGGGGGCGAAGAGTTCAAGCGCATCGAGAAGCAAAAAATCCAGGCCATGCTCGGCTACTGTGAGGGCACGGGCTGTCGCCGCCAGGCCTTGCTGCGCTACTTTGGCGAGACCATGCCCACCCCATGTGGCAATTGCGACTCCTGTTTAACACCGGTGGCGACGTGGGACGCCTCGGTCGCAGCGCAAATGGCGCTGTCTTGTGTTTACCGCACCGGCCAGCGCTTTGGCGTCAACCATGTCATCGATGTGCTGCTCGGTGCCAGCAACCCGCGCCTTCTAGCTCTCGGGCACGACCGACTATCGACCTACGGCATAGGTCAGATGCACAGCGAAACGGTGTGGCGCTCGATCTTTCGCCAGCTCATCGCCACAGGATTAGCCCGAGTCGACGAGCACGGATCGATTCTGCTCGACCCCACTTCTGGGCCTCTACTTCGCGGTCAACAAACCCTGCACCTACGCTTTGAACCTGACCTGCCGACGGTCAAACGCAAAGCCAAGCGGGTGAAGCGAGCTGGGGCGACAGCCACAAACCCCTCTCGCACCCCTTCACGCGACGCCACTGGCACGCCGAGCAAGGACCGACTCAGAGAGGCGCTGGCGAGCCACCGCCGCGAGCTAGCCCGCAGCAAAAACCTACCCTCGTATTGTATCTTGCAGAACGCAACCCTTGACGCCATGGCCCGCCAACGCCCGCAAACCCTGGCGCAGCTTCGCAATATACCCGGTATCGGCGACGTAAAGCTCGAAAAGTACGGCGCCTCGTTTCTAGAAATCATCCGGTCTTCGCCATAACCAGGTCAACCAGCACCCTGCTCACGGCTCTGTAATGGCCTGATGCAGTTGACGTAGCGGTTCCTGACTCTGCCAATCGCGAATGGATTCCAACTCGCTCAGTGCCTGGGCTTTTAGGCCTCGGTGGGCCAACACCTTCACCAGGGCGATGCGCCCGTCGAGCCGTTCAGGCGCGGCCACTACGGCCGCCTGGTAGGCGGCAATAGCTTGGTCCCAGTCGCCCAAAGAAGCATAGGCAAACCCCAGGTTCATCCGGTGGGAGAAGTCACGCGGGGCTTTTTCCACCGCGACCTTAAACTGTTCGACGGAGTCGCTATGTCGCCCCAGCTCGCTATAGGCCAAGCCTAGACTCTGACGCCACTCCGGCTTATCCGGTTGTTGCCGAACGGCAAGCTCAAGTTCAACCAGCGCCGCTTCGAGTTGCCCGTTGGCTCTCAGGGCCTCGCCCAACCCACCATGGACCGCCGTCAGCTGTGGCGCCAGCTCGCTAGCAAGCCGGTACTCAGCAATGGCCCCAGCAGCATCGCCCTGCGCCCGTAATAGGTCCGCCCTGAGCCAATGCGCTTGAGCGAAATCAGGTAGCCAATGGGTTGCCGCCTGGATTTGGGCCAACGCTTCCTCCCGCCGCGACAGAGTCGCGAACAGCTGCGCGAGATTGTAGGCAATGCCGCCAAGGACGTCGGCATTCGCCTTCTGCAGACCGGCGTCTTTAAGAGCGCTTTCGTAGTGCTGCGCCGCAAGTTCAAGTTTGCCACGTTCGTGCTCAATCATTCCTAAATTGTTTTGCGCGAGAAATGCCGACGGATTTGTCGCGATCGTCGCTCGCCACATCGCCTCTTCAGAGGTGAAGATCATGGCTCGTTGCCACGACAGATAGGAAAGAGTCGCAAGACCTAAGGTCACCACAGCAAACCTCAGGACTTTCATTGGCGCGCTTCGCCCGCCTAAGCCCAAGAGATGATCCAGACCTAGGACCACACCTAGGATTGGTCCGATGATCGATAAATACTGCCAATGGTCCGCAACAAAGGCATAGCGCATGAAGGATATGTCGACAAAGCCTAAGCACGGGACCAGCATGATCAACATATAACCGAGACAAGCCGCGATAAGTCGACTGCCCCACCAGCGCCATGCGGCGGCAAGACACACTCCAACTAATGCTATGGATAAAAAAGGAAGCCAAAACGGGGTCCCGGATGATGGCGCGTTCCACCTCGCGTAAATGACGCTCAAGTCCGTCGGAAGCACGGCCTTGCCCAGATAAAAGCCCAGCGCCTTCGCCGCGACCCATAGCCGACTAGCCATATCATCCGTACGAGCCGCAGCTCGTGCCCCGGTATGCAGTACCTTGGCCCAAAAGCTTAAACCGCCAAAGAACCCCGCAAGTCCAGCCAATCCAGCCACCGCATAGGCCGCCTGACCCCGGGAGACGCTACCTTTGGGGGCAAGCCATAACCCGCCCATCAATGCGACAGGCAGTAGCACGGCGCTTGATTTAGCCGTCATCGCCAAGCCAAACAGCAGCCATGATATTGCTACAAAGCGTCGTGGATATCGCTCCGTCGGCGCAATGGCGCGCAGCCATGCATAAAGACTTGCAAACATCAGGCAAGCACAGAGACTGGTCTTTTGCTGAAAGATCCATGCCGCCACCTCAGTATTTACCGGGTGCACGACAAACACCGCTGCGGCTATCCAGGCTGGTCCGAAGGCACCACGTCCGCGCGCACCAAGCAGCTCGATGCAGCGCCAAATTCCGAAGCCAGTCGCAGCATGCAACGCCACCGCGACCACATGATAGCCAAGGGTCTCATTGCCAAACCAGAACCGCTCCAGCCAAAAGAGACTATAGGAAAGCGGCCAATAGTCCTCTGCTGCAAAGGAGAACCAAATGGCCCTTAGACCACCTGGACTATTCACCAAGGGCTGATCACGGACAAAGGTCAGGTCGTCCCAAATAAACTGACCATGCAGGGCCGGCCACGCCGTCAAGAAAGCTAAGGACACCAGCAACGCCAGTGCCGCCCGTTCCATCCAGCATGCCGCATTGGCTCGACTCAAGAGGCTCCAAACCAACAAGCTCGACCGAAGCCGTCGCCTAGTTCGACTCTGGGACCGTAACCGCGTTCCACACACTGTAGGTCGGATTAGTCAATGCTTTGAAGTCGTTAATACTCGTCGGCTCTAAGTACTTGCGGCTGTCGTTGTTAGCCGCATGACGAGATTTCGAGATCTTTTCGTAAATGATTTTACGCGCGCGATTGATATTTCCAAGTGGCTGATGCTCGGCAATGGCATGCCAAGGCTGAAACGACAGGTTGTCGCAGTAGTTGAGCTTCTCGTCGGTGAGAAAGGTCTGCTTGGGAATCACAATCGTCGCAAATTTGGTGAAAAGATTGGGGTCACCGCCCCAATCACTCATGCCGTTTTCGACCTCGTAGCCGGCGCCATCGCGATAGAATTGGTAGAGAAATTCAAAACAGAGATCACCTTTGTTCAGCCGCTGCTGGAGGTCGTTGCGCAACTCAGACTCACCGCCATCGAGCGGCGTGTGTCCGACAGCGGAGCAAGGACGACTGCTAAACTTCACCGGTGTGCTGACGCTCTTTCCCTTCAGCAGGTAGGGCACCATGCTGAAAAACTGCATTTCGGCCAGGCTTTTGCCATTGTCCGGATTGCCAGCGCTTAAGTCGAAGACCGCCTTTAACTCCAACGCATGAGTGATCGGCGATTCACGCAAAAATGCGAATATACTGAGAGGATTAAGCTTAATCTTGGCGATCCCCGCAAAGTCGTGCGTGTCCTTAGCCGGAAAGGTGCGACCATCGATTTGCAGGAAATCATGCGTCACGGCATCAGGCTGATCGTCGAGTAACTTCGTTCCCCCGACCCCAAAGATCTTTATAGCCATACCACGAGCGTCTGGGGTGTGATCGCCCACGGGCCCAAGCGAACTAGAGAAGCGAATAATAGCGTCATACTTTTTACCTGGCTCAGTGAACACGCCGGTTCGGTAGATCGTCGGTAGATTGGGGTCCACGGTAAATGTAGCCGCCACACAGCCGATGCCGCGTGGATGGGCATCGCGAAAGACCCTTTTGCCTTTGTCGGTATATTCGCGCTTCATCATCTCCAACAAATCGTCAGCTGATCGATTTGCTTCGCCGACTTCATCCTCAGCCAAGCTTTCCCATTGCGTCAGAGGCAACTGAACCGCCGAGGCACGGCCACTCACTAGACTAAGCAACAATCCGCCAATTATCAGGGTAAACCTTATCATGATACCGCGCTCCTCGAGGTTGATCTTTGCGTTCACGGACATCAGAGACTGCGCCAATAGAGCTACTGAGATTGCTTATAGGACCTTTCGAGGATCTGTCGTACCGTTGGATAGGCGGCGGCACAATCCACCGTATTGGCCACCCTCAGCAGCTCTGCCTTGGACTTTTTGCCGGTCTTCGGATTGCTCAGCTCTTTTTGGCAAGCCGCAGTCCATTCCTCCAAGGTCATCATACCCGCCGCACTGAAGGGAACGCTTTGTGCGGTGCTGTGGGCCGTCGTTTTGCATGCGCCCGTCATCAACACAGGCCCAAGAAGGACACTGAGAACTAAACTTTTCATGCGAGACCTCATGGTCATTGTCCTTTGCGCCTGAAACAGCTCGACAAAGGGGCGTGGCAACCGGCGGTAAAATACTGAACGCACTAGCAATTATGATCGAGACCAAGGTCATTTGCAAACGCCACCCCCCCCGTCGGCTCCAGAGCAGCAACTGGACCATAGGGTCCAATCTCCAAGGGGGGTGAATCCGCCCTCATCTGGTCCTCCGAAGGGTTGTATGCACCGAATAAAGAGGATAAAAGACGAGGGCTAGCTTGCAAACGCTCCCTACGAGGATTTCTAACCATGACCGTATTCAAACCTGGCGTGATCTATGGCGATGATCTCAAACGCCTCTACCAACATGCTAAAGAGCATCGCTATGCACTCCCAGCCGCCAACGTGACGGGAACCAACACCGTCAACAGTGCGCTTGAAACGGCACGCCGCTTACAGTCACCACTCGTTATTCAGTTTTCCCATGGTGGCTCACAATTCTACGCTGGCAAAGGCCTGCCAAACGACGGCCAACAAGCGGCCATCCTCGGCGCAATCGCAGGCGCTCAGCACGTCCATCTACTTGCTGAGCACTACGGTGTCAGCGTCGTCTTGCACACGGACCACGCCGCGCGCAAACTCCTGCCTTGGATCGATGGTCTCCTCGACGCCGGTGAAAAGCACCACCGCACGCACGGCAAACCGCTGTTTAGCTCGCATATGCTCGACCTATCCGAAGATGATCTAAAGGACAATATCAGTACTTGCGCTAGCTATCTAAAACGCATGGACAAGATCGGCACCTCGATCGAGATCGAACTTGGCGTCACCGGCGGCGAAGAGGATGGTGTGGACAACGCCGGCATCGACAGCTCGCGCCTCTACACGCAGCCTCAAGACGTGTGCTTTGCCTATGATGAGCTATCAAAAGTAAGCAGCCACTTCACCGTCGCAGCCTCGTTTGGTAATGTTCACGGTGTTTACAAACCAGGGAACGTGCAGCTGACCCCGGTCATTTTGAAAAATTCGCAGGATTATATCGCCGGCGAAAGGCGCACCGGGCCAAGGCCCGTGGACTTCGTCTTCCACGGCGGCTCAGGCTCGACCGCGGCTGAAATCAAAGAGGCGATCTCTTACGGGGTTGTCAAAATGAACATCGACACTGATCTGCAGTGGGCGTTTTGGGATGGCATCAAAAACTACTACACGGGCAAGAGTGCATACCTGCAGTCGCAGATTGGCAATCCTGACGGTAGTGATCAGCCAAACAAGAAGCATTATGATCCTAGGGTTTGGCTGCGCCAAGGTGAGCAGGAGTTTAGTAAGCGGTTGGAGCAGGCGTTTCGCGAGTTGAATTGCGTTAATCGCAACGTGTAAACCCTCTTGAGGGGTCAATGACCCCAAAGAGCGCCTGTTTAACTAAAAAAGGACTAGAGCAAACTACTCCGAGTGGCCAGGCCGCCCGGAGTAGTTTGCTCTAGTCCTTTCAATTGCGCCATCCATCTCGTCAGGCGCCAGAAGGCCCGGTGCAAACTTCGGCCAGGTCCTATTCCATCTGGCCTTCCCTCCGGACGAATTTTTATTGGATTCCCTAGTTCGGGTGAAATTTCCCAGCTATTTCCGAGAGGTCTTCCGCAATCACACTGGCGCAAATCCTGCATTGCCGCTCGAGTCTGTTTATTAAACTAACGGAGGAAGGCATGAATCAGGTTTTCAAGATGACGGTTTTAGTCGCAGGGCTTCTCGCAGTGACTAGACCAGCGGCTGCAATAGGGGGTTTTATTGGGCACGCAGGGGGAGTCATTGCCGATGCGGCCCATGAAGCTGGCGGTGCATTGTCAGATGCAGCCCATGAAGCTGGCGGTGCGGCTGCCGGCATCTATCACGACGTATAGGGTGCTGTCTCTTCTGGTACGATCAGCGCCGGATCCGGCGTTTACATGCCCGACGGCGCGCTCATGACTTATGAGCAAGTCGGCGCGGCGCTATCGACCGCGGGGGAAAGCCAAGACTGGTTGATGGACTCAGCTTGTGCAGCAGGCGTTGGGGGCACTGTAGCTGGTGGCATGGTCTGCGGTGGTTGCATAGGCGGTTCTACACTGAGCGCGGGCATGACCGCGGTTTTGTGTGCAGAGCCCTGTGGCGTCACGGCGGCTTCCCCGGTAACGGCTCTGAAGACCTGCAAGATATAAAGGACAACTCCATGGAACGTATTAGTATTTTGACATTATTATCAGTTTTGTATGCTGCCCCGTCTTATAGTGCAGAGTCGAGCAACCGATTTGGTGTCCTGGTCTACTCGATCGACGGTGTTTCCGATGTGAGAGCCAGCTACGAGAGGTTACTTGATTACGAGCAGCTGCCGGATAGCAAAGGTGTCTACTGATGCTCCTCATTTAAACGGACACCCGGAAGTGGGATATACCACCCGATAAACACAAAATTGTGTTCGATGTCTGAAGCCAAGAAATACCAACAAAGGCGAACCAAATAATTTAAAATTGAAGCCGCTAAAAGATAGCCGAGCAAGGCGAGTCGCAAGCCGCCGTAGCTCGAAATCTTGGCGTTAAAGCTGCTCGATACGCTTTGACCTGTTCCAAAGCTCGTTACCCGCTCAGGTTATGGCGATGGCATGATTTCGAACCTTATTTTATTAAATAATTTTAGTTGATTATAAGATTTTACTTAAGTTAGATTGAATTCGTACCGATAGTGTGACTATAATGTATATAGGAGATTCCCCCATGACTGGCCATCTGCTCGCAAAATCTTCCGCAACATCGATGGAATCCATGCGAAGCGCTCTAGGAAAAGCTTTTTGGAGCATTGCATCACACTACGGGCTTACCCAAAAAGAGCAGGCCGTCTTACTAGGGATAAAGCTCAACAAGGCCAGGCTCAGCGACCATCGTTCGCTTAAAACTATTCCAGATGACCCAGACAAGGCACTCCGCGTGTCACATCTTGTTGGCATCCACAAGAATCTTAGAATTCTCTTCCCGAACAACAGAGAAGTTGTTTATCGATGGTTTAAAACGCCAAGACCGGAGTTCGGCGGGGCATCGGCAATGGATTTTATCGAAGAAGGTGGAATAGAATCGCTTCCAAGGCTCGCCGCCGTAAGGCGCCTTCTCGACTCAATCCGTGTCTCCGAATGAGTGCTGGCAAGCCCACGAAGCCTACTTTCTTAAACGGCGAATTCTCTTTCGCTGCGGACACAGTGACGGCCTTTCGCAACATCTACACCTGTTTTCCCACGCAAAATTTATACGACGATTTGGTGGGGCTCGAAGACTTCGCTGTCTTGCAACAGGCGGAGGCGCTGACAAGCGGGGTGGACCACTCGTTGCCTCATAAAAATCGCGTATTCCAGTACGGCGCTCCAACCTCGCTCGAGTCAATGCTCGACCCGCTGCACTGTGGAGGCCGCTTTTCCGATCATACTTTTGGTGTATGGTATGGCGCGACCGACGAGCCGACCTCGATCGAAGAAACTCTCTACCACTGGATGAAGCGGGTGACGCCCGACCGAGCGAATACCCCTGACCCGATATCCACAGACCGTAAGATGTTCAAGGCCCAGCTTGAGAGTCAAGAGGCGCTCGACCTTTGCTCTATCGCGCCCTTGAATTCTTGGCTGACCGAAGACGACTACGCGTGTTGTCGCGAGCTAGGCCGTTGGCTACTCAACGCCGGAGTTGGCTTCCTTCTCGCCCCGTCGGCGCGAAAAAAAGGCGGCGTTTGCGTCCCTACTTTCGTAGCTACGGCGATTCGCAATGAACAACCCCTCTACTTCCTTCGCTACTGGTTATCCCCAGGAGCTGACAAGGCCATCGCGTTGCGCTCGGCAGAATAAAAGCCGCTAAACGCCAAAAGGCCTCCTCTCGGAAGCCTCTTCGCTATCTTCATGCAGAACTCAAAAAAGGTTCTACACCGGTGATGATGGCGTCCGCCAAGGGATTAACGTAGGACGTTTTTGCCGTCAAGAGCAGGAGCGCCTCACGAACTCTTCCTTTTGGCAGCCGCGACCGACCTGACGTGGTCCATCAGCACCATCCGCAGGTACGGCTGATAACCAAGCCCCTTTTCGACGGCTAAAAGCTTTAACTGGGCAATAAGCTGCTTCTGAAGCCGGACCGAGATGACCTGGAGACCCATAGCCTCATCCATCTCCTGCTCGTCCTCAGTACTCGTCGGCTTGGCATGGGCCTCGTCTGCGCCAAGCTTCCTGAGGTCCCAGTCATTCACGTCATGGAGGTACTCAGGTTCTGAAGGCTGGGTATTTCGCGCCATAGATTGACTCCTCTTGGGCATTTGGCTCATATGCGGTCTTCAGCATGAATTGCTTGAGCTTTTTGTCGAACAGGTAGACCACTTTTAAAGTCCGGCCACCATCGGTCTCCGAGATAAACCATTGAGTCGGCGGAAAGGTCCGGTTCTCTGCGCGGTCGTCGGTTAAGCTGCCGAATAGCTTGTTCTGGAAGCACTCCAGCACCTCTAAAGGCGTAACTCCATGTTATCCTTCAACTTCTTTTCAACTGCCGGATGTATATGGAGATTCACAGGTACCCCCTACCACTCTAGTAACATAACAGCAATACAGGGGCAACGTAATGTATATCGGAAGGATAGCGCTTAGCCTTTAGGGATTTTTTTGCCGATTGGCAATATTGGCAAGTCTACCGCCTACTTTTGCCAAGTCCATCGAGACGCGTTCACCCAACACCTTAGCAAACTCAAGCACCAGGTTCGCCTCAACCAGGTCGAACCCGTCCACCTGGTGGCCCATACACCACGTCTGTGGTGACGAGGTCAGGCCGGGCGGCGAGCTTGACTAGACCCTCTGCTCCATCCTTGGCTTCAGCCACAATTACAAAAGCTGCCAGCTCCGGGGTCCTTGCCAAGGACGATACCAGGGCAGGCAGACCAAGAACCGGATGGCGCAGTACAAGCTCGGCACCGCGCGCGCCATAACAGGCGAAGCCATGCGGTTGTGCGAAATTATCGGTCAACGTGTTCACATCCCATCTTGGCACTATTCCTGCTTATACAGGAACAGTGCTGCTAGTAGACGCTCGTAACTATCTAGTTCTATGAGTCCTCCTACTGCTCCAGGTCCCTAATGGACTGAATTCGGACCGCCTCCGGTATACTTTTGCGCACCTCAGAAGGACGACACATGAAGTGCTCACCCCTAATTGCATTCTTTGCCGGTGCCACGTTACTTAACTGCGGTGCATCTCAATCATCGGGACCAAAGGACGTTGCCGTGGAGGCCCCCTCTCGGAAGCCTCTTCGCTTATCTTCATGCAGAACTCAAAAAAAGGTTCTCAATGTAGGTGAACTCATGATGAAACTAACCGGACTTTATATCTACCGAATGTCCATTCTCTGTGCAGGTGTGTTTGCCGGTTTGTTCTCACAGCAGGCTACCGCCTCTTGGATTGGTGATAAAGCTCGCGACGTTGGTAGGGCTGTTGAAAGTGTCGTGCACGAATTAAGTACGACCACCACAGACGCCGCGGGCACGATCGTCACAGTAGGCAAGAATGCCGCCGGTGCTGCCACGACTGTGACTAAATGGGCCAACGGCGTCAGCGTCTCTGAAGTCAAGGAGGCTTCAGGAAAAATTACGACGGTGACAGACTTTGCGAATGGCAACATTGAAGTCGTAACCAAAGAGGTGGGAGGCAAAGTTTCCACAGCCACTTCGTGGGCCAATGGCGTTAGCAGCGACCTCGCGACGGAAACCTCTGGTGCATTTAATAAAATGACCCATATGCCAGACAGCTCGTTTGTGAATGAGATCAGGGACGCGGCCGGTAATATGACGAGGATCGGGAAAGACGCGGCCGGCGCCACATTCACCGAAGTTACGCCAGTGACGGGCTATATCACTGGAGATTGGCGCGATCCTTTGGGCAATACGCGGACTTGGAAGGAAAAGTTGGATGGCACCATCCTTAGTTTGCACACGGACAATATCAACGGCATTTTTGACCATCTGGACGTAACTGACTTTGGCAAGATAAAAGAAAGCTTCTCAGGTACCTTCAAATATAAAGAGACCTTTGATTCAGCCGATCATCTATTGACGGCCGTAGCCACTGATACAAAGCGCGGTATCGTCACAGCAACCACTTACGGTAGTGGCATCACGAACACCGTCACGACAGACTTGACCGGTAAGTTAATCAGCTCTGTTGCGGCCACGGCTAAGGATAGCGCGGGGGCTTGGACGTTGGTCAAAACCGATGCTGCTGGCCTGGTCAAGACATTGGCGATCGATGCCAGAGGAGCAACCATCACGTCCTTCACGGACGCTAAAGGCACGGCGCTTGCAGTTTCCACCGATGCTAGGGGTAAATGGGTTGGTGCCACCTCTAAATACACCAACGGCGCCATCATGCAAAGCTACCATGACGCCGCTGGCGGCCTGGTCAATGAATGGAAAAACGCCGACGGCAGCGTTTATAGATCCGTCAAGGGCCTAGACGGAATCATCACCGGAGTCGGATCGAGTTCAATACGGACGTGGACAACCTTGAAAAATGTCGCAGGAGAAGTCACTACGGTCGGAAAGAACATAGCCGACGGAAGCGTTAATACGCTAGTCAAGGCCGCAGATGGCAAGTGGCTACGTGATTCGTCGACCTATCTCAATGGCAATGTTGTCGACCGTTTCCACGCAGCAGACGGTAGTATCGCCTACAACTGGAAATATGCAAATGGCAGCATTTCTAGCGTCGTCGTCGCTATTGATGGGACGTCGGTCGAAACATGGAAGCGCTTCGATAGGATCTCTGGAACGACATTGAGGAATGCTGCCGGGGTCGCCACGTCGACTTGGAAAGATGCTGATGGAGGCATTAACTCCACTGTGATCGATCCAAGTGGCAAATGGTTGAGCGATACCACCACGACTGCGGAGGGCGCTGTTGCTAGCCGCATTCATGAGGCCAGCGGTTCCGTGACGGAGCATTGGAAGTTTAGCAATGGCGGTGCATCAACCGTAGTCAAGAATATCGACGGCACCGTCACTGATATTGGTAACAACTCTAAGTCATCATGGACCTGGCTTACCAACGCGGCAGGTCAAAGCGCGATCTTCGAGAAATATGCGGATGGCGGCATTCGCAGAGCGATTAGAAACGGGCTGCAGGATGCAGTCAATCAATGGAATGAAGTGAGTGGTGTTGTGGTTACAGAATTTTCGCGGGCAGGGAAGATCATCCTTTCTACTAAGGAAGACATCGACAGCACCGTCGATACTATGATCAATATCGCCGACTCTTGCATACGAATCACGACGCTCAAGTCAGGCAAGGTCATCACTGAGGTTCTGGAAAAGGGTGGCGACTACGTAGCCAGCCTCAGTATTGAATCGAAGGTCTCCAACCATCAATTTAGCCCGCTTGACGCCCATGTGTTTGAGCATTTAAAGAGCGGATTTTTGAAAAAGGCATTCAAAGGAATGGAAAATCGTTACCTCGGATGGCAGCATACAATCATACCGAAGGTAAATGCCGTATTTGACGGTGATGACCACGGCCACCTGAGTCCCGAAGAGATCGTTAAGCAGGTTCAGGCAAGCTTGGACGCCCAAAAAATGTGCTTCACTAGAGCAGAGCAAAGAGCTGTCACCTATAAGGGGGAGATGGCTAAGCTCGACATTTCCACGTGGAGTGCCAACGAATCTGAGATCACCCTGAGTCATCTGGCCAACGCTCGGCAGGTTCTACAGGCGCAGGGTTCGGCTCTCATCGAGGGTATTGCAGAAATTTCAGCTAATAGCTCCTGTCACGATGTGAATATGAATGCCTCACTGGAGGATCTCCTAACCGATGTGGACGAGTGGCTAGTTTGGACCGATAACATGCGTCTTCAAATCATCACTGCCGACCACACCTAAGAGAAAATCAATGAACATCAAAAACAGTGAACATCTATATCGCAATGTCCTAGCCCTCCTCCTGATGTTCGCCAGCGCCTGTGGTGGGTCCGCCAATAAGAGCTCTCTGCACGCCAGCCATCAGGCCGCTGCTGCGGACGAAACCAGCGATCTGCCTCTGTGCCCGGTCGGCTGTGCTCCTATCATTACTGGTCCAAGCGAGGGTAGCTTTCACCCCGTCAGTCCAGGTGGGGACATCGGCACAGAGCCGATCACACCGGCACGTGCTGCTACAGAGCCGGCTCCAGCCCCTCCTGTCCACGAGGGCAGCGGCGGATCCGGTCTAGCGCCGCTGCCACCACTGCCAGCTTTGCCCGCACCAGAGCCTGCTCCCACCGACGCAGGCTCGTCGTCTGCGCCGAAGGCTGCGCCAGACACGGCATCCCTGCCAAATTTCACCCCCAACTTTCCTCCGGTCCCTCAATCTCCAGACTTTAAATTGCCTAACCAGCCCGATCCCAGCACCACCGGTGCCGGCAACTCTAGCACTGGTGCGACGCTTGCTTCGCTTTACGCCGCCTACTTTGGTACTCAGGTGGCAAAGTTGGACGCTGACGTGGTCGCCGCGAATGCTTCAGCTGCGGCTGCCCTAGCTAGCGGCAGGGAGTCCCGAGCGAAGCATCAGCCGAAAGCCCCAGGCAAGATCTCCGCTGGAGCACATCCAGTCTCATCGTCGCTTCGCCCGGAGGACGCCGCCCGTCTTACCGAAGCCTGGATGTACCGAGACAAAGTCGCCGCTGCCATTGAGCCGACCGATCCGCGAGCTCAGGACCGCCAGGACCTGGTTAAAGCGGCTGACTCTGGCCTGTCCCAAGCCGACGACGCTTTTACCAAAGGTGAACGAGCCGTCGGGGAATTTTCCTACCGCTTCGCGGTCATGGCTTTGGATATGGCCATCAGTGTCAGTCCTGCTGGTTGGGCGAAATTTGGCATGGAAGCCGTCACCGGTCGCGACATGCTAACGCACGAGCCTTTGAGCACCTTCAGCCGTGGGGTCGCGATAGCCGTGACTGCCGGCACCCTCGCCGGCTTAGTTGCCACCTCGGAACTAAGCATCCCTGCGCTTGTCGCTATCGATGTCATGGGCAGCATGCTCAAGACCCTGGGCAAGGAAGAGGCCGTCTTATCAAGTGTCAAGGTCGCCAGAGACGTAAGCAAAAGTCTTTTCGCCTCCAGGTTCGGAGAGGCCTTTTTTTGGTCAGGTAGGTTAAACGGCACGAGTGTTTCAAACGCTGCAAGAGACCTCGCTCAGGCGCAGGGTGGTGTCACCTTGGAGAAATTGATGGAGATGCGTGGTATCACTCTGGCCGACTACAACCCGGCCATTCCAGAAACCGTTGCTGCATGGACAAAAGCTTCCCTCGAGTATGCGCAAAGTGCCTCGGGAGAAGTCACGGCCTTGCTAGGTGACATGCGGCCCGGCAGCATCTGGCTTAATCAAGAGCTTCCAGCGCTGTTGAAAAATCCCGACGTATCACTCATCAAGACAGTCAATGCCGCCACCGGCGAAGTCACCGTTGTCTTTAAAAAATAACATCAACTTGGGGAGTGATGGCATGAGCAGCATTTACACCTTCGAAGTCCATTGGAAAGAAGAGCTCATCTGCCATTGCGGCGGTCAGAGCATCAGCTTTGATTACCCTATGGGCACAACTGACCGTACAGTTTATTTCCCGTCGGTCAGCAGGTGGCCGTTTGAGGCTCCGGCTTGGGCTCAGGGACATCGGTCCGAAATTCTTGAAGCCCTAACTAGTTGGTGTGTAGCCCATAAGGTCGCATTAGTTGTCGATTCCGAGCTGCCGGCCTGAACTTTGGCGCGTCGAAGCAGCTGAACAAGCTAAAAAGCAATAGCCTCAGGAGGCAGCAACGCATAGGCCGCTTCAAGATGCGACTCAGTTACTGCCCAACTACGAAGAAGTTCTTCACTGGCCACGTTGCGCCCCCGAGGGATTTGAACCATCTCAACAAAATCCCGTAAACACGGAAAAAGGCCCCCAATTTGGGAGCCTCTATATTTCCGGTAGGTCGTTAAAACGTCCTACATCCGAGTGTGTGGCGTCCCCCGCGTTCATAACGTAGAACCCCTTTGCTCCGTCCCTCATCTACTTGTTTCGCAG
>Ga0315276_10001450_pt1 | contig 21276 bp, 24 predicted proteins | sample YL17G05_0_MG_FD_204542 | JGI IMG/M metagenome (GOLD analysis project Ga0315276, IMG submission 204542) | Sediment microbial communities from Yellowstone Lake, YNP, Wyoming, USA - YL17G05_0 | ecosystem: Environmental > Aquatic > Freshwater > Lake > Sediment | place: USA: Wyoming | collected... | reverse complement strand
CAGCAGTCAGGGGAATAAGTTGCGTGAAGCGTCGTTCGTGAAATGTGAAGCGCAAGCGGAGCAGTAAACTGGATTTTCTGAGACGAGATACGCTTCACGAGCGACGAGGGACGTCCTAGACGATGAAAGTCGACGCAACCACATGCCAAGATTTAGGCCGGGCGCTGGGCCTCGAATGGCTCGAGACGAACGGGAGAGGGGGATTTGCTTCCGGCACGGTCGCGGGCGCAAACACCCGTCGGTATCATGCGCTCTTGCTGACTGCCCGCAAGCCGCCGAGCGAGCGGTTCGTGCTGGTGAACCAACTGGAAGAATGGCTCGACATCAACGGCGGGGCAATTCCACTGTCAACGAATCTGTATCCGGGCGCCGTCCATCCGGCTGGTTATGAACACTGTATCGAATTTTCAACAGATCCCTGGCCGACCTGGACCTTCTACTGCAACGGAATAACGGTCCAGCGGGAGATCTTGTCGATCCACGGCCGCGATATCGTGATCGTGCGATGGAGACTGATCGGTACGAAGAACGCGCGAGCCGGATTACGAGTAAGGCCGAAGCTCACCGGGCGCAACTATCATGGGACGCATCACGAGAATGGAAGCCTCTCGACGGAGGCCTTGGTCGGAAGCGGAGTGGTTGCGTGGCATCTCTACTCCGATCTGCCTTCAGTGCGGGCCTTCCATTCAGGAGGGTATCGCCATGAACCACATTGGTATCGGCACATACAACTCTCCGTCGAACAGCAACGCGGGCTCGATGCCGAAGAAGACTGGTGGTCGCCCGGAGAGTTCACGTTCGATCTTGAGTCCGGATCCACCCAGACCATGGCCTTTACCAGCGAGGCCATCGACCGGCTCGACGTCATCGCCCTCGCAAAGGGCGAGCAGGCTCGCCGCGACACAGTCCGGCAAGCCGCCCCAGCCACTGATTCTTTGGCTGGCGAACTCTGGTGTGCTGCGGAAAGCTATCTGTCCGAGCGGGGCAACCAGCAGACGGTCATAGCCGGGTATCCCTGGTTTACCGATTGGGGACGCGATACGTTCATTTCGTTGTCCGGCCTCTGTCTGGTTACCGGTCGATTGGATGTGGCCTGGCAGGTCATTGCCTCCTTCGCCGCGCACGTGTCCGAAGGCATGGTGCCGAACCGCTTCCCCGATGCAGGCGAGCAGCCGGAGTACAACACGATCGACGCCTCGCTCTGGTGTATCCATGCGATTGATCGCTACTTCGCGGCGTCACGAGATGAGGCCCGCGTCCGTGAGACTGCATGGCCGGCTGTCAAACAGATTCTCGACGGGTATCGGCAGGGGACCAGGTACGGCATCCGAATGGATGGAGATGGGCTCGTGACAGGGGGCATCCCCGGCGCGCAATTGACCTGGATGGACGCGAAGGTCGGTGATTGGGTCGTCACGCCGCGCCATGGAAAACCGGTGGAGATCCAAGCGCTCTGGATCCGAGCGCTGGAAGCCGGCGACACGCTCGCGCGCCGATTCGGTGAGGCGGACTATGCCGATCGGTGCCAGAATGACCGCCGCAACGCGATCGCCTCATTTCGCAAGCGTTTCTGGTACGAGCAAGGCGGCTACCTCTACGATGTCATCGATGGCCCGGAGGGCGACGATGCGTCGCTCCGTCCCAATCAACTCTATGCCATCTCGTTGGTGGACGAACTGGTCCCGCGCGACAGGGCGCAGCAGATTCTTCGCCTCGTCGAAGCGCAGCTCCTGACGCCGGTGGGGCTCCGCACTCTGTCGCCCGCCGACAGCCGCTATCGGCCCCGCTATGAAGGAGGCGTACTGGAACGAGACGGCGCCTATCACCAAGGCACGGTCTGGCCATTCTTGTTGGGCTCGTTTGTGACAGCCTGGATGAAAGCCTTCGGCCAGAGCGCCGCAGCACGAAATAAGGCCCGCAGTTTTCTCGCAGGCCTCGACGCGCATCTGCATGAAGCCTGTCTGGGCCAAGTTTCAGAAATCTTCGATGCCGAGGCTCCGCACCAGCCGCGAGGCTGTTGCGCGCAAGCCTGGTCGGTGGCCGAACCCTTGCGAGCGCTCATCGAAGATCTTCGGGTCATCGCCGAGACTGCCCGCCCCAAGGTGAAGACCGTGATCGTGCGCCGGCGCCGCGAAGCAGGCCCGGTCGTGGAGCCACCATCGTAAAGCACTGTCCCACGACAGAAGAAAGAGAGCGTGAAGGGTCGCGCCATGCGCGATCCTTTGCTATGATCTGGACCAAGCATGTTCCATGACCATCAGTAGCATTATGAAAGACGTTCTCTCCCGCATCACCCCTCCCTGCCGCGACGTGACACGCCTCGCGTCCGAATCCATGGACCGGACGCTCCCGCTCTCGACCAGGATTCAGCTGCAACTCCATGACTGGATATGCCAGGCCTGCGCGCAATACCGGCAGCAACTGTTGGCCCTACGGCAGGCCACGCGGCGTTCGGCCTCTGAGACCCACCCCCAAGATGACGCGCAGCTTTCCTCTGCCGCCAAGGCCCGGCTCAAAGAAGCCCTTCGCGCCAGGCGCGACTAGCGCAACCGCTCCATCTACCCGTGAATCGGAGTCTGACGTGCCTCTTCACGGCCCGATGTTGGATTGCAAGACCCGACCCTCAATCTTCTCCTGGCCATGCCTCATAGCCATCGACGCACCCGGGATCTGTAGGCAACGAACTGCTCCCCAAACAGCCTGGCAAGCGCCTTTTCCTCAGGTTCGATTTGGAAGCGGTTCATGTAGACGATGAATGCAGGAAGCAGAAAGAAGGCCAGGGCGTTCGACAAGAATATCGCCCACCCGAGCAAGCCCAACAGAAAGCCCAGATACATCGGGTTGCGGGTAAACCGATAGATGCCCGATACCACCAAAGAGGACGATGAGTCAGGTTTCATGGGGTTGACCGTCGTCTTGGCTCGTATGAATGAGGCAAACCCCAACCCGCCAATGACCGTTCCGGCGACAGCCACACTCACTGAGAAGAGCGTGCGTGCAGGAAGCTCGAACCCGAATGTCGGTACGGCCCATGTGGCGAGCCACATAAATGCAGCCATGAGGAAAACAAGCGCGAGAGGGGGGATCTTCAATTCAAGAACGTGCATAGCGTCTGCTCCGAAGCATAACCTAACAGGCTGCGGAAAAACTATTTTGGTCCGCTAGAACTTCGATGGTGCGCACGTGTGGGGCAACAAGAGAACAGTTCCCCAGGGTGCTCAAGAGGACCGTCCTCGCTGGTCGTGAAATGTGAAACGTAAAACGTGAAACGTTCGAATCCGGAAATGAACGACGCTTCACGAGATACGCTTCACGGGTTTTGATCACGAAGCTGGCGGACTTTTTCAGCGCCCTGCTAAAGGAGATATATGAAGTCTCGAGGATGAATGAACGACCAGGCCCACGAGGAGCAACCTGGGTCTCGCAAGTCTACGACTCGGTCGCTCTATTAGCTAACATCATGATCTGTGAGTGACAGGCCAAACTGGGGGCTCGAAGGAGAATCCCTCTGCTAACGGTTGGAGGAGTGACGGGAACAGAAAACCAGCGTGACGACCCTGGCTGTCCCCGGTCTCCACGGACCTCGGCTACGGCGGTCTATCATGTCCCGGTTGATGATGTGCCGTGCCATTGCCGCCCTCGGCGCACGATACAAGGCTACGGTTCAGAGAGGGGAGTGTCGATGGCACGGGACAGGGAACGTTGGCGGATTAAAGGCAGGACGCCGCGCGCACATGGCTGTTCAAGGAAGCTGCAGGCCGATCGCGAACGATGCCGCATAGCCGTCAGCCGCTGTTGTCGGAGCCAGCATGAGTTGATCACCACCACGACGGAAGAACCAATCATGCTGATTTCGTGCGGTGCGCGGTCCTTTCGCGGCATACGGGGGGGCGGCATGGATGCGATCCGTCAGCCCATCGTCGAAATACAATTGCGACGTGAACTCGAAGCTCCGTCGGGCCACGAGCGCGGTGCGAATCTTGAAGTGCATATGCACCGTCCGGCCAGGATACCAGCCAGGGTACACAGTGACGAACCGAGCCTCCCCGCGCGCGTCGGTGATCTGGTAGCCACGTAAATACTTCTGGCCGATGGTGTTGAAACCAGGATCCTGCACATCCGAGTAGACACCCTGCGCATCGCAGTGCCAGATGTCCACCTGGGCGCCCGGCAGCGGCTGACAGTCTCCGGCGCCGAGGCGCGAGACCAGTAGCGTCAGAGCCAGAGGCGTACCGGACTTCACTCGCCCGTCGGTCGGATCTGAACGAATGTCGGAGCGATTCAAGCGCTCGTCGACAAAATACGGACCTTCGGTTTGCTCTGGTCGGACCACACATGAGGGTCCATGCGTGGCAGCAACAGCCCGCCGAGGGTTCAGACTGCCGGCCATCAGCCAGGCCACACCCGTGGCGCCGAGAAATGCCACAACTTCACGGCGGGAAAAGAGAGGCCCCGCAGGCCGGTCTTCATGCGTCATCGGTGTTCTCCCCCTTTCGAGCGCGCTGGCAGTAACTCACCAGGCGCGAGCATCGCAGACCAGCCCTCATGATTCATGAAGGTTCGTCGCGAAAGCGTGCAGACGCGACGCGAGACGGGCACTCGGAGGCGTGAAGCCCTGAGGCATACTCGTGCAGTATGTCGAAGGGCTGAACGGCGAGACTGCCCGTCGCAGCCGCGTATCCGCGCTTGCAGCAGAAGCTTCATGAATCATGCGGGCTAGTATCGCTCCATCAGCAGCATCGATGTTCCATCATCATACCGCTGGAACCGGTCGAGACACCATCCGATTGTACGCACAAAGTTGGAGCGCCGCGCGCCGCGAAGCTGAGATTTCTCACTTCGCCCAGATATACCGCACCAAAGCCATTCCGAAGGTAAAAGAGAATCCATACGCGAAGGAATCGAGGCGAATCAGTTCCTAGTCACGGTTACAACGCCGCGCTCAGACCTTCACCTTGCCAAGTTGGGAGTCTGTTCGGATCAATGCGAGATCGTACTGGGCAGGAGAGAAAAGACCGTGAGGATCGATGAACGATTGTTGAGCGCAGATTGAAGGAGGTAGTCCGAAGGCATTTGCTGCCCGGAACATATCCAAGAGTTCCGGTCCGCTCATTGTCAAAACCGGCAAGTGCGATATCGGAACTCCTGTGCTTACTGGCCCGTGTGTTACACGGTGGCCGTTTCAACATCTTTCGTGGCTTTGGCGGCGAGGCTGTTTCTCCGATTATTGGAGATCGTTCGATCGATGATCGCTGCGCAGTTGATACATTTCCAGTCATAGAAGACCAAAAAGAAGTCCGAGAATCGTTCCAACATCATCAATCCTTTGCACTACGGGCAATCCATAATTATTTCCTCCTTCGTTATGTAAATGAACTTGCACGACGGATAAGCAATTTGCGATCCAGCATGACGGCATAGCATTATCAATGCCTTGCACTGTGGCAACTACTTATACGTACAACTCTGTACGCTCAGTTGTATTTTTTTTCAATTTTGTACGGCACCCCGATTTTGGCGAGATCCAGGACGGGGTGACATCGAAAATGAGGATAGGGATACTTTGAAGAATAATCTTCACGCCTCTTGGCCTGAGTCCAGCCACTTGAGAAAAGACTCCTCAGCGTCCGCGTGCCGCGAAACGAGGCTGGCGTCTGTTGTTGTGTTCGCCGCCCGTTCAGGAGGACGAAGACCGCTGGGCTCGAATCAGGTCTGACACAGCGAACCCTAACTGGCGAGCCCGTTCGACCAAGCGTTGGTATGTGGGCTCGTCCAGGTGAGGCGATCGGGACAGAATCCAGAGATAGCGACGATCCGGTGTCCCCACCATCGAGGTGCGATAGTCCGGGGCAAGATCGATAATCCAATAGTTCCCCTCACGGGACGAGCCGAAAAGCCGCGCAAACCAGTTCTCGAAGACCACCTGAAGGCGCGCATTCGTCACCTGATCGACGACTGTCGCCATGCCGTCAGCCTGGTCGGTCCCCCCGGTATCGGTCACGCATTCATTATGCACGCCGATCGTGCCGCCGGGGCGAGTCGTATAGATCGCCTTCGAGTCTACGCAGTGCCGTTGAAACCACATCGGCAACCGCGCAATCTCGTACCACGTCCCGGCATACCGGGAGAGATCCACTGATGACGCAGTCGGGAGGGCCCCTCGCGAGTCCACCCCGGCACACGCGGCGAGCATCAGGGAGAAGACCACGACCAGTAATAGCTTGAACGTCTTCATGAGCAAGTCCCGTGGAAGAATGGGAACAGGCTACGTTTCGGAGAGGAAGGTGTCAACTTTGAGAGGTGGGACGCCGCGCGCCGCGAAACGGAATCATATATCGCTTGAGGTTTTTGGGTCGCCCTGAACATTTATAAGAGTATGGAGCTTTTTTGCTAGTACGGGATTTAGTTGCTCCAACTTTATCCGGCCACTGCGAACACTGTCTGCGACTAGCTCCTCCACGGTCCACTCATTTATTCGTTTAATGGTGCCGTTCCCTCTTATTCCATTCGCCAGTGCTACAAGCTTTGAAGCAGTAAGCTCCTTGAGGTCGATGTGCCAGGTAGTATTAGCTGCATCATCCAGAGTGTCTCCCGGCGTCGAATCAGACTTGATCGAAAGCTCTGTGAGTAATCCGAGATCAAATAGCGCATAGTCGAATGCTTCTATCGAGGTTTTCTGTTTTTCGGAGGGGAACTTAAGGGAAGAAGGATTGGCTGAGAGAGCCGCTACGATATGATTCAAATTAGCTTGATCGTCATCCACACGCCAGACTGATAGGGTATTGTCCAGGGTGCGAAGATCCCATAGCGCGTCAGCTTGCAACTCGCCCTCGGAAAGCCAAGCGACCCCACTCTTTTTGTACCACTTAGATTTCTTGATTTTAATTAGCCCAAGAGGCACTTCCGTATTCGCTCCAGGTAGTCAAGAACACTCTGCATATCTTGACGCAATTCTTCAGAGGGTTCTTGCTGGATTGCGCGTTGCAGGTACGTGATAGCGTGAGGGTCTCTCATTGAGGCTAAGCCAAGAGTAGCGCTATCACGAATCCGCGGAGAAGAGGATGCGAGCCCGCTCTCAAGAAGCCAACGACGGAATTTATATGAGGGAAGGTGTTCAATACGGCCCAAGGCGGTGAGTGTCTCAGAAATAACTTCAGCGTTTACAGTCTCTCCCAGCACGAAAGGAGTTATCACCGCGATGGCATCATTGCTGTGCAGATTAATTAGGGAGGTCAAACCAAGAAGAAAATTAGACCCAAAGCTGTCGTCTAGTAGGTCGCGGACGCCAGATTCAAAAAGCTTAACAGCCTTTTCGCTAAGGTCCTCTGATATCTCGTGCCGCGTTGTCGATACATTGCTGTCGGTTTCATGAATGTTATGCAGATCTACATGCCCGCGAAGTTGTGTCGTGGCCTTGCTGGCAGTCTTCCATTGCAGTGATTCTTCCCACGATTTTTCATTGGTTAGAACGCTATCTCTCCGGCAGAGCCATTTCCGAGGAAAATCCTCAATAGGTGGAGAAGTTTGAGCGTGAATGTTCATGGAATGTCCCCGTCGCGAGCAATTTCCTTCCCGAGCTCAACAAGTTCCTGGAAAATGATCGAAAGCTGTTCTCTGGGTAACTCGCTCTGAAATTCCTTATCTGTACTGATATCCAACTCCACATTACACGCGAAATTTTCAGGCCCAAGAATTTTGGTCGTAGGGGCCTGATCTACCTGGATTCCAACAAACTGCACGCTCATAACGGACCATTTTGAGACTCTGTTAATCAGAAGATCTTTAACCCCACACGTGCTCTGCCTCGGGCGATTTATCTGGTAGAGCAAATCCGAAGAGTTTTGGGGGTCAACATCAACAGCTGGCAGAAAACTATTTAGTAAAGCATAACCGCTCGCCCGCCTATCTACAGGCTGATGTAATATGGCTCCAAAAGCCAATCTCTGAATTGGAGGGCACATTGGAGGAGTTAGCCATCGCTGCATGAACTTGAGAAATAGGTCAACTACTTCTGGAAACGATCCAACCGTTGGCATATTCCCTTCAAACTTTTCCGGATCAACCTTCGGGACGAACAGCCAGTCTACCCTGGCAGGATTCACGTTTAGGGCAATCGTCCCTTGTTCAAAAGGCCCTTGATCATTCTGCTCACCTTTTTGCTGACGTATCGTCCTAGATTCTGGTGGTTTGCCGATTAGGTCGGCCCACCACGTGTTTTCCGAAACCCTGGCAGTGGGACCAAGAAATGCGGTCAACCTCAATGTGGAACTTTGCCACGTGGCAGGATCAGGTAGTTTTGCAGCTATCGTTTTTTTCACTTTGCCACCGGTTATGAATGAGCAGGACGGGAATATTGTACTTCCCCCCAATGATTTATTTCTTCTCCATGCGCTTACTTAGTTTCTTGCCTTCAGGCCTGAATAATGATAGCAATCATCTCGCAATATTTATAGTAGCCATTCTCGTTCCAATCAAGCGAATTCTCATAGATTTCAGAATCTCACCCGCATATGGGTAGAACCCACATCAACACCCCAAACTATTGTGCCTTCTGCATCCGAGCCACGCGTTTAAGATTCGGCAAGGTGTGTTAGACGAGTAACGCTCACTTATGCGACGCCCCATCCAAACTCGCTTGCTTTCCCTCTCTTGGAAGGGCACCCATGTAGATCTACGTGCGGCCGTCGAGCGAGCATCACCCCTCCCAATGATCCGTCCAAGCTTGTCTCTACTCCCTTCACGGGAGGGTGTCATGCTTGATCTTCCACTGCGCGCGTCTCATCGGAAGGCCAAGGCTTAGGTCGAGGTTGAGGGTCGAAAAGACGCCGAGTCGGATTGGTCAGCGCTCAACCTGAGCCTCAACCTTCACCTTCTTCTGTGGTCAGGCCGCGCGTTGCACGAGCAGAGGAAGCAGACTAGCCTGCCTCACACCTCCTCTTTGTAAGACTGCACCCCTTCCCCCGACTACCTCCCATGTCCACCTCATCCCAATACGACATCATCATTATCGGCACCGGCCCGGGTGGAGGTATCCTGGCCTGCAAGCTGGCGGCGTCGAAAACGGTTTGACAGCCGTGCGGGTCTGGCGTACGCTCTGTGTAGCCGTTACACATGGAGGATCGCATGGCGACCAATCTAGCCATTGATGATGTGTTGCTGGAGCGTGCCCGTCGGGTTGGGAAGCTCCGCACCAAGAAGGAAACCGTCACGCAAGCCCTGACCGAGTTTATCCAGCGGCGCCGACAACGGGAGATTCTGAAGGCGCTCGGCACGATCGAATTCCGGAAGGGATGGGACTACAAAAAGGACCGTCGCGATCGTGAATCTGGTCGTTGATACGTCCGTGTGGTCTTTGGTGCTGCGACGTCCGCGGGTCAATGAGAACGACCCCCACGTCCGTGCCTTTCGCTGGCACCTTGAATCCGGCGACGGGCTCTTTGTGGTCGGCAATATCCTCCAGGAACTACTCGACGGGCTTCGCTCCACGAAACAGTTCGACCACTTGCTGACCCTCCTCGACCCATACCCTCTTCTTGACCTGGACCGACAGACCTATGTCGCCGCTGCTCGTTTACAGTCCGTATGCCGCTCAAAGGGGGTCAATGCCGGCTCCATCGATTTCCTGATTGCGGCTGCATGCTGTCAACACGGATTCCCGCTGCTCACCGCCGACAAAGACTTTGTGAGAATTGCCGGTCATTGCGATCTCGTGACCGTACCCGCCTAGTCTCCCTTTTCTGCGATACCGCTTCCCTTGGTGTGTAAGGAGTGGGTCTGTGGACTAACTCCCTTCCAGTACAAGGGAGTCGGTCCATGTCCACCCAATACGACATCATCATTATCGGCACCGGCCCAGGCGGGGGGACGCTGGCGTATAAGCTGGCGCCGTCGGGGAAGCAGATTCTGCTGCTGGAACGAGGCGGCTATCTGCCGCGTGAGAAGGACAACTGGAGTTCCAAGTCCGTCTTCATCGACAACAAGTACAAGGCGAAGGAAACCTGGCGCGATAAGAATGGGGGCACGTTTCACCCCGGTATTCACTACAACGTCGGTGGGAACAGCGTGGCAACCAGACGGGTGGAGATTCCGCTTCAGGTCCGCTGCGACGGCTGCGGCGCGGCGATGCCGACCGCATGATCGCTCCCTCGGTGGCCCAAGATTCCTACCGAGTTGCCCGTAGTTGCAGATTTTTCCTCCCCGGTGCTAGACTTCACCGCTGTTCCGCCTACCCATCGAGCCCCGTCACAGGGTGATGCCGATGTCCTCTCCCCATCTCGAAGAAGCCCTCAGGCGCAGCGAGGAGTTCGCCGCTCGTCTCATCGAAAGCAGCCACGATTGCATCAAGGTGCTCGATCTCAAGGGGCACCTCCTCTCGATCAACGCCCACGGCATGACGGCGTTGGAGATCTGCGACTTCGGTCCGCTTATCGGATTGCCCTGGGTCGAGTTCTGGGAAGGGCAGGATCGGGAGCATGCGAGGGCCGCGATCGAACAGGCGCGCCAGGGGCAGGTGGGACGATTTACCGGCTACTTCCCGACGACGCACACGAATACCCCCAAGTGGTGGGACGTCTCCGTGACGGCCATTCTCGACAGAGACGGCAGGCCTGACAAACTGCTGGCGGTGTCCCGCGACGTGACGGAACTCAAACAGACGGAGCAGGCACTCCGGCAATCCCACGAGCAATTGGAACAGCAGGTCGTGGCCCGTACGCGCGATCTGGCCCAGACCAGCATGGTGCTTCAGGAAATCGTCGAAGGCGTCGAGTCAAAAGTCGGCGAACAGTTTTTCCCGTCGCTCGTGCAGCAATTGGCGACCGCGCTCGGCGTGGACTATGCCTATATCTCCGAACTCAGCGAGGACGGCACTAAGTTTCGCTCGCGGGCTGGCTGGGGCAAGGACCAGCCGCTTCCGCAGTTTGACGTGCCGGCGCGGGGCCCCTGTGAAACCGTCCTGACGCGCAAATGTGTCTACCACCCGGACCAACTCCGTGCCTTGTATCCCCACGTCCAGCTGATTCAAGACATCGGCGTCGAAAGCTACTGCGGCGTCCCGATCGTGGACTCCTCCGATCGGGTCGTGGGACACCTGGCGATCATGGACTCCAAGCCGATGCTCGATCACCTGCGCGCGACGTCGATTCTCGGCATCTTCGCGACGAGGGCCGCCGCGGAATTCGAGCGGCTGCGTTTTGAACGCGCCATGCGCAAGAGCGACCTGACGCTGCGGAAGATCGACGAGGGAACGGCTGCGACGACCGGCGCGGAATTTTTTCATTCCCTGGTGAAGAGCCTGGCCGAAGCCCTGCAAACCAAGTATGCTTTTGTCTCCAAGTTCGTCGAAGGCAACCGCCCCCGCGTGCGGACCCTGGCCTTTTGGAAGGGCGACGGGTTTCTCGACAACTTCGAATATGACTTGTCCCATACGCCTTGCGAGCGCGTGTTGGCTGGAGAAGTGTGCCTGTTTCCCGAGAAGGTGCAGGACTTGTTCCCGGAGCATCGGGAGGATCTCGCCAAGCTGGGGGTCGAGAGCTATTTGGCGATTCCTGTCTCGGACCGCTCCGGCACGGTGATGGGGCACCTCGCCGTGATGGATACCAAGCCGATGCACGACGATCCTCGCGTGCTGTCCGTGTTCAAGATCTTCGGAGTCCGAGCTGGGGCCGAGCTGGAACGGGATCGCATGGACGCGCAGCTCAAAGAGAACGAGGAGCGGCTGCGCGATCTGTTCGACGAGGCCCCGATCGCCTATGTGCATGAAGGACTCGACTCCAAGTTCATCCGCGCCAATCGCGCGGCGCTGCGCAGCCTGGGCATCACACCCGATCAAGTCGAAGGCACCTACGGTAGTTCGTTTGTGCCGGATACGCCGGACGCGCAGCGCCGCCTGAAGGAAGCGTTTGCTTCCATTGGCCGGGGCACCAACACGAGCGGCGTCGTGCTCGAATTGCGCCGCAAGGACGACGGCAAGCCGCTCTGGATTCAATGGTGGTCGAGGCCGGACCCCAGCGGGACCTACACCCGCACGATGTTCATCGACATTACCGAACGGGTGCTGATGGAGCAGGAAAAAGCCCGGCTGGAGGCGCAGAATGTCTACCTCCAGGAAGAAATCAAAGGCACCCATAACTTTGAAGAGTTGATCGGCTCGTCCTCGACACTCAAGAAGGTGCTGAAAAACGTCGAGCGCGTGGCGCCAACCGATTCGACCGTGTTGATCACCGGCGAGACGGGGACCGGCAAGGAGTTGATCGCGCGGGCCATACACAACTTGAGCCCACGCAAGAACAAGCCGCTGGTGAAGGTGAATTGCGCGGCGATTCCGTCTGGGTTGATCGAAAGCGAGCTGTTCGGCCATGAGAAAGGCGCCTTTACGGGCGCGCTGACGAAGAAGATGGGTCGCTTCGAGCTGGCCGACAAGGGGACCATCTTCCTCGACGAGATCGGGGAATTGCCGCTCGACCTGCAATCCAAGCTGCTGCGCGTGTTGCAGGAAGGGGAATTCGAACGGGTGGGCGGGACGCAGACCTTCAAGATCAACGTGCGGGTGATCGCGGCGACCAACCGGGACCTCGAACAGCTCTCGAAGACGGGCCACTATCGGCCCGATCTGTATTACCGCCTCAACGTGTTTCCGATTCATCTGCCCGCGTTGCGCGAGCGCGAGGGCGACATCCCCCTGCTGGTGCTATATTTCGTGCGCAAGTTTGCGGCAAACTTCGGCAAGAAGATCGACCGGATTCCGGAGCGGATGATGTCGGCGCTCCAGCGCTACCAATGGCCGGGAAACATTCGTGAACTGGAGCATGTGATCGAGCGCGCGATGATCTTGAGCGAAGGATCGGAGTTGGAACCGATCGAGTGGCTCTCGCCGTCACACGGCAAAGCCGCCGCGGCGAAGACGCTGACCCTGGAAGAGATGGAACGGCAGCATATCGTCGACGTCCTGGAGCACACGAACTGGCGCGTGAGCGGCGAGAAGGGCGCGGCCAAAATCCTCGGCCTCAATCCCACCACGCTCGAAGCGCGCATGAAGAAGCTTGACATCACGCGCGTGAAACGTGAAGCGTGAAACGTCGTTCGTGAAGCGCGTGCCAGAGCAACGACATCTCGCCTGTCCTTTCCTCCCGTCATTCTGACTGTCTACATTCCCTAATCGATCTACCCTTCTCTTCAGACGAGATACGCTTCACGGTCGACGAACGACGAGTTTTACTCCCAACTAATTGGGACGTTCCCAATATTTCAGGAATTGATTCCTGCTGGTTACCCGCGTCTCCGTCTTGAAAAATCCTCATCTCATCTTTCTACATCAAGCACTTACGCTGTTCTGTCTGCCACGCAATGAGTCTGGCATCACTGTTGCTGAAAACCCGGTCATCAGACGAACACAAAGGAGCGGTAGAGGCGATGCTCAAAATTACGAAGATTCAAGAAAACAGGAGCGACGTGCTCCTCAAGTTGGAAGGCAAGATCACCGCAGAGTGGGCCGCCCTCCTCGACGGCGAATGTCGGTCGCTCCTTCGACAAGAGAAAACCGTATGTCTGGATTGCTCCCATGTCGACTTCATCGATGCCAGGGGGGTGGAGGTCTTGAATAACCTTCCCCGCACGCAAGTCACCCTTATGAGCGCTCCCGGTTTTGTCACGGAGTTGCTGGAGATTGGAGGCCGGTCATGAACGCAGACACCAGCACCTATACAGAGTCCATTGGTCACACCTCATCGGCCAGCCGGAGGTCACAGACTGCCAGGCCGTCAGGTCTCGCGAAGAGCGAGGACACACTTATCGCGAGGCTCAGACGCGGTGACGAGGGGGCCTTCGATGAACTGGTCAACCAACTGCATGGTACGCTCATCAGAATGGCCATGGGCTATGTGGCCGATCGGGAAGTGGCTGAAGAAGTCGTTCAGGACACCTGGATGGCGGTGATCAAAAGCCTGGATCGGTTCGAAGGCCGGTCGTCGCTTCGCACCTGGGTCTGCGGGATTCTGATCCATAAGGCCAAGGATCGCGGCGTCCGCGAGAAGCGCCATACGACCTTCTCGGCCTTCGAGTCCTATGACGATGACAATGAGGAAGCAGTCGATCCCTCCCGCTTCCAACAGACCGGCGAGTGGGCCGGGCACTGGGCCTTCCCGCCTCAGCCCTGGGACGACCAGACGCCGGAGAAACTCCTCGCCAGCCAACAGACGGGTAATGCGATGCAGCGAGCCATTGAGGCCTTGCCGGCGACCTTAAAAGACGTGTTCATCCTCCGCGATGTCGAAGGCGTGGATGCGAAAGAAGTCTGCGAATTGCTGAAGATCACGGAAACCAATCTCTATGTTCGGCTTCACCGGGCGCGGGAACGAGTGAGAGTGGCGGTGGAAACCGCCCTAGGGTAAGGTTAAGGTCGAGGCTGAGGTTTAGGCTAAGGGGTGGAGAGCATAGCGCTGAACGATGAATTCTGAACGATGAGTTGAAAGCCCATGATCTCTAATCATCGTTCTGCGCTCTGCGTTCATCGTTCCTCATATCTCAACCTTAACCTCAGCCTCAACCTGCTTAGACACTGTAAGAAACCTATGAATGGGGAGACTCAGGGGTGACAGCTCAATTGGAGGACCCCTATATGAAAGACCATCCTTCACAACGGATCCACAGCGGACTGACTTGCCGCGATCTCACGGATCGAGCCTCCGAGTATCTGGACGACCGCCTTCCCATCCTGACCAAAGTCCGGGTCGGCCTGCATCTCGCGTCCTGCGCCCACTGCCGTACCTATGTGAAACAGATCGATCTCGTTTCCTCTGCGTTGAGGAACCTCCCCAAGCTCTATCCCTCGCCGGTGAATCGTCTTTGCCTGCGTCAGCAGTTTGCCGCGAGCCACACCAACTAGGGCGCCCCTCCCTAGCCCGTATTATTCACGAGCGCTTCTACTGCAATCGTGGATTCGCCGCTGCGACACACTTGGCCGCATGTTTCACAGCGCCCAAGCGGGCGGGCTCGCCGCTCGGTCGGTTAACATCCTGCTGGAGACTGGCGCCCTTCTTCCTGGCGCCTGTCCCCGTTCCGAAGCGGGACAGGCACCGACGAACCGTCATGAATAATGCGGGCTAGCAGTAGGTTTCTCGCCGAGGGCTGTCCATGGACGGGAACTTGTTATCCGCACCGACGAACTCCACTATAAAATGGACTCGTCAGATACATCTGAAGAACGTCATGTAAGGATGCGGGGGCTCGGGCGACTACGTGATAGCAGCGAAGAAGACAACTGGCAACGAAGAGAGACTTGGTTGCCGCAATCTTAACCTCAGATCGAAGAAAGAGACTTGCCACGATCGGGGCAGCCACCGCCACGATGCCAATGGAGAGTGATACCGATACCGCCTTGAGCGAGAAACTGCAGGCTCTGGGAGCATTCATGATCCGCTACAGATTGGCCATGGTTTTTGCCTGGATCGGGTGCGATGAAGTTTTCCGTCTACGAAGCGACCGGCTATTCGCCCGCAGTGTTCGAGGCCATGGGGTGCCTGGGCAAGAACGGCGTGTTGGTGTTGGCGAGCGTGACAGGAGGCGACCGTGAGCATGCCGTCCCGGCGGACAAAATCAACCTGGATTTCGTGCTCGGGAACAAACTGGTCGTCGGGACCGTCAACGCCAATCGCGAATACTTCGAGGCCGGCGTCTACGACTTTGCGCGGGCCGAACTGGAATTTCCTGGCTGGCTCCCGAAGTTGCTGACGCATCCGGTGACTGGGCTGGAGAATTATCAGGATATGATGCAGACCCTCACGACGGAACGCAGTGCGATTAAGGTCTTTGTGCATGTCGCGTACGACTAAAAGCGATGGCCGTGACCGGTAGATCTGGGTTGGTTGAAGGGAGGTTGTGTTGACCCGAGTATTCGAAGGGCGTAGGGTTCGCAGGGCAGTTGTCTTTCACTATTAACTAGGAGGTCTTCGATGAAAAATATCATGCTGTCACTCACTGCAGTCATGTGTCTGGTAGGTTTCAGCTCCCTTTCATTTGCCGAAGATATGGGGAAAATGAAGGATGATATGAAGGGTGAAATGAAGGGCGAAATGAAGGACATGAAAGGCGAGATGAAGGGCGATATGAAGGAGATGAAGGGCGATATGAAGGAGATGAAGGGCGAGATGAAAGGCGAGATGAAGGGCAAGACGAAAGCCAAGCACGATGAGATGAAGGGTGACATGAAGGACATGAAGGGCGATATGAAAGGTGAGATGAAGGGAGCCATGGGGAAGTAGTCGTCTATCTGTTCCTTTCCCCTATTCGATCCTCACGGCCTGCGGTCGGTTACTCCGAGCGCAGGCCGTCCTGTTTCCGCCCTCGCAACAGCCTGTAAGATTCGAGGCCGTGGGCCGACCAAGCAGCAGACAGGTGATCCCAAGCCAGAGGAGATACGATCATGGCCTCACTCATTCACGAAGGAACTGGAATCGGTCAAGGTCAGGAGAGCGAGGAGGTCTCGGAGCTCGCGATGAGGTCCGAACCGTTCCCACTCGAAGAACACGTTGCTCCCGATGGTCTCACTGCGAACCAGGGTGACGTCCCAGCCGCACGACCTGCGTCAGCTCCAGTGACCGAGAGGATCTACCGCCATAGAGTACCCGTGCGAATCAGCCATTGGCTCAACGTCCCCTGTCTCATCATCCTGATTATGAGTGGGCTCCAAATTTTCAACGCGCATCCCGCCCTCTATTGGGGCGACCGTTCCGATCGTGACCAGCCGTTGCTCTCGATTCGCCCTGTGAAGGCCGAGAGCGGCGAGATGCGTGGCATCACGACTATTCTGGGCTATAAGTTCGACACAACAGGAGTCCTCGGCTATTCCGATGGCTCGCGCCGCGCCTTCCCTGCGTGGGCAACCATTCCAAGCGCCAAATTTTTGGCGATGGGACGGCAGTGGCACCTGTTCTTCGCGTGGCTCCTCGTCATCAACGGTCTGTTCTTCACGGCCTATGCGCTGATCAGCCGGCATGTCACGCGCGACCTGGCTCCGACCGGCAAGGACCTGCGTGGCATCGGCAAGGCCGTCAAAGATCACATTGCTTTTCGGCATCCCAAAGGTGATGAAGCCAAGCGGTACAACGTGCTGCAGAAACTCGCCTATATAGTAATTCTGTTTGTGGTGGCGCCGCTGATCATTCTGACGGGCCTCACGATGTCGCCGACGATCGATACGGCGTTTCCCTGGCTGCTCACGATCTTCGGTGGACGGCAGGCGGCGCGGACGATTCACTTTATCGCCTGTTTTACCTTTGTCGGGTTTATTGTGATTCATGTGTTGGAAGTGATCCTGACAGGATTCTTCAACAACATCCGGTCGATGGTGACTGGATGGTTTGTGGTGAAGCATGAGGCAGGATGTTGAAAGAAGCCGCCAGTCGGGAAACGTTGAACGGTGAGCGATGAACTATGAACAAGGAAACGATTGTCACTTCAGCGTTCCGCGTTCATCGTTCAAAGCTCAGTTGTTCACTCGCTGCGGCCTTGCTGGACAGCTCCTTTGAACATCCTGCGGGAAAGGCGTCTGGCACTTGCTCTGGTATCGCATTGACACATTGAGGAGGCACCATGGTTCCACATGAACGCGCAATGGAACGACGACAGTTTCTGAAGGGAACTCTGGGCGCCGCGAGTCTCGTCGCCCTCGCCGGCTGCGACAACCTGACGCAGAGCAGTTGGTTTCCTTCGATCTTGAACAAGACGGAGAAACTGACCGAACGAGTGCAACGGGCCGTCACGCCCACGAATGCCCTCGCTAGAGAATATGGGGATGCCGACATTTCGAAGGTGTTTCCGGCGAACGGGAATACCGATCCGGGCACGGAAGACTATGCCGGCCACGTGGCGAAGAATTTCTCTGAATGGACGGTGGAGGTCGGTGGCTTGGTGCAGACTCCGATGAGTTGGTCGCTCGCGGCGCTGAAAGAATTGCCCTCGCGGGTGCAGGTCACTCGCCACGATTGTGTCGAAGGCTGGAGCGCAATCGGCAAATGGACCGGCGTCCCGCTCGGCGATCTCCTACGACAAGCTACGCCGTTGCCGAATGCCAAGTTCGCCGTCTTCCATTGCGCCGATGTGGACGATGAAGGCGTGGCCTACTACGAGAGCATAGCCCTGGCCGACTGCTATCACCCGCAAACGATCCTGGCCTACGAGTTGAATGGCACCCCGCTGGACATTCCCCACGGCGCGCCGCTCCGTCTCCGCTTCGAACGGCAGCTCGGCTACAAGCAAGCCAAGTATGTGATGATGATCGAATTGGTGGAGACGCTTGCCGGCATCGGCGGCGGGAGGGGTGGGTATTGGGAGGATCAAGGGTATGAATGGTACGCGGGAATTTAGAAAGCAGGTTAAGGTCAAGGCTGAGGTTCAAGTTGAAGGATGAGAATTCAACTCGCAGATCATCACGAATGGAAGAAGCCAAATGCGCGCTTTCCCTTTTCGCTCGACCTCAACCTTAACCTTAGCCTCAGCCTTTTTGCGCCGGCCATTGCGATTGCCAAGTAGATCCGGGATTGGCCCAGGACCGTAAGATGGAGTAGCACGTGAAGAAGGAGGGGATCATGGTACGGCGAATTCTGATCGGCATCAGTGCTCTCTTGGCCGGGGTGCTCGTTACCTGGTTCGTGGCCAATGCGGGAGTCGGCATGAAGGCGCCTGACATTGCCAACGAAACCTGGCTGAACAGCGCGCCCTTGCATCTGTCCGACCTGAAGGGCAAAGTCGTGATGGTCGAGTTTTGGACCTTCGGCTGCTACAACTGCCGCAACGTCGAACCCTACGTGAAGCAATGGCATCAGATGTATGCGGATAAGGGGTTGGTGGTCATCGGCGTGCATTCGCCGGAGTTCTCCTACGAACAGGACTTTGCGAAGGTACGGCAGTATATCCAAGAACACAACATCCGCTTTCCCATCCCCATCGACAACGACTTCTCAACGTGGAATCGCTATGGCAACCGGTATTGGCCCGCGATGTATCTCATCGACAAGCAGGGTGTGATTCGCCATGTGCGGATCGGCGAGGGCGGGTATCAGGAGACCGAGCGGTTGATCCAATCGCTACTGGCTGAGACGTTCTGAGGCGCTATGTCAAGCGAGATGGGCGAGACTGGCGGGAAAAGCGTGACTGGAAGGGAAAGGGCTCACACGTCACGCGAGTCTCGCTCCTCGCGCTTGTCGCGCGCCACCAAACCCAACCGTGGCCTTCGGCACCGAATGGTGGCTTGGCAGGGCCGCCTGACCTCCTGTCGGATGCCGTTGCTTGTGAATCGTTGCTGAAGTTCTCCTAGCCCGGACTATTCATGAATAGTCCGGGCTAGCCCATTTGGAATACAGATAGTGCCGTTCGAACTCTGGTTCCATCTTACGGGCCGGTCGGCATCCTCCGATCGCTCTCCTCTCTGTCCCGTTCATGGTGGGGTACCGGTCAATGTGCCATCCGGAATCTTGACGTGGGGACAGTGTGCACACTACACTTACGAAATACTGGTATTTAAGGAGGAACTCTTATGGCTGAACAGCGCGTGCTCAATAGTGGGAAGAAGTCCTCGGTGTCACAAGATGCGGCTGCGTTGACTGCTCAGTTGGCGGCCGGCTTGGAAAAGATTGGGCTTGCGATGAAAAGCCGGACGTGGCGGCGAGAAGGCCGAGCAGGTCTTGGCCCGTTACAGCGGCAGGTCCTCACGCTTCTTCGGTCCAAGCCTGGGCAACGCGCGACAGTCTCCACGGTGGCGAACGAGTTGTCCGTCAGGCTTCCGACCGCGTCGGAAGTCATCGCCACGCTCGAACGGAAGCAGTTGGTTCGACGGCGTCGAGGCATGAGCGATGGACGGATTGTGATGGCGCAGTTGACGGCCAAAGGGAATCGGTCCTGCACGCCCTCTTCCCGTATGCCCGATCAGCTGGCGACTGCGGCGGAGGCACTTTCGGCACCGGAGCAAACCGTCCTCCTCACGTCCCTGGTGAAGGTGATTCGTAGTCTCCAAGAACAGGGTGAGATTTCTGTCGCGAGGATGTGTGTGTCCTGTCTGTACTTTCGCCCCAATCAACACGCCAATGCCGATCGGCCGCATCACTGTGACTCTCTGAATATTCCGCTCGGTGATCGTTCGCTACGTCTTGATTGCCAGGTGTACGAACCGGCCCCCGTTGCACAGGCCAATGAGGCCTGGGCAAACTTTACTGGTTCTCGCACAGCCTAAGGCCCGGTGCTCCAGCTGCTCAGATGGGATTGGTAGGGTTGGGCTTGCAGGAGAGCAGGGGAAGCATGAGTGAAGGAAGGACAGCCATTCTCTTCAAGAAAGGCTCGACCCGCTCATCAGAGGATGAATGGCTCGGGCCGGAATCCCATATGCCGAATCTGAGTCGGGAACTCCGCCGTCGTGAACCGAGGCAAATGGGCTTCTCTTCCGGTTGGGTAGTCGGTGTGATATTTGTGGCGGGCGTGGCAGCCGGAAGTCTGGCGATGCGCCTTTTCGACCGACGGTCTTGACGTCCTAGCAGGATGCTGAAAAAGCCCGCCAGCTTCGTTCTCGCCTTGAAAGCATCCTCAACGTAGCCCATCGGGTTAGAACTGCGCGAGCAGTTCGGGGCGGGCGGGTGAGAAATGCTACGCCTCCGGTGCTTTCATCGGCTGCGGCCTTGCTGGACAGCCTTTTTGAGCATCCTGCGGAAATGTTCTCCTTTGTCTAAGAACTCTGCCGAAATTTTCCTCCGCAGCCTGCTAGATCCCTGTCGTCTTCAGAGCGGCCCTTTTCAATATAAGAGGTGATCGGCTTCGATCTGCGAGAGTAGATCGTCCATCGCTGCTTGGACAGCTTCTGCAATGGGGGTCTGATCCGAGGCTGTGATCCACCGAACGCTCGACCCTACCGTTTCCTTTTCCACCAGATAGGACTTGATCGGCGGCTTCTCCGAAGGGCCCAGGGCTGATTCCAGGCGCAGACGGTAGCGGTAGTTGCCGCGGGATCGCATCGTCAGCCAGGCTTTAACGGTTAAGGTGAGATCGGCCGGTCTGTCGCCTACCGAGGCAAAGGTCTGACGCGATTGGATATAGTCGATCGCGGCGGAGCGAAGATCCTGTGCCGGCCACTCAAACAAGGCAATGCCCGGCATGTGATCGGCTCCTTCCACTGCCAGAAAGGGCACAACTACATATAATGATTGAGCGATGGTGTCAGACGAAACGGCTGGAGGCGCAGGGGTGACGTGAATCCGGTGGACACAACCCCAGCTGAGCAACAGGAGGAGCCAGCTG
>Ga0315276_10001447_pt1:10000-21301 | contig 21301 bp, 27 predicted proteins | sample YL17G05_0_MG_FD_204542 | JGI IMG/M metagenome (GOLD analysis project Ga0315276, IMG submission 204542) | Sediment microbial communities from Yellowstone Lake, YNP, Wyoming, USA - YL17G05_0 | ecosystem: Environmental > Aquatic > Freshwater > Lake > Sediment | place: USA: Wyoming... | reverse complement strand
ATGGTCATTTTTCTCATATTCTGGCCGGAGAACATGTCGATGAATCCGAAGAGTGTATCCTTGGCTGATTGGAAAAATTGTTCCAGCGCTTCGATATTGATACCGGGGGTATAAATCTGGGAACCGATCCGGTAAACCGCCAGCAGCAGGAAGGTAAAAACAACTCGCTTCCTCAGCTCGGGAATAATAAAAATGTTTCTAATAAATGTAATCAATGGCCTTCTCCTCCAATTATTATTGCTTCTCCTCCACTGTTTTTGATTTTTTCCAACGCTGCCGCGGAGAATTTGTGGGCATGGATTTTGACTTTCCGAGTCAGGTTACCGTTACCGAGAATTTTCACTTCCGCGTCCACTTTCTGCGCCAGTCTCTTTTCGAAATAATCTTGCAGGGTTATCTCTTCCAATCCGCTGCGTTCAATGGATTCGAGATTAATAATATTGTATTCTTTTTTAAATATATTGGTAAACCCGCGTTTGGGTACGCGCCGCGTTATGGGCATCTGTCCGCCTTCGAAGCCACGTTTCCGGGAGTAACCGCTCCTGGATTTTTGGCCTTTGGAGCCGCGTCCGGCGGTTTTCCCTGAACCGGAACCGGGACCCCGGCCAACTCTTTTCCTGTTTTTTACCGCACCTTGCGCGGGTTTCAAATTCGCCAGTGTTATCATTTTCCAACCTCCAAACTAGTTCTCAACATCAGTAACCTGGAGCAAAAAATATACTTTTTTGACCATTCCCAGGATCTCGGGGCGTTTTTCCCGTATGACTTCGGAATCTATTCTTCTTAGGCCCAGGCCTTTGACGACGGCCCGCTGTTTTTGGGTTCGTCCGGCCAGGCTCTTTTTCAGCTTTATCTTTATCCGCGGATATGCGGCGCTGTTTTCCTTTACTGCCATAAGTCCTCCTCAGAGATATCTCTTTTCTTACGGATTTCGTCCGGGGTACTCAAACTTACCAGTCCCTTCATTGTGGCATGGGCCACGGTAAAGGTATTTTTACTCCTGAGACTTTTGGTGAGGATATTCCTGATCCCTGCCAATTCCATGATGACGCGCACGGAACCCCCGGCGATCACGCCGGTCCCGGGGGAAGCGGGCCTCAATACAACCCGGGCAGCCCCAAATTTGCCGACGGTATAAAAAGGTATGGTGTCGTTCAATATGGGAACCGATACCAGGTTCCTTTTGGCATTGGCAACGGCTTTCTTGATGGCCAGCGGGACTTCCCTGGCTTTACCTTTGCCCAACCCGACGTTGCCTTTTTTATCGCCGACTACGACTGCCGCGGAGAACCGAAGGTTCTTGCCACCTTTGACAACCTTGGTGACCCGTCTGATAGAAATGACTTCCTCTTCAAATACTTCGATATTTTCTAGTTCCTTCACAATCATTCTCCTTTAACCTAAAATATAATCCCGTTTTCTCTCGCAGAATCCGCAAAGACTTTAACTCGCCCGGTAAAAGGATACATGTGCCGGTCGAAAACCACCTGCTGGATATTGAGGTTTTTCAGACGTTCCGCGATGGTTTTTCCCATGGCTTTGGCAGCTTCTTTATCTTTGGTGCTCTTTAATTGGGCTTTAACTTCTTTCTCCAGTGTGGAGGCGCTGGCCAACACGTTACCGGTGGTATCATCAAACACCTGCGTATAGAGATATTTATTGCTCCTGACGACGATCATCCGGGGTTTCCCCGGAACGCCGTTAACGATTTTCCGGATGGATTTTCTCATTCTTTTCTTTTTTGTCTTCTTTATAACATATTTTGGTGTAATCATACATTACTCCTTACTCGTTATTTCTTAGCGTATTATACTCCTGCCGCCTTTCTTACTTTTTGTCTCAGGAACTGACCTTCGATACGAATACCTTTCAATTTGTAAGGTTCCACCGGCCGGATGGCTTTGATTTTGGCGCATACCTGGCCTAACAGTTGTTTATCATGGCTGTGCAAGGTAAATTCACCGGGGTTTTTCTGGGTGACGGTGACGCCTTTGGGCAACTTATAATCCACCGGGTGGGAGTACCCCACCTGGAGGTTGATTAAATCGCCGTTAATCCCGGACCGCCATCCTTTTCCCACCACCTGCAGCGTCCTGGAAAACCCCTGGGTGACGCCGATGACGGAATTATTGATCAGGCTCCAGACCAGGCCCTGGAAAGGCTTCTTCGACTCTTCATTCCTGTCCACGGTGATTTTGTTATTTTCTATTTTGACTTCGATGCCTTCTTTCACTTCGACGGTTAGTTCACCTTTGGGGCCTTTGATGGTCATCAGGTCCCCGGTTCTATCGATCTTGACTGCATTACTGAATTCGATGGGTTTCGATGCTTTTCGTGACATGCTGCCTCCTCTGCCGCTACCAGACATAAAGTAACACTTCGCCGCCGACGCTGTTCTTTTCGCATTCTTTACCGCTTAACAGCCCCTTGCTGGTGGAGAGAACGGCAAGTCCCAATCCGCCCAACACTTTGGGTATGCTTTCGGCGCCGGCATAGATACGCCGTCCCGGTTTCGAGACTCTCTCGACACCTGCGATAACATTATCCTTGTGGTTTTTGCCCCTGTATTTGAGTTCGATATCGATGATGGGAGGAAAAGCTGTTTTGTCCACCTTAAAATCGGCAATATATCCTTCTCGTTTGAAGATTTTCGCGATTTCCAGTTTGATTTTGGATAACGGGACGGCAACATCTTCTTTTTCAGCCATTATGGCATTTTTTATTCTTGTCAACATATCTGCAATTGGATCTGTGTGACTCATCTGTTCACTCCTTGTTTACCAGGATGCCTTGATGATGCCCGGTATTTCTCCTTTTAACGCCAGTTCTCTAAAACAGAGCCTGCACAATTCGAATTTCCTGTAAACTCCCCGTGGTCTTCCGCATATGCGGCACCGAATTCGAGATCTCACGCGGAACTTTCTCGGCTTTCTTGTTTTTGCTATGGTTGATGTTTTTGCCACTGCCTTCCTCCTCTTATCTAAAGGGCATGCCCAGGTGTTTTAACAATGCCCGGCCCATTTCATCGGTCCTGGCGGAAGTAACAAAGGTAATGGACATTCCTTTGGTCCGCTCCACCTTATTGTAATCGATTTCCGGGAAAACCAATTGGTCTTTAATGGCAACGGTGTAATTACCCCTGCCGTCAAAGGACTTGGGTGAGAGACCGCGGAAATCTTTGATACGGGGAATGACGACGGAAACGAAACGGTCCATAAATTCGTACATCCGGGCGCCCCTCAAGGTAACGGTGGCGCCGACGGGCATACCGGCCCTGAGCCTGAAGGCGGCGATGGACTTACTGGCCCTCCGCACCGCGGGTTTCTGGCCGGAAATGGTCGCCAACTCTTCCATGACTTTGTCCAGTATTTTTATGTTCTGGGTCGCTTCGCCAACACCTGAATTGATAACGATCTTCTCCATCCTGGGAACCATCATGATGTTTTTCAGGTTCAACTCTTTTTTGAGCTCTTCACGAACGGTGTTTTTATATTTTTCATATAATCGACTCATGGTTTACTCCTGATCGATAACGACGCTGCATTTTGTACATATTCGCTGCTTCTGTTGGGTAATTTCCTTGACCTTATAGCCGACCCGTACGCCCTGTTCACACTCTTTGCAGTAGAACATGACACTGGCCAGGGGTATGGCCCCTTCCCGCTCGACGATTCCGCCTTTAATGTTCTTCTGGGGATTGGCGCGTACATACTCTTTAATAAGATGTATTTTTTCCACCACAACCCGCTTCTCATCGGCCAGGATTTTCATTACTTTGCCGGTTTTCCCCCGGTCCCCTTTTCTGCCGCGTACGACGATTACGATATCATTCTTTTTTAACTTCATCTTCCTCATTTAAATCACCTCCGGCGCCAGGGAGATAATCTTCATAAACTTGTTTTCCCTTAATTCACGGGCGACAGGTCCAAAAACGCGAGTACCCACGGGTTCTCCCTGGTTATCGATGATGACCGCCGCATTATCGGAAAACCGGATATAGGAACCGTCCTTTCGCCTGACTTCTTTCCTGGTTCTCACCACCACTGCTTTAACGACGGTCCCCTTTTTTATCTTGGAATTAGGTTCGGCTGCTTTAACGCTGCCGGAGAATACATCGCCGATTTTGGCGATCTTGCCGATTCCCCCACCAGCCGCACGAATAAACATGAGTTCTTTGGCGCCTGAATTATCGGCTACTTTTAAGCGGGTTTGCATCTGTATCATAGGGTCACCTCTTCTTCTTTCTTCGGCGCAGTGGACACGATGTCTACCAGCAGCCACCGCTTCATTTTACTGATGGGTCTTACCAACCTGATTCTTACTATATCACCGGGTTTGCATTTGTTGTGTTCATCATGGACAAGATATTTCTTCTTTTTCCTGACGATCTTCTTATATGCCGGGTGCTGGAAAATACGTTCCACATAAACGGAAACAGTCTTATCGGCCTTAGTGGAAACCACTTCTCCTGTCAATATGGTCCCGACCTTCTTGCTTGCTGTTTCTTTGGTTTCTTTCTCTTTCACTTCATGCTTTTCCATCGTTAGACCTCTTTTCTTTTTTCAGCTAATATTGTTATTAAGCGTGCAATATCTCTGCGGGTATCCCGGATTTTGTAGGGATTTTCCGACTGCCCCAGCGTCTTCTGGATTTTCTGCTTAAAAAGTTTGTCCTGCAACTCGGTGAGTTTACTCTGTATCTCGTCAATCGTCATTGACCTGATTTCTTTTGACTTCATCCTACTTACTCCTATTGCGTATCATGTATCACGTGTCATGTGCGCATGCACTGCGGTTTGCATTTTTCTTAATGCCTGGTGACAAACCTGGTTCTAATGCCGAACTTCCTCTGCGCCAATTGCATGGCTTCTTTGGCAACGACTTCAGAGACGCCTTCCAGTTCATATATAATGCGTCCGCGTCTCACGACATCCACCCAGAATTCGGGGTCGCCTTTTCCTTTTCCCATACGTACTTCGATGGGTTTGGCGCTGACCGGTTTACGGGGAAAAACGCGGATCCACAATTTGCCCGCTCTTTTAAGCCGCCGGTTGATGGCAATACGACCGGCTTCGATCTGCCGGGCGGTAATCCAGGCATTCTCCAGGACCTGCAGTCCATAATCGCCAAATTCCAGGGTGTTACCTTTGGTGGCAACGCCGCGCCGTTTTCCGCGAAATTCTTTCCTGTGTTTGACTTTCTTGGGCATTAACATGGCTCATTCTCCTTCTCGGGCAATTTCCGGTTCCTGCTTCTTAAACCGTGCCTTTTCTTTGTCATTAATGTATACCCACACTTTGATGCCGATCTTTCCATAATCGGTATTGGCTTCGGTGGTGCCGTAGTCGATATCGGCTTTCAGGGTCTGGAGCGGGAGTTTGCCCACCAGGTACCACTCGGCCCTGGCAATTTCAGCGCCGCCCAACCGGCCGGCCACACGGATTTTGATGCCGATGGCCCCGGCTCTTACGGAAGAGTCTACTGCTTTACGCATGGCCCTGCGGAAGGATATGCGCCGCTCGATCTGGTAAGCAATGCCCTCGGCAATTAATTGGGCAACCACTTCGGGATACTTTATCTCGATGACATCCACTAGTATTTTTTCCGCCGGCATCCGCGTATGATCTTTGATTAATTTCTTGATTTGCTGGACGCCGGAACCGCCTTTCCCAATAATAATTCCGGGCCGGGCGGTATTGATCTGCACCCGGAGAGTATCTGAAATACGCTTGATTTCAATACTGGCGATACCGGCGTGTTTATATTTCTCTTTGACTAATTTCCTGATCTGGATATCGGTGTGGAACAACTCCACGTAATTTTTCCCTTTGGCATACCATAAAGAAAGCCAGCCTTTATTAAAACCTAACCTAAATCCGTAAGGATGTGTTTTTTGACCCATTATTTCTCCTCTCTTTCGCCTAAGTGAATGGTTATATGACAATATCGTTTTAATATTGAAACGCCTCTTCCCCGGGGCGCCGGTCTAAATCGTTTCAAATAGGGCGCTTTATCCACTTGAGCGCCGGAAACATACAATTTATCAACATCGATGTTGGGATATTTTACCTGGGCATTGGCGATAGCTGAATCCAGGACTTTGGTTATTAACCCGGCTGCTTTGTGGCGCTTTGAAAATTTCAGGATGGTCAACGCTTCACCTGCGTCTTTTCCCCTGATCAAATCGACCACCAACCGGCTCTTCCTCGGCGACATCCTCAGGTACTTTCCTTTTGCAACTGCTATACTTGCCATTCGCGTCCTCCTATCCTATTTACTTCCTTTTGATGTATGGCCTTTATAATTTCGTGTCAATGCAAACTCACCCAATTTACATCCCACCATGTTTTCAGAAATAAATACCGGGATAAACTTTTTGCCGTTGTGAATTGCCAGCGTCAACCCCACCATTTCCGGTAGGACAGTGGACCGACGGGACCAGGTTTTTATCACTTCCCGTTTCTGGGCATTCTTGGCCTCCAGAACTCTTTTCAAAAGTTTCTCGGCGACATATACGCCTTTTTTTATTGAACGTCCCATTTACGACTTTCTCCTTTTAACGATAAATTTTTTGGTTCGTTTGTTTCTCCTGGTTTTGTATCCCTTGGTGGGTTGACCCCAGGGGGTGACCGGGTGTCGTCCGCATTTGGTCTTGCCTTCACCGCCGCCGTGGGGATGATCCACGGGGTTCATAACGGTTCCCCTGACATGGGGACGTCGGCCCGACCACCGGGTACGTCCGGCTTTGCCTATTTTTATATTGCTGTGTTCCACGTTGCCTAACTGACCGATGGTGGCGCGGCACTCCAATATGATCTTTCTCAATTCACCGGAGGGCATTTTGATCAACGCATACCTGCCTTCCTTTGCCATGAGGGTGGCGGCTGCTCCGGCGGTGCGGGCGATCTGCCCCCCCCTACCGGGATTGTATTCGATGTTGTGAACAATAGTGCCTACGGGAATGTTTTTCAAGGGTAAGGCATTCCCCGGGAGAATTTCCGCTTCCTTGTCGGTTGATATGACACTGTCGCCTACCTTGATGCCCAACGGCGCCAGTATATATCTCCGCTCGCCATCGGTATATTTCACGAGGGCAATGCGCGGGGTCCGGTTGGGATCATACTCGATGGTTTCGACAACGCCATGCACATCGAATTTATCCCTTTTAAAATCGATGATCCGGTACTTGCGTTTATGTCCGCCGCCCCTGAACCGGATGGTGATTTCTCCCATGTTGTTCCTGCCGCTCTTGCGATTCAAGGCAACCACCAGTTTACGATAGGGTTTGTCGGTGGTCAACTCCTCGAATGTATAGCCAGTTCTTCCTCTTTGACCGGGTGTTGTTGGATTATAGCTTTTGATTCCCATTATACTACCTCGAAATATTCGACCATTTTCGCATCTTTTTTTATCTTCACATAGGCTTTCTTCCAGGAGGGCCTACGTCCTGTATACCTGCCGTACCGTTTCAACTTTCCTTTAAAATTCACGACCCTGACGGAGTCCACTTCTGTTTTAAAGAGATCTTCGACTGCCTTTTTAACGTTGATCTTATTGGCATTCTTATGCACCTTAAAACACAAACACCGCTTCTTATCCTTCAGTTCGGTAGATTTTTCCGTTACCAGCGGGGCGATGATAATATCCGAATGTTTTAATTTCATTTCAATACCTCCACCAACTGTTTCACTGCATCTACGGAAAACATGATGTAATTGTACTTTAGCGAATCATACACGTTAATCTCAGAAAAGTCAATGGCTTTGACATAAGGGATATTGCGGGTGGACAGTAACAATTGGGCATTCTCTTTGGTATCCACGATCAATAATTTATCAAACTGGAAATTCTTCAGCAGGGACAGCGTCTCTTTGGTTTTATTGGACTCTAAGGCGATTTTATCCACCACCAGGATCCTGTCGTTTCTCATTTTATCGGACAGGACTGATTTTAACGCATTTCTCCTGGCCTTCTTGGGCATCTTGTAGGAATAATCCCTGGGCTGGGGTCCGAATGTGGTGCCGCCGGTTCTCCACAAGGGGCTCCTGATGGATCCCATCCTGGCCCTGCCGGTGCCCTTCTGTCTCCAGAGCTTCCTGCCGCTGCCGGCTACTTTGCCCCTGGTTTTGGTGCAGGCGGTTCCCCTTCGCTGGTTGGCCCTGTAATTTTTTACAGCCTCATATATTAAATGCTCTTTCAAGGGATAGTCAAAGATTTCTTCAGGAAGGTCCAGTTGACTGACTTCATGGCTTTGCATATTCTTAACCTTTATTGTAAGCATTTCACTCATCTCCTTTTAAAGGAATCCTTTTTAATAAACACATAATTCCCATTGAATCCCGGGACTGCGCCCTTTACCAGCAGTATGTTATTTTCCACATCCACTTTTACGACATTGATTCCCTTGACGGTTTTTTGCGTACTGCCCATGTGGCCGGGCATTTTCTTTCGCTTGATGACTTTGCCGGGATAGGCGCAATTACCGACGGAACCGGGGCGACGGTGAAACATGGAACCATGGGTGGCCCTGCCGCCTCCGAAATGCCACCGTTTGATAACTCCCTGGAATCCTTTCCCCTTGGTGATCCCGGTGATATTGACCCACTCTTTCTCGGCAAATATATCCACTTTAACGGAATCGCCTACCTGGAGATTGTCTTCATCGATAAAAAATTCTTTCAATACCCGGGTGGCGGGGATCTGGGCTTTATCGAAACGGCCTTTCTGCGGTTTATTGATGTTCTTTACTTTCTTTTCATCCACGTATCCCAATTGCACCTTCATGTGATTATTGTTTTCTTTTACCTTTTTCTGGACGACCAGGCAAGGTCCGGCTTTTATCACGGTAACGGGAACGACCTGTCCGTCATCGGTAAATACTTGCGTCATTCCCAACTTTTTTCCTATTATTCCTTGAATCATTTCATTCACCTTCTGTTCCGTTATATCATTGTCGTTATCGCTGATTACGGTTTAATTGGATTTAACCTCGACTTCCACCCCGGCCGGCAGGTCCATTTTCTTTAATTCGGCAATGGTATCGTCATTGTGCTCACGGATTTCAATGAGTCGGCAGTGGGTGCGTCGTTCAAAATGTTCGCGGGATTTCTTGTCCACATGGGGCGACCGGAGGACGCAAAATCGTTCGATCCGGGTGGGAATGGGAATGGGCCCAGCCACGTGCGCCCCGGTTCGTTTGGCTTTCACGACTATTTCCGCGGAGGATTTGTCAAGTATCCTGCTGTCAAACGATTTTAATTTTATCCTTATTTTTGTCGTCATTTTGCTCCTTAAATTAATCGGTCATTATTCTATTCTATTATCCCGGTTACCGAGCCCGCACCGATGGTCCGGCCGCCTTCACGGATAGCAAACTTCAATCCCTGTTCCATGGCGATGGGAGTGATCAATTCGATGATGAATTGGGCGTTGTCGCCGGGCATGACCATTTCCACTCCTTCCGGCAATACGACGCGACCGGTCACATCCGTGGTGCGGAAGAAAAACTGGGGACGGTAGCCGGTGATAAACGGTGTGTGCCTGCCGCCTTCGTCTTTGCTTAAGACGTACACTTCCGCCTTGAATTTGGTGTGTGGGGTGATACTCCCGGTTTTGGCCAACACCATGCCGCGTTCGACGTCTGTCCGGTCGGTGCCGCGAAGCAGCACGCCGATATTGTCCCCGGCCTGACCTGCATCCAGCAGCTTCTTGAACATTTCTACGCCGGTGACGATCCGCTTCATTGTCTCACGGATGCCGACGATCTCTATTTCATCGCCGACTTTTACCCTGCCGCGTTCGACCCTACCGGTCACCACGGTGCCCCTGCCGCTGATGGTAAAAACGTCTTCCAGGGGCATCAGGAAGTCTTTGTCCACGGGGCGTTCCGGCATTTGGATGTAACTATCCACGGCATCCATCAAGTCCATGATTTTTTTGTTCCACTCGTTGTCCAGGTTCCCTTCGCTCTCAAGGCTCCTGAGGGCGCTGCCCCTTACTACCGGGATATCATCCCCGGGGAAACCATATTGGCTAAGTAGTTCCCGGATTTCCAGTTCCACCAGGTCCAGTATCTCTTCATCCTCCACCATATCGCATTTATTCATAAACACCACGATGGCGGGAACGTTCACCTGGCGCGCAAGCAAGATGTGCTCACGGGTCTGGGGCATGGGGCCGTCGGCCCCGCTTACTACCAGGATAGCGCCGTCCATCTGGGCGGCCCCGGTAATCATATTCTTGACGTAGTCGGCATGACCGGGACAGTCTATATGTGCATAATGCCGCTTGTCGGTATCGTACTCCACGTGGGCGATCTGGATAGTGATGCCGCGCTCTTTTTCTTCGGGCGCGTTATCGATGCTCCAGAAATCCCTGTACTGAACTTTGGAACCCGCCCTTTTACTTAGTATTTTTGTGATCGCGGCGGTCAATGTGGTTTTACCATGGTCCACGTGACCGATGGTCCCGATGTTCAAATGCGGCTTACTCCTGTCAAACTTTTCCTTTGTCATTTCTAACCTCCTAATTTAAGGTATAAATGCCCAATTGATTGGTTAACACTTCATGCATCTTTTTTTCGGGCATTTCGATATAATCCTGGAATTCCAATGAATAATTGGCCCGCCCCTGGCTTAATGTCCGGATTGCCGTGGCATAACCGAACATGTTGGAGAGGGGAACCAATCCATCGATTATATGTAGATTATTTCTTACATCCATTTTGGTGACTTTGCCTTCCCGGGCGTTGAAATCGCCGATGACTTCGCCCAGGTATTCGTCCTGGACAATGATTTCTATTTTCATAATGGGTTCCAATAAGATGGGTTTCGCTTCCCGGAAGGCTTTTTTAAACGCCGCGGCCGCGGCGATTTTATAAGCCAGCTCGGTGGAATCTTCTTCATGATAAGACCCGGCCACTAAGGTGGCTTCGACATAAAGGACCGGGAACCCGGCCAGTACCCCGACTTCCATGGCTTCTTTGACCCCTATTTCAATGGCGCTAAAGTATTCCGCCGGGATAACACCGTCTTCTATCCTAACAGTGAACTTAAACTTCTCGGGCCCGGGGAGAGGCGCCACTTGCATTACGACATGTCCATATTGGTTTTTCCCGCCGGTCTGCTTGATATACTTTTCTTCACCGACGGCAGTCGCCCGGACGGTCTCATGATACGCAACCCTGGGTTTTCCCATCCTGGTCTGGAGGTTGAATTCGCGTTTCATACGTTCCCGGATCACCTCCAGGTGGAGTTCACCCATGCCGGCCATAATGGTCTGACCGGTATTGGAATCCAGGTGA
>Ga0315276_10001446_pt1 | contig 21313 bp, 13 predicted proteins | sample YL17G05_0_MG_FD_204542 | JGI IMG/M metagenome (GOLD analysis project Ga0315276, IMG submission 204542) | Sediment microbial communities from Yellowstone Lake, YNP, Wyoming, USA - YL17G05_0 | ecosystem: Environmental > Aquatic > Freshwater > Lake > Sediment | place: USA: Wyoming | collected... | reverse complement strand
CCGAACGTACCGACAATTCTGTAACTGCAGGTAATGGCGGCTCGCTCGGCATTGCGACAGGTGTCAAGGCGACTGCCGGGGCTTATGGCAACACGGCTGCGACCCATGCCAATTCAGCGGTTAAAGGCATGATCAGTATTGCGATTAAGCCGTAAACATTAAGTGTTCATATTGCGGACGGCTGGCTGTAAAAGGCCAGCCGTCCTTTCGAAAACCTGTGGATCGACGGATGTCCTTATTACCGTTGAATAAGATGAGTTACTTAAAAATATCAGGCGACCATTGACCTGATTAGAAAGGTTCTGAAACCAAGCGGGGCGACCACATCGGCCGCCCCGCTTTCTTTTGTGTGCCGAGCATGTTCGACGACTTGGAGGTGCAAGTCCTCTACACAACCTGATGGAGGTGAAGTGTTAGCGAATCGCAAGTGCGCTACCGTGAGGCGGGGTTCTAAGGAAGCGTAGAGCAAAACCGTGACCTGACGAACAGAAACCGGATATGAGGCAGTTCAGGCTGGACGAGTTGGCAAATGACAACGAAGTCCATATCCATCAAAGTTCTGAACTGTAAATTCGGCAGGTGTACGGCGAAGGTTCTCGATCTTACCTCGGGAGGTCTGTATGGTGTCTCGAAAACGAGACTGAGACCCATCTTCTACACCTTGATTTTGCAACTCTTTTCTACCGTGATCTCTTCGAGAATCTTGTCTTCATCGATCTGAAAATGGTTCCGCGGTTTGGGGGCGGCAAGATACTTGCGATACCCTGTATTGCCAACCAATGCCTTGTCGCCCTGCTTGAGGTGTTCACGCAGACTCTCAACAATAGCGTTGTGGTCGGCAACAATACAAATACGGTCGATACAAATTGCTTTTGAGGCGGTCAACAATCGGAACCAGCGTCTTTACATCCGCTTTGAGGTAAAAAGCACAAAATCATCATTTTTAGCCTAAAAACGCCATTTCCCGTCTCCCAAAAAGACGCAACTGTAGAAGATGGGCCAGAGGAAACGCTCGGATTGTTCCAGGCTGCCTACTGCGCGTCCGGTATATGCGAGCAGGTATGGTTTGGGGTCGTATCGGCGGCGTTTTTCGAACTCGGCGAGGAATTTTGGCGTCCAGTTCTGTGCGCCCATCTCCCAACTGTCTATGTGTACGGTTGTCCAGCCGTGTTTGCCTTTTTGTGGAATAACTTTTTTCAGGAGCTTGCCGTAATAGTTTGCAAAGTGATCGTCTAAAGCGTCGGTATCGAACTTGTCACATTCGAGGCCGACTCCGGGCTTTGGGGCGGGACGGGTGCTGGCGCAGGTGGCACGGCGCAACATGCGAACAATGGTCCAGTCGCCAGTTGGGACATCCCATTGCAGACGTCCGTTGGGTTCCAAGTGGCTGGTAAGGTCAACCATGTCTTTGAATGAAATAACGGCGTTAGGATCGGGTTCGGTGTATTGGGCTGGTGCGGGCAGGTATGGTTTTACTCCGGGCATCGATGTGTATGGGTTTCTTTCGTAGAGCGCCTTTTCGTTGATATCGGTAATGATCGGATTGCGTTTGGTGAAGGCGCAGACGACTACGTCTTCATGGAAATCGCTTTGCATATTAGCCCAGGTGGTTGGTCGCTGCTGTGGGATGGGCAGCACTGCATCGAATTTTGCGGGTCCCTTTGTTTCGGTTACGCTGAAGAGCAGGTGTTGCATTGCCTGTTCGGGTTTGCCCCATGGTCCTCCGCTGCCTGTCCAGCCGGGCCCGGAGCCGAGTGTGATGTCAATGCCGAGACGCTGAGATTCACGAACTGCGTGGGCGAATAAGTCCTGCCACAGCTCTCGCTCATGAAGTCCACCAGACCACGAGGTACGCCGACATCGACATCGAGAAAGATGAGATTGCCGAGTCCAACGGCTTTCATGGATTCGAGGTCGGCGGTCATACCTTCGCGACTGATGTTGCCGTCCATGAAGTACCAGTACACTCAGGGGCAAGCCGAGTCGGGGGGATTTTGGAATTCATTTTCAAGCGTAGCGCCGCTGGCGATACATGTAAAAATTGCAAGGATGAGTGAGATCGGTAACTGGATGGTTTTCATTTCTACAATTTCTGGGAACCTCTAAAAATTCATTTTTACTACGGACGGCTGCAATTCCCGTCAGCATCGTTATCGGCCAAAAATCGTCCTCAACATAGTTACAACTACGCCTGCGGCGATTTTTGACCTCTGCCTCGCTGACGAAAATTTCGCTCGTTCTCGTGACAAAAGCAATTTTTAGAGGCTCCCTTAAATTAGTTTTCAAGGGCTTTTGCCATTTCCTCGCCGAGGGCCAGGATGCCCTGCGTACCGAAAACCACTACGCGGTGCGGCAGGTGGTTTGTTTTGATAAACCGGATATTTTCATCGGCCTGGGCTAATGCCTCGAGGTCTTTTTCGATTGGCAGGAATTTTTGGTCTCCGGCCCAATCGGGAGGGATCACCGGTTGCTCGGTGATGAACCATTTCAGCTTCGGTGCGGACAGGTCTTTTCGTGTTCCATCGATTAGTTTCTTCAGGTTCGTCGCGTATTCTTTGGCAGGTTGATGCAAGGCTCGATCGTTCTCACCACAGTGCCAAAAGACCGCAACAAGTTCACTGTCGTAGCCGGCGTTTTCGAGATCGCGCTGGGCTTTTTTGATTCCGTTTATGAAATTTTTGTATAGATCGCGATGCGGGATGTCCGTGCCCTCGGGCAGCCAGTCAATGGACTGGGCGCCGCTGTGGGTGAACTTGTAAATCGCCAGGGTCTGGTCTTTCTTGAGCATCTTCTTCACGGCTCGGCCAAAGCTAAGCTCCGGACCAAAGTTGCCCAAGTAACCAGTTGGTCCAAGCGGTTCCCAATTAAGCGATTGGCTGACGCCGCCTCCCAATGAGTACTGATAAAGGACATCCTTCTGGTCCTGGTCGAGCGTTTCGAATCCGCTGAAGTCGGCGATTTGAGATACGTAAGCTTCTTCACCCTCCATATTGCGCTGGCCGCCAAGGATGAAGAGTTTGACTTTTTTGCCTTTGGGCAGGTCAGCCAGGGCGAACCTTCTGTCTTTGGTTTCGAGCGGCTGGCCGATGGCCTTGAGATAATGCTCCACATAAGCGTGGCCATGCTGGAGCTGGCCGAGTGTTCCAAAGTGATAGTGCAGGCCGGCGCCTTGTCCGATTTTGAAACCCAGGTGAGAAGTGGGGACGAAATATACATCGGGGTCGGCCTTGACGACGGCTAATTGCTGGACACATATTTTTGCTACGTTTTGGCGGTTGTCCATTCCCCAAACGCCCTTGTTGCTGATCTCGCCGATAAAGAATTTGAGCCTGGGCGTCTTGAAATCCTTACGGATATTGGCGATGAAGTTGCGAAGGTTCTTTTCGTAAGTGACTTTGCCGTCTTTGTCGAACATGTCATTTTCGCCCTGATGCCACATCATGGCTTCGATGCGGTACCTGATGCCCTGGGCGTCGAGGTCACTGAGCCTGTCGGCTACCTGTTTCATCAGTCTCGAATAGAGTTTTTTGCCGTTGTCCGGTCCGTCAGGATTCCAGTCATTGATCAGCGTAGTTCCTCCCCAGGCGTCCTTGATGACAGCGATCGGGTATTTGACGTGTTTTTTCAACTCGCGAGCGAAAGTCATTTCAGGGCCGAAGACATGGTCCACCGGCTGCATCGCAACCCAGCCATTCGAGCTTTTGTCCGGTCCGAGGTTATATGAGAATCTGATGTCCGTTTGTTTTTCGGCGGCGCCTTTGAATGGCGGATGATTGTCCACCAGGGAATCGTCGGAGTCCGAGCCAACCATGTTCGACTGGCCGGCAAAGATGAAAACGCGCAGCTCATCATCGGCAGCCAGCAATGGCTGGTGGGCGACGAAAACCGTAAGAAAGCTGAGTATGAGAAAATAGTAGAGCGATTTTAGATTTGTCATTTCGGTCCTTTCGTTAATGATTTGTAAAAGTCGAGTTTCCTACTTAGCGATACTCCGCAGTTCGGGGTGATCCTTCGCGGATTCGATGCTCTTAATAGCTTCCTTGACGGCGTTGACTCTTCTGTCATTGAGTTCGCCGGCGGGGAATTGCCCGTTTTCGCATTGAGTGTTGAATTGAACGATCAATTCTCTGAGTTGAGGGATCGCTTCACTGGCTGCCGTGCCATAGCTCATTATCTCCTTCATTATTTCTCCGGTTCTGCTCTCGCTGCCGTGCCCGCCCTGGGTTTTTGCGAAGTCAACGCCCGCTTCAACGCCTTCCTTGAAGTGATATTTCACCAAGGCTTTGAATCCACCCATACGGATTTCATTTGCGAACATCATATCAGCCGGGCTCGGCGTTTTGACGGCGGCGAATATATCCGGCGCCAGCGCCTGAATGTCGTCCGCGGTCAGCAGATTTTCAAACGTGTGCCTGAGCCTAGCCCTTGCCATGCCGTCCGGGTTTGTGGCGACGGCCCTGATGGCAGGGTGCAGCAGCTTCGGGTCGATGTCCTTGATGGAATTCCTCAATAATCCGCCGAACAGAGCTTCGGCCAGTTCACCATTGGCAAATTGAATCGGGTCGTCCCAGGCAATCGGCTGCAGTGGCTCGGCAGTGTCGGCAATCGCCTTGAGCATCTCGGGAAGGACCGGCCTGGCGTCATCACCCATTTTCTTGAGGGCATTGGCCGCTTTGAGTCGCAGCCAGCGGTCATCGTGCCTGAGCAGTTTGATAAAGACGGGCAGGGCCTCTGCGCTCTTGAGGCAGCCGAGGGTCTCACAGGCCCCCTGTCGCAGGTTGTGATTGTTACCTTGCGCCATGGCAATCAGCGTCGGCGTCATCGCCTTCGCTTCAGGACGACTGGCCAGTTCCTCGGCCGCCCAGCCGCGAACGATCGGCGACCAGTCTTCGAGCGCCGCCACCAATTCATTGGCGGTTTTGTTCTTACAGTCAACATCAAAGCGTCCGGAGGCGATGGCTTGGGCGACATCTTTTTTGCTCAGCCAGTTTTCTTTTTTGGCCCCCTTGCCAGTGATGTAGAGTTTTTTCAGCGGCATCGAATAGGTCAGGACATACGTGGCGGTTGGACTAAGCCCCGCATAGCTACTTCGTCCATAATAGGTGTCATCGTGAGTCTCTCCTGGGCCGTACTGTTCTCCACCGTCGTAAGTAAATGAGCCATCACAGCGTCGCACCAGGTCCAGGTGCCACTGGGCCTCCTTGACAAATGCCGCGGCGGCCAGCGGGCCCCCGGCATTGGCGCCCAGCGCACTCCACAGGTAGCTGAATCCCTGACCTGTATGACCATACTCCCGGTTTGCGTATGCCGCCGTTGACATCTTCGAGAAGAACCTCGCCTCCTCGATGCGATTGTCCTGTACCGCGAACATAATGGCGGTAAGTGCGTTTTTGCCGTTGTTCTCGTGATAGGGCCATGGCAGATGTTCGCCGTAAGGTATCGCGCCCTTATTCACAAAGTAACCGAAGAACCTGGACGCCCTGTCGATGGCTGGGTCGATTTCCGGGTCGTCCACGCCGCACTTTTTGCCCATGATGATCGCAAGATTGGCGATCAACCCGGCCTGATTCACCGGTCCGTAGGGAGGAATCGAGCCATGGAGCTTTCCATCAGGTGTCAAATCTGAAAAGCCATGGCCGAAAGTGCCGTACATGCCCTGCCCCTTAGCAAGTTTGATGGTAATCGCGTTGATCCCGGGCAGCACTTTTTTGTCGCCGGTGAGCAGATAATACTCGCTGAGAAATACGTTTTTGTAACCGCAGTCCCAGGCGCCGCCACCCTCACTGCGCAGTTCCTTTTCCGCCATGGACCGCGCAAATTCCTGCACCCTTGGGAGGTATTCAGGTTTACCGGTAGCCATGAGAGCCAGGCCGCTAACGGCCCCCCACTGATCATCATTCAAGGTTTCTTTCTCAAGCACCTTGCAGGCGTCTGCCAGTATTCGTTTCGATTTAGGACAATCATAGGGAGCGGTTTTACTATAGTCGCCCATAACATTCAACTTCAGTTTAACATCCAGTTCACTGCCGTCGCGCCATATTTTCAACTTCAAGATGCCGTTGTTTTTCGTTTTCTCCGCTTCTGTAATCGCCCTGCCGATACTTTTGCGGGCATCGTCGGTAAACAGCCTGCCATCCACTCCCAGTATAACGTCATTCGTTTTCATCACACCATCGGCAGGCGACTCGACGCCGATATGCGTGACCAGAATCTGGCGGCTGGCCGCCGTCGTCCGTCCCTGTGCGCTGTCCAGATAACTCGCTGGTTTCGTATAAATCCAGCCTCGCATTCCCGTTGGGCCAAGATTGTAGGTTGCTTTGCGGTTAACGCCTGTGTTTTCGCCTTTGGTCAGGTCGGGCACACTGTCAGCCCACACATAAGAGATGTTAAGAAAAGCCACAAATGCTATTACTGCGGGCACGGTTGCGATCCACTTCGTCTTCATGTCAATCTCCTTATGTTCTACCGGTCAGGGTTAAGTCTATTGGCCACCAGGAACTTGATTTTTGTGACTATTCGGGCCACTAAGCCTGAATTTTCCGAATGGTCGGCCAACACAACCAGCCATAAAACGCCAATTCTCATTGATTATACCCGTTTAAGATGTGTTGTCGAAGATGTTTTTCGCAGCCCAGATCGCAGCAAGACATAAAAAACGGGAGGCCCTGTGGAACCAGGGTCTCCCGTAGTCTAATTCTTCAAAACTTTACTTACTATCCTATCCGCAATAGAAAAACATCACAGTGCCTGCTTCTAACGCGACTCGTCGATGCGCAACAGCCATTCGCGTGCGAATATCGCAACATCGAGGACATCGGTAACACAGTCTCCATTATGATCGGTGATACGCGGCGTTAAGCTATCCATTTCTTTCATTTTTACACACTCATTTTCGTAAATGAGTATCGAGACCGTATCGGAACCGGTAAGATCGGTGTCATCAGCGGTGAGCGTTACAACAAACAAGCCGGATCCCGTAGCTGTAACTGTAATACCCGGTTGAGTGGGATCTGTTATGATAGTCAAGTCAGGGTTGGCCACCGTCCACAGAAGCGTCGCAGGCACGGGAAGCCCGTCATCCTCGGTCAACTCACCGAGAAGATCGAAATCAACAGTACCATCAACCAGCCATGTAGGTTCGGCAATGCCGGCGTCAACCTTCGGCGCCATATTATTAGTGTTGAAAGTGAAAACCTGGCCGATAGAAGGCTGGGCCGGGGGCTGGGGGAGACTGTCATCATAGAGATCTATTCTCCAATAATAAGTATGGTAAGGCTCAAGCACAACCGGTACCGATATAGACTCAACTGCTTCATTGTTAACTATCTTGGTGGCATAGTCGGTGAAGTCAGAATTGTTCGGGTCTTGGCCATAGTTGGGATAATCGTCGCTAAACCAAACATCGCAGCTCATGGTGCCGCCTACCGGGTCGTTTGGCTCAGGCAACTCCCATTCAAGCAGATCAAAGGTAACAGGTACGGTCGCACCATCCGGCGGAGTCGTCTTGAGGGACTCATCGTAGGCAGAATAGTCGCCAAGATAGAATTTCATGGCATTTTCTGCAGACACGACCTCGTTAAAATAGGCTACCTCATCCAGGAGCCCTTTGTACGCATCACCTTCCGGGTGCCCAGCACCCATAGTCAGATCTTCTGTTTTGTTGGCTGCGCCGGCAACGCCGCGCTTCTGAATGCCGGTCATCTGAGCGTCAAAGACGCCATTGCGATAGGCAATGGCCGTATCTGTGGCGTGGTTATAGGTAAAGACCCAGTGTGTCCAGTGGTCTTGACTGTAGGCATCTGGCGTGGTTGTCAACTCCTGGCCCCATCCGCCGTAGCTCTGCCAGGCACCCATACGGAATATAAGGACGCTATTTTCGCCAGCAGGACGGGTCAATACGTGCCAACCAAACTTATTGGGTAAACTGCTATCTTCAATTTTACTTATAGGACCAGTATAAGAACCCATACTTGGAGTCGTTTTCATCCAGAATGCTACGCTTATGTCAAGGCCGTCGCCATAAATATTTCCACAGTTCAGGCCCCCTTGCGAAAGATCAAGTGCCCTACCAACAAGCGGACTGTCAGTAGTTGTTGAGGGTGGAAGCCCAGGATTGTTTGGAACAGCGTCGGGCCAATTGCCCATAGAATCACTCCAATCGTTCACTCCATCAAATTTATAGAAAGCCAGCAGGTCCGCGTTGGCAGCAGTCGCAAGACCCATACACAATAATACAGATAATAACATTACCTTTTTCATAGTACACACTCCTTGTTAAACAAGAAAAACCGAACTATCAAAGCATCCAATAATGTCCTTTGCTGTTCTTATGCTAAACCTTAGCCTGAAAATCCTTTGCTCTATGATTGTATATTATTCGGACAAATATGTCTATACATAATTAACGCCATAATGCGTTTTTTTGTGTGTGGGGGTAAGTATTTAAGAAACAAGCACTTACGTCGCTCCGGGCCGCCGGTAGCGTGATGCACATAAGAACGGGAGACCCTGACTCGACAGGGTCTCCCATAGTCTAATTCAAAACTTTAGGGAACCTCTAAAAATTCATTTTTACTACGAACGGCTGCAATCTCCGTCAGCATCGTTATCGGCCAAAAATCGTCCTCAACGTAGTTTCAACTATGCCTGCGGCGATTTTTGACCTCTGCCTCGCTGACGAAAATTTCGCTCGTTCTTGTGACAAAAGCAATTTTTAGAGGTTCCCTTTACTTACTCACTACAATAGAAAAACATCACAGTGCTTATTTCTAAAGCGACTCGTCGATGCGCAACAGCCATTCGCGAGCGAATATCGCAACATCGAGGACATCGGTAACACAGTCTCCATTATGATCGGTGATACGCGGTGTTAAGCCTTCCATTGCCTTTATTGCTTCGCACCAATCGGCATAAATGAGTACCGAGACGGTATCGGAACCGGTAAGATCGGTGTCATCGGCCGTGAGCGTTAGCTCATACGTGCCGGCTACCGTAGCTGTAACTGTAATACCCAGTTGAGTGGGGTCTGTTATAATAGTCGCCGCGCCTGGGGAAGGCTCACCGGTCACTGTCCAGTGAAGCGTCGCAGCCGCGGGAAGCCCGTCATCCTCGACCAACGAACCGAGAAGATCAAAATTAACAGTACCCTCAACCAGATATGTAGGTTCAGCAACGCCGGCGTCAACAACCGGCGGCATATTATTAGTGTTGAAAATAAGAACCATGCCAATAAAAGGTTGGGTCGGAGGCTCAGGGAGACTGTCATCATAGATATCAATTCTCCAATAATAAGTTTTCAAGACCTCAAGCGTAACTGATACCGACTCAACCGCCTCCGGACCGCTTTGACCGACTATCTTTGTGGCATAGTCGGTGAAATCAGAATTGTTTGGGTCTTGGCCATAGTTGGGATAATTGTCGGTAAACCAAACATCACAGGTTATGGTGCCGCCTACCGGGTCGTTTGGATCAGGCAACTCCCATTCAAGCAGGTTAAAGTCGGCAGGTACGGTCGCACCGTTTGGCGGAGTCGTATTCATCAGAGTGCCGCTCATGAGCTGGAAGCCACTGACATAAGCTCTTTTGCTACTATCGGCGGTCCAGTCACTATACACGTGGATGATGATTTCACCGTTGACGTCCGGCAAAACCTTTTCGAAAAGCGCGTAGTTCTCGCCCATGACCCACGTTGAGTCGTTCCCATTTGGCCCGCCATTATCAATAATCTGGGGAGATGTGGTAGCAGTCGTGTTGGTGGTCGAAAGCAAGGCTCTGCCACCCTTCTCGTTAGGATGAAAGCCGGCAATATACACGTCATACTTTGTGCCGCCGGCCAGGCCGCCCAAAATCAGGTCATACGGGTTGGCATCCGGATCCCACCCCAATAGGGCACTTGTGAGCATCAAAAGGTCTGGGGTGCCCCAGGCCCACATATTAACAGTGCCACCAACACTGAAGTCCACGGCGGTCGTGGTGCCAGTAGAATCCAACAAGTCGGTCCTGGATACGTCAACACCGAATCCTGGACCAGCCAGAATCTGATTCCACGTCGTGTCGAGATCCTCTCCGCCATTGCCATCGTAGGGACCATCGAGCGCACTCTCTGTCCTTGCCGTGGTATCGAAGCTCACATTAATGAGCTCGGCATTGGCCGGGGCCGCCAGAGCGAACATGGCCATGGCTACCAATATTAACAACAATTTCGTTCTCATCTGTATATCTCCTCTTAAGCGTTTTGGCGAACCGTCCGACGTGACGTTGGGATGAGTTCGCCACCTGGAACCGTGCCGACGACGACCGCCGACAAACAACCAACGTTATAGAAACATTATGACATTATATTTTATCGTATTAGGCCGGTTTTGGCAAGAGAAAAGCTCCGTCCTGAAGCCATTTTCTTGTTTTTTCCTTTGTGGGGGGTAAGTACTTGGAAGACAATCGCTTACAGCGATCCAGGCCACCTGGATTTCCCTGCTGCCTGATCGCCCAAACGGTTGCGCAAAGATGGCGATGCAATTTTCCGATTCACGCTTTACCCGTCGGCTGTCGAAGCATAGCTTCGATTTCGGCCTTTTGCACCTTCCATAGCCGCCACAGTTCAGGCCCGATGCGCCACAGAATACAGTGTACGAATAGATTGTCCTTGACCTATTCGAGATCTTTCTTTTTGAGGCCCTCCAGATAGAGATCTACCTGCCCAAGAGCCACGTCTCTTGGATACTCAATATTGCTATATATGGCCAGAACATTGGCGCCTTGTTTCAGATGCCTGATCTCCCCGGGGCCGAGCATAATCAACCGATAATGCGGCATATCCTTCCACCATACGTAGGTATGTATTTTGTGGCCATTTAAGTAGATATGAAAGCCCTGACTGGCCAAGACGCTTATACGATATGAGTCGTAATCGAGGGCATCAAGGTCAAAGGTGGTTCTCATCAATATGAATTCACCGTCACCCCATTCGGAGTTATTCTTGAAAGTCGCATTGCCCTGTTTAAATAGCCCTTTACCTATCGGGGCTTTACCACTTTTCCATTTACTATCATCAAAATCGGGCATATACCAGTTTTCCAGCCCTTCAGGAAGGGTAACATCACGAAAACGTTTTTTCTCACGCGGGTGCATTTTATCTTTTTCCTGCGGATCAAACGAGGTATATCGCCATTGGCGATCCTCTGGTTTCGGCCTGCCTATGGCATTCCAGCCTGCAACTGGTTTCTTGAGCTTTGTAAGATCAATGATGGTATCGATCAGAACCTGGTCTTCACTTCCCTCTGCCTTCATGCGTTTGATTAATTCACCCCGGTAGCCGTTGAAGAGAATGTCTGTCAGTTCTGTGCGTTGATCCGGGCTCAACTTCTCCAAAGTTGTGTAGAGGCCATAGGGTCTGCCTTCACGATTTGAGTTTGGGGTAGCCGCCAGTTGGATTATTTGCTCTGTGCCCAATACATCAAAGCGAGACTGCATTATCTTAGCAACTTGTACGGATGTCTCCGGTGCTTGTACCAGACATACATTTGCAGCCGCGATAGCATTGTATGCCCCCTCGGCAGAACGTATGCCCGGTATGATTTTACTTTCTTCGGCGGCCCTTAGCATTCCGGCCAAAATCAATTTGCCAATCTCGCTGTCGGGTTTCTTTCTGCGAAGAACGTTTTGCAGACGATCTGTCATTCTGTCTCGCGGCATAGTGTGATACTCGTTTACCATCATAGTCACCAGCGTTGGTAATACTTTAAGATACTCGGCATCATCCCTCTCAAGTCCCGAAAGGGCCATAAAGGAGGATTCCCGCAGCCACCAGTCTTCGTGCGTTGTCCAGGGCATTATCAATTTTACGTTTTCACTAATGGCCTTGACTGGTGCATTGTGCATGGCAAACAATGCGCCATCAACCACATACAGGGCCTCTTCGGGATCGGATAACATCTTCTTGACAGCAGTAAGCATATTTTCGGTATATGCTTCGGTTTTAATGGCATCTCCACCCATACTAAACCAATAGTTGTAGTCTATTATACCGTCAAGGGCTGCACGGCGTACGCGCGGGTCCCTGTTTGTCATAAGCTTTTCCAATTCATCCAGCGCACCGATAATACGCAGCGCCTTGGCAGCTTGTACACGAATCATATAGCGTTTATGAAATACATTTTTGAGTATTTCATCTTTGGGAACCGTCTTCAAGTCATCAGATGGATTGTGGTAAGCGCCACCAAGTTTGTAAAAAGGGATGTGAGTCGGCTCTGGTTTGCCATATTTTCTATATTCCGGGCTGTCCCCGATGTTAAGAAACGCCAGGTCCGCCGCCCTGCCCCATAGATGTTCGGGAAGTTTGAAGTCTTTTGCGTACTTCGAGCGTGGCGCCCCGGTGATGCGCAGTGTTTTTAAGGGTGCGGTATAAGCCAAAGCCACACCCGTACCCGAACCAACATCATCAAAACTCTGGCAGGTGGCAACGCCAATACCACCACCCGGACGACGACTGAGATCATGCCACCAGGTGAGCCGGTCCATTGCCTCACGATACATGGCAGGTTTCTCGTCCATGAGGTATGATGAAGTGATACCACGCCACAAAGCGTCACCACGTCCGTCGTCACCATGTCCGCGAACCATTACAGGATAACTCGTGAGCATTGACATGCTCAGGTATCTTTTTGCCTTGGTATAAATCGAGACATCTCCCTGCGCGCCGGAGGCGATCTGCATGGCAGCGGCAATCATACCATCTTTGCCATTCGAGCCTAGTCCGCCTTCACCGCGATGATCGCCATAGGGCACTGTACCGTGCCCGGCAAAGCGATAGAAAAAGCGTAAAGACCCAAGCAGGGTGGTCTCATCAACCACAGCACCACATTCTTTGGCCAGCAATAGAGATGTTAATATCTGGGCGGCGGCCGGATTCATCAGACCACCAGCCACATAACCAGGGCTGATACCCCTGCCCCAGTGAGTCCAACTGCAACCAAACATTTGCCGTTCTTTAGCATTATCACAAAAATACTGCAAAACCGGCATGACAGATGAGTCGCCTGTCCGCAGATAGTACTCCGCGCAGGCTATACCATTATAGCCATTGTCCCAGGAGTGATCTCCGATGCCGTTTGGATTGCTCACAAATGGGGTGAAGTACTCTTTAACACGAGGCAAATACTTATCGTCACCAGTTGAGAGCAGAAACAGACAGGCCATCGCTCCGCCTATACCGCCTTGATTGAACTTTTCCTTATCAGCATAAAATTCGGCTGCCTGTGCGATTATCTTCTTTGATTTCTCACAGTTGAGTGGCCAGGTCTTGCTGTAGCTGCCCAAAACAGGGATAACCACCTCTACCTTCTTTGACGCTGTACCATCCTCAGACTGCACATCAAAGATCATCTTGCCATCTGTCGCTTCAGCTTTTGTGAGCGCATTGCCCAATGTTACAAAGGCATTCCTGCCTTTTAACGAAATACCATTTATCCCGGTGATAATCTCTCCGACCTTAAATTTATTGTGTGCCGGCGTATTGGGTTCTGTGCCTTCCACCTTAATGGTAACACCTTTATAAATACGTACCTGTAAACCAGTCACGCCAATATGACCGAAGTGCATCTCTCCATTGACAGGAGGTCGGGAATCAAACATTTGGGGTTCAGTATAGTAGCCGCCGTCATCCTTTCCCGCCACATGCGATGGCATACCCAAAAATACAACACCTAATACAGCACATAAGAGACATCTAACCCATGTAATCGTTTTTGTCTGCATAACTTTCTCCTTAAATAGGCAGCCGTTTAGGCCCTTTGGGCCTGATTTATCCGCATGACCGGGCAATGCGCCCAGCCGTAAAACGCCGGTTTCCGCTGATTATACCCGTTTACAGACTGCTGTCAAAGATTTTCGTTTTCAGCCTTAAGTAAGATCCCTAGCGCCTTTGTTTCACCTCTTCATCATGGTTCTAACGTTACTCCTCAGTCGCGGCCTTTAGGACGTCACATGCAGGAGATTGCGCTGCTGGTTCAAGCTCATATTCAAACCGGCAGTCGGATTGGCGCCGGGTTTTTTCCTTTGAGTGGTAACGATTCACCTAAAGCTTTTCGCATGGATTCTAATTGCTCTCGCAGCTCTTTTTTCTTTGCCGCGAACTTTGGGTCGTCAATCAGGTTCTTGAGTTGATAGGGGTCGTTTTTCAGGTCGTACATCACCCAGTCACCTGAGCAGTGATATGCATAGGTCCATTCCCTGGTGCGAATGCCCCTCCAGTCGGTTTGTGGCCCACCGCCTTGATGTACATTGAAAAGGAATGCCGCATCGCGTTGGGCCTGGGAGTTTCCAAGAAACGTTGCTGAATAATCCCGCCCCTGCACCTGCGGGGGAATGGATATATCGCAAAGACCAAGAAGTGTCGGCATGACGTCCACCGACGAGACAATCCAATCGCGCCTTTGCTCTTTTTTGATTTTGCGAGGATATCGAATGATGAACGGGATGTTGATAGATTCTTCCCAGGGACGCTGCTTGAGTTGATGTCCCTGCGACCCCAGCATGTCGCCATGATCGGACGTGAATACGACGATCGTGTCTTCTGAGATACCCGCGTTGTTTAATGCCTCGTTAATGCGCCCCATACAGGCGTCCAGGCTTGTCGTCATCGCATAATACTGACGCAGACTCCCCGTCTCACCGCCAGGCACGTTCGGTCTGGCCGTCATCTTCTTGTCCTTGTACATTTCAACGTATTTTTCGGGAGCCTTGTACGGGTTGTGTGGAGGCCCGAATGACAGGAACAGGCAGAATGGAACCTGCCTGTTCTTCTTGATGAACTCAATTGCAAGATCAGTTTGCACGTCCGGTTCCCAGCCGGGGACGCGAACCGGTTCCCTGGAGTCATTGAGCCAGTATTCAGGTTCTGAATGCTTGTGCAAACAATTGCGAACCGCCCAGAAATCCCAGCCTCGTCGGCTCTTTGCGTCCACAGGATTGCTGCGATACCCAGCCAAATGCCATTTGCCGATGTAGCCGGTGGCGTAGCCCTGTTTCTTCATCAATTCAGAGATGACGACTTCACTGTCCGGCAGCCGAATTTCATTATGAATGACACCGGTCGAATGGCTGTAGCGCCCGGTCATGAGTTGAGCGCGGTACGGACTACACACAGGTTGACATGAAATCGCGTTCGTAATCAGCAGGCCTTCACCGGCGAGTTTGTCAAGATGAGGGGTGATGACCTGCTTGTTTCCCATGCAGCCCATGGCATGCGCGCGCATTTGATCCGCGAAAACGAACACGATGTTGGGGCGCCTGGCGGACTTTTCCGCTGCAATCGTTTGGCGCCCCGCGATGGCAATGGGCATCGCCGCGGCGGCAGTCTTAATAAATTGACGTCTTGTAAGTTTTTTCATATTGACTCTTTACTTTTCTCTGATAAGGGTCTTAGTTTCTAATCATGTTGCTGGTTAACAAGCGGCTTGCTCGTTATCAGCCCAATACCTCTGCCCTTGTTGCCAACCGCATTGTAGAACATGTAATAAGTTTCGCTGGCCTGGTTCCAGACGAGAGAAATCTTATGGGCATATATCTTGTCCAGACCGGACGGGTTTCCGCCGGTCTCGTAGATCGGATCGGGGTCAACGGTCCAGTGGTATAGATCACGTGAAAAGGCCACCATAATGTGTGCGCCACCGTGGCCGACACCGAAGAAGAAATTGACCCAGTGATCCCCGTCCCGGAATACCTTTCCATCAGAAGAGAACTCCTCATTATAACTGCCTTTCGGTCCATTGGGTATCACGGGGTTGTGTTCGTACCGTTTCCACTCAAGGAGGTCATTGGAAAGGGCCAGTCCCATCTGTTCGATGTGCCCATTGGCCGCATTGTAGAAATTATAGTACTTGTCCTTGTGTTCAACCAGCCAGGGCTGGTAGATGCAATCCTTTTCCCACGTGCCGCAGTCCTGCTGATGTACTGAGAGAATGGGCTTATCTTTCGCCCGCTGCCAGGTCAAGCCGTCTTTGCTTGATGCCACTCCTTCGTATCCCGGGCGCAGTTCGTATCCGCCCTGACGGGGGTAGGCGCCATAAAGAGAAAAGTATTTGCCATTCTTCTTTTTAAGAGTCCGTGGCGCCTTGATGTCGTAATCCTCGTACAGGTAGGCCCCGAGCACAACACCGCCGTAATCGAAGGAATCTTTCGGCCCGTAGCCCATAGCAAGACGCATGTTGGTCCAATGAACAAGATCACCGCTTTCGGCAACAAACGATTGATATCCTTTGCCGTCAAAACCAATGAAAGTCATATACCATTTTTTGTCACCCGGCAGTTGGAAGATCGTAGGGACGTCAGTCTGGTGAACCTTTTCGAACCCCTTGATATTCGGCTCTGCAGGAATCACATGGTCAGGATAGTAATGCCAGTTTCGGTACGGAGCAGACCACTTTTTAACAGTTTCCCCGTCAATAGTCGTAGATTCCTCGGCGCTGGGCGGCGGTACATGACCCATTTTGTCGAGATTGAGTACCTGGATCCAGACGTTGCGGAAGCGCACCTGATTTTTGTGGCCTTGCAGTTTGATCGGTCGAGGATCGGGGCCTTCCTTACTGCCGGCGCCCGTCTGGCTTGGAATTGACACATCGTCATGAATCAACTGCTGATTTTGATAGACTGTGATGCGAGCGTTCTCGACCTTTTTATCACCGTCAAAACGCGCAGCCCGGAAGGCGATATCGTAGCTTTGCCACTGACCAGCCGGTTTGGTGACCAGCTTATCGGGTTTCTTCATTCGATAGAGACTGCCGCAATACGAGGGCTTGTAGTCGGCCTGGGAGACGCCATGTGAATTGAGGATCTGGATTTCGTACCGTTGCTGGATATAGACTCCGGAATTGCCATTCTTCTCGGGATCTACATCGGGGGCATTGTTGATGTTAAACTCCACATGCATACGGAAGTCCCGGTACGACTCCCTGGTGATAACGCTGTCCCACGAAGGGGACGCGGTAAGTACACCATCCTTAAAGGTCCACTGACACTTGGCGTCGGTCTCAGGCACCATATCGTAGCCGGTTTTGCCTACCAGTTGCCTAGCACCTGCCGGGCAATTCTGTTCCGCGATGTCGATAATGCCCTTCGTGCCGCCTGCCACGGTACCTCCGGTTAAACACAGCGAGAACCCTAACATTACGAATAGTAAAATCACACATACAACATTTTTTTGCGGATCAACCCTCTTGTTCATAAAATCTTTATCCTCTTATTAATAACTCAACACAACTTCTTCTTCAATTAGGCTTCTGCGAAGGAGGCATAAAGTGCGGAGGAGGCATAGAGTTTGGATCGTGTTTTCTGCCAGACACAGGATCGGCAAACGACCCACCTGAACCTGATTGTTCAAATTTCGCGCCACCGGGCAAACTAGCATCTTGAACTTGATCATCCTGCTCTTCTTGCTGTGGGCTGAACCGTTCAGCATATGGATCGGGATGACTTCTTTTGCCTTCAACGCATTTAACGACATTGAATTTAACAAACTTGCCATCCGTTTCCGCTTCGACATACGATGTCCCTATCTTAGATTTTTTGACGCCATCAGTGTATTTTTGACCATCCTTAAGTATGACAATAACAGATTCAATCAACCAAGACACTCTGCTTATTTTACATCCATCACGAACCATTTCGAACACATGCAAGTTTTCTGAATTGGGATCTGGCTTCAGTGCTTCATTTAATATAGAAGTAGCTACTTCTATTACAAAGTCCTTATGATCAACTTTTGGATCAGTTGCAAGTCGTTCATCAACAACTGCTATCACAACGTTGCCGGGGCTTTCTTGAATATGAATAACGCTGGAACCTTTTTTATATCTCACAATGAATACATCGCATAAGTGCTTTTGTTCGGACTCCTCTCTGATCAATCCCCAGTTCTTCATTGCAACTAAATGTTTCTTCAAATCCGTGGGCAACTGTTCCTTCTTCATAAACTTAGTTAACCATCCCATACACTGGACAGGCAAGTTCGGATCTACCACAACCTTGTTAGTATTAATTTCTGAAGCGGAAGGCCAAGTTATCTGTTTGATTTTCCATTTTGGAAATACAGCATCAAGTTTAGCTAATTCATTGCTATTCATAACTTGGCTCTGCGCACCTTCATTCCACTGGATAAGTGGTGTATCTTCTGCCTTATTAAGACCTATGGCTAATACTGTAATACCTAATATCACTTGAATAGTATTTTGTTTGGTTTTCATAAACTTATTTTCCCGTTTGGCCCGGTAACGCATGCAGCCGTAAAACGCCAATTTCCGCTGATTATACCCGGTTACGATCTGTTGTCGAAGATGTTTTTTAACAGGACGGAGCCACGAATGTCAGACTGCCCTGACCTTGTCCGCATCCTTACGACGCGAAGGCATACGACGCAATCACTTCAGCCCTCGCCATCCAGATCGATCGGTGACGGCGGCGTGGACAAATCGAGAACAAAAACCCTTGACAAACAACACAAAATAGTTACCATCCATATCTCAGGTGTATAGAAATTTGGTCTTAACCTGCGTTTTTTCAATGAGTTAGCAATGACTAAAAAGATTGAGATTTACGACACTACCCTGCGCGACGGCGCCCAGGCCGAAGGTGTAGCATTCTCGCTGGAAGATAAACTCCTGATCGCCGGCAAACTGGACGATTTGGGCGTGGACTATATCGAAGGCGGTTACCCGCTCAGCAACGCCAAGGACGAACAATTCTTCAAACAGATCCGCAAACCGCAATACAAACTCAAGCACAGCAAAATCGTGGCCTTCGGTATGACCCACAAAAAAGGACTGGCTCCCGGCGACGATCATGGGCTTAGAGCTTTGCAGCAATGCCTGGCGCCGATAGTGACCCTGGTGGCAAAAGCCTGGGATATGCAGGTCCGCGAAGTGCTGGGAACTTCGCTGGAAACCAATCTCAAAATGATCGAGAACTCGGTCCGGTTCCTGGTTCGCAGGGGACGCGAAGTATTTATCGACGCCGAACACTTTTTCGACGGCTATCGGGATAACCCCGACTACGCGATAAAGACCCTCCAGGTTGCCGCCGGGGCAGGCGCCGCCCGGTTGATACTTTGCGACACCAACGGCGGCACTTTGGCCCCGCAAATCGAACAGATCGTGAGCCGACTCACCCGCCAGGTTGACGTGCCGCTGGGAATCCATACCCACAACGATTGCGGGCTGGCCGTCGCCGGGTCACTGGCTGCGGTCCGTAGCGGCGCCGTGCAGGTACAGGGCACCATCAATGGTTTCGGCGAACGATGCGGCAACGCCGACCTTTGCGCCGTCATTCCTAACCTCATCCTGAAAATGGGTTATCGCTGCCTGCGTAAAAACAGGCTGAATAAACTCACCGAAACATCCCGCTACGTCTATGAGCAGGCAAACCTGAATCTGCCCCTGAACCAGCCTTACGTAGGCGTCTCCAGTTTCGCGCATAAAGGTGGTATGCACGTCCATGCCGTGCGCAAAAGCACCAAATGTTACGAACACATCGAACCGGAAATGGTCGGCAACAGCCGCCGGATAATTATTAGTGAACTTTCCGGCGCTTCGAACCTGTTGGCCAAAAATGAAAAACTCGCCCTGCTCAAAGACAAAACACTCGTCCGCAAAATCCTCAAAAAGGTCCAGGACCTGGAAAATGCCGGCTACCAGTTCGAAACGGCCGAGGCCAGTTTTGATCTGATTGTGCGTCAGTTCACCGGAGGATACCGCAGCTTTTTTGAGCTGGACCATTACCGAACCGTAATTCTCAAAAGCAATAGCGGAATACCAATCAGCGAGGCAACGGTCAAGATAGTCATTAACGGCAAAGTCGAGCATCGTGTGGCTGAGGGTGACGGGCCGGTAAATGCACTGGATGCAGCGTTGCGCAAGGCGCTGGAACCACACTATCCGGAAGTTAGGGATGTGCAGTTGGTGGACTATCGGGTTCGGGTGGTGAACCCCAAGGCGGCGACGGCGGCGCGGGTGCGAGTAGTGATCAAGTCGCGTGATGCCAATGAGCACTGGGGCACAATCGGTGTTTCGGAAAATATAATCGATGCTTCCTGGATGGCGCTGGTCGATAGTATCGAATATAAACTCCTGAGTAGTAGGTAGTAACGAAAATATGTGGGCGGCGGGGTCAGCAAGTCGCGGGTATGTGCCGGGCAATTGGCCATGTGCCGGGGCGGGAAATGATTGACCAGATCGGTAAAAAAGAAGCGGGGCGGCCGATGTGGTCGCCCCGCTTGGAAACCTTTCTAATCAGATCAATGGTCGCCTGATATTTTTAAATAACTCACCTTATTCAACGGTAATAAGGACACCGTCGATCCACAGGTTTTCGAAAGGACGGCTGGCCTTTTACAGCCAGCCGTCCGCAATATGAACACTTAATGTTTGTTACGGCTTAATCGCAATACTGATCATGCCTTTAACCGCTGAAGTGGCATGGGTCACAGCCGTGTTGCCATAAGCCCCGGCAGTCGCTTTGAAACCTGTCGCAATGCCGAGCGAGCCGCCATTACCTGCATTTACAGAATTGTCGGTACGTTCGGTCAGACTGGTCAGGTTAGCGTTTGTCCAAGCCGAGAATTGTGCCGTGCCGTTAGCATCCGGCAAACTTCCCGCAGTCGCTACAACAACAAGCGTGTTAGCAACGGTTGTCGTTGCGCCTGGGATTGAAGCGCTGGTGTCGGAAGTCGCTTCAACACCGCCCGCCGTAACATTCCACGGGTCGCCGGAGAGCACAGCGCCGCGAATGGCAACTATCCGGGCCAACTGATGATTGCCCGAGTCGGAAACCGTTGGAGCGCCCTGGGTGCCATTATATCGAGACCAGAAGACCGTCAGCCGGGTTGCGGTTGTCCCGCCGGCTGTTCCCGTTCCCTGCGGCGAATTGGTTACCGCCGCCCACGTTCCGCCATTTTGATTTGAAATCGATACCGCCTGATTGGCTGTCTCAACAAACAGTAACAAAATGTCGTTGACAGCTCTACCGGTCGGAAGTGCCGGGGAGATGGTCCCCGTGCCGGAAGAAACAGCGCCGGCCGCAACAAATGTAGGAACCGCCGCAGGTGTTGTCGCACTGGCCGGGCTCGATGCGGTACCTACGTTTGGCGTAGGCATGGCGTCACGCATCTTCACCGTGTAGGTGTACTGAGTACTGGCGGAGAGTCCCGTATCGTTATAGACAGGGTTGGTTACCCATCCGCTGTCAGTTGCGCCGGGATTGCCGGAAGTCTCATCGAAGTAGTATTGAACCGGGCCGGTCGCGTCGGAGCCTGTAGTCGCCGTCATCG
>Ga0315276_10001444_pt1 | contig 21321 bp, 14 predicted proteins | sample YL17G05_0_MG_FD_204542 | JGI IMG/M metagenome (GOLD analysis project Ga0315276, IMG submission 204542) | Sediment microbial communities from Yellowstone Lake, YNP, Wyoming, USA - YL17G05_0 | ecosystem: Environmental > Aquatic > Freshwater > Lake > Sediment | place: USA: Wyoming | collected... | reverse complement strand
GACCGACCCGAAGAAGGTCGACCAGATCTGCAAGCAGATCAAGGCCATCAGCGAGCGCACGGGAGTGGCCATATCGGGCCCCATCCCGCTGCCCACGAAGCGGCTCGTCGTGCCGGTGCGCAAGTCCCCGGACGGCGAGGGCTCGGAGACCTGGGACCACTGGGAGATGAGGGTGCACAAGCGCCTCATCTACCTGGACTCGGACGAGCGGGCCCTCCGGCACCTCATCCACATCACCGTCCCCGACGGCGTGAACATCGAGATAGTCCTGCGGTCGTGAACGCGGTCGAAGGCGGGGGGCGGGGCGAGGGCCTCCCCCCACCCAACATTTTCCATTTCCCCCATCCACGGTAGGGCATCGGCAGCGACCCCTGGCCTCATCGCGGCCGTCCGATGCTTCCTTGCGTCCTACCACGGCAGCACGTGGCCCCTGTAGTCGAGGAAGCCGCCCGTCTGGTCCATTGTCAGCCCGTCGATGACCTTGAGCAACCCCTCGACGGACTCCTCGATGGACACGGGCCCTTGCGGGCCGCCCATGTCGGTCCTGACCCAGCCTGGGTGCAACACCGCGACGATGATGCCCTCCCCCCTGAGGTCGGCCGAGAGGGAGCGCATGAACATGTTGAGCGCCGACTTGCTCGCGGAGTAGGCGTGGTCCCCGCCGTAATCCTTGATAGCTATGGAGCCCACGATGGACGAGATGGAGACCACCTTGGGGTCGGTCCCGCGCCCCAGGAGGCCCATGAACCGCTGAGCGACGATGATGGGCGCGACGGAGTTCGTGTGGATGAGCCGCAGCATCGGCCCGGCCTCCAAATGGCCGAAGTCGCGCGTCGCGGGCACGTCGTCGAAGTCCCTGCTGTCGGAGCCTACGCCCGCGTTGTTGACGAGGACGTCGAGCGCGTCCACGTTCCTGGCGACCTCGTCGTGCGCTGAGTCGATGGAGGCGGCGTCGGTGACGTCCAGCGGGACGGCCGTGAGCCTGTTGTGCTTGTCGGCCGCGAGCTTGAGCAGCCTCCCCGCGGTGGACGCGTCCCTGTAGCCCGCGAACACGCGGTCGCCCCTCTCGACGAGCTGCCTGACCAGCTCGAGCCCGATGCCCCTGGAAGCCCCGGTGACGAGGAACCGCCTCATGGGAACACACCCTCGGCCCCGCTAGGCGCTCCCCCATCAAATAGGTTCCCCCGGCGTTCATCCGTCACCGCCCACGGCGGCCCTCGCGTCATGCATCGGGCCCGGTGAAACAATCCTTATCACCTCTCCGGCCGATTGCCCCTCCATGCGATCCAACAAGTACCTCCTCGAGGAGCTCACGATGGAGGAGTTCCGTGCGAGGGTCAAGCCGCGGACGATCGTCCTCGTGCCCGTCGGCATCCTGGAGGGCCACGGTCCCCACCTGCCGCTATCGACGGACACCATCCAGGCGGTCCACGTCTGCAACCGCCTCGCGGAGGAGATGAACGACGTCCTCGTTGCGCCCACGGTCCACTACGGCGCGTGCTCCTCCACGGCCAACTTCCCGGGCTCGATATCGCTCTCGTTCGACACGGTCCGCGGCCTGTTCCGCGACATCCTCTCCGAGCTCCACCGCCAGGGCGTCCGCAACGTCGCCGTCATCTCCGGCCACGCGGGCCGCAACCACATCGCCGCCATCAACGAGGCCGCGAGGGAGGTCGCCATAGCCCACGAGGAGATGCACATCATGGCCCTCTCGGACTACGACCTCGCCTACGAACGGCTGGGGAAGGAGTTCGCCGCCGACGACGGCCACGGCGGCGACATCGAGGCCAGCCGGGTGCTCGCCATACGCCCGGAGCTGGTCCGGCTGGACAGGGCCAAGCGCAGCCAGCCCGACCTCCCAAGGTGGGCGGCGCTGCCGCACCCTGAGGAGATGTGGACCACCGCGACGTGCGGCGACCCCGCGAAGGCCACTGCGGAGAAGGGCGAGCGGCTCAACGCGTGGATCGTCTGGAAGCTCAAGGGCCACCTGGAGGCGATGCGCAAGGGCTGGCCCAAGAAGTGACCGCTGGCGGAGGCGGTGACGGGTGCCGGTCGGCCACCCCCGCCATCCCCCGCCATCCCCCGCCATCCCCAGCCACCCCCGCCACCCCCGCCCTCCCCCTCGGGCCGGGCCCTCGCCTGTAGCAAGGTTCATGTGGGGAGACCGCGGTTCTCCCAACGCCCACAGGGGTGATCGGATGGAGTTCGAGAACATCGAGTACAAGGTCGAGGACGGCATCGCCATCATCACGGTCAACAGGCCGACCGCGCTCAACGCGCTAAACGCCAAGACGCTGCAGGAGCTCTGCGCAGCCGGGTGGGCGGCCAGCGAGGACCCAGCCGTCGGCGCCGTCGTCGTGACCGGTGCGGGGCCCAAGGCCTTCGTCGCGGGCGCGGACATCAAGGAGATGGTCGACTTCACGCCGATGCAGATGAAGAGGTTCTGCCTCGATGGCCAGGCGTGCCTCGGGTCCCTCGAGGAGATGGACAAGCCGGTCGTGGCTGCCATCAACGGATTCTGCCTCGGCGGCGGCCTCGAGCTCGCGCTCGCCTGCGACGTGCGCGTCGCCTCCGACAAGGCGCGCATGGGCCTCCCCGAGGTCAGCCTGGGCATCATCCCCGGCTTCGGCGGCACCCAGCGCCTCCCCAGGCTCATCGGCCCGGGCCGCGCCAAGGAGATGGTCATGTCCGGCGACATGTACGACGCCGCCAGGGCGCTCGAGTGGGGCCTGGTCAACCAGGTCGTCCCGCCCGAGCAGCTGATGGACGCCGCCAAGGCGATGGCCAAGAAGTTCATGAAGAACGGCCCCGTCGCCGTGGCCCTGGGCAAGGCCTCCGTCAACAACGGCATCGGCATCGACCTCAAGCGCGCCCTGTTCCTGGAGGCCGAGCTCGAGGCCACCGCGTTCTCGACCGAGGACCGCAAGGAGGGCATGGGGGCCTTCATCGAGAAGCGCAAGCCAGCATTCAAGGGCAAGTAGACCTGGCGACCGCCTGGCCCATCGGATTGACATCATCCCCCCTTCGTCCACCAGGTGGATTCCCCTCATCAAGGGCCGGCATCTTCTCCTTTCTTGAACTGTCACCCCAAAATATATATCTGGAGCGACCAACGCACGCACAGGGATGCAAATGCGCTCCACCTTGCTCGCATATCTGCTAGTAGTGTGCTCGCTCTTCGCGGCCCTCGCCCCCGTCGTCATGGCCGCGCCCGAGGACGAGGAGATACCGCAAGTCAGGATAATGACCGACAAGGTCGCCTACTTAATCGGCGACACCGTGAACGCCACGGTCCACGTGACCGCCAACGGGCGCGCTGTCGACCCCGACTTCCCGTTCCTGATGGCGATATTCCTGAACTACACCCCCGGGCAGCAGCCGACGGACTTCAAGCTGCTCACGGTCGAGCGCGTTGCGAAGGGCGAGTTCACGACCAATTTCACGGTGAAGACCGAGTACCTGACCATCTTCGACCCCGTCGGCGAGGGCCTCCAGATCATGGGGAAGGCCGTTGTGTTCATCGCCTTCACGAACTACAACGACGTTCAGGCGTTCGCGCAGGGGTTCGCGTGGGTCGAGGAGGGCCCGAGGATCGCGGTCTCGATCTCCGATCCCCTCCCGTCGCCGGGCGAGACCGTGACGGTCTCCGTTACCACGTTCAACCGCACGATGGTCGACGTGCAGGACGTGACCGTCGGCCTCGCCTCGTACGACGGCGCCGCCACCACCGACCTGGGCCAGCTCACGGTTACCCGCGAGAGCCTGGGCACGTACAAGGCGTCTTACACCGTCCCCGTCGACCTGGCCATCGCCACCGAGTACCGCGTGAAGGCAGGCGCGAGCTTTCCCGACTACAACCACTCACGATACATGCACCCGCTCTTCGAGCAGACCTTCACGGTGCGGTTCTTCGACATCTGGGGACAGAACGTGACCGCCACGCCCCTCGCAACCGAGCTCGCCATCTGGGTCGCGGACCTCCAGGGCGCACCCATCGCCTCCGCACGGGTCGAGGCCACGTTCAACATCACCAAGCCTGGCCTGGCGGTGGAGACCATAACGCAGGCCAACGTCACGTCCGCAGCGGGCCGCGCGGGCTTTGCGTTCCACGGCGTCCCGGGCAGCGCGGTCGATGTGACCGGGACGGTGCGGCAAGGGGGCTTCGTCCAGCGCATCCACGCGTCGGCGATCCTCGACACGCGGCCGCCCTTCGTCGAGCAGCCGAGCGACGCTGGCAACTTCAAGATGGTCGCATACTCGACCAGCGAGAACGTGCCTATCGCCGAGATGGTCCACAAGGAGGGCTCGTCCTTCACCCAGAAGTTCAGGGCCTTCAACTCCTCGGGCCCGATCGCCAACAAGCGCGTCAACTGGTACCTCGCGGACCGCGCGGGCTTCCTCGACCTCAACTACACGGTCATCGAGAGCGGCTTCGGCGTCACCGACAACGATGGCGACATGACAGTCACCATCCACATGCCCCCGAAGGAGGTCAACGCCTGGCTCATCTTCGAGGCCAATGCGTGGGACCCCCAGGACAAGAGGATCCTGCGGACAGAGGACATCCACCCCCTGATGGACGCGGGCGTCTTTCCAGTAGATGACGCGATCCAGGTTACCGTCAATCGCGTCACCAAGACCGACCCGATCGAGCTGCGCGCCCACGTCATCATCGGCCGCAACTCCATCGTGGGCTACAACATGGGCGAGGCGGACCGCACCGACGGCCTGTCCAGGTGGGGGCCGATCGTCATGCTGGGCCCGGACTCCGGCGACATGCACATCAGCGCCATGGCCAAGGTCGCCGTGGACACCTACGGTCTCGACCTGAGGTTGCCGGCGTTCGTCCCCGAGGACCAGGACTACGCGTTCATGGTGCTCTCGATCGACATCGACAGCTTCAAGATCGCAGTGAACTACGTCATCGTCGGCTACAACGAGTCGACCAACAAGGGCCTCGACGTCCAGGTGAGCGACAGGCCGGACTTCCTCCTCGCGGGGACGGCCGGCGAGGTCGTGCTCACGATCGACAACACCGGCCAGGGCACGGACACGTACACCGTGTCCGTCAGCTCCGCGCAGGCGAACTGGGTCGAGCTGCCCCAGGGCGGCACGACCATCGCGCCCGGCGGGCGCGGCCAATCCAGCTTCTCCGTCCACGTCCCCGCCGACGCGGACGAGGCGACCTACTACTTCAACGTCACCGTCTCCTCGAAGGACCCGGCCATCAACGCGACCGTCGAGGTGCCCCTCAGCATCGAGCACAACGGCGCCACCGTATCCGTGTCGCCGACGCAGGCGACCGCCCTGAGGGGGGACCGGGTCGCAATCGACGTCATCGTCGAGAACACGGGCCAGGGTGTGGACACATATGTCCTCGAGCTCTCCGGCGACGCGGCCGGATGGGCTACGCTCGAGATGCCCACCGTCGAGGTCGACGAGGGCGCCTCGGCCCATGTGAACGTCACCATATTGGTTGGCCCGGGGGCGGTCGAGCGGGACTATCACCTCGAGGTCATCGCGACCTCGCATGACGGCATCACTGCCGCCAACGCGACGTTCACCCTCGAGGTCCTCGTCGACGGCGTCGCGGTGGCGCCCGAGGGCGATGCGTCCGTGGACGCCTCCCGCGGGGAGACGCTCTCGTTCAAGGTCCGCGTCACCAACACCGGTATAGGGCCAGACGTATTTTCCAACATCTGCATCGGCGACTTCAACAACACGGAGGACTGGAAGATCACCTACCCCGCGACGGTCCGATTCGAGGAGGGGCAGACCGACGTCCTCGACATCGAGCTCACCGTCCCCACGACCGCGCGGGAGGGCGACTACATGCTCACCTTCGAGGCGGTCTCCCAGGACGGGCGCACCAACGCCACCACCGCGTTCGCGATCCACGTCTGGGTGAGCGGCGTCGACCTTGCGGCCAAGCCCGCCTCGGCGACCGCCCACAGGGGCGAGCAGGCCACCTTCAAGCTCAACATCACCAACACGGGCCAGAACCGCGACGTCTTCGCACTGACACAGGTCGCCGCCCCCTGGGCGACGTTTGTGACCTTCTCCAGCCAGTCCATCGCTGTCGAGGAGGGCAAGTCGGTGGAGGTGGACGTGACCGTCGGGCTGCTCTCGACGCTCGACGCGGGCGACTACAACCTCACCGTCATGGCCACGTCCGAGGACGGCGCCACGAGCGCGACGGCGGCCTTCGTCGTCCACGTGGTCGTCAAGGGCCTGAGGGCCACGGTCTCCTCTGACACCGCGAAGGTCCAGCAGGGCAAGAGGACGGAGGTCACGCTCACCATCGAGAACACAGGCCAGGGCCCCGACACCTACAACATCCTGATCACGGGGGCGGGCGTCAGGTACGCCAGGGCCGAGCCGACGGTGATGACGCTCGCGCAGGGCGCGAAGGGGACCGTGAGGCTGATCTTCGAGGTGCCGAAGAACGGGACGACGGGCACATCGATGCTCAACATCTCGGTGCTGTCGAGCGACAGCTACTTCTCCGGCAAGGCGCAGGTCATGCTCACCGTCGAGAAGGCCAAGAAGGCGCCCGGCTTCGGGGCGACGGCGGCGCTCCTCGGGACCGCCACCGTGGCCGTCCTGCTCGCGGCCTCCCGCCGCAGGCGCAACCGCAACGGGTGAACGCCCGAAGGCAAATGGACGGAGGGGCGGTCCACCTAGTCCAGGGGACCCCACTCCAGGGCCTCGACGTAGAACAGGCCCCGGCAGCCATCGTATCGGACGCGCCCGAAGAGCTCGACCGACGCACCGAGCCTCCACGCCGCGAGGTCCGCCGCCTCGGGGAGCACGACCACCGCCGCCGCCCCCTCGCCGTCGTCGGCGCCGTCCGCGATGACCGACCACCAGCCGCCCGTCGATGGCATCGCGACGGGAGCCCTCGACACGGTGCCGCGCAGCAACGGCTCGAGGCCGTCGAACCTCCAGGGGTCGGCCACGACGTCCCGCAGCGATGCTGGCGGGTGGGGGTTGCGCGCGAGGACCTCGAGGGCGGACGAGCGGTCGACCGCGACCTCGACGGCGGCCTGGTAGAGCCCGACCGTGCCCACGACCCTGATGCGGTCCCCCGCCCCCAATCCATCAGGGAGGAACCGGAGGAACAGGCGGACCCAGCCGCCGTCGGGGCCGACGAGGCGGCAGGTGGCGCTCCCCCCGAGCACCTTGACGCCTTCCTCCGCCACATAGCCCTCGACGGACACCACTGAACCGATGCCGACGCCCGCGACCCCGGCCGGGTCGACCGTCAGGGGCTGCGTCTCACCGACAAGGGCGGCGATGAGGACGACCGAGGGTATGCAGACCGTCAGGCAGGCGAGCGCGACGAGCTTCTTGCGTTGCATGGACGCATCGAGGGCCCCCGTGCCTATAAGGACCGCGTGATAACCATCGGCCGCCATCCGTTCTGGAGGCCGACTGGACGCGCGGACAAAACCCCAAGGAATATATAATGACCAGGCCATCCATAGCCCGCGCTCCATCAAGGAGGAAGGGACCCACGAAGACCGTTCCTAGGACGCTAGCCGTGGCCGCGCTGCTGCTGCTGCTCCTATCGCCGGGCGGCGCGTTCCTGGGTCCCGGCCTCGCGGGCGCGCACGCGATCGTTCCGGAGCCCGCGGCGGTCACGAAGCTGCCCCGCACGGAGCTCCCCCACACCTCCTGGGCCGCGGCAGCGCCAGACACCGGCCAGACCGAGAGGTCCGAGAACGTCTCGGCGTCGGGCGGGACGTGGTACGTGGCACCCTCCCGCCGGGGCTACATGCTGTCCGTCCCGTACACCGTCCACACGGCCAAGCGGTGGGACTACGCGGCCACCTTCGCAGTGCCCGGGCCATCGCAGGGCACCGTCACGCTGACCGTCCTCGACCCCGACGGCACACCTGCGGGGGGGTTCCCTGGAGAGGTCGTGGCCCAGGTCGTCGTGTTCGCCGGCGAGGTCGCGCACGCGGACCTCCGGACGGTGGACACGGACGCGCGCGGGCGCCTCCAGCTGCACATCGGTCTGGACAACACAATGGGCGGGAGCCCGCTGGGCGTCACGGGCTGGCGCATCGGCGACTGCGACGTCGACCTGTGGCACGACCCGTTCTACGGTATCGGGCGCGAGCAGTCGAGCGGCAACCTGAGCCTGGGCGGCGGGTCGGCGGTGGCGACCGACCTCTTCCTGCCCGGCGGCATCAAGGGCGAGTACTACGACAACCGCGACTTCACGGCCTACCGCTACACCAGGCTCGACCCCACCATCGACTTCGACTGGGGCAACGGCGGCCCCAACGGGCTGGGGGCGAACACGTTCTCGATCAGGTGGACGGGCAAGGTCCATGTCCAGAGGGCGGGCCAGTACACCCTCTTCCTGCGCATCGACGACGGCGGGAGGCTCTGGGTGGACGGCGCCCAGCTCATCGACCAGTGGAAGGACCAGGGAGCCACCGAGTACCCTGCCGTGGTCACGCTCTCGATGGGCCTCCATGACCTCAGGATCGATTACTACGAGAACCAGGGCGGGGCGCTTTGCGAGTTCCGGTGGCAGGGCCCGGGCATCACGAAGAGGATCGTTCCCCAGGCAGCGATGTGGGGCCGCGACGCCATCAACGAGCTGGTCTCGGAGCGCATCACCTGCCCCTCGGGCAGCACGTGGGACCTGATGCTGCTCGGGAGGGGCCCGGGCGACGGCTACATCGACGTCGACGTGCTCGACGCCGCGACCGGCCAGCCCATCGTGGGGCTCGTGGGCCTCCTGACGGACGCCATCGACCTGGGCCAGGTGAACGCGGCCTCCACGCCGACCATCCAGCTGCGAGCGACGTGGCAGACCACCGACCCCTCGCGGTCGCCGAGCCTCATCGACTGGGCCGTCAACTGGAAGCCCGTCCGCACCTGGAGGAGCGAGTTCCTCACCGACATCGGGATCCGAGGCCAAGTCGGGCTGGTACGCGATGAGGGCTACATCTACAAGCCGTTCTCCTCGGAGGATTCCCCCCAGATGGTGTTCGCGGAGGGCTTCGACGGCCACTCGACGACCGTGTCGAGCTCTGTCTACACGGGCGGCATCCGCGACGGCGGGGTCATGACCACCAACGCCAGCGACGTCGCGATGGGGGACCTCGACGGCGACGGCGTCCTGGACGTGCTGTTCACGTCCTCGACCCCCGGCGCCAACGCATCGGCCTACCGCGGATACGGCGGCGGGTTCGAGGACGAGCCGATGGAGGTGTTCGCGCACAGCCCGGGCTCTGGGGCGGGCGCGACCTTCGCCGCGGTATGCGTCGCGGACCTCATCGGTTCCCACCCGACCATCCTACTATCGGAGCTCACGGACTCCGGGAAGGGCCGCCTGCTCCTCTACTGGTGGAACGGGACCGGCCGTGGTTACAACGCGACGCCGGACCATGTGATAGGAGATTTCTCGGGCAGAATCGAGGGGATGGCAACCGGGAGAATCGATGGTGACGCCCACGGGGACATCGTCATCTCCATCAAGAACGGGTCAGACCAGGGAGTGCATGTACTCTGGGGCGGCAGCGGCGGCTACTCGCTGGCGGAATCGACGAAGGTCCTATCGCTCGCGCCAGCCATCGGCATCGCTGTGGCGCGCCTGAATGCGGATAGCTACGACGACATCCTCGTCGGGGGTACATACGGGGACCCACCGACCATGGACCACATGGACCCTGCCATCATGGGCGTGCATGATCGAGCAGACGTTGTGCCCCTATCCTTTCCTGAGGGAGGTAGGCCAGATGATGCGATCTCTGTGGTCGACTGGTGGGGGAACGGCGCCATCGTCGTGGCCTCCGTTGGCCTTGGCAATCTCACTTTAATCAACTGGCCTGGAGGACCTGCAATCGATGATTTCGACCTTCTTGGGGCCACGGACATAACAACCATCGACTATGGCATGGATGGCAACCAGGACCTGGTCGTCTCGGTCGCCGAGAGGGCCGACGTCCCCGAGCTGCGGGACTACGGCGCCGTCGGGAGCTGGATAATAGCCCGCATGGGCCCCGTCACCTACCAGGCGCAGCTCGCCACCGACGGAGCGGTCGCGGTGGCGGCCGGTAGGATGTTCGGCCCGGCCACGGGCGCGCTGCGCACCGGGAAGATCGACGTCGGCGACCCGCGGTTCATCGGCGGCTGGGACACCGTCAAGTTCCGTCTCGCGAACGAGCAGCCCGAGACGGGTCAGACGGTCACGCTCAGGATGCTCGACGGCGAGAGCGAGAAGCTGCTGTGGAACCGCACGTCCTCGGAGGCCTCGGGCGCGTTCAACATCAGCTCCATCAAGGTCAAGGAGCACCCCACCATCTACATCGAGGCATGGCTCAAGAACCTCAACGACGCGCGGCATCTCCAGCTCGGCGCCATCAGCGTCAACTGGACCGAGCGCAGGGCCGCTCCCCCCCGGGTCATCACCCTCGCCGCGGACGACAGCGTCATCTACAGGACCAACGGGACGAGGCTGCGGGTCTCCGTCGACGACGAGTTCGACCTGCCCGAGGACCTCACGGTAATCCTCCAGGTCCGGCCCCCGGGCGCCCAGGGGTGGGCGGGCGTGGGCCTGGGCCAGGTGCTGCGGGATGGCGCCGGCTTCTCCGTCACGTTCGACACGACGCCCAGCTTCGGCACGGGCGGCTACGACTTCCGCGCCCGCGCCACCGACACCGACATGATGGACTCGGACTGGCTCGAGATGGACGGTCTGGTGCGCGTCGTCAACAACCCGCCTGGCACGCCGGGCATACGGCTCGAGCCCTCGCGGCCAATCACCTCTGACGACATCAGGTGCATCGTCGAGCGTCAGGCCTACGACCGCGACACGCCCCACCTCGACTACCTCCATTCCTGGTCGCGCGACGGCGTGCCCATGCCCCAGTTCGCGAACGCGACCGTCCCCGCCAACGCCACCAGGAAGGGTGACAACTGGACGGTCACCGTCCGCGCTTTCGACGGCGAGGACACGGGCCCGCCCGTGTCCGCGAGCGTCGTCGTCGGCAACTCCCCTCCCGTCCTCGCGAAGCCGCTCACGCTGGTGATGATGAACGAGGACTCGCCCCCCGTGGCCTACGAGCTCGCCGCCCACTTCGGCGACCCGGATGGCGACGCGCTCACCATCACCATCACGGGGCTGACGAACGTCACGATGTCCTACGACCCCGCCAAGGGCATCGCGACCATCTCGACCCCACCCGACTGGTGGGGTGAGGAGGTCGCACGGGTGAACGTGTCCGACGGCACCGCCAGCACGAGCGCCCAGCTCGAGGTCGTGGTCCGCTCCATCTACGACGCGCCCGGGTTCGTCACCATCGGGGGGAAGGCCCCCGATGGCGGCGTCTTCCACCTAGACGGCGTGCAGGACCGGCCCGCTACGTACCTGGTCGTGCTCTTCGACCCGGATTCCTCGAGGTTCACGTTCCGCTCCGACGCCGGCCTCTCCTGGCTCACCGTCGGGGGCGGGAACGGCACCCTCACCGTCCGGCCCACGAACGACGCGGTCGGCACGTGGCTGTTCAACCTGTCCGTCCAGGATGATTCCGGCGAGTCCGTGGTCGCGCGGATCGAGCTCGTCATCGGGAACGTCAACGACCCGCCAGGGATTGTGTACATCAACAACCCCAAGAACGGCAAGGTCTTCCAGGCCAACGACAGCATCCTCCTCCAGGGCGCCTGCTCGGACCCTGACGAGAGGCTCGGCCAGGCCCTGAACTTCACCTGGTCGTCCAACGTCACGGGCGTGCTGGGCCACGGCCCCAGCCTGACGCTCAGGTCGCTCAAGCCCGGCGACCACGTCATCACCCTCGAGGTCTCCGACGGCCAGTACATCAAGCGCTCGTCCGTCCGGATCCGGGTCCTCAATCCTCTCAAGCCCCCTGGCGGTGGCGGCGGTGGTGGGGGCGACGAGCCCTACGTGGGGCCGCGGGCGGCGGAATCCACGGTGGCCATCGTGCTCGGCCTGATACTCCTGGCCCTGGTGATGGCCCTCGCGATACTCATCGTCACCCGCCAGCGTGCCAAGCAGCAGGCGATGCGGCCCAGGGGGGTGGCGGCGCCCGTGACGACCACGGCGGGCATGCCCGTGGAACCATCGGCGAAGCGGGCGACGGGCATCACGGTCGAGCAACCCAGGGACATGCGGTCGATCATGACCGAGCCATCAGCGAAGCCGCCTGTGGAGGCGCCGAGGCCCGCGGGGCCTGCGGGCTGGGAGATCAAGGAGCCCCCGCCGCCGGGCGCGGAGCCCAAGGGCGATTGGGAGGAGTACTAGCCCCGCCGGCCTCATCCGGGTGCATCGGCACCACTAGTACGCGGAGTAATTCCTAGCTCACAGAGCACACGGTGCACACACGGTGCGGTGAGGCGGGGCCATCTATGCCCCGACCCGCCCCCCCATCGTCATCCGGCGGGGCGACCAGGTCGCGCGCCTACCGCTTCCTGCCGCCCTTCTTCTTCTTCGGCCGCCCACGCTTGGGCGGGCGGCCCCGTCGCGCCCGCGTCGGGGCGCGCTTGGCGGCCGCCCTGTTCCGACGTGGCCTCGCCTTCTGCTTCTTCTTCCTCACGACCCTCTTCCCTGCGACCCTCTTCGGCGCCTTCGGCTTGGCGGCCTTCCTCCTCGGCCGCCCCCCGGGCTTCGGCGGGCTGGCCCTGGGCTCGGCATTCGGGGCGGGCTGGGCCCTCGCGGCCTTGCGCTTGGCGACCCACTCCACGATGGGGCCGAACTTCTCCCGGATGCGGGCCTTCTCCTGCTCGCTCTTTGAATGGGCGGGCTTGCCGTCGGGGACGAAGTAGATGTCCATGACGTTCCCCTTGGGCTCGTCGACGAACTTTATCCTCACCCGCGTGTCGCACTCGACGTCCTCGGGCGCGATGCCCGTCATGCGCGCCGCGATCATCGTGTTCGAACCGTCGGGCCTCACGTAGGCCAGGATGAACGGCAGGTCGTCGAGGAAGGCCTCGCCCGCGAACCCCATGATGGCGTAGCTGTGGAGCGTGCCCTTCAGCGGCATCTCGATCCACTCGGTCTCCTGGATGTGGCACTCCGTCCGCCAGCAGTGGGCGCGGGGCGGGCAGAAGGTGTCGCCGCACTTGGGGCAGCGCGTGCCCATCAGCTTCTTCTCCAGGAGGCCCAGGAAGAACGGCGAGACGCGCCCGTAGCTGTGGTTGTACATCACGTCCCAGGGGCGATCGACGACCATGTACTGGCGGCGCTTGAGTCTGTCGCTGCGCGGTCCCTCGTCGGCCTCGACGAGCCTCCAGCCTGCGGTCTCCCAGCGCCCGAGGCGGCCCCAGTCCTTGAACCGGGGGTCCGTCGGCTTCTCCTTGATGACCTTCTCGTTGGCCACCTCTACCACCTCCTGTCCTTCACGCGGTCCATTATCATCACCGCGAGCGCGGTGCCGGTGCCGGCGTGGCTGTGGTTGAGCGCGACCTCGCATCCGTCGATCTGGGTCCTGTCGGAGAGGTGCTTCTTGCCGATCATCTGCGTGAGCTGCCAGTAGCACTCGACGGTCTGGGCGATGGCGGTGGAGCCGACGGGGTGGCCGAAGCCCTCCAGCCCTCCGGACACGTTCACGGGGATGTCGCCGTCGACGTAGGTCTGCCCGTCGCGGATGAGGTCCTTGCCGTGGCCGCGCTTGCAAAGCTCCAGGTCCTCGTACGTCTGCAGCTCGGAGCTGTCGTACGCGTCGTGTATCTCGAAGAGGTCTATCTGCTTGTAGGGGTTCGTGATGCCCGCGCGCTTGTAGGCCTCCCTCGCCGCCATCCTGCACGCGCCGAAGTTGGAGATGTCGGGGTAGGGCTCGCGGGGGCGGATGGCGTGCTTGGGGTACGCGTCGGCCTCCTCGGGGAACAGTCCGTGGAAGCCGGGGTTGTCGGGCCGGTCGCCGGGCCTCATCATGTCCGAGCCGATGCCCACGCCAGTGACCCAGACGGGGGTGTCCGTGTACTTGTGCGCGACGTCCTCGCTGGCCAGGAACACGCACGAGGCGCCCTCGGAGAGCAGGCAGCAGTCCAGGATCTTGAGCGGCCAGGCGACGACGCGGCTGTCGAGCACGTCCTGGACCTTGATGGGCTTGCGGCCGTTCTCCATCGGCCACTGCGCGTAGGGGTTGTCGAGCGAGTAGTTGCGGTTCTTGACAGCGATGAGCGCCATGTCCTCCTCGGTGGTGCCGTAGAGGTACATGTGGCGCTGGATCATGGCCGCGTAGTAGCCGGTGTAGTACCCGCCCACGGGGAAGTCGAAGTCCGTGTCGGACGCGAGGGCGATGAACTCGTTCGCCTTCGCGGAGGCGACCTCGCCCTGCTTCTCGAAGCCCGTGACCAGGCAGAGGTCCGACAGGCCGGAGGCGACGAGGGCCCACGCCGCGCGGACGGTCGTGCCCGGGCCCGCGCCGCCGTTCTCTACGCGCATGACGGGCTTGGGGCACAGCCCCAGGTAGTCGTTCGGTATCCAGCTCGCAGCCAGCTGCTGCGCGAAGTGGTCGGAGAAGTACGAGACGACGTGGTTGTCGACATCCTTGAGGTCGAGCCGGGGGTTGTCCTCCATGGCCTCCTTGACCGCCTCGGCCACCATCTCCTCGAAGTTCTCCCGGCGGGGCTTCTCGTAGCGCGAGATGCCTCCGCCCACGATTGCGACCTTCTTGACCATCTGAACCATCCACCGTTGGGGAAAAATCTCCCTGTCGGGGGAATGGCCTGCATGCCGCATAAGCCTTTTGCATCCGTGGCGGAGAGGGCCCCGATGACGGTCGGCGGGGAGGGGCCCCGAGGGGCGCGGCGGCGAGCCGATGGCTACGTCGACCTCGCGATCCCCTCGATGGCGTCAGGGTTCTCCACCGACGACAGGTCGCCGAGGTTCGTCTCGCCCAGGAACCGCTTCTTGATGACCCGGCGGACGATCTTGGCGGAGCGCGTCTTCGGCAGGTCCTTGACGAACCTCACGTCCTCGGGCCGGTCGACCTTGCCCAGGTGCGCAGCGACCGCGTCCTTGAGCTCGTCGCGCAGTCTCTCGCTCGCGAGGACGCCTGGCTTGAGCACCACGAACGCGACGATGCCCTCCCCCTTGACCGGGTGGGGCACGCCGATGGCCGCGGCCTCCCTGACGGTGCCGTGGTCCATGAGCGCGCTCTCGATCTCGGCCGGGCCGATGCGCCTGCCCGCGACCTTGATGGTGTCGTCCGCCCGGCCGCGCAGGAACCAGAAGCCGTCCTTGTCGATGAGCGCCCAGTCGCCGTGGTCCCACACGTCCTTCCATCGGCTCCAGTAGGCCTCTAGGTACCGCTCCGGGGCGCCCCAGAGCCCCCTCGTCATGGATGGGGCGGGCTGCGTCGCGACGAGGTAGCCGACCTCGCCCCTGAGGGGACGACCCTCCTCGTCCCAGACGTCGATGACCATGCCCAGGCCCGGGCCCCGCAGGGTGCAGGGCTTGAGCTCGCAGATGGGGAGCGGCGCGAGGAAGCACCCGACGATGTCCGTCCCGCCCGAGATGTTGATGACGGGGCACCGCTTCCCGCCGACGTTCTCGAAGTACCATTTCCAGGATTCGGGGTCCCAGGGCTCGCCGGTCGAGCCGAGGATGCGCAGCGATGAGAGGTCGTGGGCCCGCACGGGGCCCTCGCCGGAGCCCATGAGCATGCGGATGGCCGTCGGGGAGATGCCGAAGACGGTCACCCGGTGGCGCTCGATCATGTCCCACAGGCGGTCCGGCCCGGGGTGGTTCGGCGCGCCCTCGTAGAGGAAGATGGAGCCGCCGTGGTGCAGCCCGCCGATTATCATCCACGGTCCCATCATCCAGCCGATGTCGGAGAGCCAGAAGAACAAGTCGGTGTCCTTGATGTCGAAGAAGTAGCCGACCTCCTTGGAGACCTGGACGAGAGTGCCCGCGTGGGTGTGGACCGTGCCCTTGGGGAGGCCCGTGGTGCCCGATGTGTAGATGATGAGCGCGACGTCCTCCGAGTCGAGGTGCGCGGTCGGGCACTCCGCCCCCTGTTTGGGCACGAGGTCGTGCCACCAGACGTCGCGGCCCTCCGTCCAGGGCACCGGCTCGCCCGTCCGCCTCAGGACGACCACGTGCTCGATGGTGGGGACGCTCGCGACGGCCTCGTCGGCGTTGGGCTTGATGCGCACGCTCTTGCCGCGCCGCATCGAGCCGTCGGCGGTGAAGAGCACCTTGGCCTTGGCGTCGCTGAGGCGCTGGGCCACCGCGGGGGGCGCGTAGCCCGAGAAGATGGGGATGCAGACGGCGCCGATCTTGAGGCAGGCGAGCAGCTGGACGACCGTCTCGGGGACCATGGGCATGTAGACGCCCACGGTGTCGCCCTTCCCCACCCCGAGCGACTTGAGCGCGTTGGCGGCGCGGTTGACCTCCGAGTGGAGCTGCTCGAAGGTGATGGTGCGCCTCGCGCCGTCCTCGCCCTCCCAGACCACGGCGGGCTTGTCCCTCCTCGCCCCCTTGGCGTGGCGGTCGAGGCAGTTGTGGACGATGTTTATCTTCCCGCCCAGGTACCACTTGGTCCAGGGGATGCCCGCGGACGTGTCGCGCACGGTGTGGTACCTCTTGAACCACTCGATGCCCAGGTCCTCCGTCACGACGTCCCAGAACCAGACGTTGTCGCGGGAGGTCCGCTCGATGAGCTCGTCGTAGGTCGCGATGCCGTGCTTGCGCATGAACCGCGTGACGTTGGCCTGCTCGACCATCTGCTTGCTTGGGCGGAAGACGATGTCGTCCAAGGTGGGGCCTCCCGGGGCGCGGGAAGAATCGCCGCGAGGCTATAAAGGCCTTCTGGGTGGCAGCCGGCCAAGGCGCCGAACCTGCAAACCGTTATTAATCTGGAGCGGAACGGTTCAAATACCTTTATTAACGCGCCCCGCAATAATCGAGTCGCTCACGGGCGGACCGGGAGGTGGCATGCCTGACACGGAAGGGGAAGGACCTCGAGATCGTCTCCGTCTGCCTGCCCCAGGGCACGGTCAGGGACGTCGACAGGGCGGTCGCGGACGTCGGCTACCCGAGCAGGTCCGAGCTCGTGAGGGACGCCATCCGGGGGCTGCTCAAGTCCAAGTCCGAGCTCGATTCCCTGGGCGGCCACATCGAGGGCGTCATCATCCTCATCTACGACCACGGGGCCTCCAAGCAGGTCTCGGACGTCAGGCACGCGCACATGGACATCTTCATCTCGTTCATGCACTCGGACCTGCGCGGGCGCGCCCCGACCGGGGGCGGCGACGGCCACAAGTGCTGCGAGGTGCTGATGTTCTCCGGCGGCGCCTCCGAGGTCCGCGAGGCGTACAACAGGCTGCGGTCGGTCAGGTCCGTCGAGGGCACGACGATGTACATCGCTTGAGCGGACGCACCCGACGTCCGGACGGGCCGCGCGGCACAGGGCCCGGTCAGGTGCCCATGAAGGCCATGATGCCCGTCCTTATGTACATCACTCCCCAGGCGATGGTGAGCATGCCCATTACGGTGGATATGATCTGGACGACCGTCCTGTTGATGAACCGGTTGAGCCTGGCCGAGAGGATGAAGAGCACGGCCGTGAACACCAGCACGACGGTGACGGCCAGCCCGGTCTCGAGCATCCCCAGGTCCTTGACGGAGATGATGACGGCGGTGATGGCCGCGGGCCCGGAGAGGAACGGGGTCGCGACGATGGCCGCGATGGCCTGGACCGACTTGTGGTTGCCGCCACTCCCGCCAGGGGCCTGGAACGACTGCCCCAGGGCCATCTGGATGCCCAGGATGAGCAGGATGATGCCGCCGGCGACCCTGAAGTCGTCGATGGTCGTCGAGAACATCCGTAGGAGGAGCTGGCCCAGCAGCAGCACGGCGTAGATGAGGGCGGCCGCCACGGTGACTGCAAGGACGGCGGTCCTCATGCGCTCCTCCTTGCTCTTCTCGTTCGTGAGCACGAAGAAGACGGCGAAGCTGGTGATGGGGTCGATGATGACGAAGAACAGCACGACCAGCTGGCCGAGCTCCCCTGGACTCAACACCACGTCATCACCTCCCGCGCCTTCATGCCTCGATGTGCTCTTGGATGCTTTGCCCGCGCGCGACGATGGATCCGCGCACCTGGACGCACCCCGTCGCCGGGTCGCACGGGCCCGCTCGGGGTCGGAATGGACATGGTGCTTATGGACTTTGCGGCCTGATTCAACGCGATGGACACTCGGTAGGATATAAATACCGATGGCGTTCATCGAACCCTTGAGCGGGACGCCGGGAGTGGTTCGGGGCTCCGGTCCCTGGACGACATCCTGGCTGCCCGTTGAGGAGGCGGTGACGGTGGGAGACCTGTTCAAGAGGGAGAACATAGCGATAGCGCTAATCCTGATCTTCGGGATACTGACCGGGGTGATAGCGATAATCGGGGTCCTCGCCAACGTGGGCTCGTTCGGGGAGGACGTGAGGAAGTCGAGCGCGGCTAAGTGGCTGCTGGCGTCCATCATCGGTCCCATCGCCTCGGTCGTCATCCTCTTCGTGCGCAGCGAGCTCGTCACGAAGCAGCCCTTCATGATCAACATCTACTTCAGGGAGAACCCGAGCGCGTACCCTCCCCAGTACGCCGATGTGGCCGACATCGACGAGGAGAGCACGACGTTCGAGATCCGCCTGGGCGACGAGAGGGTCGAGGGGGGCAGGCCAGACCTGGCTCCAGAAGGGAGCCAGGACGGGCAGCCCGTGTGGAGGTGGCGCTCCCCCATCCCCCTGTCCCCCGAGCACCGTGTCAAGCTCGTGATCGTCGACAAGGACAAGAGGAGATGGACCATCAACACCAGGCCCACCATGTCCTTCGAGGTGAGGTGAGGCGCATGCCGATAAGGTTCGACAACTACGCCAAGAAGGTCGGGACAAGGAGGCAGCGGGACAGGGAGTACGGATGGTTCCGGTGGAGGATCTACGTCGCCGAGGACGCCCCGGAGCTGGACCGCATCGAGTACGTCGACTACGTCCTCCATCCGTCGTTCGTCGACCCTAGCCGGAGGGTCGCGGACAGGGCCTCGGCCTTCGCCCTCGAGGCCGAGGGCTGGGGCGGCTTCAAGATCTACGGGACCGTCCACCTCAGGGACGGGAGGGACGAGGACTTCGAGTACTACCTGGACCTCGGGAAGGGCTGGCCCTAGAGTGGCGTCGCGGGGGGAGCCGTGCCGGGTCCCAGTGCCATGGCCCGGGCACGGGGCCGTCGGCGTCCAGCGCTGGCGACGAAGGCAAACCTTTTTCTTACGTAAACCCGTTCCGGACGCCGACCCAGCCCGGGTGCGACCTGGGCATCAGAACGACACTCCGCGGAGGCGGTCATGTGCAGTTCGAGCTCACGAAGCAGCAGCTGATGGTGAGGCAGCTCGCCTACGACTTCGCCCAGAACGAGGTCAAGCCCGTGGCCGCGGAGTACGACGAGAGCGAGGAGTTCATCTGGGACATCTACAAGAAGATGCGGCCGCTGGGCTTTCTGGGCATGCTCGTCCCCACCGAGTACGGCGGGGCGGGCGCCGACACGCTCTCCTACGCCATCGTCGTGGAGGAGCTCTCGCGCGCCTGCGGCTCGACCGGCATCACCGTGGCCGCCCACAACTCGCTGTGCACGGGCCACATCCTCAAGCACGGGACCGAGGAGCAGAAGAGGAGGTACCTGCCCAAGCTCTGCTCGGGCGAGTGGCTGGGCGCGTGGGGCCTCACCGAGGCCCAGGCCGGCTCGGACGCGGGCGGGACGCAGACCACCGCCGCGCTCGACGGCGACGAGTGGGTCATCAACGGCAGCAAGACGTTCATCACCAACGGCTCCATCGCGGGCGTCACCGTGGTCATCGCGCGAACGGACCCCGGGAAGGGCACGCGCGGCATCTCCGCCATCCTGGTCGAGAACGGCACCCCCGGCTACACCTACGGCAAGGACGAGAAGAAGATGGGGCTCCACGGCTCGGTCACGTCGGAGCTGTTCTTCGAGGACTGCCGCGTCCCCAAGGGGAACCTGTTGGGCGAGCGCGGCAAGGGCTTCCACGGCGCGCTGGACATCCTCGACGAGGGGCGCATCTCCATCGCGGCCATGGCCCTCGGCCTGGGCCAGGGCGCCTTCGACCTGGCGCTGCAGTACTCCAAGGAGCGCGAGCAGTTCGACCAGCCCATCTCGCAGTTCCAGGCCATCCAGTGGATGCTCGCGGAGATGGCGACGGAGCTGACCGCGGCGCGATGGCTCACCTATTCCGCAGCGGCGCTCAAGGACGGCAAGAAGAAGCACGTCAAGGAATCGGCGATGGCCAAGCTCTACGCGTCCGAGGTCGGCTCGCGGTGCGCCAACAAGGCCATCCAGATCCACGGCGGCTACGGCTACACACGCGACTACGCGGCCGAGCGCATCCTCCGGGACGTCAAGCTCTGCGAGATCGGGGAGGGCACCTCCGAGATACAGAAGCTCGTCATCGCCAGGGAGCTGCTGAGGTAGGCGGGCCCCACCCCATCGCGGTCGTGCCAGCATCGCACTGCGTGGACGGTTCCCCATCCTTAAATAGGGGAAGTCCGATTCCCCTCCCCCCGAAGGGTGGGAACTGTCCAGGAGGGTCCACATGCCAAAACCCAATAAGTCCGCTAGGAAGGCCATCAAGCGCGTGGCCAAGAAGCCCGCGCGCAAGGCCGCCAAGAGGGCCAAGGCCCCGGTCAAGAAGGTGTTCACGGTCGAGGAGATGCTCGCCAAGGCCAACAGGCCGAAGCAGCTCGCCCTGGCCTACCACCCGTTCTACCAGGGCAAGATCGAGGTGGTGCCCAAGTGCGCCATCCGCAACTTCGACGACTTCGCCATCTGGTACACGCCCGGCGTCGCCGAGCCGTGCAAGCTCATCAACAAGGACGTCCAGGAGAGCTTCCGGCAGACCAACCGCTGGAACACCATCGCGGTCGTCTCCGACGGCACCCGCGTGCTGGGCCTGGGCGACATCGGCCCGGAGGCCGGCATGCCCGTCATGGAGGGCAAGTCGCTGCTGTTCAAGTACCTCGGCGGCGTCGACGCCTTCCCGCTGTGCATCGGCACCAAGGACCCCGAGAAGATAATCGAGTTCGTGAAGCTGCTCCAGCCCTCGGTCGGCGGCATCAACCTCGAGGACATCTCCAAGCCCAAGTGCTTCTACATCCTCGACAGGCTGCGCAAGGAGTGCACGATACCGGTCTGGCACGACGACCAGCAGGGAACCGCGACCATCGTCACCGCGGGCCTCATCAACGCGGCCAAGATCGTGGGCAAGAAGCTGCCCGAGATGAAGATCGCCATGGTCGGCGCGGGCGCGGCCAACATCGCCATCGGCCGGGTCATCGTGGCG
>Ga0315276_10001442_pt1 | contig 21331 bp, 21 predicted proteins | sample YL17G05_0_MG_FD_204542 | JGI IMG/M metagenome (GOLD analysis project Ga0315276, IMG submission 204542) | Sediment microbial communities from Yellowstone Lake, YNP, Wyoming, USA - YL17G05_0 | ecosystem: Environmental > Aquatic > Freshwater > Lake > Sediment | place: USA: Wyoming | collected... | reverse complement strand
GAGCCCCCGCATCGGGGGCTTTTTCTTTGCGGCAAATCAATGTCGGCGGCGGCGGTGTACGAACGTGACGACGGCCAGTTCGTCAAGCGCCTTGCGCTCGTGCTGCTCGACTTCCTGATTGAATTTCGTCTCCTGGCGTTCCCGGAGCTTTTCGTAGATTTTTCTCTCTCTGGAAGCCTGCACCAGCAACTGCCGTTTGCGTTCTGTCTCCCGCTCTAACCCCTTGAGCAGTTCGGTGCCGGTCATCGTGTCTCGTTTTAGCCTCACGAGGTAGCGTGAGGCCGCCAGTAGCTGGTGCGTGCGAATTGACCCCTGCAGCCTGGTCCGTTGAAACTCAAAGGTCCGTTCTTTCTCTTTGTCGATTTCGGACAGGTGTTCTTGCTGGCGGTACACCTGCTGCAACGCGGCAGCATGCTCTTTTTGCCGCTGCTTTTCGGCGTGGCTTCTAATCTTGAGAATCGGTTCAAGGCGGTAGCGGAATTTCTTCATTGGCGCGACTACGAATTCAGGATTTCACTTAACCGAAGCACTGCGTCCTCGTGCGGCACATACTCATAAATCCCCTGCCGAAAGAAATCGTTGAGCGGCCCCATTTTCGAAATAGCCATATCAATCATCGGGTTGGAGCCCTTTACATATGCGCCGATGTTTATCAGATCCTCAGCTTCGCGATAGGTCGCCACAAGCTGCCGGACCCTTGCCGCCAATTCGACTTGCTCGGTCGGTACAACATCCTTCATAAGACGACTTATGGAGTCAAGGACGTCAACCGCCGGGTACTGGTTTTGCGCGGCCAATCGTCGCGACAACGCAACGTGGCCGTCCAGAATCGAGCGGACCGCGTCCGAGATCGGTTCGTTGAAATCATCCCCTTCGACCAGCACCGTATACAGACCGGTGACCGAGCCTCGTTCCGCATTACCGGCTCTTTCGAGCAAACCCGGCAACATGGCAAAGGTCGATGGCGTATATCCTTTGGTTGCCGGCGGCTCGCCGACAGCCAATCCAATTTCGCGCTGCGCCATGGCCAGCCTCGTGATCGAATCCATCAGCAGCATCACGTCTTTCCCCTGGTCTCGGAAATGCTCTGCTATTGTCGTAGCAACCATGGCCCCTTTTATGCGGATGAGAGCCGGTTGATCGGAACTGACCGCCACCACCACCGAACGCTTCATCCCCTCGGGACCAAGGTCCCGCTCTATGAATTCTTTTACTTCTCGTCCGCGCTCGCCTACCAGCGCAATCACATTGACATCGGCCGACGAAGACCGCGCCATCATACCGAGGGTCACTGATTTCCCCACACCTGAGCCGGCGAATATCCCCATCCGCTGTCCTTTGCCGATAGTGCTGAGCAGATCAACCGCTTTGATGCCGGTGTACAAGGGTTGGGTAATTCGCTTGCGTTGCATGGCCGGAATCGGTCGGCCGTTGATTGACCGGGTCGCCGTACAGGTGATCGGTCCTTTGCCGTCCAGGGGCTGGCCCAGCCCACCGACAATGCGCCCGATGAGTTCGTTACCGACCGGAACACGAAGTTGTTCGGAAATCGATGTGACAATCGCTCCCGGCGTTATCCCGCTAATGGGGCCGTACGGCATGAGGAGAATTCGGTTGTCGCGAAAACCGACGACTTCGGCCCGTGTCTGCTGCCCGTTTTCCCGGTTTTCGATGTTGCAGAGCCGGCCAATTGAAACCGCCGGACCGGCTGACTCGATTACCAGGCCGATTACCTGTGTTACTTTTCCGAACTGCTTGATTGTACTGACGCGGCGGATGCGGTCAGCGTACATGTCGTACGCCACGCCGATCATGGTTTGTCCTCGTCACCATGAATCGCCTCGCCTATCACTTCAAATGCCGACTCGAGGCGAGCATCGATATCTCCCGACGGCGTTTCGATGAAACAGCCGCCGAATCGAACCCGTGGATCAGCTTCGAACGAAATCTCTTTGATGGTAGTCGAGCCGACCAGAAAGCGGTCAATATTCTGCTCCATAATCGGCAGGTGGTCGGGATGAACCTTGATCTTGAGCCGTGACCGATCCGCCAATTGGTCGATCACTCGATTGATGATTTCAATAGTAATCTCGCGATCAGCCTCGACGGCGTCATAGGTAACTTTCCGACTGATCTGCAGGATCAGATCGAGGATTTTGCCGCGAGCCTGTTCGAGCATGGCGGTCCGCTGATCGATAGCATCCTTGATGGCGCGGTCAAACTGGCTGAGCACGGCGCGGGCCTCATCGCGACCCTCTTCAAGCCCTCGCTCACGCCCCTGAAGAAGTCCCCGCTGATAAGATATATCGCTCTCCTCTTTGAGCGCCTGCCCAATGAGGAAAACCTCCTGTATGGGGATGACCTTTCGACCATCGGGATTAGTCTGAAACTGAACTTTGGGAAAGAGATCCCCAAGGCGAACAGCGGCACGATCTTCCAGCATCGAATCGATCTGCTGTTCTCCCACCACCACAGCCGGAGCCGGCGTGACATGACGGATGATCTTAGACAATGATTTCCTCTTTGCCGCCACGACCGGCAATAATGATCTGACCCTCTTCCTCGAGGCGACGGACCGCTTCCACAATTCGTCCCTGGGCCGCTTCGACATCCGAAAGTCTTGTCGGTCCCATGAACTCCATCTCTTCCCTAATCATCACGGCGACGCGTTCCGACACGTTGCTGAATATCTTGTTCTTAACTTCTTCGCTGGCCGCCTTGAGCGCAATCGACAAGTCCTTGGTTTCCACTTCCTTGAGCACGCGCTGGATTGAGCGGTCGTCGAGCAGAATCAGGTCGTCAAATACGAACATCATGTTCTTGATTTCTGCGGCAAGATCGGCGTCTTCGGCTTCAAGCGACTGCAGAATGTTTTTCTCCGCCGTCGTGTCGATGAGGTTGAGAATCTCGGCGATGGCCTTGGCCCCTCCGGAGACGGAGAGGTCACGGCCCGAGGCTGCGCCAAAATGCTGTTCCAGCGTCCCTTCCAATTCTTTCAGCGTATCAGGCGATATCTTTTCCATCGTCGCGATGCGCAGCGCTACCTCCGCCTGCAATTCCGGCGTCAATTCGGAGAGAACTGCGGCCGCCTGCTGAGATGGGAGTTGCGTCATAATTAATGCGATCGTTTGCGGGTGTTCGTTCTGGAAGAATCCGCTCAGCTGTTTGGGATCGATATCTTTGAGCAACGAGAACCCGGTCGACTTGAATGATGATTCAAGCCGGTGAATGATCTCCCGCGCCTTGCTGTGTCCGACCGCCTTTTCCAGTATCTCTGACGCGAAATCTACGCCACCCTGAGAAATATACTGGCGTGCCATGAAGATCTGATGAACTTCTTCGATGACTTTCTCTTCCAGGTCAGCCGGAACGTCACGAAGGTTGGCAATTTCTATCGTGATTTTTTCCAGTTCCGCCTCGCTCATTCCTTTGAGCACGAGCGCCGAGACTTCGGGCCCGAAGGCGACCAGTGCAACGGCAGCTTTTTGCTGCGGTGTCATGTTTTCAAATTCCATGGCGTCACTCAACCATCAGAGTTTTTATTACGCGCGCGACCTCATCCGGTCTTTCTTTGGCAGTCAACTGCATTTGATCGGTCAGACGAGGTTTACGCTTTTCGGTCGAAATTGGCCTGACGATTTCTTCCTGGATGGCCGTAAGCTCGTTAGATTCAGACTGAGGCCTAGGCGCCGGCAACAGATTGCCAAGCGATGAGAACAGCTTCTTGGCCTTCTTCTTGATGTAGAAGAACGCGAGAAGCGCCAGCAGTACCAATCCTACTTTCTTGGCAATCTCCCAGTAGAAATCACGCTGGTACATGGTATCGAGTTGTTCCTGCTCGATCTGGAGTTCCTGGCGGTCGAACGGCACATTGAATACTTCAACCTGGTCGGTGCGCTGAGAGTTGAACCCGACAGCGCTCTTGACGATAGCCGCCAGCTTATCCAGTTCGTCCTGCGATCGGGGTTGATAGGTACGTTCGCCGCCCGCCGCACCGCCGCTGGGCAGACTGTAAGTGCCGTCGACCATGACGGCAATCGATAATCGGTCGATGGTTCCAACAGCGTTGACAATATGCTCAACCGTCTTGTTCAGCTCATAGTTGGTGACAACCGTCTCGGAGTTCTCCTGATTGGTACTCTCATTGGTCGGCTGGTTCTTATCGTTGGACGCGTTGTTGTTCTTGGTCCGCTCTTCGCTGCGTACGGACGGGCTGTTCGGATCGTACGTCTCTGATGACTTCTCCAGCTGCTGGAAGTTCAAGTCCGCGGTGAGCCGAACGATTGATTTCCCGGGGCCCAGTACGCCGTCGAGCATCGTCTGCGCTTTCTGTTCCAAGTACTGCTCGACATTCTGGCGTACTTCAAGCTGCGAATTCGAAAGACCGGCCAACGGGTCACTTTGCTGACCGCCCGACAGCATGTTGCCGTCATAATCAACGATGGTAATATTGTTCGGGCTTAGCCCCTCAACCGAAGATGCCACCAGATGTGAAATACCGGCAATCTGTTGTTTAGAGAGCGACGATCTCCCTTTCAGTTTCAACAACACGGACGCGGTCGCCTCCCGTTTGTCCTCGCGGAAGAGACGATCTTTGGGAATGACGATATGGACTCTGGCCGCTTGTACCTCTGATAACTGTGTAATAGTCCGCGTCAATTCCCCTTCGAGCGCGCGGCGGAAATTCAGATTCTGAAGAAAATCGGTCATGCCCAGATTGTTCTGATCGAAAAGCGAGTAACCGACCGTGCCGTTGCGCGGCAGCCCTTCGGTTGCCAGGGAGATTCTGGTCTTGTAGACCTGGTCTGAGGGAACCTCGACCGACCGTCCGCCATCTTCGAGCTTGTACGGAATCTTGTTGTCCGTGAGGTAGGCGACGACCTCCCCCGCTTCACCTTCTTCGAGATTCGAGTAGAGGCGGGCATACGTGACGTTCTGCAGCCATCCTACCAGAAAGACGACCCCGACTATCGTTCCCGCAACCGCGCCAAGAAGCAGCATGACCTGACTCGGGGTCATCCGCCCGGCGAATGCCGATACGTTTTTGAAAGCGCCCTTAAAATTATCCATACTGATTCCTATGTATGTTCGCCAAGCAGCCATCCATGGCCGCTCCGATACCCGTGTCCTTACATGGGCATGTGTATCAGTTCGTTGTATCCGTTCAACAGTTTATTGCGAATCTCCAGCATCAAGTCCATGGTCAATCCAGCTTCTTCTGCCTTGATCATCACATCGTGCAGTTCGATCGGCTCACCGTTGAGCAACGCCTGTTGTGCTTGAGCCGAATCCAACTGTGCCTGATTGACGGAGTTGATCGTGTTCGACAATAGTTCTCCGAAATTCAGTTGTTCGGCCGGCGGCTGATTCAACGACGGCTGCATCCCCGGCGCTCCAATTGCCGCGGGATTCATCTCGTCGAAGACTACTCGCCGCCCCGACTGCTCAATCAGTCCGGGAAGTACCTTATTGAAACTCGAAATGCCGGCCACGGTTACACCTTGACGTCGATAATGGTTCCGATCCCCAGCTCTCCGGTCGCCTCGGCTTCCCCGCGTGCACTCGCGGCAAACCGGCCACTCTCCCGGAACCGAGCAAACAGCAGATCCAGAGCCTGACGCTCCTGCGGCGAAAGCGCGTCCGCGTAGGTGCCGGACGGCGCCCTGACAGCCAGCGGCGAGCTCGGCTGAGTACTCTGCGGCTGGATCAGAACGGGATCCGGGCTATCAGGCGCAGTATGACGGTCGGCCGTCTCCGGTCGGTTATTTTCCTGACGGTTGAGCTGTTGATAGTTTTGGATGCCTATGCTGTTAATCTTCATGCTCTGTCCTCACTTTCCTATATGTCGAGGGCGTCTTTGACCATTTTCTTGGACGATTGAATCGCGGCGGTATTGGCCTCGTAAGCGCGACTGGCGGCCATCATATCGACCATTTCCGTAATAATCTCAACATCGGGCATTTTCACATAGCCATCGGCGTCCGCCTCCGGATTCCCCGGATCGTACACCATCCGGAATGCGGAATTCGGGTCTTGGATCTCTTTGGCCTCCACGCTTGACATCATGTCGCGTTTCTTTACGTCGACCTGCATGCCGGTTCGGTGCTGCGGATTAGTGCGAGCCAGCGGCGTCTGCGCCTTGTGTAGATAAGAGTCGAACGTGCCGGCCTCTTTAGCTTCCTTGACAATAACCCGCTTGCGCTGGTACGGACCTCCTTCGGCCGTCTGGGTCGTCTCGGCATTGGCGATATTCTCCGCCACGACATTCATCTTGCGGCGCTGAACGGTCAACCCTTTCGACGAAAGTTCTATTGCCTGCAGTACTCCGGCCATCAGTTATCCTCACTTGCTCGTGATAGCGGTTTTCAATCCCTGGAATTTCTTTTGTAGCAACTGGGCGCCAATTGTATACAGCAATTCATTCTGAGCCAAATTCGAAGCCTCACGGTCGATGTCTACGGAATTGACATCACCATCCTCGATCTTAGCCTTGTCCACGTGGGGCGGCTTGCTTTCGTGTTGACCGAGCGGGATATGATTCGGATCGGTCAGCGCGCCGGCCACATGATTGGTCTGCTTGGTCAGGCGGGCAAACTCGTCCTGGAATTGGATATCTTCGGCCTTGTATCCCGGAGTGGAGAGGTTGGCCATGTTGCCACTTATCAGCTTGTGGCGGAATGAGCCGAGACTCAGATACTTCCTGAAATTAGGAACTCCGATCTTATCGAAGATGATCTTTGACAATCCTGTATCGCTCATACCAAATCCAAAATGCTATTTCTCCGGCAGGAGCAAATGCAAGGCCGGTGCCAACCGGTAGGCTGTGGGCCTACCACCATGAAAGATGGGGAGTTAGGCTGATAGACCGCCTTCAGGAAAGGCCATTATCGCGGAGCGGTCAGGAAATCGTTTCCCGCTTGAACGGGCAATTGCTGCACGGTATCAGTGAGAGAGTCGGAATTCAGCATCATGGAATCGAGTGCCGACTGACCGGAGATTTGATCATTCGTCTGGAAATCATACATCTTCGACGACGGTTCTTTCATCGTGAGTTCCATGGTCAGAATGACGACATCAACGCGGCGGTTCTGCGCCCTGTTTTCAATGGAGTTATTCGGCCGCACGGGCCGGTATTCGCCATAGCCCAGCGCTGAAATGCGATCAGGCGGGATATGGTGGCTTTGGCTAAGATACCGCACAACTTCGGTGGCGCGGGCTGATGACAGTTCCCAGTTGGAGGGAAACCGAATCGTGTTGATGGGGCGATCATCGGTATGCCCTTCGACCCGAATATGATTGGGGATATCACGTGTCTTATCTGCGATCAGGTCAAGTATCTCCAGGGCGCGAGGTTCGAGGTTGGCCGATGCATCCTTGAACAACGCCGATTCCATAATGTGAACGACCAGGCCGCGTTCGGTGATTTCGGTCTTGATGTCGTTCTGGCGGTCAATCTCCTTGAACCGCTCCTCTATTTTCTGCTGAATCATGCGCAGGTTGCCGATATCGAGCAGACCATGTCCCTTGTTCAGGGCTTCATTCTTGTGTTTCACAAGGCTCTCGCCGCCTTTGAGAACACCATTTAATGCCTGCGCCATTTTGCCGAACTTCTTGGCGTCCACTTGCGACATGGAATACATGACGACAAAGAAAGCCAGCAGCAGCGTGATGAGGTCGGCGTAGGTCAGCAACCAGCGCTCAAGGTGCTCATGGTCGTCCGCTTTTCTTCGGCGGCGAGGCACGGCTTAGAATTCCTCTGTGCGGTGTTTCGGTGATATGAACGAATGCAGTCGCGTCCGGATATTGCGCGGATTTTCCCCTGACTGAATCGCCACCAAGCCCTCGGTAACCAGTTCGAGATGCGCCATTTCCTCGTCATGTCTTAGTTTCAGTTTGTCGGACATTGGCAAGAAAAACAGGTTGGCCAATCCAACCCCCCAGAGAGTTGCGACAAACGCCCCGGCAATCGCCGCAGCCATTTTCGACGCGTCAGAGGTGTTGCTCAGGGTATGTACCAGGCCAAGCACCGTTCCGAGAATCCCCAAGGTCGGGGAGAAACCGCCGGCCTTCTGAAAGAAGGTGATGCCACGCCGGTGGCGCTCCTCGATATATGCCATTTCGGTCTGGAGTATTTCCCGCAGCGACGTCACTTCGGTGCCGTCGATCACGAGTTGCAGCGCTTTCTTGAAGAACGGATCATCGAACTCCTGCACATCCTTTTCGAGACCGAGAATCCCTTCGCGCCGTGCCTTTTCGGCAAGATGGACGATGGTGTCAATCGCGTCCGTAACCGGGCGAGTGGTTCCTGAGAACGCCAGACGCAGGTAGCTTGGAACTTGCTTCACCGTGTCGAAAGAGGTCGTGACAATCGTCGCTCCGAGCGTGCCGCCGATGACAATCATCATGGGCGCGAAGATGAAGAGCGCGCCAATGTCTCCCCCCTCGATTCTAAAGGAAGTCAGAACCGCGCCGAAGGCGAGGATGAGTCCGAAAATGGTTGCTATATCCATCGGTTGCACTCTGACAGGAACAGCCGGAATAGTGCAAAAAAAGCACAGCCGGAACCCGTCAGAGACTGTATCGGCAGGAATCGCCAATGCCTTAGAGGGATAATTCAAATTGAAACGGCCACCCTGATATCGGTATCAGGATGGCCGTAGCGATAGCTAGTGCGGTCCTGTTTTACGAACAGGCGGGCAGTGCATAGCCTCCTCCGGTCAGATAACTCACCAGAGCGCTAAGATCCGCCAAGTCGACAATACCAGCGTTATTGACATTGGCTTCGACCGGGCAGGGTAACACGTACCCTCCGCCGGTTAAGTAGCTCACCAGAGCGCTCAAGTCGGCTAGATCAACAATTCCGGTCATGTTGACATTTCCGGTTGTACCCTGACAACAAGAGGCGCAAATACCCAAATTCTTCTGCATGAAGTTCTTGGCTTTGTCGATGGCTTTCTTCAGGCTGTCCAGCCCGGCATTACTGGTAGCCGCTGTGCGAACTGTCGCCATGGCCGTGAAGATGGTCAAGGTGTCGTTCGCCGGCAGCGTGTAGCCGGATGGACCGTCTCGAAACGTAAGCATCGCAGCCTGGTCGACAACATTCGGCTCAGTCGAATAGCCGCTAACGTGCATGACTCCAGCGAGAAGGTCCGGATCATAGCCGTAGGCAGTCTGCAGCGATATATTGTTCACGGCTCTCCCGGAGTACAGCGAGTCGTAACAGGACCGATTTCTCATGAACCAATTCAACAGTGCCGCGCCGGCGTAGCGTTTCGAATTGTCCTGACAATCGACGGCGCCGTCGGTACTCTGGTAGCCACGCTGCCAGACCAAGCGACGCGTCTCGTCTGTTCCGGAGACATTCCCTGAGCCGGTGGTGTCGGTGGGGACGTCAAAATCGTACAACGCGCCGATCTGGAGATTCGATACCGGCATAGCGATAGTCGCCGGGCACACCTGGGTTCGCTCGACGATGAAATTGCAGCTGTCGGCGTGCTTCGGCGCCCACCAAGTCTTCTCCACTCGAACCAGAGAATCTACCGTGACAAACGTGCCGGAACTGTAACCGTCATAACTGTCAGTCGAGAAGGAGCCGTGGGGGGCATACCCGGCACCTGTCATCGGCTTGAAACCATATTCTAACCTGAAACCACCGGCATCCGCTTCGGCCCACATCGACCAACTGGAGCGGCGTGCGCCAGCGCTCGGTGTGCGTATGATGACAGGCGAAGCATTGCACAAGTAGACTGCCGAATTGCCGCGCGAATTGGAGCCGGTATCGCAGTCGGCTGGACCGTAATAATCCATGTTGACTTCGCCGATACCACCCCAGCCCGCGTTGCCGTTGCTGGCAACCACGAGGTCAATGCAGGCGGTAGAGACGGAGTCCGACGTCAGGGCGACAATCGTATCCGTGACTCTGAACTCGATCGGGAAATCCAGCGTCGCCGACGGCGCCGTGTAGGCGAATCTCAGACGTCCATAGAGAACGGTCCCACTCTCGGAAATGGCACCGCAGTTGAGCGTCAGCGTCATGCTACCGCTCTCCCCTTCGCCGATAGTCGCAGGCCAGCCGCCGGCGGAGAGCCAGCCACTCGCCGGGGCACCGGGTCCCTTTACGCTGTCCTCGTAGGGAGTGATGGAGGAGAAGGTGAGTATTTCATTTCCGGTATTGCTCAAAGAGAGCGTGTAGTCTTTAACCGTGTTCGGTTTGGTGTATTCGGGGAGCTGGATCGAGCGGGGAAACACATACAGGCGAGCTATCGTTACCGGTTCCACGCAGGCCAGACGAATCCAGCGCATGTCATTCAAAGTAGGCGGACCCTGCTGGGCAGGTAAGGCGGCGCCGCCCGGGAATCGGTCAGTCTCGTAGAATACATGCGTAAATGCTGTTCCGGTATACGAGCCACTGGGGTCGTAGGTGTAGGCGCCTGCCCAATTGGGGGTTCCCGGAAAATCTCTGTCATCGATGCCCTGAATCGAAACGCTGTTAAACTGGTCGTCGGCGCACTCGCCCGAATCACATCCGGGGGTGTACGTGTTGGACAAGTTCCTCGGCGCATCCCAGCTCTTTCCCTCCAGATTCTTTGAAACACACACCCAGTTTTCGCCGTTGCCACGAACATTGTCGGAGGCACAGTCATCGTTATGCCCGGTGACAGGGTCATTGTAAGAGCTGAAAACCGTGTAGAGCCGGCCGTCGCATTCGCCAAATGACGCTTTGCAGGCGTTGTAGCCGTTGCCGGTGGTCCCGCAGAGAGAAAGGTCTGGATCCCACTCGGCCGCATACACTGTGGAAAACAGAGTCGGGTTCCATTCCGACCAATGAAAGATTCGATCACGATCGTCCCAGGATATTCCGTCGGGCGAAGACCCCGCCGGCCACATCAGGTGTAGCTTTCCTTCAGAATCAAACATGATACAGTTCTCCACCCATGCGGCATACCCACCGCCGACCTGGTAGTCTGTCAGATTGTGCTTAGTCCACGTACCGGACAGCCCGGTCGGGGAATCTGCATACCAGACATTGATCTTGATGCCGACTTCAGGGAGTCGGTGATACGAAACAGCGACGCGAGAAGACGTCGGATCAGTCGCCACATCGGTCGTAGAATAGGAGGATATATCCCGGAATACGATGTGCCACGACGTATCTTCGGAGACAGCTCTCTTCCCTTCCTTGCGATAGACAATCACATCAAAGCTGGGAGTCTTGGCGCCGGCGAGATAGAGGACAGTATCGCTTGCGGTGACAGAGATTGCGAGCTTCGGCCACCGAGAGCGGTTAGTGAAGGAATCCATAGCGGCTCCGGTCAAGTAGGAGCCCTCGAAGATCGCGCCGAACCGGCCTGCCGCGCACGCTGAGTCAAAGTAGACATGGTAACGCCAGTCTGCGGCCTGGGATCGGTCGACCCAGTCGATACCGCCAACAATAGCGGCACCCGTTGCCGGGTCGACCACCACTTTCGGAAAGTCGCCGCGCTCGCTTGAAGCCGAGCTGAGGTCTTGTACGGTCACGCCGCCGGGCGACAAAAGCGTTCCGCTTATGCCGTCGAAGGCGTTGTATGCCCAGACCCATTTGGCATGCGCGTTGACCGCATAGTAGCCGGCGTCAGCATGTGACCATACGAAATGCACAGCAGGCCTCCCTGCCGACGGAGGATTCACCGCGACGAGGCGACCGATCGTACCATTGTCCTGCCAGTCGCGCCACGTCTGAGCGACCAATGCGCCTCGCGAATCGGGGGCACTGCGGCCGGTGGCATGCCCGACCGGAGAGCGGCGAGGCATCGGCTCGGATTCCCCCGGTGTTGCATCATCGATCGGCGCCTTTCGCGTTTGGCCGACCTGATCGGACCGCCTGCCTTTGGCCATTCCGGCGTCGGCCGGAAGGGTCACCAAGCCGACAGACACCACTAACAGCACAGCAATGAGGATCAACTCTCTCTTCATGCGATATTCCTTTCGGATCTTAATGCCAACGAATTCTTGAGATATTTATACGGGCAAGTAATCTTCAGTCTGGGCGTTCACCTCCCCTTCGGATCATGCACCGCTCCGTTAGCATAACGACTTCTCGTCCGCACTCATCCTACAAATCCCCAGAATCGAATAGTCCGCGAGCACACAAATGCTGCGGAAAAATGTCATAGGCCTGATCATGCGTATTAGGTCACAGGTGTAGGAGAAAACTTACACGGGGACGCTGAAAGAATTCACTCTCAACCGGCTCGTCAGTCTCTTACACGTGTCACTACAAGGCAGGACAGAAGTATCTGCTTCTGAAGCCAAAGACCCGGCTTCCCCTAGGATGGCGTTACTTTTCCCTTTATTAACAAATACGTCGAGATCATGGATTTGTGGAAAGTTCTTTTGGTGCTATCGCAGTATTTCCCACACTGCACACCACGGAAGCCGATTCTTCCCCCGAACTACGATCGCAATCGCCGCATCCTTAAGAATGGGCGCGAGGAGTAAGCGTCTACTCCTCTAACTGATACTCCTGCAATTTGTTGCGAATAGTACGAGTCGTTATGCCCAGCGCCTCGGCGGCGCGGGTCTTGTTCCCGTTGAATTTCTCAAGCGTCTTCAGGATCAGATACTTGCTCCCCTCCTCAAGTTTCATGGGGACTCGAATGCCCGGCATGTCATCGCCAAGCTTCCCTAACGCCAACTCGGTCGGGAAATCGTCCTCGGTCAGGATATCCTCTTTGGCGGTCACGACCGCTCGTTCGATCAGATTTTCCAGCTCCCGAACATTGCCGGGCCAGTGGTATTTCATGAACAGCCGCATGGTGCTTTCATCGACCCGCTTGACTGACTTGCTGTTCTCCTGATTGTACTTCTCGATAAAATGCTGCGTCAATAGTGGAACATCTTCCGGGCGCTCATTTAACGGCGGCAAATAGATCGGAATCACATTCAGACGATAGAACAAATCTTCGCGGAATCTCCCCTCGCTGATGTACTCTCTCAGGTTGCGATTGGAGGTAGCGATAATGCGAACATCTACGTTGATCGTCGAACTTGACCCAATCCGCTCGAATTCCCGCTCCTGGATGACGCGGAGCAGCTTGGACTGGAGGTTTAGGGGCATCTCCGAGATTTCATCAAGCAGCAGCGTGCCGTGATCGGCCAGTTCGAATCGCCCTCTATTGGTCTTCTTGGCGTCAGTGAACGCACCCTTTTCATACCCGAATAACTCCGCTTCGACGAGCGACTCGGGCAGAGCGGCACAGTTCAGCTTGATGAATGGTCCTTCACGACGGCTTGACGTATAGTGAATAGCCCGCGCCACTAATTCCTTGCCGGTTCCCGATGGACCTGTGATCATCACGGTAGAACGGGCCTCAGCTACTGAACGAACCAGGTCGAACACCTCGGTCATCACTCGGGACTTGCCGATAATATTTTGGAATTTGTGCTCCAAGTCCCGCTGCATGACCCGAGTCTTGTACCGAAGCTCCAGCAATTCCGTAATCCGGGTCATGATGTGTTCGAGCGCTTCCGGCGTCACCGGCTTCAACAGAAAATCATATGCCCCCATCTTGATTGCCTTCACGGCTGTCTCCACCGTGCCATACGCGGTCATCATGACCACTGTTGTTTCAGGGCTGATATGCTTGATTCTGTCTAGAAGTGTAATACCGTCGATCTCCTTCATCTTGAGATCGGTCAGGACAATATCGTAGCTGTGCGCCTTGAACTTGACAAGCGCGTCTTCCCCTGACAAGCAAGAGGTGCAATCATACCCCGCCCGCGAAAGGGTTTCGGTGACCAGATCGTTCACCAATTTGTCATCGTCGACTACCAGCACAGAGAATTTCATAGTATCGGCTCTCTATTGACAGGATCAATTTTCGTAGGAATGAGCAACGTGAACCGCGCCCCGCCATCAGCGCCGTTCGCTGCCAGTATATCGCCGCCGTGGGCTTTGGCGACTTTCCAACTCACCGCCAGCCCCAGCCCGTTGCCGTCTTGCTTGGTCGTGAAAAATGGCGAGAAGACCCGCTCCAGATGTTCCTGGGCAATACCTGGTCCGTTGTCACTAATCGTTGTCTCAACCACCGTTTCGTCCACGCCGAGCAACACACGATCAGCGTATTTTTGCACGGCAGCTTGCCGCGAAAGCTGGGCGTACATGACGCGTATGGTCACAGCTCTCGAGGCAGCCTCGATGGCATTGGTGTACAGATTGTAGAACAACTGTCGCACCAACATTGGATCAACCCGCACTCTCAGCGACTGCTGTCGCGGCGCCGGAGGGACGATTTCGATTGTCAACCCACCGACAATATCGGCATGGTCGTGTTTGTACTGCTCGGCGGTGCGGTGCAGGAACTCCCCGAACTCAAGGTTCTCCTTGTTTATCTCGTCGAAACGAGTATAGTTCAAGAGCGTCGTAACCGTCCTGTTTAGGTTGTCGACACCGCGAGTAATCTTGTCAACGAGTCGTTGCCGAGGATCATCTTCGGCCATATCCCGCTTCAGTAAGGCTGCGAAGCCGCCGATTCCGGAAAGCGGATTGCGCACCTCGTGCGCGATCGTTGCCGCCATCTCACCCAGCGCGGCCAGGGTCGTCAACCTGACCAACTCCTGTTCCATTTTCTTGATGCGGCTCAGGTCATGGAAAACTTCGACCGCCCCGACCGCCCCCCCAGTGTCGTCTCGAATTATCGCTGTCGAGACCGAGACCAACAATCGGGAACAATCAGGCAGATCCAGGCTCTTCTCAACCGACTCCACGCCGTGTCCGGATTCGATTGCTCGGAGAGCGTTGGCGTCAATTGGCGTTCCGGGTGGAACAACATCCCGGTAGTGAGACCCCAGGACACGATTGGCCGGTATCCCCAGGAGTATCGATGCCGCCGGGTTGAAGTGCGTTACGATTCCCTGCCGGTCTACAGCAATAACGCCAACGGATATTGAGCATAGAATGCCGTTCAGAAATTCCGTCGCTTTGAGATTCCGCCCCGTCATATCGACCAACTTCCGGTTGGTCTCAATGAGTTGACGGTTCTGTTCGCTGAACTCCCCTTCGAGCGCAATATACTGACGTTGAAGATTGTTGATTATTCGATTAAACGAAGCATAGGAATCGGCAAACCGGGAGATTTCCTCCGCAGACTCTGCGGTCGCCCGGACGGTTACACCTTGCCGTTCCTTCATCAGTATCCTGCCTTCACAGGGAGGATAGAGTAGGACCGATGGCTCCTCGGTTCAACTAAAACTTTGATTAGAGGTAGGCGGTGATTTCGGCAGGAATATCATCAATGGCTGCAATATGATCGGCAAGCCCGGCCTCAATGACGGCTCGCGGCATACCGTATACGACGCACGTCTGTTCACTCTGAGCCACGACCACGCCACCCTTGTCCTTAACGCGGCGAATCCCCATGGCGCCGTTGTTTCCCATTCCTGTGAGAATGACGCCGAGGGTCGCCCCATTGAAAGAGTCGGCGACCGAATTCATGAGCACGTCGACGCACGGTTTGTAGAGAGTTGACACCGGTTCTGCAGAGACGGTAACAATCGCATCGCCCCCGCGGCGTGTGACCGTCATATTCTGTCCCCCGGGCGCGATCAGGACCAATCCGGGAAGGACCTTTTCACCGTCCACCGCTTCACGGACGGTCAGTTGACAAATTGAATCAAGCCGTTCGGCAAGCGACTTGGTAAACTGCGCCGGCATGTGCTGAGCTATGACAACCCCAACCGGCAACCTGCCCGGAAGTCTTGTCAACAGCGTAGAGAGGGCCGGCGGACCTCCTGTCGAAGAGCCGATCGCTACGATGCCAATCGAGTGGCTTCGCCTGCGAATAGTCGGCGTCACCGGAGTTCCTTGTGCTATCGGCGCGACTGTCGACCCGGCTAATGACTCGGCCCGCTTCCCAGTTCGTGCGAATTGACGTTGCCGATATTGAGCCATCAACAGGTGTTTGCGCTTCGCGATGTCTTTGATCTTGGCGAGCAACTCGTCTTTGATCTTGACGATGTCCAAGCTGACATATGACATCTGCTTGGGAATGAAATCTATGGCGCCCAGTTCGAGCGCTTCCAGGGTGGCTTCGGCCCCAGCCGTAGTGATCGAGGAGATCATCATGACCGGAGTCGGATCGCTCTTCATAATGTGCTGCAATGCCGCCAGACCGTCCATGCGCGGCATCTCGACATCCATGGTGACCAGATCCGGATGCAGCAATTTGACCTTCTCAATTGCCTCTTCGCCGTCACGGGCCTGACCGATCACCTTGATCTGCGGGTCGGACTCCAGCATGATGGAGATTGCCTTGCGCATGAAGGCAGAATCATCAACCACCAGTACTCTGGTGACATTGTCGGCTGCAGATGTCATAATACGTCTTTCAGCGCTTTTTGCGGGCCAGGTTGAACAGCCCGATCAGATCAATGATTAGCCGAATTCGGCCGTCGCCGAGAATAGTGGCGCCGGCGACTCCTTCGGTGATTCCGAGATAGCTGCCCAAGGACTTTATCACGACCTCTTCCTGACCCAGAAAGCGGTCAATGTTGATCCCCAGTTTATGTTCGGCAAGTCCAACAACCACAACATATGGTTTTTCGGCAAGGGCCACTGCATTGCCATGGCCGCGAAGCGTCGAAGCAAAGCTGATCACGGGAATGATCTCGTCCCGTAAACGCAGAACCGGTCGCTGATTGATGTAGCTGATATCAGCCTGTTCCGTGCGAACGGTTTCAATAACCGATGACAAAGGAAGTATATACACTTCCTGATCGGCCTCTACCAACAGCCCTTGGAGAATTGCCAGCGTGAGCGGCAGCTTAATCGTGATAGTAGTCCCGGCGCCGCGTTTGGAGTCCAGCTCAATCTGGCCGTTGAGTTTCTCGATATTGGTCCGGACCACATCCATGCCGACTCCCCGGCCGGAGACACCGGTCACTACCTTAGCGGTTGACAAGCCCGCCTCAAAGATGAAGCGGAATATCTCCTTGTCCGCCATCTTGTCTATCTCGGCGCGTGTACCCAGGCCACGTTCAATCGCCTTCTCCCTGATCGCGTCCGGATCCAGCCCCTTGCCGTCATCCCGTATTCGGATGACGATATTTGAACCCTCCTGCGAAGCGTCAAGTCTGATCGTCCCTTTGGCCGGTTTTCCGCTCGCCTGACGGACATCAGGTAATTCGATGCCGTGATCGCAAGAATTGCGAATGATGTGTACTAAAGGATCACCGATTTCCTCAATAACCGACTTGTCCAACTCCGTATCTTCACCGAACATCACCAAGTCGATTTGCTTCTGGCAATCGCGCGACAGATCACGCACCAGACGAGGGAACTTGCTGAACACTTTTCCGATCGGCTGCATCCGCATCCGCATGACCGCCATTTGCAATTCAGTGGTGATGTAATTCACGCTGGCGGCCGCGTGATTGAGCTTCTCGGCGTGAATGCCGCCGACCTCTTCCTTATTGATTGTCCCAATGGTCTGAACCAGGCTGTTCCGGCTGAGCACTAATTCTCCCATGAGATTCATGAGGGAATCCAACCGGTTCACATCGACTCGGATTGTCTGGTCGCCTGCTTTCTTCTCCGTCCCTCCTCTGGCCTGAGGTGAGGGCGCAGCTTTGTCGGGCTGGAAAGCCTGAGCAACGGCCGGACCGTTGGGGGTATCGACCCTAGTGGTCGCCATTTGCGAATCGGTCACCGGTGGATCGACGGCTATCGCCGGCGTCCCACTCGTGATGCCTTCCTGTTCAGCTTCGAGGCGTTTGATTATGTCGGTCAAGTCCAGCGTTTGCTTTTCGCCCGATCGTACAATCTCGATGAGCCGCTTGAGCAAATCGAGCGACTCCAACAGCCCATCCATCATCGGCTGGGTGACTTTCAACTCCCCCTTCCGGAGCTTGTTGAGCACATCCTCCATCTTGTGGGTAAGATTGGTGACCTGCTCAAATCCGAGGAAGCTTGATGTCCCCTTGATCGTGTGGGCGGCGCGGAATATTTCGTTCAGGAGGTTCAGGTCGTCCGGAGCCGACTCCAGCTTAACCAAATTAGTGTCTAAGGAGAGAAGAAGTTCATCGGTCTCGACGAGGAAATCACCGATGATCTCCTTCATATCATCGAGTTCGATGTTGGTGTCGGTGGTCATGGCGTCCTGCTTCCTATTTCTTGGACTTGTCGAAGAGTGAGTCGATCACCGCCTGCTCGGTCTTACGCTCAAACAGATCCGCATGCGGGTCATAGGTGCGCACTTTCTTAGCCGTTGCTGGTTGCCCGGCAAGGCTTGCCTCATCGGCGCCGATGGTCTGCAGAATGTTCTTCAACTTAGTTTCGATTTCCTCCAGCAGGGAAGCCGCGTGATCCATCTGTTGGGCCGTGATATCCTGAAACTGGAGCGCGTCCATTACGGCATATGCCTCGTTCATGTTGGTATTGGCAAGTTCGCAAAGCTCGTCGATCTTCCGGGCCGCGGGTTGTCCGGAGATTTCCTCACCGATGTGCTGGAGGCCGGTGATGATCTGCTGCTCGCGCTGGGTAATCCGCTCAATCACATCGAGCATTCGGTTCGTAGCCGCCTCAGTCTGCTGGCTGATTTTGTCCAGCTGATTAGTAGCCTGGGGGACCTTGTCGTGCGATTCCACCAGAGGTGATTTCATGCGATGGAGATTCTCGACCAATCCGTTGACCGACTGAGTAAGGCTGGCGATCTCCTTCTGTATGGTGTCCTGGAGTGACTTCGACAGTGTCATATCAGAATCCTTCCTTAGCCGGCCAGTACTTGGTCGATCTTGGCCTTAAGTGTTTCCGGGGTGAACGGCTTGACAATGTAGTTATTCACGCCCGCCTTCATCGCTTCGACGATATCTTCCTTCACCGACCGAGTCGTAACCATCAACACCGGCAGGCTCTTGAATTCATCCGTAGCACGGAGTGCGGTCACAAAGGCCATGCCGTCCATTTCGGGCATATTCCAGTCGGTGATCACAAAATTGACCTTGTCGACTTTCATTTTTGCCAACGCGTCTTTGCCGTCAGTGGCCTCGATGACCTGGTCGTAGCCGGCCCGCTTCAGCGTGTTTACAATGATGCGGCGCATGGTTGGACTGTCATCCACCGCGATGATCTTAAAATCTCCCATAATGCCTCCTTACAGCGCAGGCTCAATCACATTCTTTACTTCTTCAGGTACCGACCGACTTCGTCCAAGAGCAATGCCGACTTGAACGGCTTCACGAGATAGGAATCCGCCCCAACCGTCATTCCGCGCTTTCGGTCTTCGTCACCATCTTCCGAGGACAGGATGATTATCGGTATGTCGCGATATCGCTCGTTCTGCCTGAGGGTTCCAATCAAGCCGTAGCCGTCAAGATTGGGCATGTTCAAGTCGGTTATAACCAGATTGACATCCTCGGACAAGTGCGACATCTTCTCAATTGCATCCATGCCGTCACTCGCCGTGACCACCTCGAATCCGCTGTTGCGCAACGAAAACGATACGAACTTCACGATGGTCGGCGAATCATCTACTACCAGAATCGTCTGACTCATAGGACGTGTCCTGTAACAAAAATTGATTCATCTGTTCACTTGCCGGCCGTTACCGGCTTGATTCTGGCGAGCATCTCCATAGCTCGCTGCGCCCCTGCGCTTGCTGAGGTGGCGGTCAGCTCCTGTGCTCTTGTGACCGACTCCGGTTGCTCCGTTACCATCGCCGGCTCTTTCTGATACACTAAGGCGTTCTTGAAGTAGACCAGCTTAAACGCCTTGGAAATACCGTGCAACGTCTCCGAATGTCCGATGAAGTAATATCCGCCGGGTCGAAGGGCGTTATAGAACCCGCGAACAAGCTGCTTCTTCACGTCGTCATTGAAGTAAATCATCACATTGCGACAAAAGACCACATCCATGCCGTTGATCATCGATATTTGCCGCGGGTCGTTCAGGTTCAGGTGCGAAAATTTCACCATCATCTTCACTTCCGGCCTCACTTTGTAGGATTCTCCGGAGGCCGTGAAGTACTTGCTGAGTATGTCGGGTTTGACGCTCCTGAGCGTTATCCCGTTGTACTCCCCGTGCCGGGCCTTTTGTAGAACTTGCTCGGATATGTCGTTAGCGATTATTTCGACATTCCAACCTGCGAGCGAATGCAGTTTCTCGAGAATTTGGATGGCCAGCGTATACGGCTCCTCGCCGGTGGAGCACCCGGCCGACCATATTTTGAGAGCCTTGGGTCCCTGCTGTTTCGTCTTCTCGGCAATGAGTATCGGTAGTACCTCATCAGAGAAAGCAAGCAGCTGCGGCTCATTGCGGAAGAAACTCGTCTCGTTCGTGGTAACCAAATCCATCAGGCGGTTAAACTCACGCATAGACAGATCATACTTCACGTGATAGAAGTAGTCCCGAACGGTCTTAATCTGGAGTTCTTCCATGCGCTTGGCCAAACGGGCCTTCACCAGATACATTTTGTTCTCGGCAAAGTAGATCCCGCTTCTCTCCAGAATGAAATCACGAATCATAATGAATTCGTCGGATGACATTTCCAGATCGTTTTCCTGAGTGCCTAACATCTCTCCCGGCTCCCCTTAGACTCCGCGGGTTCCTGCCCGCGTCCCCTCTCTTTGAGTGCGGCATCGATCGTCTTGTACAACTGATTTATATTGAACGGTTTTATCACATAGTCAACTACGCGGTGGCGGAGTGCGGTCACCGCGCTATCGACCGAAGGAAATCCGGTCATTAGGACGACCGGTATTTCGGGATGAGCGCGCTTCAACTCCTCGGTCAGGGCCAGGCCGTCCATTTCCGGCATCTTTATATCGGATAGAACCAAATCGACCGGCTTGTGAGCTATAATATCAAGCGCCTTGTCACCGTTCTCAGCCACTGCTATAGTCCATCCCTGGCCGGTAAAGAAATCGTACAGGAGGTCGCGAATGAGTAACTCGTCGTCCACGACTAAGATGGATGGCTGCCTGTTCACGACTGTCCTCCCAGAGCGGAAACCGCCATGTCGACCGCTTCGACTACATCCTTGTTCTTCTCTTGACTGAGCCTGGAGAGTGCCGGCAGCGCGTCAGAGGCCCCAAGCGATGCCAAGGCCTTTGCAGCCGCGATCTTGACTATGTCCTGTTCGTCCTGCAGCAGTGGAATCAGAAATGACGCGGCCGCTCTGTTCCCGCACTCGGCAATGGCAGAAATCGTGTGGTAGCGCACCCAAATGTCCGAGTCACTGAGCAGGAAGCGAATATCGTTTGTCGCGGCTGCCCCTTTGAGAGCCACCAGGGCCGTGATCGCGGCTTTGCGTACACCGCTGTTTTCATCAGTCAACGCGACAATCAGAGGATCAACCAC